>Ga0126379_10000012_pt1 | contig 82911 bp, 61 predicted proteins | sample PanSoiMetPlot_24_FD_92640 | JGI IMG/M metagenome (GOLD analysis project Ga0126379, IMG submission 92640) | Tropical forest soil microbial communities from Panama - MetaG Plot_24 | ecosystem: Environmental > Terrestrial > Soil > Tropical forest > Bulk soil | place: Panama | collected 2016-02-17
AAAGCTCGGGTGGTAATCTACGCCTATCAGTATCATGTCCGGCTCCTTTCTCCCGAGCCTGTGGTCATCGAACAGCCACAGTCTACTCGGGTCAAGGAGCCGACATTGTTATGCAATCATGTGGGTATCACCGGGACCCAACTTACCGCGAAGCGCGTTAGATCGTAGCCACATCCATACAGTTGAAGATTTTGCTCGCTACTTCAACTGCCGACCAGATCGCTTGGGTCCGCGGCATATTCGCGAATACCAAGCAGTGCTCTTTCAGAAACGGAACATTGCGGATGCCTTTCGCGGTCGCGGGGAAGTCACCTGCATAGCGAACCAGCACATAAGTTCGCAGACTGTCTTGTCTTGGTGACATTATTGTTCGGCGGGGTTTCGTTTGCAGCTCTCCTTGTGCCGGCGCATCGTGCCGCAAACATGGATTCACTCTCGGTGCTTCGGGCAGATTAGGAACTCGACGCCGGATGAAAGCCTTCGAAATCCGCGATAAGTTCGGCGTGGACTCCCTCAAACTCGTGGAGCGACCCGACCCCTCCCCTGGACCGGGGCAAGTGCTGCTTAAGATGAAAACATTCTCCATCAACTATCGGGATCTGCTTGTCGTTGAGCGTGTCGGGAGATGGAAGCCACCTCTTGGACGGGTTCCGTGATCTGACGGAGTGGGCATCGTCGCGGTCACAGGAAATGCGGTATCCCGGGTAAGCGTCGGAGATCGAGTTGCTCCGATTTTCTATCCGAGATGGTTGGAAGGCAAAGTTGCAGCGGAAAAAATGGGACACGCTTTGGGCGGCGCAGCCGCAGACGGGGTGCTGGCAGAATACAGGGCTTTTGACGAAGTGAGCGTTTGTTCGTGTGCCGGCGCACTTAAGCGACGAGGAAGGTGCCACGTTGCCTTGCGCAGGTGTGACCGCGTGGGGCGCGCTTTTCACTTTCGGGGATATCGCTCCCGGCGACTGCAAATCGATGTTGCGACTATATTGTCATGCTTCATTCGTAGCGCAGCGCGACAACCGGATCGACGCGCATCGCGCGCCGCGCGGGCACGTAACAGGCCACGAGCGCCGTTCCGGTGAGAAGCCCAGAAACTCCGCAGAAGGTTGACAAATCGGTTGCGCTAACACCAAAGAGTAGATTCCTTAGCATTCCCGTTAACGCAAAGGATCCGCCCAGACCAATCAATACGCCGACGATGGCCATGACAGCGCCTCGCTTCAGCACTAATCTCAACACCTCGCCAGGCTGAGCACCTAACGCTACGCGGATGCCGATCTCGTGCGTGCGTTGGGCAACCAAATGACACAGCACCCCGTAGGTTCCGACGACGGCAAGCACCAAGGCCAGGGCGGCGAAAAGGGCAATCAGCACGGTTCTAAACCGTGGTTGCGCTGTAGCCGCGACAAACCGCTCGTCGAGCGTGCCAACCTGCGAGACCGGCAGCTCCGCGTCAAGCAGCTTGAGTTCTCCGAGCACAGCGGTGGCAAGACTCAGGGGATCGGGAAGATCCGTCTTGACGGAAAAAAACACGGCCCAGGAGTGCGCCTGGCTGAGCGGCTCGTAGATAGCGGGCTGCATAGTGTCCGCCAAGCCCGTGTACTTCACATCGCCTACAACGCCGACAATCTCCCCCTTCTCGGTGATGCGCTTTCCAATCGGGTCTTCGTGTGGGAAAAACTGCCGCGCGGTCGTTTCGCTGATGATTGCCACGCGCGGTGCATCGGCCGCATCGGCGGCGCTGAAGTAGCGGCCGCTGCGCAGCGGAATCCCGAGAGTGCGGAAATAATCCGCGCTGACGAGAATCATGTAGGCGATGGCTGGCGGTTCACTGACGTCCACCTGGTGGCCTTCGATCGCGAAATTGTCCGAGTAATCATTCGTGTCGGGCGGCAGACTGTTGCTCACGGCCGCGAAGCGCACGCCGGGCAACGCCTGGATTCGTTCCAGCAAGCGCGGGAAAAAGGCATCCAATTGTTGCGCCTTCGCGTATCGAGGTCCGCGCAAAGGTACCTCCATTGTTAGAATGCGGGCTGTGCTCACTCCGGAATCGACATGTTGCAAGCGCCAGAAGCTCTTGATGAGCAGGGCCGCGCCAATTAGCAGCATTACCGTTAGGGCCAGTTCCGCGACCACCAGAGCGCTACGCCAGCGTCGTTTAGGAGCGCTTTCGGTCGTGGCCCGTCCGCTTTCTTTCAACGCTTCGTCGAGATTGAGCTTGGCCCCTTGCCACGCTGGCGCTAGGCCAAAGGCCATTCCCGCCAGCAGGGACACCATCGCCGTCCAGCCGAGCACGCGCCAATCCATCGCAATTTCGCTCAACCGGGGAAGCCTATCGGGCGCCAGCCTCAAAAGCAGCGGCACGCCAGCTGACGCCGTTACGAAACCCCCAAGCCCTCCTCCGAACGCCAGCAAGATGCTCTCCGTCAGAAGCTGACGAATGATGCGCGCGCGGCTGGCGCCGAGGGCCGTACGCAGAGATATTTCCTTCATGCGCGCCGCCGATCGCACTAACATCAGGTTGGTCACGTTCACCGCGGCAATCAGCAGCACAAGGGTCACTGCCGCCAATAAGACCAGCAGGCTCAACCGCACGTCGCCGACAATGAACTCCGTGAGCGGCAGCACATTGAAGTTAAAGAACTGTCCGTAACTATTCTGGCCTGAGGGGAAGCTTGTCCTGATGGAATTCGTCTCGGCGCGCGCCGCTTGCAGGCTTACATCTTTTTTCAGACGGGCAACGCCACTCAGAAAATAGGGACCGCGCCGTTTCGGTGTCTCCAACTTGACCGTCGTCCACAACGCAACCGCTTTGTCGGGAAAGTCCAGGTGCGGTGGAGCCACGCCGATGATCGTGCATGGCTGGCCGTCTAGGTTGAGTGTGTGCCCAGCGACCTCGGGATCGGCAGCGAAGCGCCTGCGCCAGAGGCCCTCGCTCAAAACAGCCAGGCACGGCGCTCCAGCCCGATCCTCGTCCAGGAGAAAAGTTCGGCCCCTGTGCGGCTGCACCCCTAATACTGAGAAAAAGTTTGCCGTCACCTGCGCCGCTTGTATCTGTTCGGGCAGTTCGCCGCCAGTCAAATTGTAACTGGTGGTCTCGAACGCGCCAATTTCGCTAAACGATCTGTTCTGCGCGCGCCAGTCGAGCAAATCAGCCACCGCCAGCGGTGTGCGGTCGCCTCCAGCCGCAGCCGCTCCTCGATTCCAGACCATCACCAGGCGCTCAGAATCTTTGAATGGCAGCGAACGGAGCAGGATTCCATTCACCACGCTAAAGATGGCCGTGTTCGCCCCGATCCCGAGTACCAGCGTGAGAACTGCGGTAGCTGTGAAGCCGGGGCTCTTCCGCAGCAGCCGCAGCCCGAAGCGAACATCTTGCAGGATGGTTTCAAGTAGGTGCCCTGCCCGCACTTCGCGGACCTGTTCCTTTAATTGTTCGAGACCACCAAGTTCCAGGCGGGCGTGGCGTTGGGCTTCCTGCGGGTTCATGCCCGCGCGAATCTTTTCGTCCGCCAGCAGCAGTTCGTGCGCTCGGACCTCGTCATCCAATTCACGCTCTTTGCGTTTTCGGTAGAGCAGGTTGCGCAATAGGCTCGTCAGGCGACTAAAACCCATGATGTTTCTCTCGAGAGGCTTCGAGCGTCCGTGTCATTGCTAGCACGATCCGGCCCCAGCGCTTCGTTTCCGTTTCCAGTTGCCGGCGCACCGCGCTGGTCAGCTTGTAATATTTGGCGCGTCGGTTGTTTCCGACTCTCCCAAAAAGAGACCAGCCACCCTTGTTCTTCCATGCGATGTAAAGCCGGGAAAAGCGAGCCAGGCTTGACTTGAAACGTTCCCTTGGTGATTTGCTCGATGCGGCGGGAGATACCCAGGCCGTGCATTTCTGCGAGGCCAGCGATTTGAGGATCATCATGTCCAGTGTGCCTTGCAACAGGTTGGTCTGATCCGGCGCCAAGAGTCTCTCCTATAGATTATCTGTAGGAAGATACGGCCTTTGCTATAGAATGTCAATAGGAGCACGTAAGCGAGGGATGATTTCGTCGGGCCGGTCACAAACGGCGCTCTGGGTAGCCGAGTCCCGTTTGTTCGTCCAAATCGCGTGAGACGGATTGTTCATCGATCTTAGGTTGACACCAGAAGGTAGCGGTCATATAGTCCTGCGCCAAAGCGAACCTGATATCAGAAGTTCTTGCTATGTGCGACCCGCAAGCAGCCCCGGCCCCAAGGTTTCTCTTTACAGATGAAATGGTGCAGGACCCTTATCCGACGTATCGACGCTTCCTCGAGGCAGGTCCAGTCCATCCTGCGAGCTATGGTGGCGGAGGTTGGGCTGTATTTAGGCACGCTGATTGTTCTTCCCTGATTCGTGACCCCAGACTTTCTGCGAGGCGAGCCGGGACGATGTTACGCGTGCTTCCTTCGGCAAGACAGGCCGAATTTGCAGAGCTTGCGCATATGCTTGGTATGGGTCTTCTCTTCCTTGACGCGCCTGAGCATAGCCGACTTCGCAAGCTAATGAATAAAGGTTTTTCTCCCGCGGTTGCGGAGGGCTTGCGACCTCACATTCAGGCAATCGTCGATCGCATGTTGGAACCTATGCGGCATGTCTCGGAGGCAGATATTTTGCGAGTGATCGCGCACCCTTTGCCGGTGCGCGTGATTGTAGAGATGCTCGGCGTGCCGGAAACTCTGCACGATGACTTTATCAAGCGGTCGGACGCCCTCGCGGTATTCTTTGGAAACCCGCAGAGGACCGTAGAGCAGACGAAAAGTGCACAGGAGGCAGTCATTGCACTTACTGAGTTTTTCCGCGGAGCCGTGGCCGAGAGGCGGCGACAAAAGGGCAGCGACCTGATCAGCCTGTTGATTGATATTCAGGAAGACGGCGAGGTTCTGTCGGATGAGGAACTCTACGCGCAATGCGTGGGGTTGCTTTTCGCCGGGCACGAGACCACTCGAAACTTGATCGGCAACGGAATGTACACGCTCCTGCGGCATCGGGAAGAAATGGCCGAGTTGCGGGAAGACCCGGAGGTCATTCGGACGGCTGTAGACGAATTGCTGCGTTTTGAAAGCCCCGTCCAGTTCACGGGGCGCGCGGCCAAAGAGGAAATGGAAATCTACGGCGTCCAAGTCCGCCCAGGGCAGGCCGTCCTGTTTATGCTGGGAGCGGCAAATCGCGACCCGCGCCAGTTCAAAGACCCAGATCGTTTGAATCTAAGGCGATTGAACAATCCCCACCTCGCCTTTGGTGCGGGTGCACATTTTTGCGTTGGAAATCAATTGGCGCGATTGGAAGGTCAAATCGCGATCCTCGCTCTGGTGCGGCAGTTCCCGCGGATGCGGCTCGCTGAGGAGCGCATCGAGTGGGTTCCGAACTTTGGACTAAGAGGTTTGAGGACACTTCCGGTAATAGTCTGATTTCAAATTCCTACAACTCCTTCAACGCGCAGAACAGGATACCTGGGGGTGTTGTGTCCCTGGTACGAAGCAAAAAGACCCGTGACGTTCACGCACTCGAATTACTCCGGAAGCGGAGGCGTGACCGGTAAGATCGCGCTCGTCAGCCGTGCCTGGTCATCATGGCTGCGATTCCACTGACCTTGGGCATTTACTGGCTTAGGCGTTAACATGCTTTCCTCGAAATCGTTTATGACCAATGTCACGATTAAGTTGACTTGGTGAGGGGTCCAGATAGCCATGTTGATGTAAAGGCGGCAGTCGACGATGGACCTTGTGTTGACCGATGTACTGGGGATTTTCATTGCTACGCTTGGTGGAGCGGCGGTGGGGTTGGAGCGCGAATGGTCAGGCCATGCGAGTGGACCCCATGCGCGGTTCGCGGGAATGCGGACATTCACGCTGTTGGGCCTGCTGGCCGGGTTAGCCGGAGTGATGTGGTCAGCCGGCGTGCGCACGCTTGCGGCCGTGCTCCTAGCCGGCGCTGGCACTTTGATTGTGGCCGCTTACTACGCTGCAAGCCGCGTGGAAATCGATGGTACGACTGAAGTAGCAGCGTTCGTGGTGCTGGCTGCAGGTGTAACCGCAGGAATGCACGAGCTGAGGCTTGCGAGTGCCACTATTGCCGTGACAACTCTGCTTCTCGTCGAGAAAACAAAACTCCATAGCATCGTAGAACGCATCGATGACGCGAGCCTGCGGGCTGCGTTTCGATTTGCAGTCATGGCCATTGTCATCTTGCCCCTGCTCCCCACAGGGCCTTACGGACCTTTGGGCGGCATTCGGCCTCGGCAGCTTTGGATCATGGTTCTGTTCTTTTCAGGATTGAGTTTTGCGGGGTATCTCGCCCGGCGGGAAGTGGGATCGCATCTTGGTTACCCGATCGCGGGAGTGCTGGGCGGGATCATCTCCTCGACGAATGTCACACTCTTATTTGCGCGCACGAGCAGAAGAGAAGCGGAGAACGCCATTCCGCTCGCCTCGGGAGTGTTGGCGGCCTGTGCCGTTATGTGTGTGCGAGTGATCATTGCGGCCGCGGTCTTGAATGTGACTGTCTCGATTAGACTCTTACCTTATCTTGTTGGCCCGTTGCTCGTTGCTGCGTTGTTCGCCTGGTTCGGGGTTCGCAACCGGAAAGAACTTGGTTCAAGCGAAATAACTGCTTCGAATCCTCTTCAATTCAGGATGGCGCTGCAGATGGCGTTTGTGTTTCAAATTGTATTGTTTGCTGTCCGATGGGCGCAAAACACGTGGGGCGAACCGGGCGTGTTCGTTTCAGCGGGCGTTCTCGGATTGACGGATATCGATGCCCTCGTGGTCTCCATGGTAAAGGACAGCGGCGCTCAGTTACCCGCGACCACGGCTGCGACGGCCATGGCCGTCGGGGTTCTCTCCAATACCCTTTTGAAGCTAGGAGTCGGAATGGTCATTGGCGCGAAACAGTTCCGCAGAGTTGTTGGAATTGGCTTGTTTGCGGTCGCGGTTGCGTGCGTGCTCTCACTTTTTTGGCTGCACTGAAGAGAACTCACCGGGAATCTTATATCCTGCTTGGCTGTACTCCGCAAACTCCACTGACGGCTACATCCACGTAGATGCCGGCTTGCGGGGTAAGCCCCGACGCAATGGCAAAGGCCATCGCCAACGGGAGAGCGACGAGACCGACTGCGATTCCGGCAACGAGGTAGAGCAGAAACTTATTACCATCGTAATCGCGCAGACAGAGTATAGACTTCGGAAGCCAGCATCTTCGACGAGGGCACGTGGCATTTACATATTATCGCTACGCGGAGAACCGTTGGATAGAGAGTGGACACGCACCGCGCCCTGCAAAGCAACATATCTATGCCGGAAGCTCCGGCGCAACGCGGGCGCATCGTTGATTCTCATTGGCGAGAAAGGCAACCTTGAGCGTGCGCGTCTTCACGCATGGTCCGAAACGCGTGCCTCCCAAGTTGTGGCTAACCAATGTGCTGACGACTGACACTCATCTGCCTATAATTTCTGATGAGCCAAGAGCTCGAGCCTTCATGAAAATAGCACGACTATTGCTCCTTTTTTTACTGATGCCGACAAAGGCAGCGCCTTTGCCGCAAACGGAGAGCTTGGCGCTCAAATCTCAGCGCGCTAAGGAACTGATGGCAGAAGGAAAATTCGCCCAGGCCATTCCTCTCTACCGAGAATTGAACGAAGCGGTGCCCAATAACGCGGGACTCAAGCTGAATCTGGGAATGGCGTTGCATATGGCCGGGAGGAAACGCGAAGCCATCCCGGAACTGGAGGCAGCGGTGAAACTTAAGCCGGACCTCGCCCCGGCATGGCTCTTTCTGGGAACGTCGCACCTTCAGTTGGGCGAAACCACCGCCGCGATCAAGGCCTTCATGACTGTTCTGGGCCTGCAGTCGGAAAACCGCGAAGCCTTGCAAATGCTCGCCGAGGCGTTGTTCTCCTTGGGCCGTTTGGAAGAGGCATCTGAACAATATAAGCGGCTTGCCGAGGTTTATCCTGAAAGACCGGAGGTTTGGTACGGACTGGGACGCTCATATGAATCGCTCAGCGAGCAGGCTTTCGAAAAACTACAAGAGATTGCTCCGCGCTCTTCCTATGCCCTGGCGCTACTCGCAGAAACGCGCGTTAGGGAGCAGCAATTCTCGAGTGCATTTTATCTTTACAGGCGGGCGCTGGAAGAGAAACCGGCGTTGCCCGGCCTGCACAAAGCCCTGGCAGAAATCTATCGGCAAACGGGACATCCGGATTGGGCGGAGACAGAAGAGAAAAAGGAGTTACCAGATTCTTCGCCGGAATGCACCAGCTCGACTTTGGAGTGTCATTTCCTGGCACGTCAGTATAACGACTCAATCGCTGCCGCCAAAGGGTCGCATACGCCCGACTCGTTTTATTGGCGGTCACGAGCATACAACGAGTTAGCTCTTCAAGCGTTTACGCAGCTCGGCCAGTTGCCGCTCTCAGCCGAGCTGCACGAGCTCAAGGCCCACATTTATAACAGCCAGAAAAGATACGCGGAGGCCGCAGGTGAGTGGCGCGAAGCGTTGAAGTTTTCGCCTGCGGACGTAGAAATCCAAAAACAGCTTGCCATCAGCCTAAAACTTGGCGAGGACTACATCGCGGCCCTGCCGTTCTTCCAGGAACTCCTTCGGCAACAGCCCGCCTCGCCCGAGCTGAATTATCTGACCGGCGATACGCTGCTCGACTTGCAGCGGGCAGACGAAGCAATTCCGCTTCTCAAGCGTGCCGTCGTTCGCGACCCGAAATCGCTCGCTGCACACAAGTCCCTGGCTCGGGCAGAGTTGGCCGCTGGAAAAGCGATGGAAGCCATTCCACACCTGAAGTTGGCGTTACCTACCGATGAGGACGGCAGCTTGCACTTTCAGCTGGCCCAGGCCTACCGAGCAAGTGGTCAGTCGGAACTTGCGAAGAAGACTCTCGCCGAGTATCAAGGGATCCAGAATTCCGCTGCTGCCGCGCGGGAGGCAGCAAAGCGGGAGACAGAGATTACTGCTCCATAGACGTGGAAGAACGCAGCAAGCTATTTCTCCGGTTCGTGCACTTCGAGGACCTGGTTGGTAGCAACGTTGCGAACCACCTGAACAATGCCGCTTGGCCAGCGAATCTCGATTCGTTCAATCTTTTCCAGCTTGCCAGTTCCAAAATGCACTACTGCTGGGCTCGAAGAGGCGTAACCGGCCGCTGTGGTGACATGATTGGACTGATTACCCAGGTGAATTTTGGCGCCAATCCCGTCGCGGTTGCTACGCGTACCCGCCAACTTCAGGATGAGCCAGTGGTTCGGGTCGGGACTTACATTCTGCCAAAGCTCCGCCGGTTCCCCGAGGGCGCTTACGACCACGTCGATTTTTCCATCGTTGTCAAAATCGGCGAAGGCGCTTCCGCGATGGGCGCGCGCAAGATCAAAACCCGCTTCCAAAGAAACATCGCGGAACATTCCGTTTCCAAGATTGGCGAAAACACTGTTGGGCTGCTTGTAGTGGGTGGATCCAAAAAGGTCAATCAAATCATTTACGTCGGAATTGGCGGTGAACAGATCCTTCCAGCCATCATTGTTGAAATCGAAGAAGCCGTTGCTCCAGCCACTGCGCGCAGTGGAAAGCGTTGCCAACCGGCTCTTGTGGGTGATGTCCTGGAAGAAGCCCTTGCCCAGATTCTGAAATAAGGGAAAGGTTTCGCCCGCAAGAGCCGTAACGTTGAGATCACAAAGACCATCATTGTCAAAATCACGAAAATCGGCTCCCATGCTGGCGATCGGCAACCCATTATTTGTCAGAGCCACGCCAGCCTGGAGGGCAACTTCTTCAAATGTTCCATCGCCCCGATTGTGGAATAGGAAGTTGGGCAGATTGTCGTTCGTAACAAAGACATCCATAAAGCCGTCGTTATCGTAGTCGGCAAAAGCCACGCTCATTCCTCGGCCGATGTGCCCGGCAATGCCAGCCTTCGCGCTGACATCTTCGAAGGTGCCGTCGCGGCGGTTCCGATAGAGCGTGTTGGGCAATCCTTCGAAATACTTTGGATGGCAGTAGACGCGCAAGTTGCGGTCGCGCTCACCGCAATAGCGATCAAAGTCTGGTGCCCAATGAGCGTAGTTGACGACGAACAAGTCCAGCCAGCCGTCGTTATCGTAGTCAAACCAGCCGGCGGCGACGGACCACTTGTCGCTCTTGATTCCCGCTTTCTCCGTTACATCTTCGAATTTGCCGTTGCCCAGATTGCGGTAAAGGATGTTGCGGTAAACGCCCGCGACGAACAAGTCCGCGTAGCCGTCGTTGTTGTAGTCCGCCGCTGCGGCTCCCATTGAATAGCCCGCTCCCGCTACACCCGCTTCCGACGTAACGTCGGTGAATTTCATCCCGCCGTCGTTTCGGTACAAGCGGTTGAAGAACGTTGGCGAATCCTTTTCGAGGCTCGGGATCGACGCGCCGTTCGTAAAAAAAATGTCAACACGGCCGTCGTTGTTGTAGTCGAAGGAGGCAACGCCACCGGGCATCGTTTCAATCATGTGCTTGCGCGGCGTGGGATTGTTTTGCAGGACGAAGTCCAGGCCGGAACGCTGCGCCACCTCGCGAAAACAAAGAGGAGAAAGTGCGGAGGAGGGCTTCGAATCAGCGCTCTTTCGCGCCAATTGCGGAAGGAGAAAAGTACCGCCGCCAGCCAGGAAGTTTCGCCGGGAAAACATTACGAGCGGGCGGTGAGCTCTGATTGCCCCCGAGGCCCCACACACGATCCAAGATTGCGAGTGACTTTTCGCATAGACTCAGCTACGGCCGAGGACAAATTTATCAAACCGCTTCACCACATCACGGAGATAGGCTTCGTCGCCTCCTTCGAGCTCGGTGACGGCACTGCCCGAATAACCAATATCCGCAAAGGCTTGCCGCACCGCGGCCCAATCCACGTCTCCATCCCCCAGGTTGACCCACGCATACCCGTCTTCCTTGCGTTTGAAATCCTTGACGTGAACCTTGACGATGCTGCTTCCCAACGTATGAATCCAATCCTGTGGATAGCCGTAAAGCAGCACATTGCCGACATCGAACCAGGCTTTGATCCATGGACTTTGAAATTCACTGATGTACTTCGCCATCTCGAGCGGGCTCAGAAGGAACCTGTTCCAAACTTCCTCAATGGCGATAACCACCTTTAACTCTTCCGCGAGAGGAATCAGCGTGCGAATCTCTTTCTGTGAGCGCGTCCACGCATCATGATAGGACGTTTGGGGATTCACCACGGCCGGCACCAACAACACCGCATCGCAGCCCCACAACTTGGCGTTTTGCAAAGAGGCCCGCATCCCTGCCAGGCTCTTCTCCACGACCGCGCGGTCGCTTGAGGACAATGGATACTTCCAGTGATCCATGTTCATCACCGAGTCGATGCGGATACCCGCGGCTTCGGCAGCTTTTTTGATTTCCTCGGCCTTGTGCGCGTCCGGCTCTGTCGGGGCTTGCACCACCTCGAAACCGACGTCTTTTGCCAATTTGAAGCGGTCCGCGTTACTCAACTTTGCGGGCAGCATTTCGAACCAAACGCCCTTCTTTATCGAGAGAGTTGCAGGAGCCAGCGGCGCCCCAGAAGCTCTGGAAGGCGCGCTAGCCATCAGTGCGTTCGCCAGTGCTCCGCCGCCGAGACTGGCTGTGCATGCGGCGGTAACCGAAGATTTCAGAAACTCGCGGCGTGTGGGAGGACGCATCGGCAACCTCAACTCAGTTTATTCAAGTCGATTTTTGAGTCCCAGACCTCTTTGGATTTCATCGTCTCTTCCCAAGTTACTTCGCGTCCCGTGTAAGCCGCGGTGCGCGCCATCATGCAGGAGAGTGCGGATTCACTGCCCTTCGCCGCCTGGTTATGAAAGCTCCCGCTGGTGATGCTTTCCACGAACGCTTTCTTCTTCTCGCGGTCGGCAAATTCCAGGTTGGACGTGAAGTTTCCCGTGACAGAGAAAGCTTGTTGCTCAGCGCCGGGCTTCTGCGTCAAAGGTGCTTGCCAAGGTTCATCGCCCCAAATGCCAAGCGGCCCGGTGTAAGGCGACTGGGAAGTTCCTTTCGTACCGAAAAAGCGCTCGGTCACATCCCACCAGCCCTTGGCAAACTGCGTCGAGCTGAAGGTCACATCCACATTGTCGGGATAGTGGAAGACGACGTTGTAATTTCCATAGACATCGCCATCGTTCGCCGGGCGGCCCAGGCGGCTGCCCGCCGCAGAGGCCCTCAACGGATGGTTCTTGAGAACCCAATTGCAGATGTCAATGACGTGAATGTTCTGCTCGACGATGATATCACCGGAAAGAACGCGGTCGTACACCCAGTTGCGCAGCCGCTTCTCAGCGGGTGACGCATTCGGCCAGGCCGGCCGGTCGATGTAGCCTGCCAAATAGTGCGCTTCGCCGCAGACAATGTTGCCGAGTGCTCCGCCATGGATGCGCTTCACCAGCTCAACAAACGGAGGACAATCGCGAATCTGGAATCCCACGTCCAGGCTGAGTTTGCCTTCGGCGCGTTTGCCGATTTCGATCACTTTCAACGCGCCGGGGACATCCACAGCCACGGGCTTCTCGAGGTACACGTGCTTGCCGCCAGCGACGATGGCTTCCAAATGTTGGGGATGATAGTAGGGCGGCGTAGCGATGACCACAGCGTCTACTTCTTTCGAAGACGCCATCTGCTGATAGGCCTTAGGGCCAACGAAAATCTGCGAAGCGTCCATTGCCGCGTAGCCCTTGCCCTGTTGCATGTCGTCAAAATGTTTCTTGGCGTTGTCCAATTGATCCTGGAACATGTCGGCCAGCGCCACAACTCGGGCGTTACCCGTATCGACGAGGTTCGACGCGTCTTCCGTCCCACGCCCGCCACAGCCAAGCAAGCCTACGCGCACAGCGGAATTCGCGGCCGTGCCGCGCACCAGCTCCGGCTTAATCAGCATCGCCCCGGCCGTAGCCGCCGCCACGCCGATGAATTTCCTGCGGTCCAGTTCCTTTGAAGAGTTTCGTCGCTTCGCATCACCTGCCATAGCGTCCTCCCGATACTGCGAACTATCCAATCAGTTTTTCCAGGTAAGCCTTCGCTTCCCGAACATCCGCCACCTGTTGCGGGCCAGAAATTTCGCGCTCAATGGTGACCGCGCCCTGATAGTTGAGCTGCTTCAAACGCGCAGTAATCCGCGGAAAATCCACCTTGCCTTTGCCAATGGGAACTTCTTTGCCGAGATCTTTCGGATTCGTGGGAAACAATCCGTCCTTGGCGTGGATTCCCTGGACGTACGGGGCGAGCAATTCAATCGCGTCCACAGGATTCGCTTTGCCGTAAAGGATTAAGTTTGCGAGATCAAAGTTGACGCCCTGATTGTCCAGGCCCACGTCTTGAATGGCGCGCACCAGCGTGATGGGCGTCTCTTGACCGGTTTCATAGCGGAAATTCTGGCCGTTGTTTCTGCAATAGGCCGCCACTTCCTTCATCGCCGCGATGGTTTCCTTGTAAACCGGGTCGTTGGGATTCTCGGGAATGAATCCGCAATGCGTCTGGACGGCTCGAATCCCGCACTGTTTCGCAAAATCCGAAGCTTTCTTGATGTGCGCGATTCGTGCCGCTCGCGTCTCGCGGGGAACCAGGCCAATCGTCAGCGGCCCTTGATAAAAGTCCCAGACTTCGTTGCCGGGTCCTCCGACAACCAGCGATGTTGCCTCAATCTGATGTTTCTCCAATGCCTGGCGCAGCTTGCCGACTAGATCCGTCTCAAAGTCGTCCACAAACACCTGGCTCGTCGGCAGGCCGAGGTCACGCACCTTGGCCATCGCCGCATCGGGATCCTTCCCAATGCCAATGATCAGGCCAAGGCGCAACGGCTTTTTCCCATCGTTGGCGGCTACGTGAGGAGCGTTCTGACCAACACCTACGGGCTCTGTGAGCGGAGCATCTAAAACCGGCTGGTTTTTCGCGGCAACTGCCTTGCTGAAAGGGGCGGCCAATGCCGCCGCCGCTGAAGTTTGCAAGAAAGTACGACGATTCTGTCTATTCATGCTCACCTGTCACGCAAATTCTATGCCGCTGGCCCGAAAAACAGTGGCTGCACTTTATTCCGGCTTAAGATAAATGTCTTTCCAGCGCACCTTGACTCCGCCCCCGGTGTGAATCTGCAAGCTAATGACGCCGTCGGTGAATTTGGGCGCAGGGTCGGTAAAGTCCACAATCTTTGTGCCGTTGAGCTGCGTCACGATATGCGCTCCGTGCACGGACACTTCCAGCTCATTCCACACCCCAGGCTTCAGCGCCTTTTCACCCTCTGCCGTCGGCTGAGCCACCCATCCGCGGCCGCCGCTCTCGTACAGGCCGCCGGTGTGCTTGCCTACGTTGGGATCCACCTCCACCTGCATTCCTTCAATGTCCGGCCCGTGCTGCGGGTCAATCCCCAGAATCTTCGAGTGAACGAACACTCCGCTGTTGCCTGCGGCCTCACCTTTAAACTTGAGGCGCAGAGTGAAATCCCTGTACGTCTTTTCAGTGGTTAGGTACCCGTACTTGTTCGCTGTGCTCTCGCAGAGGATGGTTCCCTGCTCGACGACCCACGTTTCGTCGCCATTCTTCTTCCAGCCAGTAAGGTCTTTTCCGTTGAACAGAGGAACCCAACCGCTTTCGCCCGGCGCCTGCGCCCATGCACCGAGCCCGAGCACTAATGCCGCTACGAGTACCCCACTCCACCATCTTTTCACGGCAAGTCCTCCGTTTCTGCATGGTTGCGGGTTTTAGTGGGCCTGGGAGAAAACACCAGCATGCTAGCGGGCTGGCGAGCGAGATGGAAAGCCGGGGCGCGCCGAAACGCGCCCCGGGTTGAAGTTCTAGCAATCAAAACGACATGCGTAAACCGAACCGGAACTGCCGCTCGTCGTTCTTCGCACCGGTGATCGTCAGGAAATTCCCGCTACTGCGTGAACCATTTGGATTGTTGAAGTGTGGTGCGTTGAAGAAATTGGCTGCATCGGCGCGGAACTGTAAGCCGAGGCGCTCGGTCATCTTGAAGGTGCGGAAAAGGCTGAAATCCATATTCACTGAGCCAGGCCCGTACAAACTCGTGCGGCCGACGTTTCCGTAAGAAACGGTAGTTACCGGAGCAAAGGCCGCGGTGTCATAGAAGGGATTGCCCGTGCCGACTCCGCCAAGTTTATTAACGGCCCCGACCTGATTTGGAGTCTGGCGCTGAAATTTTGCGTTCAATGAGGCACCAGAAGCCGTCAGAGAAAATGGTTGACCGTGGATGGCGCTGAAGATCCCGCTCACCTGCCAGTCGCTAAGAATCTTCGTAACCGCGCCTCCACCACTCCCCCACGATTTGCCCTCACCCACGGGCAGTTCGTAGACATAGGCTAATTGGAAAATGTGCGGCGTGTTGAAGCCCGCTGGGGCGCGGTTGCGCCGGAACTGGCTTGGATCATTCCAAGCAACGGAAGCCCAGCCATCATCGTCCGTGAAGTCAATAGCCCTGGAGTAGGTGTAGGCTCCCTTGACCAACAGGCCGTGAGAGAACTGGCGATTCACGGAGGCCTGGAGCGAGTGATAGTTTGCACTCAGATAGCCTTGCCAGAAGTCGGTCTCCGCAGTGCGATTGCCGAACTGAGCTTTGTTGTAAGGCTGTCCTGCCGCTCCCGTCCCCGGGAGAGACGCGTTGACGTTAAGGTCAGCGAACTGATGAACGGTCTGCGTGCCAACGTACCCCAAGGACACCAGGAAGTTCGAGGGAAGCTTGCGCTCCACAAGGAGGTTCCACGATTCGATGTAGCCGCGCTTTAGCAAGCCAGGGCCCACGCTCCGCTCCAAGGCCTGAGGCGGGAGAGGAATGGTTCCGCTGCTGATGTTCGGACAGCAGATAGCTGGAATGCCGACGGGAAGAGCTCCACCGGGAAGCGGGGTAGTTTGAGGCGAGAACGAGCCCGCCGCGGCAAAGCCGTTCGCCCCTGCAAAGTTCGAACCCACGGTGAGCGGGTAAAAGCCACGAAGAGGTCTTGCCAGAGGCAGCGGATCCACAGTGATACCAAAGCCGCTGCGTACTACGGTCTTGTCGTTAATCTGGTAGGCCACGCCAATTCGCGGCGCAAATAGTTTCTTGCTGGTGGTTACTCCCAAATGGCTTGGGTTGCCACCAATGCCTCCCAGCAATACGTTGAGGGTTGTGAAGTCAAGCCGGTCAAATTCGAAAGCGCCGTTCCGGGTCATGAGCGGATAGTACTCGTATCGCAGACCCAAGTTGGCAGTGAGCTTGCTCGTGACCCGATAGCGGTCCCCGACAAACCAACCGAATTGCCACTCCCGAGCTGTGGCTTTGATGAACTGCTCGCTCCGGCCCATCCCGTCCTGGAACCCGAGCAGGAATTGCGCCCAGGCATTGAACTGGTTGGGAGCGGGTGCGGTCGTGGAGTTAAGAGCGGTCAAGCCGCCTCCAAAATCAAACTCGCCGCGCGGGCCAGAACCAAGCTCCGGCTGCCAGTGGTTCAGGTGATGATGGATGATGTCCGTTCCGGCACTGACTTGGTGCTTGCCGTGCGACCATCGGACGTTGTGGTTGCTCGTGAAGCTCCAGTCGTTACGGTACGCCGGGTTCCACCCTTCAGGGTTTCCGAGATCCGCGTACCCGTTTACAGAGAAAAACGGAATACCGCTATCTCGCAGGTCGTTCGGATTGTTGGTGCCCGGAAGCCCCAGCACAGTCAGTCCGATATTCGTTCCGAAGTCCGGAGTCTGGCCGTACTCGCTCATGCGAGTAAACCCGACGTTACCATCGACAACAAGCGTGGGTGAAAGAGTCAAAGTGTGCCCAACAGTGACAAGCTGCACAAAGGAATGGAAAGCCCCGAGGCCACCGTCGCAGTTACAGTCGCCAATGGCTTTGCCCAAGCTCGGCTCGCCATGGAACACTGATTTCATGGCGCTGTACTTGGCAAATATGGTGTGATTAGAAGTCCGGTTCCAGTCCACCTTGCCGTCAAAGTCGTTGCGGTTCAAACGTTGTGTAGCCGATGAGAAATAGTTGTTCGTTTCAGGGGTAACGCCATTCACAGTGATGTTTGTCGGCGGAAGCAGAGCGATGATCTTCGCCGCAATGGGATCGATCGCGATGGCAGCTTGGTTGGAAAAGGGTGTCCGTCCGGTGCCGTCCGCGTTGCCCGTGTGGGGATCATAGATGGTTGTCCCGGTGCCCGTGAAGTTTCCGGCACGCAGGGCTGCCGTCGGGAGAGTTTGCAAGTTTCCACGGTTATCGCGCTCAAAAGTTCCGTCGTAGCTTCCAAAGAAGAACACCTTGTCCTTCACGACTGGGCCACCGAATGTGCCCCCAAGGTCGTTCAGTATGCTCTTGCCCTTTCTTGGGCTCACTGCCGGCGTCTCGAAGAACTGTCTCGCTCGCAGGGCTTGGTCCTCATGATACTCAAATAACACACCGTGGAACTGATTGCTGCCTGACTTGGTGATGACCGTGACGGCCGCGCCACCCGTCATTCCCTGCTCAGGGTCGAAGTTGTTGGTGGAAATGTTCACTTCCTGAATCGTTTCGGCCGGAGGCACGTACACAGCGTGATGCGGCAGCCAGACAAACACGTCCGAGGCTCCATCGACGCGCGTGTTATTGTTGTTTCGATTCGTGCCGTTGATGTTCGTACTCAGGGCACGTTCGGGCGTGTCCGCAATCGCGTTCTGGAAAACCCCCGGTGTTGCGCCGGGCACAAGATTGATGAGTGTTTGGTAGTTGCGATACTGGTTGAGGGGCATGTCCAGGATAGCAGTTTCGGTTAATTCCGTGTGTACGTCGGTTTTCTCGGTCTGCAACGTTAGGGTTGCCGCTTCCACGGTAACTTGCTCCGAGACTGCCCCAACTTGCAGTTTGGCGTCGGCGTTGGTAACAACGTTTGCCGCGACCACCAGGTTCGTCTGAGTGAGCGGTTTGAACCCGCTAGTCTTCACCGTGAGGTCGTAAGTCCCGGGGGGTACGTCGGTGATCGAGTAATAGCCATTTTCGTTTGTGTCGCCTTCTTTCTGAACGCTGGTCGCCTTATTGATGAGCGTTACGTGCGCTTTCGGCACACCCGCGCCGCTCTGGTCGCTAATCGTTCCGCTCACCGACCCGAACAACACCTGCGCGTCGGTGCGATGAACGACTCCAAGCAAGGCAAAACCCAAAAAAAACACCACGAGGAAAAGAACGCTCCGTCTATTTCTTGACATCAGCTCTGCCCTCCTTTTGCTCTAATGAGCCACGTGGATGCGCCATTGGTTACACAGCCTGCCCCTCGGCGGCATTTCCTGGAAATGTGGGCCTTGTGACCAACCCCACGGAAAACAACCCTGCTTTATACTAGATCTGCTCCTGTAGGTTGAGCCGCGGTTTCACAAACCGCACCCGGCCTGGAAGTAGGCACCCCAACTCCTCGACAAGTTGCCGCAAACGCTAGCAACGCATAAAACGCTTGTCAAGCAGATTGTTTTACTTTTCTGAATGAATTTGGTGCAAAATCGCAGCTCATAAGGTGAAATACTTATAGTGTTAGAAGTTTCTGAGGCAGCCCGCCCAAACGAAAGTATTCGAGGGCTTTTGTGTTTCGAGTGAAGCATTGCAAATCGCAACGCGAACGCGATCTGCTGGTCATCGAAGCTTTGCTTCGAAAACTAGGCCCTCTCTCGCAAGTTGAGATTCATGAACTTACGCACTTCCAACCGAGCGCTATCTCCGGCCTCGTTCGCGACCTCCTGAATCAGGAAAGAGTTGTCGAAGCCGGGCGCTCCAACAATTCCAGAGGCCGCAAACAGGTCCTGCTTCGCCTCAATGAAGAACGCGGTTTCGTTCTCGGAATCGGTTTTGACGACGAATCTGTGCTCGCGGCGGTGATGAATCTTCATTTGCAAATCGTGTCCATGACGCGAGAAACGACGCGTCTCGACTCAGGTGCCGCCGGGCTTTTGCACCAGCTCCAGTCCTGCGCAAAAAAGTCGCTCAAAGAAGCGGGCATCCGGGATGCCGCGCTTCTGGGCATTGGCATCGGCGCCTCTGGAGTGGTGGACAGTCAGGAAGGCGCAGTCGTGATGTCCTCCACCATCGAGTTCCTGAACCAGGTTCCCCTTCGGCGTGTCTTCGAAAAGAAGTTTGCGGCCCCTGTCATGGTGGTGAATCTTGCGGGCGCCAAAGCCATTGCGGAAAGGACCCTCGGCGCCGGGGCCAAGGCCGATGACATGATTTACGTGGAATACGGGAGGACTGGAATTGGTGCTGGGATCATCAGCGGAGGCAAACTGATGCATGGCGCAACGCACGCCGCCGGTGAGCTGGGACACACGCACATGATCGAAGAGGGTCCGGCATGCAAATGCGGAAGCTTCGGCTGCCTCGAAGCGATCGCGGGAGCCGCCGCGATCCAGACCAGAATTCGCAAAGCGATTGCCGACGGCGGCGGATCTCAAGTTTTGTCGCTGGCGGGCGGCAATCCTGCGAACGTTTCCGGCTGGATGATTCTTAGCGCCGCGAAATCAGGCGACAAAGCTTGCGCCGCCATCGTGGAACAGGCAACGAATTATCTGGGGTTAGGTCTGGCTAACCTCGTGAATCTCTTCAACCCCTCAGTTTTGGTTCTGGATCAGCGCCTTCAGCTTGCGGGACAAGGTTTGCTAGACCAAGTGACGAAGGTGGTGAAGAGGCAGGCGCTGAGCTACTCAACCAAAGACATGCAGATTGTTTTTGGAAAACTAAGCGGCGAAGCCAGCGTCCTGGGAGCCGGATCCATCGCACTGGAAAAACATTTTGAAATTCCGACTCTCAAGCCGCCGCGGTTTATGATCGAATCCCTTCCCAAGCCTTCGCGCCGCGGATCACAGATTGCAAGTCCACCGGAAGGATTTGAAGCGGCTTGAAGTTCTCGCAGAAGCATCTCAAGAATCAGCCTTGAGTCGAGACCGCTTTGCCACTTCCCTGTCGAATCGTGACGAATCGGTCGGCCTGAATTTTGTCCCAGGACTCATGCTTTCCGTCCGGCCACTTCACCATCAGCTCCTCAATCTTGGCATCTTCTCCCAATCCAAAATGAACGCGTATGTCGTTCGCGCTCAAATAGCTTGAGTCCGTATGGGCGCGCCGCAAAAGCTTTCGCCCGCGCAGGCGAACTTCGATTGTGGCGCCCATCGCAAACCGATTGCCATGACTCGCTTCCAATCGGACCAGCAGCCAGTGGTTGCGATTCAGCGAACGGCTCTGGTTTAGCAAAAGCCGCGCGGGCCCGTTGTTATTCGCAACAACGATGTCTATTGCGCCGTCATTATCAATGTCTCCGAATGCCGCGCCGCGGCTCACTTCGGTCAAGGCAAATGCCGGCCCCGCGACACTCGTCATCTCGCGGAACTTCTTCCCTTCCCCTTCGTTGTGAAACAGTTGGTTCGGCTGGCCGAACGGATATGGCTTCCCTCGCAGCGACTCAATGCGATTCACCGCGCCGTTGGCGATAAACAGATCAAGTCGGCTGTCGTTGTCATAGTCGATCCATTCCGTGCCAAAGCCTGTGTATGGAAATGTCGGCAGCAGCAGGCCAAATTCCGCGGATGCATCGTAAAACTTTCCGCGTCCATCATTGACGTAAAGATTCGCGCCTTCATTGGTCAAATTGGTTTTAAAGATGTCCTCATCCCCGTCTCCGTCAAAGTCGCCCGCGGTCACGCCCATTCCCGCCTGCGGCAATCCATCGGCGCTGTAGGCCGTGCCCGCAAGCAAACTCGTTTCCTTGAACGTTCCGTTTCGCTGATTGATCCATAGGTGGGCGGCGGCGCCGTCGTTGGCCACGTAGATGTCCGGCCATCCATCGCCGTTGAAGTCCGCGCAAACTACGCCAAGGCCCGGCCCAAGGGCCGCGCCGATTCCCGCTGCTTCGGTGACCTCCTCAAATGTTCCATCGCCGCGGTTGTGAAAAAGCCGTGCCGGTGCCGGTTGGTACATTTTGGGAGTGCAGTAATCTCGCTCACCGGTAGGCGCAAAGCAGCGTTTGTTGCCTTTCACCGTGAAATCCAAGTAGTTCGCAACGAAAAGGTCCAGGTGTCCATCGCGGTCATAGTCAACCCATGCCGCACTCGCGCTCCAGCGCGCATCGTCCACGCCCGCTTTCGCCGTTACGTCGGTGAACGTGCCGTCGCCGTTGTTGTGGTAAAGCACGTTGTGCCCAAAGTTTGTGACGTAAAGATCTTGCAAGCCGTCGTTGTCGTAGTCGCCCACGGCGACTCCCATCCCGTAGCCGATGTGGCCGACTCCTGCCTTTTCCGTGACGTCCACGAATTGCAGCTTGCCCGTCTCGCTCAGAAGATTTTTAAAGAGCCGATTGCCCGGCTTCCAACCGGTGGCGGGCGGAAACTTGGTGCGGCGTGGATCCTGCGCAGGATCGAACGTCGTGCCCTGAATCAAATAAACGTCCAGGTCTCCGTCGTTGTCGTAGTCGAAGAGTGCTACGCCAGCCCCCATGATTTCCGGCATGTAGAATTCGCCAATCGCGCCGGTAAAATGGTGGAACTTTAGGCCGACTTCCTCCGCCACTTCCCGAAATAGCGGAACAGGCAGAGGATTACCGAATGTTGCCTTCGAGAGTTCGCTCGCTCCTTCTGCTAATCCCGAGAGAAGAAGTCGAAGAAAATCTCGCCGTCCAAAGCTGGATTGCGGGTTAGTTCGTGGAAGTGTACTTTGTGAACGAGGCTTCCGCATCTTCACTGCGGTGTCCCCGATGCTTCCAGGGTATGCAGATCGCGCTCGATGCTCACGAGAAGTGTGGATTGGCCCCGCGCTGCCGCCACATCGCGTGCCTGACGAATGTAGCGCAGTGCATTTTGCCGGTCGCCTGCGCGCGCGAACGCCGCGCCAAGCGCATAAACGTATCGCGGCGTGTTTTCGTCTTCCGGCTCGATCGTTTTCCGAAGCTCCTGGATTCCTTCCTGGAATTTCTTTTGATTCACCAAGATGCGGCCCAGATTGAAGTGTGCCTGGCGGTCGCCGGGTTTGTTCTCAATGGCTTTCCGGTATTCGGTTTCCGCTTCCGGAAAATTGCCCTGCCGCTCTAGGAGGTATCCGAGGTTGTTGTGCGCGCCCGCGTGAAAAGGATTGATCTCGATGGTTTTCCGGAAAGCCTCTTCCGCCCGCGCATACTCTTCGGCGCTCAAGAGCAGCACTCCGTAATTATAGTAGCTCTCTGCGGAACCAGAATCGATGCGAACAGCCGCCTTATAGTGCTCCTCGGCTTTCTGGAACCGGCCCAGCCGCCCGTACAATTCGATCAGGTTGATGTGCGCCTGGACTAGATTCGGGTCGATTTCGATTGCCTTCTCGTGTGCCGCTGCGGATTCCTCTAACTTTCCTTGCCTTTCAAGCTCAGCGCCGTACTGCACTTGGTAGGTCGCGCTGTGATTGAGGGCCCGAACTTCGGCAAGCAATGGATCGCCTGAAGGAGGCACGGCGATTTTGTTTTTTTCATAGAGGCGAAGCTGTTCTTCCGCCTGGTCTGCCTTGCCGAGCGTGCGATATGTGAGAGCCAAAGCGTAATGCGCTGCTCCATAATCCGGAAACAATTCCGTCGCCTTGCGGTAAGCCTCGCTCGCGCCGGCAGGGTCACGTCTGGCAGCGCGAACGCGGCCTAAGCCATAGTAGGCGTCAGCATTGTCAGGGTGCTGCTCGGCAATCTCCGCGAAAAGTCTTTCGCTTGCGTCCCAAACGGCCGAGGCGAGTAGGCAGTTGGCGAGCCGCAGCTTTGCGGGGAAATAGGTTGGATCGATACGCAGCGCAAGACGCAGCGTCGAGGCCGCAGTGTCGCAGTGCCCCTGGTCTGCTTCGACGGCTCCCCAGTAATACGCCCACTGAAAAGAGTTGGGCTCGAGTTGCATGGCGCGCCGGTAGCAAACGGCCGCCTGCTGCAGCAAGCCGTACGTCTGAAGTACCATGCCGAGCCTTCCGCTTGCGACTGCGTCCTCGGCGTGGCTGCGAGCAAAAGAATAAGCCTCGTCAATCTGTTCCCGGATTCCGGGAGAGAAATTGTCCAGAGTCAACCAAGGCAACTCAGGAACCGAGCTAGGCCCTTGCGCGCCGAAAGTGGAGCACGCAAACGCCAGCAACGGAAGGAAAAGCAAGCTTAACCTTTTCCACATTGCTTTTTCTCCGCCATAGCTGTCAGGCCTTGTTCAGCGAAGTCAGAGGAGCAAGTAAGGCGCAAGCAGCGAATCACCATTCAGCGAAAAACGGAAAGAGTTTGCGAATCTCTTCCTCATCGGGCTGGTGTCCGTATTCCGTAATCTCAAAAGCCTCGGCGTGTTGAACGCTGCTCGCTCGCGCTCCATAGCGCTTTTCCAAAGCATCTCGCCAGTCCGGCTGCAGTTTCCTCTCCCCGCGCATTGACGCAGCCAGCCATTTCTTCCTCTCTGCGGAATCCTTCGGCACTTGCTCGGACTGTCCTTCGGTCCACAGCAGCCACTCGTAAAACTGAGAAACGTGCGCGTCCAGCATGTTGATTTTTTTCTCGAACACATCGTCAATCGACACGACAATGTCCGCACGAAAAGGCTGCGGACGCGTGAATCGGTCGCTGTAATACAGGAAAACGGGATTTCGCTTCAGCGGGGGCGTGTCGGTAACCAGGTCCGGCACAATGACCATGTACGAAGCGTCCTCGACCAACACGCCCGTATACCGATGATCCGGATGATAGTCGTTTGGCCGGGGCGCAATGACGATGTCCGCTTTCCACTGGCGAATCTCGCGGATCACCTGTTCGCGCACGTCCACATTCGGCAAGAGCTTGCCGTCATGGTTGTCCAGGACTTCGTATTCGATGCCGATGCGCCGCCCGGCTTCTTGCGCTTCCGCGCGTCTGCGCTTGGCGAGTTTCTCTCCGCCCATGGACTGATGCCCCGCATCGCCGTTGGTGAGCGATACGAACTTCACCTTATCGCCGCGCGCGGCATACTTGGCGGCGAGGCCACCGGCGCCAAGGTCACAATCATCGGGATGTGCGCCGAACGCGATGACGCGTATCGGTTGATTCTGCACCTGTCCCGCTAGAGCCAGAAACGACAATGGAGCGAGAGCGCAGACGAATCGTAGAGCACAACGCGCAAAGTTTTTGGCAGGCATTTTTCCCATGAATTGGAGCGACCTTATTCTCACCAGACGGATTATATATCCGTCGCTTCCTTTGGCTGCGCTATTTTGGGGTCTCGTCAAGGATCGCTTCGGCTTTTGGATCCCAATAGATTCTCTTCCCGGTCCAATAGGAGAGCGTTGCCATCATGCATGCCACAGAGTGTGCGTATCCATGGTGCACGGCGCCTCCAACAGCGTATTGGTCCGTCACGCGTCGGCCGACGTCGCGCACTTCTTGAAATGCGGTATTGCTATCCTTGGTAAAAGTGACACCTGGGCCCAGCGTGGCTAAATCAAGATAACTCCGCCCATTCAGGGGCAAGTCCTCCACGCGCTTGTTATCGATCACTTCCCCGACTGTGCTCGACTCCCTTGAAAGCACTGGCGCCTCTGTCGTCGCGACAACTGTGTCTGTCGTTGATCCGACAACGAGGGTGACATCCACGCGCGCCTTCTGATCCACCTGCAGCTCAAAGGCTGGGACGTTAGAAGTGCGGAAGTTCGCGTGCTTTACCGTGACCGTATAATGACCAGGCTCAAGAGCGGGAACGGTGTAATCCCCAGAAGCGTTCGTGCGTGTCACGAAATGCGTGTTGCGCTCGACATTCGTTACTGTGACCTCCGCGTCGGGAACCACAGCGCCCGACGAATCGAGAACAATGCCTGTGATACTGCCCGTTCCAATCTGCGCATAACAGTTCTGTCTGGCCAGAATGAACAACGCGAGACATGCCACCACGCCGAGAAGAGTTCCGTGGCCGAAGACTTTCTTGTCGTAATGCATAGCTCACCTCGCTCCTTGGATCAAACAGCTAAAGCTTGAGAAAAATTCGCCGCTGATGCAGCCAGTAACACATGTACCACATCACTAGCAGCACCATGGTTGCTTGCGCGACAGGCGCCAGCGTTCCAATAAAACTGTAATGAAACGTGAACACGCCTACTGCATGGTCCAGCCACCTGTGCAGGACTTCACTCACGAAATAGATAAAAATCGCATTCATTCCCACGACAAGAAGCGGGAAGCTCCATTTCCGGTATCCGAGCACGTCGATAATCACGTAGAACCCAATCAGCATGAACAGCGCCCAGCCCAGGCTGTACAAGACAAAACTTGCCGTGCAAAGCTGCTTGATAAAAGGAATCCACGGGCGCAGCGCGAACGCTGCGACAAAGCACAAGACCATTCCGGCCGCCAGCTTTTTCAAATTGTCCAGGTGCGCCTTCGATTGCATGAGCAAGCGCCCTACCCAAGCGCCGCTTAATGTCCAAACGGTGCTCGGAATGAAGTTCAGCGTGGAATAAGCCGGGTCGTAGTCATAGTGGAAAATCGCGCGGTCCACCACCAGGCCAATGTGATTCCGGTGGGAAAATGCGCCGTCGGGCCCCGGAAACGCGAAGAACAAAGCGGTCCATCCGGCGAGCTGCACGATACCGGCAACAATTTGATACTGCCAGTTCAATTTCAGAAGCATATATGTGATGGCATAAGTGAACGCGATTTGCGAAAGTACATTGATAAGCTGTGGCTTGATAGTGCCCGCCCCCACCCAGATAATGATTTGGCTGAGGATGATCAGGCGCAGGGACCTCATGAGGACGTGACGAAGGTTATCGCGTTCGGTCCCACCAAGCTCCTTGCGCCGCGTCAGCGCGAACGGCATGGCCAGACCCACCATAAACATGAAGGCTGGCTGAATCATGTCCCAGAAAACGCCGCCTTCCCAAGGCACGTGGTCAAACCAGCGCGCAACTCCACCCCACTTGGGATCGCCCAGTAATGCCGAGAATCCAAAACCCTCGGAAGCGAGGATCAACATGATGAAGCCGCGGTAGGCATCGAGTGACGTGTAGCGCTTCGGTTCTGCCCCGGCCTCGGGAGGTCCGAGCTTCACCGTCACTGACCTGGTATGAGGCTCCTGGGTTGCGGTCGCCAACTTGCCCCCAAGGGAACCCTAGACTGAATGCCCAGCAACTGGGTCGGGTATGAGCCGGCCCAATCAACTTATCGGGCGAGAGTGTACCACCATTTGGAACGGCGCAAACCGGAGGAAGTGGATTTCCTCCACAATCATATCCGGCGGACCAGCCCTTCCTCCGTCGCTCTGGAGTTTCGGACGAGAAGCAGGACGAGAATCATCGCAAGAAAAGGAATCATGCCCGCGACTATAACGATCCGGCCGAAAGAATGAGCGCCCGCTGCCTTGCGTGCATCGGAGAAGTAGCCGATCAACTCGAACGCGCTGATCGTCCCAATGCCCGCGCCTGTCCCACTCATACAGGTCACCGACGCAACCGATTCAAGGACTACGATGGCTCACGGGTTGAATGTGAAAACCGTTGGAATCAGCAGAAGCACGCCAACGCCCCGAACGCCACTAGGGCTTTCCTCGCCGCGCCAAGAGACCATCCCCGCTTGATCGGATAGCCGGATGCGGCGCCACCAAAAAATTTCCCAAATCGCTGGCGATAAACGGGACCCACACAGCGAGTAAGCTACTCTTGAGCGGAATGCCTTTTGCAACAAGATAGATCGGAAACCAGTCCGTAACAAAGAACCATACCCGCGATAATCGATTGCTCATGAATCCTCCATTTTGCAGGCGTGGTGCGCATGCCATCCTAATAGAAGTGCTGGGTATCGGTTGTCGCCCTATTTTGTGGTATGCCGTATGGTCCGTTGGGCGCGGGAATCATCGGTTGCGACCAGGAGGTTCTGATGCGTTCGTTTCGCCGACTCCTTCGATTCACTGTTCCGGTCGTCGCCTGCGTATTCGCCTCCGGCCCTATCTTTGGCCAAAGTGAACCGGCAGCGATCAGCCAGGTCCTGGGCGAGGAGATTCTTGCACCCAGCGTTGCCGTACAACAGATCAAGTCGTATATCCTTCGCCACGCCGCTCCGCCGCCCACAGCGTCGAGCGCCCAACAATGGACGGAGGAAGCGAAGCGTCTTCGGCAACATTTGCTTCAAGACGTGGTCTTTCATGGCTGGCCCGTGGAATGGGTGAACTCAACGCCCAGATTTGAAGACCTTGGTGTGATTGAGACAAGGCGAGGTTACCGCCTGCGCAAGCTTCGCTATGAGGTTGTCCCTGGCTTTCAATCAGCTGCGATTCTGTATGAGCCGGAGAACCCTCAAGGGAAACTGCCCGCAATTCTGAACCTGAACGGCCACGTAGGGCCCCCCGGCAAAGCCGTCGAGTACCAACAAAAGCGGTGCATCAATTTCGCGAAACACGGAATTCTAGCGCTCAATTTGGAGTGGTTCTACTTCGGGGAACTTCGTCAGGAGGGAAACGAGCACTGGTTCGGCGCGCATCTGGACCTGGTGGGTGCGAACGGGCTCGGAATCTTTCTGCTCGAAATGCGCAAGGGGCTCGATTATCTCTACAACCATCCCAACGTTGATCGGAACCGATTGGGCGTGACGGGCTTGTCGGGCGGCGGATGGCAAACGATTTTTCTCAGTTCGCTGGACGAGCGCGTGAAAGTGTCTGTTCCCGTGGCAGGTTACTCCTCCGTTTCCACTAAAGTCGAAGCAAGGAGATATGGGGACCTTGGGGATATCGAACAAAATGGGACTGATCTTCTGGCGGGCGTGGATTATTCGCACATCACGGCAATGATGGCGCCGCGTCCGACTTTGTTGATCCATAATGCCGAAGACGACTGCTGTTTTCGCGCGCCGCTTGTAAAGCCTCTTATTTACGACAGTGTCAAACCTTTCTTTCGGCTCTATGGAAAAGAGGACGTCTTCCAATGGTACGAAAACCGCGACCCTGGCACTCACAACTACCAGCTCGACAACAGGGAGCAGGCTTACCGGTTTTTTAGCCAACAGTTCGGACTGCCGCCCTTTGAGAAAGAGATTCCAGTGGGCCAGGAGCTTAAGAGCTACGATGAAATGGTTGTAGGCCTGCCAAAGGACAATTTGACTATCTTGGGATTGGCACGGAAGCTTGGTAACGCCATTACGCGGCCCAAGGTTCCGGCAGACCCCACTTCCAAATCCGCCTGGGTAAGAAAAGAAAGGGAAAAACTGAGTTCCGCGATCCGCTACAAGCCTGCGCGGCTTACGCGCGCGTGGACCCTGGCGAACACCAAACACGGCGGAGTCGAAACTCTGTCTTACCTATTTGAAATGGACAACGGTCTATCCGCCTCCGGTGTGTGGGTCAAGGGAATCCTCACACCGGACAAGACACCGGTCACTATCGTGCTTAACGACCAGGGCCGAAAGGCCGCAGCTTCGGAAACTTCAGACCGTGTAAACCGAGGCGAGCAGGTTCTAGTTCTCGACTTGACCTTTTTTGGGGACGCCTGGAAGGACAACGAGCCATTCTCGTATGCGCAAATCATCGACGCCGAAGGGGATCGGCCGCTGGGAATGCAAGCGGCACAACTCATCGCTATCGCGAATTGGATTCTGGAGCGCGCGGGAGCACAGAAAGCGCGCTTGGAGACGAGAGGAATTCGCACGCAAATCATCGGGCTGGTAGCCGCCGCGCTTCAGCCGGATCTGTTTTTCGAAGTGGTCTCGCGGGAAGGCATGCCCAGCCTAGGCTTGCTGCTGCAGAAACCAGTGACGTTTCAGGAGGCGCCGGAACTGTTCTGTCTGGACTTATACGAGGAGTTTGATGTCGACCGCATAGCGACAGTCGCCGCTCCCACGCAAGTGAAGTTGGAGAGCTTGGTAAAGAGTGTCCCCCCGCAAGGCATCGCTAGAGGAATAGTCAGGCGCGTCACTGCGGCGCAGGCGAACCGTGGCGCAAATTGGCCGCCTGCAGGAAGGAGTAGCGGTGGTTCCGGTCGCGGAGCGCTTCGGTGCCGCCAGCGCGCGTCGTGGAGAGCGCAGCAACCGCATTGCCGTATTCCAGGCACTCCTCCAGGTTGCAGCGGAGATTGAATTTGTGGAGGAAGCCCGCGTTGAAACTGTCCCCTGCGCCAACGGTATCTACGGGCTGCACCGACAGCGAAGGCGCGTGGAATTGATTTTTGCTGCGCCTCACCAGAGCGCCTTTCGGTCCACACTTGATCACGACAATGGGAACGAGCCGCGATAGCGCCTCAAGCGCATCTTGAACATCATTTGTGCCAGTCAGCTTGCACGCTTCCCGTTCATTGGGGAGGAAGATGTCCACACTCTTCAGCACGGATTTGACGTCATCGGCCCAAAGGTCTTCCGGGTCATCGTTCGTATCGAGCGATGTGGTCAGTCCCGACTGTTTCATTTGTGAAAAGAGTTCGGGAATCCGGGGACGGAGTCCGCGCAGAAGAAAAAAGGAAGAAAGGTGAAAATGGGACGCGCTGCGGAGATAGTTCAGATCCATGTGTGCAAAGTGCAAGTCCAAAGTGGTTCCCAAATACGTGAGAATCTGCCGCCGCTTCGAAAGAGGAAGAATTACGGTGACGCCGGTGGTTTTGCCTGAAAGAACCTTGACGCCCGAAACATCCACACCACTCTCTTGCAGGCGGTCCACGCAGAATCTGCCGAGGGGATCGCCGCCAATGCAAGAGGTGAAGCCAACGCGGCTGCCCAAGAGCGAAATGTTGTGAGCAAAGATCGCGGAAGAACTGCCAAGAGTTATCGCGAAATCATCGGCCAGGTGTTCGCGCTCGGGTTCCAGCGTCGCCGGCAGACCGTACAGAATCAGGTCGGCGTTAAGCTCACCCACAACGCTAATGTCAAAGCGCTTCACCGCTCCGTCTCCTTTCTTGTAACGCGCCCGATGCGCACGCATGGTTCGAAGCGCGCGACATCTTCTTGCTTAAGACGTGCTGGCAGTGGCGCGAGGCAATTCGCCGCTCCGCAAGCGACCGCAAGAGCCAGGCTGCGTTCGAAGGAAACGCCCGACGCGGTAGCGAATGCGAAACCGGCAAGAGCAGAGTCGCCGCTGCCCACTGTGGACTTGGCGCGCAAGGGATCCGTCCACGCGTGAAGCGCTGGTTCATCGCGCTGCTGAATTCCGACGATGCCGCGGTCGCCCAGGCTGATGGCTGCCGATTTCGCGCCAAGGTGGAGCATTTTGCGGACTCCTTGTTCGGCAGAGAGAACGTCATTCACTGCAACTCCGGTGACGCTCTGGGCTTCTTCGCGATTGACTTTGACGAAGTCCGGCCCGGCGGCAATGGCTATCGCCAAAGGAGACCCGCTGGTGTCGAGAAACGCGAGACAACCGAAGGATTGAGCCAACTTAAGCAGCAAGGCAGAAGCGTCCGCGGGAATGCCCGGAGGCTGGCTCCCGGAGATTAGCACAACTTTTTTGCTCTCCAGGCGTTGAAACTCATTCTCGCAAATCTTTTGAAATTCGTGCCACTCGGATTTCGCAATCGTTGCTCCTGGCTCGAGGATTTCGGTCACACCTCCAGGAGTATCTATGATTTCGAGGTTGACGCGAGTGTCGTGGGCCGTAGGCACGGACACTGCTTCAATATTCAAGCGGCGAAGCCCGTCGATCAATTCGTTTCCCCTTGCGCCGCCGACCAAGCCGATCCACTTTGGAGCTGCACCGAGGTTTTGGAGTGCCATGGCCACATGCGCGGCCTTGCCTCCCGGCGTGCGATGGACTTCTGACGCCCGATTGACGTGGCCGATCTGAAATTCGTTCAACGCCAGCCGCGTGTCAATCGCAGGATTTAAGCTAACACAGAAAAAAGTAGCGTCCCGATCGTGGGAACCCCTGTCTTGCTTATTCATTGGCAAGATACTTTTCCGACCAAGGCGTGGCGTGCTGGAGGCTCGCATTGACGGCGCGGATGTTTTTGACGCCTTCGGTTTCTAGCCACTTTTGAAGCGCCTCCGCGCCGCCCCGCACAAAAACGCCTACGCCGTCCTGCCACGTGGCGCGTCCACAAAGGGCGCCGCAAAAATGCACGCCGGCTTCGGAGGCAAGCCCGAGAGCCTCGTTGAAGGCGCGATTGCTCACGCCGGCGGAGAGAAACAAAAAAGGTTTCGTGGTCGCGTCGGCAGCGCGGCGAAAAAGATCTAGAGCGTCTTTGCGCGTGTGCACAAAGGTTCCGTCAGAGAACGCGGAGCCTTGGACGTAAGCCATGGTTACAGGGACTCCGACTTTCAAGACATCGACGCAGTATTGAGACTGCGAGAATTCCTTCATGGCGCTCGTCAAGATATCCGGCTTATGGCGCCCAAATTCAGGGCTTTGCTCATCCACGCCAGCTTGGTAAGGGACAATTTCAAGAAAAAAAGGAACGTCGGCACCGGCACATTCCCAGCCAACACGCTCGACCCACGCACGCTTGCGATCCATGATTTCTGGCGCATCCGACAAGGCATAGTACAGCAAGACCTTGATGCAGTGTGCGCCGGCATCAACCAATCGGCTCACGGACCAGCCATCGAGCAGCCGCGGGATGCGACCAGGAACGCTAGGATCGTATCCGCTGACTTCGTAGGCCATGAGAAGTCCTGAGGACGAAACACGCTGGGCAGCCGCGGGAAAACCGTATTCCGGCTCGAGAAGAACCGCGCTGGCATGAGGAGAAAGCGCACGCACGACGAGGGATTTGAATTCTTCGAGTTGTTCGCGTGGGACGGCATGTTTCTCAATTTTCAACTCGTCGGAGAACAGTTTCCGCAGCGCATCACGCTGGTCGATGGCCAGCGCCGCAATGACTCCCCGAGAATCCGAAACGGATTCAAGCCTCTTGCGCTTGCCCGGCGACAGCTTCAATTCGGCCCTCCGTTTGAGACTCGCTTGCAGTTCAACCGCTCTACCCTGCTCAAAGCGTATTCCTTTGTGAAAAGAGGGGCGAACCCGCGTCCGCCCCTCTCGCTCATTCTAATTGTTTGCTTTTCCGCGAACTAGAACGTAATCCGCAAACGCAAGCGGACCGACCGGCGATTGTTGATACCTTCCTGCTTGAAACTGCTGATGAGGCGGCCAAAGGCGTCATTGCGGGTGATGTCGCCGGGAGCGATCGGCAGGATTTTCAACGTGTTCGGATCAACCCGCACACTGAAAGATCCCAACCAAGCAAAGCAGCCACCGCCACCACCAGCGTCTGCGTCAGGCGAAAGCAAAGGATGGTTGAAGATATTGTCAACGTCGGCTCCGAACTGAAACTTGACCTGTTCGGTCACTTGGAAAGCCTTGTGCAGCCCCAGGTTCACGCCCCAAGTACCCGGCCCGTAGAGCACGTTCCGCTTGGCCACTTGGGAATTGTTGAAGACATCGGCCCCGACGGTCGGCGGCGCGAATGCGTCCGGATTCCAGATTTGGTCCCCACTCTTCTGGTTGTAATTGCCGACAATGAGTGGGCGGTACGAAGGCTCGGCATTGAAGTCACCCACGGCATCGAGCGACGTAACTCCAATATTCCCGGGGAGCACTGGAGCATCCGAATTCGTGCAGTCATCGCAGGTCCAGAAAGGCGTGAATCCAGTTCCGGATTTGGCAAACATGTTGAACGTGGTTTGCCAGCCGCCGACAAGCAGATCCGCCGTGCGCGACATGTTGGCACCGAATCGCCTGGTTCGGCCGAACGGCAAGTCGAAAATGCCATACGCCACGAACCGGTGACGCGAAACGTATCCATCGGTGCCATAGTCGCTGTCGGGCTGATAAGGATTGTAAGTGATGCCACCCAAGCTGGAGTTGCCGGTGTCCAGCGCGGTGGATTTTTGGTCGAGATAGGTGTAGGACGCTTGGAACATGATGCCGTGCGCATAGCGGTGTTCCACTTGGGCCTGGAAGGCGTGGGTTTGCGCGTGACCGTAGTTTCCGAAGCTCATTATGAAATCGCCGAGCTCCGGAAAGCGGTATCTGGCCAAGTCTGCGGCTGAAAATTCGCAATCTCCGTTGTTGAGGGGATCGCAAGCGGTCACACCATCGCCGGTGCTCGTTCCGAATGGGATATCGCTGGGGGTAATTTCATTTAGGTCCTTGCCGGCGATCAAGCCGTGCATCGTGGAACCGAGATAGGACAGGCGAACCGCGTTGCCCCAGCCGACTTCGCGTTCGAAGGTGGCGTTGTACTGGTGGATGCGTGGCTGCCGCAGATCAAATGGCACAACGTTTACGGCCGGAGTGCCGCCCAACCCATTTACAATGTCTCCTCCGCTCATGGGGCTGATGCCGTGGTTGTTGTCGGACGGCCAGCCTTCCAAGGGTGTGCCAGCATTCCTTTTGCGGATCGCCTGGTTAAATGGATTGGTGGCGATAGGGTCGCGAATGCCTTGAGCCGCCGAGGTCGGGTAGTAGACGCCATAGCCACCGCGAATTACCGATTGGGGATCGAGGCGGTAGGCCACACCGATACGAGGCGAGAAATCCGTGGTATCGGTGCGGACAAGACCACGCCCCACTCCCAGTCCGGACTGGCTGGCGAGGACATATCCAAAATCGACGATGCGGGTGTCCAGATACTTGAGAGTCTTTTGCGAAGGAATCACGAAGCGGCCGAGCTGGCCGGTGGCCGGGTTGACGTAGTTCGGGTCGAAGTTCGCCATCAGATCGTTCCTGTCGACAAAAGGGGTGATCAACTCATAGCGGAGGCCCAAGTTGAGAGTCAGCCTGGAGCTGGCTTTCCAGGCGTCCTGGAAGAAATATCCGTGTTCCCAATTGTGGAAGTCCATGGGCGGGCGCGGCTGCAGGACGTACGTCACGTTGGCCGGCGGCAGCCCCAGCAGAAATTTGGTGAAAGGGTTGGTGCCCGAGCCGGTGTAGCTGATCAGGCCGCGCGGGTTGCCGCGGTTGGAAGCAAAACCATCCCTGCCGGCATTGCGCACCAGGTCGCCGCCCATCCGCAAATCATGTTTGCCGACAACCCAAGTAAGAGTATCGCCGAAGGTGATCAGGTTTTCATCCAACGGCCGGAACGTATTGCGGCCGCCATTCCCGAAGTTCGGGAAAACCCCACCGCCAAAGTTGATGGCAGGATGACCGAAAGTGGAAAGAGCAAAAGAACCGACCACATCGCCATACGCGGTGACATCCGACTGGTCGAAACCGATGCTGGACAAGAAACCTTCCAGTGTTGTGTTGCTGTGGCGCAGCAAGCCTTCGCGGTTGACGCCGCCGCGCAACTCATTCACAAACTTGGCGGGCCAGACGTGCGTATAAGAAATCGAAACAGTATGGTTTCGGCGATTGTTCTGGGTCAGGCCCAGTCCGGTAAACGGGGAAACCACCGGATTGTTCGCGTTATCCTGATTGGAAATATTATAGACGCCATACAAATGGTCGCGCTCGGAAAAGTCATGATCGAGCCGAAGAGTGGCTAGGTCGCGAACAGAGCGGCCCGGAAGAATGGTGTGGAAGCCGCCGGCGATCCGACCCTTGGTAGTGATCGGGGCGGTCAAGCCGATCTTGGGGAAATAGGTGTTAATTAAAGCCTGCACAGTGGGATTCAGCAGTCTTGCAGGAATGGTGATGAAGCGCTCGGTAGGCACGCAAAGCGGATTACTGGGGTCGTCGCAGGCCAGGATGGTATTGCTGGCGATCTCCGCAGGCGTTAGCGTAACGCCTGCCGGAACTTGCGGCTTGTTTGAGTCGGGAATGCCGGAAAAGTCGCCTGTATAGAGCGACGGGTGCATCATCGAGGAAGAATTTATCCGCGTCGGCGAAACGTTGTAGTTCCTCTCATAGGCCATCATGAACCAGGTTTTGCCGAGCTTGGGAACATGACCGCCGAACGAACCGCCAACGTCGTTGAGATTAAAGTAAGGATTGGGGTACTTAGACTGAAATGCATTCGGCACGAAACCTGCCTGCGCGTCCTTGTCGTCGAGAGTCCATGCAGCCAGCGCGGAATTGCTATTGTTGTAAAAAACCGAGCCGTGATACTCCGCGCCTCCGCGCCTGGTGTTGACGCGAATATTGGCTACGCCAGCGTATTCCGCACTGAAGTCTGTAGTCAGAATATTGATATCGCCTACCGCTTCGAGCGAGGGCTGGCTGTTGGTCGGTTGACCGAAGATTCCCCCGTTGGAGCGCTGCCCGTCGAGCGAAAAACTCGCGCCATAACTTTGCGCTCCGATGAATTTGAAGGAACCATCCGAGTCCGCCTGGGTGATGCTAGGATTCAAGTACAAGAAGGTGTAGACGTCGCGGCTGTCGCGCGGCAGTTCGATGACCGACTGATTATCGAGGGTTTGGCTGATGGTCTGGTCTTCGGTATTGATGGCAGGCGCTTCGAGCGACACCACGACACTCTCTTGCGCCGCAGAAACCTTGAGCACAGCATCAGCGCTAACGGTATCGCTGCCACTGAGGACGATACCTGTTATTTCTTCCTTATCCATCCCTGGGGCAGTGATAACTACCCGGTAGGCGCCCGGTTTTAGTCCAAACATCTCATAATGCCCCTGCGAGTTTGTTTGTGTTTGACGCGCGGTGTTTGTCAGGGCGTCGGTGATTGTAACAGCGGCGTTGGGTATGGCTGCCCCGGAGGAGTCCGTCACCGTGCCGCGAATGGTCCCGAGATCGGTCCCTTGGCCGTGAACTCGCTTACCGCTAAAGAGCAAGACCAGCGAAACAAGCAATGCGAACACAAGTTTGTATTTCAAGGAGGCCTCCCCACAATGCTTCGAGAGGGTGTAGCACAATAGGAAAGCAAACACAACAACAAACAAGAAAGAAAATGGACAAAGAAAGAAGAAGAAAGTATTGGCAGCCCCTATACTTTCGTTTGCTTTGACGGACAGGGCTGAATGACCGTATACTTCATTTCAAGTGGAAACGGTGCATGAGTCCCAAAGCCCGGCTTTTGACCGAACAACGTCGCCGAAACCTTCTGGATCTTGTCGATCAACAAGGCCAAGTCACCGTGGCCGACATGGTGAAGCGCTTCGCCATTTCTGCCGTCACCGTTCGCAGCGATCTGGATGCGCTTGCTTCCTTGGGAGCCGTGGTTCGCTCGCACGGCGGAGCCGTTCGGCGGCTGGAGGCTACGCAGGACTACCCACTCCGCACCAAAGAGACTTTGCATCACGATGAAAAAGTCAGAATCGGAAAAGCAGCAGCCGAATTCGTGCAGCCTGGCGAGACCATCATTCTCGATTCCGGAACGACAACAGCGGAAGTCGCACGCCACTTGAAGAGGATGAAGACGCAGCCCCTGACGGTCATTACCAATGCATTGAACATTGCCATGGAGCTGGCCGATTTGCCCGGTGTTTCCCTGATTATGATCGGCGGATTGTTGCGCCCGGTTTCCTATTCGTTCGTGGGACCGCAGGCGGAAGCCATGATGAATGAGTTTCACGCGAACCGTCTTTTCCTGGCGGTCGACGGTTTTGATTTGGAGAATGGACCTTCTACTCCCGATGTGCTCGAAGCCCAGCTCAATAACGTGATGATCCGTTCGGCGCGCGAAGTGAATGTTGTCACGGACTTCAGCAAATTGGGCCGCCGCAGCGTTTCGAGAATAGGGCCGTTCGACCGAATCCGGCGTCTAATTACAGACAATCGCGCTCCTCAGGAATTCTCGGAAGGGCTTCGCAAGAGAGGCATCGAAGTCATTGAAGTTTAGCTTGCGGCGTGGCTCCTCCGAGCGCCAGGCGGCTAAGGTGATGAGACATTCGCGTGTCCGGCGCAAGCAATGCTTCCCGCAGCAACATCCTTCCTTGCTGCGTTTCTCCAAGCGCAATTTGCAAAGCTCCAGCCGTATAAAGCGACCAACTCAAGGAACCATTGGTCCGTAGATTGGATTCGGCCTGTGACAAGGCGGCGTTGAGGCGCTCGCGCTCCTTCGCTTCATCAAAGCCATCGAGTCTTCGAACCGAAGCCCACGCCCAAACCGTGTCCGAGGGTCCGGTCGCTTGAGCGGCGCGACGGTACAGTTCACCTGCTTCCTTCTTTTGTCCGCACGCTAAGGATACTTCCCCAAGCAAGAAGTCGCTTCTCGCGGAATCCAGAAACGGCGCGAGCCCGTCTTCTGTGAACACCAGTCCGCGCACGGGAGAACCAATCGACTTCGAGACGGCGAGCGCGTCTTTGCAATGATTTGTTCGCGCGAGCGCCAACGCCCGCTGCAAGTTAACCTCGATCCAAACCTGCCGAGCGTTGGTGCCGCCTTCTTCCCTGCCAAAGAAGCGGTTCTTGAACAAATCCATCGCCGCTTCATAGTTCCCTGCGTCTGCGCGATTCAAAGCAAGCTCATACACCAGCGGAGTCGGCATGCGGTTCAAGTCGGGATAGCGTTCCAGCAGCTTCACCTGCTCGGCTGCAGATTTTCCGAGCAGCGTCATCGCTACGATGGCGCCGGAGTAATTTACAGTGTTTAAGGAGTCGTTCGCGATTCCTTCTTCGAAGGCATCTAAAGCGGCAGCGAATTCCTGCTTTATGTGGAGCAATGCAAGCCCTGTGCTTGCTTGCAAGACCGGAATTTTGGGATTGAGCTGGCGGGCGAGGTTCCATTCGGAGAGAGCTGCGTCGGTCTTACCGCGTGCAAAGTCCCACGTTCCCAGAAGATAGTGCGCGGTTGCATCCTTTTCATTTCTTCGGATGGCGGCACGAAGGGCCCGCTGTTCTTCGATGCGGCTGGGAAAAATGTACAGCGTAGAGAGGCGCGAGGCTTGCAGGTAATCCTTTTCCGGAGACTCTCCAACTTTCTCGCGGCAATATCCGCGAAAGTAAGCAACCAGCGGATGGCTCTGGGGCGCGACTGAGCCAGGTTCAGCTTGATCGGATTTTATTGGCGGATACTCGCGAGAGAGTACGTCTATGGCTTTTCGGTAGAACCCTAGCCGCGCGTATTCGTAGGCGATGTTCAAGACGCGATAGGGATCGTCCGCCAAATGTGCAAGATCTGCATTACCAGCCTCTTCGCGGAGAAAATTGCTCAGGGGATAACGCGCCTCTTTGGCGAGAGCTTCCGCTTCATTCGTTTCTCCAAGCGCCTTTCGAATGGCTACGAGTTCTTCCATAGCCCGCAAATCTTCGGGAGCGGATTGCAAACTCAGCGTCAACAATTCCTCGCCTTGCTCGAGCTTTCCCGCGCGAGCCTGCAATTCCGCAAGACGTACCGCAGCCGCAGCTCGAAACGCTGGTAGCCGTAGAGCCTCTCGGTAAGCGTCGGCCGCTTCTTCCTCTCTTTCGAGCCCTTCGTACGCAATTCCGAGGTAGAAGGAGATTTCCGTGTCGCTCGTGTTCCGGTCATGCACCTCAGCGAGACGGGGGAGGGCTTCCTCAAAGCGATTCAGGCTGGCGTCAAGGCGCCCTGCGGCTTTCAGTAATTCAAATCTGCCCGGGAATTTCTGCAGAGCTTTGTCATAAGTTTGGATGGCGGTCAGCACGCTGCCGTTCAACTCTTCGTCTCTTCCCAATTGAAGCGAGTCGTCCGCGGTTCTCTGGTTCTCTTCCGGTACCTTGTAAGGAACCTGCGGGCCGAGTCTGATCTGGGATTCAGGCACCCAGTCATATTGACCCTCGGTCTGCCTTAGCAGCACAGCGCCGTTGCCGGCTTTGAGTTCGAATGTGAGGCTCCCTGCGCCGCCGGGAATCGGGATTTCTTTTTTCCAAACCAGCTCGGGCGCCAAATCCACGCTTTCCTGTAGCAGGGGAGTAGTACCATTTTGACGAGGCTTATTTAGACTGGCGCTAGTCTCATTTAGAATAGTGATCGTCGCCGCTGAAACCTTCCGGTTGGCATTCAACGCGACCCTCAAAACGCCGTTGTTTCGCTCGAGGTGAACGACGCCGGCGAGATTGGCTCGTGAAATGCCTCCGGTGTCGCGAACCGGCATCCAATATTCGGTGAAGGAGATTGCTTGCCGCGGCTCCAGGAACGCGTACGTCTCCTGGTTCCTGAATAGGCCTGCTTGCAGCTCGACGTACGCGCTGTCGTTGTCTGAAAGAGCCTTGCGCCAATCGAGGCCGTCCGCGTCCACGCCCCAGGACCAGATCTTCTTTGCCGGCACCTGAAGATACTCGGCAAAATGCGCTGTGCCCGTGTTGGTGTGCGGATTCCACACGCCCATGAAGTCTTCGCGGCTTCCATGCGTGAATAACGACACCGGGCCATCCGTCTGGTTTCGAATGACGCTCACGTCTTTGCCTTGCGCATCCACCGGCCAACGTTTCACCTCCGCAAATCCGTGCGCGGCGGCAAAGCGCTGCGGGTATTGGATTCGAGAGTCGTCCCAAACCTGCACGCCCGCATTGTTCCACCAATAAAAACGATGCCGAACATCGCTGCGGTTGCTGAGCGTGACGCGCTGCTCCAAAACTGTGGAGCCGGGGCGCAGAGTCAGTTCCACCATCCATTCCATCCCATAAACTCTGTCGATGTTGCCCACGGTGACGGAAGCGCTGCCGTCCGGATGGCCCGCGAATCTGTAATTCACCGGCGACATCGAGACCCAATTATGTGAAACGGGAAAATTGAACTCGACGCCAAAGGCCGCCCACGCCCCTCGATAACCGATGCGAGCTTTTTTGATCGACGGATTCGCATAAAACATCGGCTGCTCGCTGATTTTGTCAATGCAAGTGTAAAGGTGGCCACCGATATCGGGAAGCACAGAACATTTCAAGTAGTCGTTCTCGAGATAAATCGCGCGCCACTCGTGCTCCGCTCGCGCGTTCGTGATTTCGTTTCGCAGCGTGTATGGATAATTGAAGCGGCCGGTCGAGAATTGATCAAAAGGAGGATTGGGATCGGGCGCGCCTTCCTCGTAAGTCGGAAGTTTCAGCACGCCCTCCCATGCGCGTACTTGCCCGCAAACGGGGATCGAGGAAACGAGCAGGAAGACGAAGGCAAAAGCCCGGTGCGCCGCCCTGACCCCAAAGAAACAGTTTCGCCGGCAAGGCTTCAGAATCATTCTGTCCCTCAGTATTTGCTTGCTCGCCTTCTTGAATCTTACGCAGGCGCGCTGCCGGCATGATCCAAGAACGGTTTCACGAAGGAGCATGCAGGGGAAATTTCTCCACCACTCGATTGATAATTCCTTCTTCCGAGGGGGAATCGGGAAGAAGCCCTTCTTCCAGGCATCGGAAAAAGGCCAGGAGCTGCGCTACGACGACATGAATCGCCAAATCATCATCCTCGCCAAGGTCACGCAGCCCGCGGCATTCGATAATTTCATCGCCATTTCTAACCGCGGAGTCCGGGATGTTTTCACCCACGATCAACTTAAGCCGCCCAAGCCTCTTTCGATCCAACTCGCGCAGCAAATCCAATTCATAGGCGCGGCTCGTGCGATCCGACGACAAATGACAGACGATCAGAGTATCCTCGTGCACGTAACTCATAGGTCCGTGGCGAAAGCCCAAATACGTTTCGCAAACTGTAGTCACCCGCCCCGCCGTCAGCTCTAGCATCTTCAATGCTGCTTCGCGCGAGGCAGCAAAGCGCGATCCGCTCCCCAGAAACACCGCGCGCTGGAAATCCGCAGCCGCAATCCTGGCCAGCGCGTCGAACTTCGAGCGGATCAATTCACCCGCAATCTGGCTGAGCTTCTCGCACAGCGTCCGATACTCATTCCCTTTCTCGAGCATTCCCAGAAAACGCACAGCCAGCAGCAGGTTGCTGAAACTGCTCGTCATCACGAGGCTCTTGTCGAGCGTTTCGCTAGGAAGCGTGATGACCCGCACCTTCTTGGTCTCGTGCCAGGCCCTGGCTAATCTTCCTTGCTCATTGCACGTCACCACCACGTGCCGAATTTGCGACTCCGTGCCCAACAACAATTCAACGACGCCGCTGCTTTCCGGGCTGTCGCCGGACCTGGCCACAGAAACAAGCACCCCAGGCCTGCCCAGAGGAAGTGCTCTCCCGCCGTACATCAACAAAGCACCACCGCTGATCGATTCCGTAGGAATGCCAAGTGAATTCTGCAAAGGGAAACGCACGCACTCGGCAGCATATTCTGAACTGCCGGAGCCGGTGAGCGCCAGACTGCGCATTCCTTTCAGGTCCTCCTTCAGGGCCTCGCATGAAGCGAGCATTCGTTCGCAGGTTCGCAACCAAGTCCAAGGCTGCTGGCAGATTTCTCGAATCGTGTGGAAGTAACCGAGCCGGCGCTGCTCTTCTTCAGACCGTCCAAACAACTCTGCCGCTTTACCTTGGCTTTTTGCCAAGGCGCGTTGCCATTCTTCCTGTGTCAATGCGTGCACGCCGTCCATCCCATCCTGCGATCTGGCATCTCCTTTACCCCGTCAAGTCCGCGCGTCAACCTCCCGGTTGGAGCTGCGGAGTCACGATATCGAGTGGGCGATCTTCTCCGCCAACGGAACCATACCAAACACCGCCTCCAAAAGTCGTGATGTAGACTTTCTGCGGGTCTTGTGGATCGGCAATGACGCGATGTCCCCACTTAAAATTAAAACCGGGTATGCGCATCCAATGCGCGCCCCGGTCTGTGGATCTCCAGGCGGAAGACTCAAATCCGGCAGCATACAAAACTTTTGCGTCGCGAGGATCGATCGTGACGTCGTAAACATGGCGATCGCGTTCAAGCACCTGTCTCCAGGTCTTCCCGGCATCCTCTGACAAAAAGATGCCCCCACCATCGCCGTGCTCGCCTTTATCGCGAGCCCACGCCGCGAGATACAGGCGATTCGAATCGAGCGGATCCACTGCCAACCCGTTCGGAGCATTGCTTCCTGGCGGCATGGCCACCGGCGACCAGTGCTCAGCGCCATCCGTAGAACGATAAATCGCACCATCGCCGTCGTTTCCGATACTCCCATCTTCGGATCGTCGCGCCACGAGAACGTAGAGCGGACCCTTCACGTCCCTCACAATTCTCCAGGCAAATGGTTCTTTCTGAGCGATCCCTGCGTTTTTCAGCGTCCAGTTCTTCCCGCCGTCTGCACTTTTGTACACGCCGCGTCCAAACGCCGCCACATAAAGAACGCGCGCATCCGGCGGGCTTGTGGGATCTAGAAGAATATGCGTGGGCGCCGTTTGCTCCATCCCATTATTGGATTTCGTCCAGCTACGGCCGCCGTCTTCGCTCCGGCAGACTCCGCCGCGATAGTCCAGAATCGCTTTTCGCCTCCACATCTTCGGACGCGGCAAATCATGCGTCCAGCTATTCACGCTCCACACGCGCCCTTTCACCTCAGGGTCAAACACAATCCAGTACGTCGTATTCATCCACTCTTTGGGCACGCCCTGCGTCGAACTCACCCAGGATTTCCCGCCATCTTCGCTGCGGAAAAGGCCTATGTCAGTCGTGGAGATGAACTGCCGGTGGTGATCAAACGGATCAAAATGGTACCCATACGTCGTCGTAACATCGAGCCCTGTACTCACCCATCCAATTCCCTCGGGCCTTCGCGAATACACGGCCACCCAATTTGCGCCACCGTCTGTGGTGCGCATGGTTCTTCCCAAGTCTGTCCCATAGCTGACGCTCGCGTCCTGGTCAGCCACGGTTAACGCCAGCGGATTTTCCCCCCAGTCCGTTCCAAAGCGTTCGGTAATCCACGCGTCATGAATGTTTGCGCCGGATTTCGTGGTTGGATTGCTGTCTTCTTTCCAAACCAAGCCCCAAGTTCGTCCTACGTCTATGGTCTTGGCAACTCCGAGCCACCTCCGTCCGCCTCCTTCCAAGTCGCTGTACGAGACATAAGCCGTATCCGGGTAACGGAGACTGGTGGCGACGGCCCGCAACTTTGCGTTGTTCGCTCCCAAGCTCACCTTCCGCCACGTTAGGCCTTCGTCGTCGGACACAAATGCCGCTTCGTCTCCGATCGTGTAAATGACCGGTTTTCCGTCCTTGGTGAAGCCGGCAGAAATGTCCGTGATGGTCTTTACAGAAGGCGCCGGAACCTTTTTAACGCCTGACGACGTCTTCTCTGCAATGAAATGCAACCCCGCGATGAGCAGAGTCCTCCCACTGGCCGGAGAGCCCGGATTCACCCAAACCTTCTTGGCCAATTCGGGCAAATCCGCTTCTTTGGTCCAACTCTGGCCGCTGTCTCGAGAGAAAAAGAGAGAAGAAGTTTCCTTTTTTCGGTCACCTGCGGTGACATAGAAAACGCTGGAATCGGCAGGATCGATGGCCATCGCGGTAATACTGCCTAACGGATTCGGCTCGGCGACGATGTCTTCGTCGGAGTGGTCGGAACTCATCTTGACGCTCTTGATCGAAGAGGGCTTCGGATAAACCAGGTTCCAAGTCTCTCCTTGATCCTGGCTCCGCCACAGTCCGGTGGCTTGCGCGTAGATCACGTTTTTGTCCAACGGATCGAAAACAAAGAATTGCACAACACCCCGTAGATTGAACATCCGCCAAGACTTGCCGCCATCATGGCTAATGTAGGCACCGGTCATGTCACAATTTACCAAGACTGTGTTCAGGTCGTGCGGGCTGACCGTCGGATGGAACATGGCCCCACCCCCACCGGGCCCGATAACCCTGAAATTACCGGGACGAGGCGTGTCTCCATTGCCGTTACCGAGGAGGAGGAACCCAAAGAGCGCATTCAGAAGGAAAAGTGCCATCTCTTTCCTTTGCTTTCCTTATCATTCTTTTCGCTTTCTTTCTTGGCAGAATCCATTTGCTTTGTCAATCCTTTTGTCTTTATTCATCCATTGACTGGCCCTATATTTCAACTTTCAAGAGCCGGGCGGCATTCTCGTAGTAGACCTTTTTGAGGATTTCATCCGGCAAGCCCAAACCATAAATCCGCCACCGCCCCTGAGGGGGGACTTTTGCCGGTGTGTAGTCGAAATGCTCGTCTTCGGTTTCCAAAAATCGGTAATAGATTTCGTATAACAGGTCGGTAAAGACTTGCTGCGGCGTGTCCGTCCCGTGGGGAACGGCGTCGGTTCCAAATAAAATTCGATCCTGATATTTGTCAAAAAATTTCCGGGACATGCGCGGCTGGCGGCCAAGCTCTCCGATGCGGGCACCGATCTCAACGTGCATGTTGGGAAAGCGATCCATGCACTCGCTCACGTAAGGAAGATTCTCGGCGTCATTGCCGACGTGCAGCACAATGAACTGCGTCTTGGGATGCCGCTCCAGTACGTGGTTGCGCGCCTGCAAAATCTCGGCGTTGCTTGGAAAATCCTTCCCGTGAAATGACCAATCCGGATGATTGTTCAGCTCTTCAAAGCGCTCGTTGAAGCGGTCAATGGGCAGAAAGAAAGCTTCCGGATCCGAAACATGGATCGCCACGGGAATACCCAGCGCCCCGCACGCTTCCCACACGGGATCAAAACGTTGGTCATCTACTTTCACGAGCGGCCCCCTGGAGATTTGGTCGCGCAAATACAATCCGAGCGTCTTCAGGATTTTCAATCCACGGGCTCCGGCTCTGTGAGCGCGGACAATTTCATCCGCCTGAAACTGGCTGTATCCCGTCTGATTCGAACGTTCCCACCAGGGTTCCGTAAAAGTCACAAAGCGGTTCGGATGTGGTGTCTGATATTTTCGAATCGCCTCTTCCAAACCTTTTCCAACTCCACCCGTGAGGTTCACCATGATACGGATGTTCTTACGGTCCATCAGCGGCAGTAGGTCTTCGGCTGGAGCGAAGTATTCCATTTCTTCACCGATGCCAACCCCTCCCGCGTGTTTGGCCTTGGACGAAAGATGTGTGTGTATATCTATGACCGGATAGCGCGACTTGGGCACTTTTGTTTCAGGAACGTGCAGCATGCTGCGCGGCTCAAAATCCTTAAGCTGCAGAGGCAGAGGCTTTCGTGCCTGGTCCGCTTCTGCCTCCGGCACGCCGACCTTCCCCGCGGAGATCCCTCTCGCCGCCAGAAGCATTCCCGCACTTTCCAACAAGCGTCGCCTTGCAATCTTCTCCATGTCGCCCCCGTACAAACTCTTCGCGCCGCTTTATGTGGTTCTTCGGCTTCGCTCTTCTATATCGTTTACTTTCCCTTGTCAAAGTGCGATAAAGCGGGCGGGAGATCAGTGCATGTTTGCTTCCAAGATTGGATCTTGCCTCGCCGTTTGCGCGGTGGTGTTTGCGGCCTTCACTGTTTCTTCGGCGGGCCAAGCCCCAAGCACGCCGAAACAATCCTACTCGAGCAGCATGGAAACGGAAACAAGGCATTGTGCTGAGAATTTCGTGCCGAATGGCGATGTCGCCAAATCTCTTTGGAAGCATGCGAAATGGCTGGAATTTGACAACGAGGCATCGGGCAAGTCCCATTATCCGGAACTGACGACCCACGTCGCGTCGCTTTGGACAGAGACATATATCTATTTTGCGTTTTCGGGCCGCTACAACGAACTGAACATTTATGAAGGAGAGGACCCCAAATCCGAACGATGGCAACTTTGGGACCGAGACGTTGTTGAAGTCTTCCTGAATCCTCAGCCCGAGCGCGTGAATCATTATTTTGAGTTTGAGGTGGCTCCGAACAATCAATGGATTGACCTGGAAATCGACAAGACCAAGGACCCGTTCAACGACGCCTCCTGGAATTCCGGTTTCGAGCACGCGACTCGTATCGACGCGGAACATCACATCTGGACCACCGAGCTGCGCATTCCGCTTGCGGCGATAAACGTGAAGGATCCGCGTCAAGGCGAGCAATGGCGAGTCAATTTCTTTCGCGCGGCAGGAAAGGGCGGTGACGACCACCGCAAGTTTCTTGCTTGGAGCGTCATTCCCGAAGGGAAGACGTTCCATGCGCCAACGCGGTTTGGAATCATAAAACTTCTGAACTAGCACGCGCGTCGCCTGCTCAGTGGATGTAGGCGCCAGATGGCACTAGGAACTGAATCGGCCAGCTCTCGCGTTTTTGCTCCACGATTTCAGACCATTTCAAGACGTTGCCGTTTGCCTCCGGCAAGAGGTTCGTACCTGGCAAAGTTTCAGCAATGGCACTTGCCAGCGTGTACGCTTGGCCCGGGGCGGTTACCGCAACCACACTCACTTGCAGCTTCTGCGCCGCAAATCGTCTCGCGATTTCCGCGTCCTCCATCATTTGCAGAAAATACGGCCTCCCGTTCAAAAGCGAGTTGTACACATAGTCCGCAAGCACTCCGGAAATCGGATTCACGTACGCGTGCTCAAAGTCGAGCCTGCCCAGCAGCGGGTCGTCCGGTGAAACGGCCGTGTAAGGCATGCGCGTCTCGCCAAGTCCGCGAAAATCAAACGAGACAATGTCAAAACCCTGGTTTAGCACTTTTTCGATTTCGGGCCAGTCTTCTGCCGTAGCTTTGCCGTTTTCCCCGAACCACAACGCAGCTCTTCTCTCGCCTGAACCGGATTTGTGTCCGGACTTGTGAATAAACACCAGCGGCATTTCAAGCAGTCCGCTGTGCCGTAGCAAATAGCGGTCGATGGTCACGTCTGCATATTTCGAACTACCAGCGCCCTCCCACGCGATTTCACTCGCTTGCGGCAAAACGCCCTCATCTTCGCGTACACGCCAATTCCTTACACCGCCGTATTTATCCCCGTAATACTCCTTCGCAATTGTCCGTGCGCCTCCGCTTTTGTGCTCCCCGTAATACTCGCGAATCACATCCGTCAGCGGTTTCCCATCGCGGTAGTCCAGCAGTACTTGGCCCGTTCGCGTGCATCGCAAGGTTTCTCCTTCCAGCTCCTTCACCGGGGGAAGACCGGTTCTCTCAGGCATGTCATTGAAATGGTCGAGAAAATCAAGCGCGGCCTGTTGATTCTCTGGGGAAAACTGATGCCCGTGATAGCCTTCCACCATTCCAACGCGATCTCCGTGCCCGAATCGCCTGTAAAGCTCTTGCATTTCACGAAAAGTCTTGCGCGTCCCTTCGATCGGGAAAAAGTCCAGTACCGCGGCCGCCACCATGACCGGACGCGGAAACATCATTAGCAGCAGTCCCGGGTGGTCCACGCCGTTGGAGATCATGCCAAACAAATCCTGCTCCGGATCGCTGTCCGGATCGACAAAAATCCGGTTCGAGATCCGCATTGGCAGCGCAGTGATGTAGCACGAGGGCACGGCAACTCTTATGCGCGGATCGAGCGCCGCAATCAAAGCGGTTTGCGTCCCCCCGCCGCTTGTGCCGGTAATGCTGATTCGCTCGCCATCCACGTCTGGGCGGGTAAGCAAATAGTCCACAGCGCGAATTCCGTCCCATACTTCCCATCGGGCAAGGTTCGCTCCGGCTAAATACGCCAGGTTCCCCATCACTGCGTGCTCTGCGCAAATTAAGTTGTAGCGGCTCTTTTGGGCTTTCGAATCCCAGAACTGGCTGCGCTCGCCTTGCCCGATCGGATCCCAGGACAGTACCACGTAGCCACGCCCGGCGAGCCTCTGGCTTAGCGTTTGATAGTGAAATTTTCCGTCGGCAGCGTGTCCAGAGGGCACGAGCACTGCCGGATGCTTGCTCGAGTGATCATTTGGAATGTAAACCAACGCGGTGACATAGATCCCCGGCAAACTCTGGAAAACGAGCTTCTCGATGGTGAAACCATCCATCGGAATCTTGCCGGTAATTACCGCGTGCAGATCCGTCTTCACCGCGGGCAGGCCGCCAATCATCCGCAAGAGTTTTTGCCGCACCTCTTCTTGCGTCTTGCGTAGGCCCGCCTCATCGCGGATGGCGTCCCAAGCTCTTTGACGAGCTTCGTCTTCCTTCCACGCCTGTTCCGCTTGGTACCGCAAATAAGGCGTGATGCGGGGCCCCGGTGACGAGGGCTGCTTCAACACTCGGAAAAATTCGGGCGGAGGTGGGTCGGTTCCCGCCAGCGAACAAAAGGCGCTCACGCCCACAAGCAAGACTCCGATGCAAGCGCGGATCACGGCGCCTTCACCGTCAGCGAGCCCATGGCGTACCAGCCATCTTCTTGGCGGCCCTCGACCGCAAGGCGAATTGCGGGCTTGCTGCTCCTGGGATCCAGCATCGCTATGCGAACGTCGTAATTCCCTTCCGCCAAATTTTCAGGCACATACAACGTGCCGTCGTACACGGCGTCTCCCGGAAGCCACTTACGAAGGTCTACCGGCACGGGAATCACCGTCGCCATCTTCGGCGACCGCAATTCCATAGCCAGTGTAAATTCCTTGTAAATCGGCGCGACTCCCTCGTTCAGCCACCACATATGAACCGGCATCATGGTCCCGGGCGCGACGACTTTCGAATATTCCAGCCGCCGCAAATTGAATCGGTAGCCAATCTTTTTCTGAAACGCATCGAATTGCGCCTGCCACTCGCTTGGTATCGGCGCCGATTTTACGTTTACGGTGCTCACGTGCCAGCGCAGCGCTTGCTCGAGAATGTAGTCGAGGTCGTAGCCTCTTTCTTTCCAGCCGGCCACGGTGTAGCACGTTTCGAGCGAAACGGGTCTGCGCTGCCAAACATTTTGGATCGCTGCGCGCACAATTTGCTGAGGATAGATTTCCAGCATTTCCGCGGGGAAATAGGGATTCGTCGAACTCGTTCGCATGTCCCCGAGGCAATCCAGGCGCCATCCCGCCCCATGTTCCGTCCCGTAAGTGAGTGCCTGCTGTTCATCAAAATTCATCAGCAACGTGGTTCGCGGAAAAGCTTCCAGCCAAACATCAATCAACTCTTTTTGATAGGGAAACGCCGGCATGTACGGGCTCCAGCCTTCTCCCCAGTAGCCCACCGATGAAATGTCCACGCTGTCAAGATAAGGATTCCCGTCGTAGTGTCTTCCAGCTTCGGCGACAAGCTCACCCCAATACTTGAGATACAACGGATCGCTGAAATCTGGCTGCCAGATCTGGCCGTCTTTGTCCGTGGGTTTGTTGGCGCGGCGCGCTCCCGAGTTTCGATACCACTCTGGGAGAGGATCCTGGTTGGAGTACGGCATCAGACGAATCGCGAGCGTTTGTCCATGCGCCCGCGCCTCCTCCAACGCCAGGTCAACAATCTCCCAGCGAAACTTTCGCGGCTCGGGTTCGAGCACGTTCCAATACCAGCGGCAATACGAAACGGATGTGTCAGGAAAATCCGGCTTGGTCGCCGCTTGCGGCAGCTTCGTCACCGGTCCTACTTCGGACCACTTCAATGGCAGATTGGGCTCCTGTCCGTTGAACCGCTGAAACGTGGTGATGCCCATTCCGGGATTTACGAGCACGTCATGAATCGGTTTGGGTCGAACCACGACCACATTCGTTTGTGCGATCGAAGGGTAGGAAGTCGCCAGCGCAAGAAGAATCGATAAACAAAGGATTTTCACAATTCTGACTAACAAAGTATCTTCGTCCGCGTATTGCACAAACGGGTTCATTGCACGAGGCATCCCGAGTTCTCGGTTCCACCGAGAAGTCTCGGATGCACACTCTATCCCTCCACGGTCATCTCTTCAATTCACAAGTAAGGCTGCTCTATTTATTGGGGAGGGCAAACGCGGCCAGGGTATCGGATACTTTGCCGTTGAAATACCCGCCTCCTCCGGCAGCGATCACCACAAACTGCTTCCCTGTTTTCTTGCCGCGGTAGGTGATGGGAGTCGCATGTGCGCTCGCTTCCAGCTTCGTGGCCCACAATTCCTCTCCGGTTTTTGCCTCGAATGCGCGGAATCGGCTGTCCATGGTCGCGCCGATAAATACAAGTCCGCTTGCCGTGACAATCGAGCCACCGAGATTCGGCGTGCCTGTTTTGTCTTTTAATCCCTCCATGCTGCCTAGCGGCGCTTTCCAGACGATTTCTCCGTGGTTCACGTCCACGGCATTCAGTGTTCCCCAAGGCGGCTTCTGGCACGGCCATTGGTTTTGATCCCAAAACCGCGCGTACTCTCCTTCTCTTGAGCCTCGCCGGAATTTTTCCGGCGCGCCATCGCCTTGCGGAAGCATTGCACCGGCGGCCCCGAACTCATTTGCGTTCACGAATAAATATCCCGAAGCTTCGTCAAAAGACGCTCCCGACCAGTTCCCTCCTCCGAGCGTTCCGGGCATCACCAACGTCAGTTCGAGACCGTAAGGCGTGTACATTCCCCGCGTTTTCAGCGAATGAGCCAGCTCTGCACAATACTGGTGCGAATTTTTTGTGGCTTCGGTGATGTCGGCTTCGCTGAACGTCTGCCGCACCAGTGGTGGCGGCTTCAGCGGAAAAGGCTGAGTCGGCCATGCAGCCTCGCCCGGCACGTTGCTATCCGGAACGCGACGCTCCTCGACCGGAAACAGCGGTTTTCCCGTAAGTCGATCGAGAATAAATACAAATCCCATCTTCGTCACTTGCGCGACTGCAGGAAATTTTTGGCCATCGCGCCGCACAGTAATAAGTACAGGCTGTGCCGGCAAGTCGTAATCCCAAATATCGTGGTGCACCATTTGGAAGTACCAACGAAGTTTGCCTGTGGCCGCATCCAGCGCGACCAGAGAATTGGCAAACAAATCCATGCCTTTACGGTCTGCTCCGTAGAAATCGTAAGAAGCCGAGCCAATAGGCAGAAAAATCAGGCCGCGCTCCAGGTCCACGCTCATGATGGACCACACGTTCGCCCCGGTGCGGTCCTGCCACGCATCTTCCTGCCAAGTATCGTGTCCCTCTTCTCCCGGTTGCGGAATCGTGTGAAAAGTCCAGACCAACTTGCCGGAGCGAACGTCGAAAGCCCGCACGACGCCGCTCGGGCCCCGGGAGGGGTATTCGGGAACCGCAGCTCCGGTAATCACAAGGTCCCGATAAACAGCCGGAGGTGAAGTTACGGAATATTCCGCGCCGGGAAAAGCGTCCGCAACCTCGGCACGCAGATTGACCGTTCCGTCTTTTCCAAAATCGCCGCACGGTTTCCCTGTTTTCGCGTCCAGAGCAATCAAGCGCCCATCAAAAGTACCGAACAGAATTCGCCGGTCGTCGCCGTTTTTGCTCTGCCAGTATGAGACGCCACGGTGCTGGAAAAATTGCCGTTGTCCCGAATGCCCGCCTTGTGGATCAAACTGCCAAATCTCTTTGCCGCTTTCCGCATCGAGCGCGATCACGCGATTGGACGGCGTGGAGAAGTACAGCACGCCATCAATCACCAAGGGAGTCGATTCAAACGGAGCCACGTGATGCCGGTCCGTCTCATTGCTGCCGCGCTCCGCTTCGCCCATGTGATAAGTCCACGCCCTTTTCAACTTGGCGACGTTGCTGCGGTTTATCTGTCGTAGCGCAGAGAATCGTGTGCCGCCAGCATCGCCTCCATAGAATCGCCATTCCTGTGCCGAGACTGCTGACGACACGAACAACAGACAAGCCAGATAGCGCGTTATACCGGAGACTGTAATTTCCCAATCCGAAGCAAGTGCCGCGGCCTGCTTCCGTAGTGCTCCGACCTTTCGACAGGCCGAAATCAAATCCGATACCGTCCAATCGAGCCTCAGTGCTTTTGCCATGCCAGCTGTTTCATCCTCTCTGGAATGCGCCCAGAACCCTGCCTCGGAACCTAGTTTTGCAAGCATCCCTCTTAGCAATGCTCACGATTTAGCCAGCCAATTGCAAGAAAACACGATTTTTCCGCGAGTACCTGCCATCCCTGGGCTTGGGGGTACGGAAGTGCGGCGCGATACACGCAAAGAATCCGACACGGTGTCAGCTTGTGCGAACTAGTGTATTCAAGCCCTCAGGATGGACATGAAATCGGCAAAGGAACCAACAGGAAGGTCGAAATCTGGGCGCAATTAGAGGTGTAATGAGACTTCTGTAGGATTCTCTGGGACGCCAGAATGGGCGATCGGGGCCGTGAAATTACGACCCGTTACCGCAAAAATGCTACTTTGTCACAGAACACACCGTCCAAAGAGGCTGAAGCGCGAACGAAAAAGCATGTGATCCGCGTAGACTTCAATCCGATCTAGTTCCTGGGCCAGGGTGGTTGCGTGGGAATGGGGGCGATGGGAAGGTGACTCTTTACCGTGGGCGAACCGAAGATCACCGCTGAACGCTTTGCCTTAACGAGCTGTGGTCTGTTTCAATTCAACAGATTAGTTTAGGAACGTGCTGGCTTTCTTTCCGGCATGTTTGGGCACATTCGGGCACGGTTGAGCAGAGAATCGTGCAATGTTTTCGGTTGTGAGGCATGGTCGGCAGGCTCTCTCACCGGTGACTTGAAATCAAGCGAACCCCGTCGTTCGCCAACGTGGGATACGCTACTTGGAGGTGCTATGACAAAAGTTCGGCCGGTCGTTTTCATTGTATTTTACTTCTTGGTCTGGTGCCTTAGCGCTGCCGGCATTGCGCGCGCGCAAGTAAAAAGCTCGCCGCCCATCATGCCTCTCCCCGCACACGTCGCGCTGGGCGAGGGTGAATTCGCTATTGATGGAAATTTTGGCGTCGTCTTGAAGGGGTATAAGGAACCGCGTTTAGAGCGAGCGCAGCAGCGCTTCTTGGATACTCTTTCGCGGGAGACCGGGATCCCGCTTTGGCGCCAGGCAATCCACAACCAGCCGCACTTCATCGTTCAAACTGCAGCACCGAGTGCGGCTGCCCAGCAACTAGGCGAAGATGAATCTTACCATCTTGAAATCTCAACCACCGATGTCCGGTTGACGGCGCCAAACCCGATCGGGGTAATTCGTGGCCTCCAGACCTTCCTTCAATTGGTAAGAGTCACGCCAAGGTCCTTCAGTGTTCCTGTCGTGACGATCGACGATCAGCCACGCTACCCTTGGCGCGGCCTTCTGATCGACTCAGGACATCGTTTTGTACCGATCCCAGTCCTGAAGCGCAATCTGGACGGCATGGAAGCGGTCAAACTGAACGTATTTCATTGGCGTTTTGCGGACGATCAGGGCTTTCATATCGAAAGCAAGAAATTCCCCTTGCTGGAGCAAAAAGGCTCAGGCGGTTTTTTTTACTCGCAAGGCGAAGTCCGGGAGATTATCGTGTACGCCCGCGACCGCGGCATTCGTGTGGTTCCCGAATTTGACATGCCTTGCCACACGATGTCCTGGTTCCTTGGCTATCCGGAGTTATCCAGCGGACAAGATCCTTTGAAGAGTTCAGCGATTGATCCCACACGCGAAAGCACCTACACCTTTCTTACCGGATTCATTGGCGAGATGGCCGCTCTTTTCCCCGATTCCTACTTTCATGCAGGAGGAGATGAATGCGACCCCAAGGAGTGGGAAGGGAATCCGCGCATCCAGCGATTCATGGGGGCGCATTCGATAAAAGATGCCGCAACCCTGCAGGCGACCTTCACCGCCAGGGTCGAGAAGATCATTGCGAGCCGGAAGAAGATCATGGTGGGATGGGACGAAATACTTCAGCCTAATACACCCAAAGATGTCGTCATCCAATCCTGGCGGGGACCAGAGTCGCTGGCACACGCCGCTCGAAATGGCTATCGCGCCGTACTCTCATCCGGCTACTACATCGACCTGAATCAGTCAGCGGCGGAGCATTATCTGGTCGATCCACGAGGGGCCAACGCAGCCGAGCTTACACCGGATCAAAAAGCCCGTGTCCTCGGTGGCGAGGCGACCATGTGGACCGATATCGTCTCCCACGAAAATATGGACAACCGCGTATGGCCGCGTACCGCTGCCATTGCTGAACGCCTGTGGTCGCCTCAACAAATACAGGATGTGGACTCGATGTACGAGCGGCTCGCCATCATATCTCGAAAGCTCGATTATTACGGTCTACGTCACAGGCTCATCACGGATGAAATGCTCGAGCGCATGAGCGGTGAGCCCGATCCGGAGCCTTTGAAAGTGCTCGCGGCCGTAGTCCAGCCGCCCAGGTTGTATCAGCGTCAGGAACTGCGGAGGTTTACCGACTTTACGCCGCTCAATCGTCTTGACGATGCCGTGCCGCCGGAAAGCGACACAGCGCGCGAGTTCAACAACCTCGCCAAGCGGATCTCTTCAGGGAAAGCGAGTCCCGAGGAGTGGCGGCGGGCTCGAGAGTGGCTTGTTCTGTGGCGCGACAACGATGCCAAGCTGCAGCCCCTGCTAAAGCGATCGTTCTTGACCCAGGATTTGGCCCCGGTGTCGCGTAACTTGTCCCAGGTTGCGGAAATCGGCTTGCAGGCTTTGGATGACCTGCAGAAAAATCACACGGTCAGCGCGGATGCGCGGCGGCGAAATATCGAATTTCTACAGCTCTCTGCGAAGCCGCAAGCGGTGCTGCTCCTAATGGTGGCGCCATCCGCAGAGTTGCTGGTGCAGGCAACTAGAACGCAGTGACACCGCTGCAATGTCGATCACACGCCCGAGTAGTCAGCTCATGGAATCTTGTTTCATTCACAATTTGCGCGAAGCCGACCAGCGCGGGCAGACGAAGCTTCGGATGGTCCGGCGCGTTCGGCCGCATGCGGGATCTTCGCTACGCAGTGCTTCGCGATGCTCTTGTCCGGTGCTGAGCGTTTGAGATGCAATCCGCAGCCAAACGAACGCCATCGCCAAAGCGCCTCGTCAGCGGCTATTGCACCTTGACATTGGGCTCGACGGACATTCCTGGCCTCAGCAGGTGCTCCGGATCCTGGCCCTTTTCAAAGACAATCTTCACTGGGATTCGCTGCACAACTTTTACGTAATTCCCGGTAGCATTCTCGGGCGGCAACAGGCTATAGCGCGCTCCCGAGGCTCCGGCAATGTTCAGAACGTGCCCATCATATTTTCTGCCGTACATGTCGACCGAGATCTTCACATGCTGGCCGGGACGCATACGCTTTAATTGTGTCTCCTTGAAGTTGGCGGTCACCCAGATATTTTGGCTGTCCAGCGGAACGATGGTCATCATTTGCTGGCCCGGTACAACGTTCTGTCCTGGCTGGACGGATCTTTGGCCTACAACCCCGCTGATCGGAGCCACAATGGTCGTGTACTGGAGGTTTAATTGTGCTTGTTGAAGCACCGCGGCGGCGCGCTCGGTTTCCGCATCTGCCGCTTGAGCACGCGACTTCTGCGCCGACACTTGTTGAGGCTTGGTTTGGGCGTACTGCACTCCCGCTTCGGCTTGGGCAATACGGGCGCGGGCCTGAGTGACTGCCTGTTCGGAAGCAGCGGCTGACGCTCGCGCAGCTGCGACCGCTGCCGCGGTAGCCTGCTGGCTATGTAGCGCCTGAACATATTGTTGCTGAGGGATTTCGTCTTTTTCTGCGAGTGGTTTATATCTGTTCACGTCGTCTTGAGCTTTCAGGTCATTGGCTTCTGCCTGGCGTAGAGAAGCCTGCGCGGCGTCGAAACTGCGTTGAGCCGCAACCAATCCAGCCTTGGCGTTCTCCAGGTCCGCCTGTGCCGTCGAGAGCTGACTGGAAGTGTTCACCGAGGTGATGGGAACGTTGATACGCAGAGCGGCCGCGCTAGCCTGATCGTTGGCCAGCGTGGCTTTGGCATTTGCCAGGGCTACGTCATAGTCTTTTGGGTCAAGCTGCACCAGCACGGTTCCGGCCTGCACGTACTGATTATCGTCAACGAGTACTCGAGTCACGTAACCGGACACGCGGGAGCTGACCGGATAAATGTAGCCATCAATTTGCGCGTCGTCGGTGGACTCCCACGCGGCCAAGTATCGATAAAGCAGGACGGAGGCAGCCACTACGACGAGCGCTACTAGCGTGATCAAGAACCGTATCCGTATCTTTGATCGCCTGGAACGGGAGGCGTTTGGCCCTTCGCCTTCGCCCACGGAAGGTTTCGGCCCTTCGACGTTTGGGGGCTCCGGGATTCTCGCTGGTGCAGGTGCGGTTCCCATGATGGTCCTCCTTCGACCCTAACGCGCAGCCGCGGCCCAGCCGCGCTCTTTTGCGTAACTGGCAAGGGCATCGAGAATAATCTCAACCGCTGCTTCATTGCCCATAGCAGAATTAAGCATTAGATGAAAGCGATGCCTGCCCGGCCAATTCACGTTGAAGTGCTTGTTGATGAAAGCGGCGCGATCGCGATCCACGGTTTCAGCAAGTTCGATCGCTTCCTTCTCGGTCTTGCCCGTGGCCTGCAGCCGTCGGACTCTTTGTTGAAAGGGCGCGTAGATGAAAACATGAAAGGCATCAGACCGTTTGCTGAGATAGTATGCGGAACCTCGGCCGACAATCACGCATTTGCTGGCATCCGCGACTTCCGGCAGGAGTCGTTGAACGACTTCTTGGACACATTCCGTGTTCACCATCTTTAATCGGGGGGCGTTCAAGCTGCCTTCGAAGCTCCCACGCATGAAGGCTTTCAGCAGCCGGTAATAGGCGGGATCCCTTTTCTCTTCATGATCGGCGACCACCCGGCAGTCGCAATCCAGGCGCCGCGCGATCTCTTCGGTCAGCAACTGGTCCCAGAGCTTCCAACCCAGTTTGGCCGCCACCTGCGCGGCAATGTCGCCGCCCCCGCTTCCGTACTCGCGTTCCAGGGTGATTACTCGGATGGGCATAGCTTCCTCGCTGGCCAACAACGAATTACAAGTGCACAAAGATTTTAAAACACTATCGGCGCACCGTTATCCCACGGCCACCTCGCCTCCCGCTCCCGGCTGATTCTTTTTCAGCGCAAAAGAAAAGAGGAACATGATGCCCGCGCCGATGCACAGTACCCAGAATGTATCGATGTACGCCAGAGTGGTAGCCTGGCCAATCAGCACGCGATTCAAACTCGCGTATGCTTGACTGGTAGCCCGGGTAACTTCCATGCCCGACGCGGTCAGTTGTGCCTCGAGCCCGTGCACCGCCTGCAGGAATGTGGGTTGTCCTGCGCTCGCATGAGCGACCAGATGGACTTGGTGGAACTGCGACCGCCGCGCAATCAGCGTGGTTACCATCGAAGTGCCAATGCTGCTTCCAATGTTGCGCATAAAATTTATTAGGCCCGAAACACTACTGCTCTTATCGGCCGGAACTCCAATGAAGGCCACGATGTTAATGGGGACGAAAAGGAATGCCAGCCCAAAGACCTGCAACACCCTCAGAAAGCTGGCTGTCCGAAAGCTGATGTCCAGGTCGAGATGCTGCGTCGAGTAATACATTCCCAGCGACAGCATCAGCCAGCCGAAACCGATGATGTAGCGCGCCTGGAATTTGCCCACGATCGTGCCGGCGACAGGCATCAGGAAGAGGAGGACAAAGGCGCCACCCGAGAGCACCAGCCCGGCTGACTCCGCCGTGTAGCCCATTAGAGTCTGAAGGAACTGAGGCATCATCACCAAGCTTGAGAACAGCATGATGCCGAGAATGAACATCATTACATTTGCCCCGAGAAAATTCACATTCTTGAAAAGCCGCACATCGACGATGGGCTCCTTTTGATACCATTCCCAAATGACGAGTGACACCAAGCCGACCGCTGCTAGGACCGCCAGTGTGAGAATGAAATGCGAGCCGAACCAGTCGTCTTCCTGCCCCTTGTCGAGCATTACCTGAAGAGCGCCTACTCCCAGCACCAGCAAGCCCACGCCCATGTAATCGATTTTCACCGCCGCGCCCGTGAGGCGCTTCATCCATGGCGGGTCTTCGACCAGGCGGAGTACCAGGAACAGCGTCACAATTCCTACTGGCAAGTTGATGAAGAAAATCCAACGCCAGCTGTAATTGTCGGTGATCCATCCGCCTAAAGTGGGGCCAACGGTTGGAGCGATGATCGTGGTGATGCCGTAGAGCGCAAATGCTAGGCCGCGCTGTTGAGGAGGAAACGTGTCGGCCAGGATGGATTGCGCCACGGGTTGCAGTCCGCCTCCGCCTGCGCCCTGGAGCACTCGGAACAGGATAATCGAGCCCAGACTCGGCGCAATGCCGCAGAGCAGTGAACTGACGGTGAAGATTGCCAGGCACAATAGGAAAAAGCGTTTGCGTCCCAGCACGCTGGCAAACCAGCCGCTGATGGGCAATACGATGGCGTTCGAAACTAGGTAAGAGGTCAGAATCCAGGTGCTTTCATCATTGCTGGCGCCCAGATTGCCGGCCATGTACGGGAGCGCCACATTGGCGATGCTCGTATCGAGCACTTCCATGAATGCCGCCATTGCCACAACAACGGCGATCAACCATGGATTTACTTTTGGTCTCCATGGCTGTACCGACTGGGGGAGAGAGGCACTATTGTCAGAATCGTTCGCAGGAGATGGACGAATTGCGCCTCGGTTTACTGACGAAGAATTCTGTAGAGCATCGGAGTTCATTCACCACTACCCTCATCAGAATAACGAGATGATACCTCACTGCCGCTCGAAAGAATCTGCCGCCTAAGCCCACAGGTCTGGCCGATCGCCTGGAACATGGTCCAACGGTGTGTCAGACACCGACCCCGGACAAAGTTTACAAATCCTTCCACTTATAGAGATGTTTACTTCTAAGGGTCGCTGCACTTGCCACCTGCAGACGCCCTTCTTGCAAACCTCGAAGATCAACAGCCCACCGACGCCGCAGACGTTATCGCATTCGAGGAGCGCCTTGACTACTGGCACCGTTTTCTTCAGCCGAGTGGAGCCAGGGGCAGAGGAATGTGCCTCGACATTCAAGCTCGCCGCCTTCTACACACCGCAAATGATCGTTGACCGCCAAAGCCAATTCCCAAGCACCCGCGTTCAAGAAATCATGGCGGGGATTGCAGAGACAGAACGGCGAGACACAACCGAGGTCACGCTCGCTCTGGGCGAGTCCAGCCCCAACGACAGGCTGCAATTGATTGTGCGAGCGGGCTTCCTCCTGAAGACTTTCTGGTCTTGAGGCTAAAGTGCGCACCAAGAGTGCACCAGATTCGGCCTCTCTCTCCCAGGCTGGACGCGATTTCTGTGTGGGCCAAGCGCAAGTTCACTTGCTCGTGACAACGCCTGCCGGTCACGCAGGAGGTCTCGGGTTCGAGTCCCCTCGCGCGGATCCCAATCAATCCCCTCCCGCGAGAGATCGCCTAAGGCTCTTTGCCTCGGCGCCGGACTCCTTTATTGCTTGCTGGCTAAGCAAAGCGCCTCCTTCTCCCCCCGACAGCAATACCAAGCGGCAAACTCCACTATCGACGCCAGTAATGCGGATTGAAGGCCCTGAAGCGCAAGCTGCCACGTATTTTGCCTTTCCCAGTCGATGCGAATTGGCAGACGAGTTTTGGTCAACCGCTCGGCGACTACAAGCTAACTCGCTTCCCGCGTAGTTCCTCTGCCGTTCCCCTTCCGACCGCTGTCTTCTCGAGCGTTCGAACGATCATCCGCCGAGCGCGAAGACGGTTGAGCGCGTGCCCGGCTTCGTGAGTGGCGCTCGATCCAGATGCAGAATCCCAAAAAAGCGGCGGTTATCGCGAGTACCGCAATCGTAGCTGGTTCCATCGTCTTCTCCACCTGACTCATCCCCATTGGGCTCCACACTTACCCTCAATCGCGACGTTCTTGTTTCCGCCGATTGCTTCCCGGCTCGGCGCGCGTTGGGATTGGAAAAGTCGCGCGCGGACACCATAGTCGTTTCCAGCACTTCGGGCATTGTGCGCCGGTGTGACCACAAAATGGAGACGTCATACAGGTATTCCGGTTCCTTTCTGCCGTGGGTCTCTCCGGATGGGGGCCTAGGCAAGGGATGAAGAGAAAAACCACAACCTGCGTCTAATGGAAGTAGAAAGTGATGCTGCTATGCCCGGGAGAATCGCGAGCGTTCTCTTTGTAGTCACCCTTGCTGGCTTCGCAGGAGGCATGGCGATACACGCAAGGGGCGCCTGTCAAGTACCATCCGATCAGCCACTCTCGGCATCGGAGCGCACACGTCTCCTCGCAAAGGGAAAGGAGCTTTTCCTTTCCCGATGCGCCCGGTGCCACGGCGAGAATGCAGACAAGCCGCTCAGGACCGGCGCACCTTTGAGCGAACGGGGACTCTCTGGCGATGTGATTGCCCGGGCGGTGAAGGGACGCTTAGCTGAAGGTACGGATGAGGAGCGACGCGCCGTCACCCTCTATATTGGTAGCCTGATGAAAACCAAAGACGTAGAAGGCAAATCGACGCCAAAGTCATAGTGGCCCCGCATCCTCCAGCTGCCCTCTTCCAAGACTTGATGCCTAAAGCTTCGAACAACATGGGCTCACGCGCCTCGGCCAGTGAATCTTGCGGTCAAGCTCAGGCTGGGGTACGGGGCAGCGCGAAGGAGCGTTCTCGGCAAAGGTCTGTGCCCTTCGACACCGCGGCGAGCGGATGTTTTACGCCCAGGCGTCAAGGCGTACGAGACCCTCTACGTTTGCAAGCGCAACGCGCCCCGAACCCAGCTAGACGATGGACCTTAGTCTCCAGAGAAGCTGCTACTGTTTGTCGAAAACCACGACATTGTTGATCTCGCGGCCCTGCGCGTCCTTGCCCTTCCACGTCGAAGTCCGCGTCTTTCCATCCTTTGAGACTGCCGAGGTAATGGTTATCAGCACCTGGCCGCCTTTCTTGTGCTGGGTTTCGATCTCGCCCCCTTTGAGTCGCTTCACGGATACAGAATCGGCGTTCGGCAACCCCGTCGCTGGATGATCCTTGCCGTCGAATTTTGCGTCGTACTCCACATGAAGTGGAGTTCCATCGCCACTCGTACCGTCCGCATTGAGCTTAATGTGGTTTTCGTCCGCCTCAATTCTCACCGTAAGTTCTTTCGGGGCGGGTCCCGGGCTATATTTCGATTTTTCGCTGTTCATCTTCCAGGTTCCCGAATGCTGATCGGCCGCCGCCGAGGGAGCGTACGCCGCCAACGCGACCAACAGAATGACTGCAATCGCAAAGGCAAAGGGTGTGGTTCGCATCTTTGCACCTCCGAGGTGGGGTAAGGCTGGGTTCGTGCCTCTCTCATAGGCCGGAGTTGGCAAAATGTCCAGCTATTTCTTTCCCCGTCTCGGGCTCCGCGCCCTTCATTCGTCATTGGCTTTTTTGTGGCGACCACGATCCAGGAGAAAAGATTGTCGGCAATCGGGACTAAGCGTCATTGCCCGATGGTTGTGCCTTTTCATACAGACGCTGTGTGGAGCCTTATCGGAACTGACCTGGTCGCGACGGTCCCTCGACGCATTGCGGAATTAGAGGCTTCGAATCCGTCCCTTAGGGCCTTGGCGGCTCAAAATCGAGCCAAGAGACGAGGCGATAGTCTCAAGATCGACCTTGCCGAAGACTGGGATTCTCGTGTCCTGCGTTACAGGTTTGTTTGAGTAACACTACTCGGAATCGCGATTCGTGACGGAGACGCGAAACAAGGGCTTCGATTTTTCGGCGGCGTCCATCTCGTAGGTTTGATTAGTCTTCGTGGAATCGTAGTCGCGCCAGAGCCAGATCATTTCCGCGGGAAACTCGACGGCGCCATGGGCGGCATTGTGGGTCCCTCTTCCAAAGCTAAGATGAAAGTCGTATTCCCGTTGCTTTAGAGCATTGGCCATGCGCAAGTTGGCGAGCGGCCAACTGCCGTAGCGAACCTCCAGATCTTCGGAGCCATCCTGCAACCAAACGCGGATGTTGCGCGTTGGCCCACGCTGGATCATCGGAGGATAATCCTGCCCGCCGTCGGGGTTCGCTGGATCTTCTTTCCACTGAATGCTCTCGAAGCTGCCGATCCAGGAAATGACGCGACTGAATAGTTCTGGCATCTGCCAGGCTGCGTTGAACGAGCAGATTCCGCCTGAGGACAATCCCGTGATCGCATGACTGTATGCGTCTTTACGAACGCTGTATTTTGCTGCTACTTCGGGTAGCACCTCATCGCGCAAGAAGCGCGGATAACGGTCGCTCACGGTGTCGTACAGCGTGCTGCGCATCGAGTCCTTTAACGTGCGGCCCCATTTGTCCGCATGGGCTTTCACCAAGTTATAGGTGGGCGTGCCGGGCGAGCCGCTGATATAGCCCGGATTGATGAACACGCAAAGTATTAGGGGAATTTTCTTTTGGGCGATGAGATTGTCGATAACGTTAAGGACCGGAATCTTGCCGTTTCGGTCCAGATACCACTCGCCATCTTGAAAAACCATGATGGCGGCAGGCGTGTGCGGGTTGTACTGTGCGGGAACGTAAATCCAGTACTCGCTTTTCATGCCGTCGTAGATTCTGCTTGTGTGCACCATCTTCGCTGAAAGCGTTCCAGAGGGAACGCCAGGCTGCTGGTAAGAGAGTGGACCGAAAGACGGAACATCCAGGCTGCCGCCGAATCGCGCGCCATTCAGGACGTAGTAGAAGGAGTGCAGCTTATCGACCGGCTCAATCCGGGCGGATGCGTACCAAAGATCCGAGCCTGCGATCAACTGCATCGGCGGACCAGAAGCACCGTCAATTATTAGCGTGGGTTGCGTCGCGGCTTCCGTCGCGAAGAAGAACTCGGGGCCGTAACTGGTCCATGCCGATCCATTTTTCAGGTCTTTGGCATCGAACGTAGCGACAAGCGCCTCGCGAAGGCCGGCGCTATGCGATTTGGCGAGGTCGATGAGTTGTGTTGCCGTCATCTTCTCTACGGCATAGGTTGGCAGCGTCAGCAAAATAATCCCGATACACAAAGTAACGGATTTCATCAGGCTTCGCATCTTGACGCGCCTTTCTCAGCGGTTCAAGAAGAATTCGGCGAGCTTTTTCCACAGTAAGCGACTGCCGCCAGCTCTGCAGGTCAAATGGATTCAAGACAAAGCCGGGCCGCGTAGGTCACCGTTGATTGGAGGATGCCTCAGGTCTCAAGGGTCCCGTGAGAAAAGGAGCAAGGTTTGATTGTCTAAGGGGGACTCTTGATCTGAGGAAGCAATGCGATGAGGACAGTCACCAGACGTTCTTTTATGGAGGTGGCCATCGCGCTAGGTGCGACAGGCGCTTGGGTTCGGCCCTTTGCAACTCAAACGACAGGAAGCAATGCTTTCAGTGCCATGAGAAGCAAAAAGACCATAGTTTTGTCTTCAGCAGTTATCGAAAGTAAGCCAACGTCGTCCACCCGGCGAGCGCTGCGGTTTTCCGGACCGCCGCACTAAACTCCGATATGAATTCGGATTGATTTTGAATGGTTTCAAACACTTGCGGCAATTACGACAGCGGCTTCATTCAGGCCTTGGACTGCTCCGGCGACGGCCCGCGCATTCCGCTTCTTGCCGTCTCGCCATTCTCCCGCGGGGGGCACACGCACTCTTACGGCGACCACGCTTCGCTCGTGAAGTTCATCGAGCGCAACTGAGGCCTTTCGCCTCTTTCCGACCGCAGCCGCGACAATCTGCCCAATCCCGCGACTGGGGATAACAATAACAATCCCTATGTTCCCCAAAACATGCCGGCGCTCAGCGATCTTTTCGACATGTTCAACTTCCAAAACGCGCAGGGCAACGTTGGCAACTGAAGCCTGCCAGACGGGTCCTCGCCTGCGCATTTCGTGACGGTTCGAGGTGACAAACGGGCGCCTGTACTAACAGGCCCCCTCATTGTGTTGCCAAAACCGGCACGCAAATCTCCAATTCACATTTCAGAAACGTTCCTGTAACATGCTCCACTAGAAACTGACCTCCATGAGAACCACCCCTGTCCTGGAGCACCCCTGCGAGAATCCGATTGCCACCACCTCTCTCTTCCGGGTGGGGCTGGCGGAAAGCCTTGACGATTTGATCGCCTGCCAGCGCCTGCGCTACCTGGTCTTCAATTGCGAGCTGGGCGAAGGCCTCGACATTTCGGTGCGAACCGGCCTCGATCGCGACCAATTCGATTTCATCTGCGACCATTTGATGGTCACCGACGCAAGCACGGGCATGCTCGTCGGAACCTATCGCATGCAAAGCGGCTATCGCGCCAAAGGAAACCTCGGGTATTACGGTGAAGGGCTTTTCGACTTCGGGCCTTTCGAAAGCATCCGTTCTGAAGTTCTCGAACTTGGGCGTGCCTGCGTCCACCAAGGCTATCGTCATACCCCGGTTTTGAACATGCTTTGGAAGGGAATCGCCAAATACGCAGTCAGTTGTGGCGCACGCTATTTAATTGGCTGCAGTTCCGTTACCTCCCAGGACGAGAACGAAGGCGTGGCTCTTTACGAGGCGCTGCGCGAAAAATATCTCGTCGAGCCGAATCTGCAAACAAAACCAAAGCGTGGCCACGAATGTCATACAACTGGCGCAACCATCAATCCGCCTCACCCTCCGCGCCTCTTTCGCGCTTACCTCGATATTTCCGCGCGTTTGTGCGGCCCGCCCGCCATCGACCGCGAGTTCAAGACCATTGATTTCCTAACCATCCTGGACCTTCATCGCATCCCTGATCGCGTTCGCGCTCGTTTCTTCTGAGGGATCCCAAACCTTCTCAATGTCATTCTGAGGGCTGCGTTTTTTGCCGCCCCGAAGAATCTCAACGTCAGATCCGCTTCCCTTTCCCGCAGGACGTCGCAACGAACTACACAATCGCAGGCCGCCGCTTGGCCACATTCGTAGCCTGCTCGAAAGCGTAAGCCATCTGCAGGACGCCCCAATCGTCGTTGTGCCGGCCCACAATTTGAATCCCAATGGGCAGCCCGCTCTCGGAAAATGCGCACGGAACGCTCATCGCCGGATTCCCCACAGTCGAAATGTAATAAGCCGATTTCATCCACGCTATGTAGTTCTCCATCTTCACACCCGCGATTTCCGTGGGGTAATGCGTCTTCACATCAAACGGCAAAACCTGATTCACCGGGAGCACGAAAAACTCATATTTCTCCATAAACCGCCACATGCGCTGATACAACTCCGTGCGTTTCGCTTCCAGGCGCGAGAGTTGCGGCCCCGTCAGCTTACGGCCCTCTTGGACGTGCCAGTGTACGTATTCATTCAACTTGTCCGCGTGCGCTTCCAAAATGTCGCTGAATCCGAGTTCCACCGACCAATGCCGCCACGTCACAAAGCACTCGTTGGCGTCTCGGAAATCCGGCTCCGTCTCTTCGACGATGCAACCCAGCGACTCAAACACTTTCGCTTGCGCCTTAACAGCATCGTGTACCGCCGGTTCCCACGGAAGGCCTAGGTCCTTGAAAAACGCCACGCGAACCTCCCTAAAATTGCGTTCGCCGAGGGAGTTTGCAAAAGCTGCTCGGGGCTGCTCAAGGGAGATGGGCGAGCGGCGATCGAACCCCGCCAACACGCTCAAGAAGAAAGCGCAGTCTGACACATTGCGCGCAACCGGGCCAGAAACGCTCAGCGTAAACCACCCGAGAGTCGTCGGCGGATTCGGCACGCGTCCCGGCGATGGCCGCAGCCCAACCACGTTGCAAAAATTCGGCGGATTCCGCAGCGAGCCACCCATGTCGCTGCCGTCCGCGAGCGGCGCCATCCCGCACGCAAGCGCCACCGCCCCGCCGCCAGTGCTGCCTCCGCAGGTCTTGGTTAAATCGTAAGGATTCAACGTCGGCCCAAAGACTGGATTAAACGTCTGTGAACCCAGCCCCCATTCCGGCACGTTGGTTTTGCCGATGACGATGGCTCCAGCCCTCTTCTCTCGCTCGACAACCAAGCAGTCGAAATCCGGAATGTCGTCCTTATGGAGTGGCGAGCCATAAGTGGTTCGAATCCCTTTTGTGGGGTGCAAATCCTTGACCGCAACCGGAAGCCCATGGAGCGGAAAGAGCACCTTCCCTTTCGCAACGGCTTCGTCTGCCACCAAGGCTTGCGCCATCAACTGGTTTTCCGGAACCAGAGTTACCATCGCGTTGACTTTGGGATTGACGCGCGCGATTTGTTTCAGATGCGCCTGCATCACTTCGCGCGATGATATTTTCTTCTCGCGAATCATCGCGGCCAGGTCCTTGGCCCGCATGAAGCAAATTTCGTTTTCAGCAATAGGCGTCATGGCGGTTGAATCAGAACTGGCCGGCGCGTAAGTAACGGGGGCCACTAGTGCCCCAGCGGGTGTAAGTATTGGTGAAACGGCGGCGGTGACTGCTGCGCTTGTGCCCAACTTTAAGGCATCACGCCTGGTAACTTTTTGGCTCATGGGCCCCGTGAAGTAATCCGTCCTTAGGAGCACTCCCACTTTCTGAACTTGCTGATTTCGGTGAGGTTCGTGCGAACCACGTAGCTGATCACTGTCACATCATCCAAAAATCCAAACACCGGGACGGGGTCCGGAATGAAGTCGAACGGCTCGACGAAATAAATCAGCGCAGCGACCGCACTCAGAGTCGTGGCAACGGGCGAAGTATACCTTCCCGCGACCTGCTCGCGAACCATACGCACAAGGATGTGAAGGGATTCCCACGCTTTGAGGAGGTGCTCATAGTTCCGACCCGCTTTGGTGCGGACTTTGACAAGAAGTGGTGCAATCTCCTCTGCGGAGTCGACATACTCCTGGGCTTGCTCTCTGGCCCTCTCCAACGTGATGGGGCTGAGCATGAGGACCTCCTGCAAACTCACACGTCGGTTGACTGGGCAACTACGGTACCAGCTTCGAACCTCGGTCGCAAGGTAGAAGCTCAGTTCCTTCGCATCTGGAGCTTCGATTGCGCAACTTCAAGAGCCCGCCCGGTGTTGTCGGCGTTGCTGAGTCTGCCGCGGGCAAAGTCACGAGTTCCCCCGCCCTGACCGCCTAGTTTCTCAACGACGTGCTTGAGCAGAGCGTTCATGTCTTTGCCTGACGAGGGGTGCTGAGCAAAGAGCAAATCGCCCGCACCTGCCAGGCCCAATAGCACCACGGTTCTCTCCGCCTTCACGACTGCCGTGCCGAAGAAACCGAGATACTCGGACGCGACGTCTTCAAAAGCACGCGATACAACTCGCACTCCATTTCCGTCAGCCGCCGCGGCTTGCAACGCGAGCGAGGCTTCTGCGCCGGCCAATTGCTCCAGCAGCATGCGGACTTTCTTAAAATTCGCATGGCCTTCTGCCAGCGCCCGCGAAGCGGAAGAGACCACATCCTCAGGCGCGCAGGCAAATTTCTCCGCAGCTTGCCGCAGCAACTGAAAATCATTTCGCGCCGCTATTTCCGCGCGCCGGCCGCACATGAACTCCACGCGCCAATCCTGCCGGATTTTCGTGTACCGCCGCGCCAGCACCATGCCAATCTGTCCCGTGCTTCTTACGTGCGTCCCCCCACACGGTTGCAACTCAACTCCTTCTATCTCGATGGCGCGAAGAATACCTTCGCGCTCCACTTCTTTGCGCACTCCCAACTGGGATAATTGCTCTGCCGTTCCGTACCGAATCGTCACCGCCCGGTCTTCAAAAATGATTTGATTCGCGGCTCGCTCCGCGCCCTCCAAGATCTCTTCCGTCGGCTCCGGCCCCCGCAAATCAATCGTGCAGACTTGCGAGCCGAGATGAAACGAAATCGTCGGCCGTCCAAATCGTTCTTGAAACATCGCGGAGAGCAGGTGCTGACCGGTGTGCTGCTGCATGTGATCGAAGCGCCGCGGCCACTGGATACAACAATCCACATCCGGGGCCGCGGGGCGGCGGTCCACGACATGAAGAACCTCTGCACCTTCGTCGCGCACGTCGAGAATGTTCGCGTCGCCAATCTTCCCCAAATCATGTGGCTGCCCGCCGGAAGTGGGATAGAAAGCCGTGCGATCGAGGAGCAAACCCCAGGCCGTTCCGGGAATCCCGCCCTTCACGTCCGGAGGAAGCACTTCGCAATGGACAACCCGCGCGTTGAACTCCTTCAGGAACGCATCTTCGTAATAAAGCCGTTGCGTGGACACTTGTGCGATTGCCCCCAATTTCTTGCCGGTTACGAGATTGCCGTAGAGAAACCTTTTGCGTTAACCGCGAACCAGCGGCTTGGAGCGCGCAGACCTACCGTTCTGCGCTAGATGCCTCGATTTTCCAATTGCAATTTTCCAATTTCGAGTTTCGGGTTCTTGCGGTTCGCTTTAAACTGCCGACAGCGCTCGTTCCCACGCCTCCGAGTACTTGTAGCCCGTACCCGTATTGAACAACACCACGGTCTCGTTCGGCTTGATCCATCCAGACGCGGCAAGCTTCCGCACGGCCGCTACGGTTGCGGCTCCTTCGGGCGCGGCAAAAATGCCCTCAAACGACGCCAGTTCTCTTCCCGCGCTCAGCATCTCCTGGTCCGTCACGGCCATGGCTGTACCGTTCGTCTCACGCAACATGCGAAGAATCAACTGATCCCCAAGTGGCCCCGGCACACGCAGCCCGGAGGCGATCGTCGCCGCGTTTGGGAAAAACTGCGCAGTACTCTGGTGCTCTTCCCAAGCCTTCACAATCGGCGCGCAACCTTCCGCCTGCACCGCCACCATGCGCGGCCTTTCCGAGCCAATCCTTCCCATCTCCTGTAGCTCATCGAACGCCTTGCACATTCCAATCAACCCGACGCCGCCGCCCGTAGGATAAAAAATGACATCCGGCTGTTTCCCGTCGAATTGCTCCCACAACTCGTACCCCATCGTTTTCTTGCCTTCCACACGATAAGGCTCTTTCAGCGTCGAAACGTCGTACCATCCTTCGCTGTCTTTGTGGTCGGCCACATATTGTCCGCAATCCGAAATCAACCCGTTCAGTTTTACTACCTTCGCGCCAAACGCCTGGCATTCCATAACGTTTGCCGAAGGAGTATCCGCCGGCATCACGATTACCGCGGGAATCCCCGCCGCTGCTGCATACGCCGCCAGCGCGCCCCCCGCATTTCCCGCCGTGGGCGCTGCCAGGGCTCTTACTCCCAGGCTCTTCGCGCGCGTCACCGCCGCGGTCATTCCCCGCGCCTTGAACGAGCCGGTCGGGTTCAACCCTTCATCCTTCACGTAAAGATTCCCGAGGCACCCTGTCCCGCAAGGCATCGCCGCTCCCAGCCGCTTCGCATGAATCAGCGGCGTCATCCCTTCGCCAAGCGACACCGGTGGATCGTTGGGAAGCACTTCGGCGTACCGCCACAGCGTGCGCGGCCGGTCTTTCAGCGCTTGCAGCGTAAGTGTCCCCGTCGCATGGCGCAGGTCATACCTAGCGAGCAGCGGCTTCCCGCACGTGCACAGGTGCTGCTCCACCTCCGCCTCATACTTCTTCCCGCAAGCCGAGCACTCCAGCTCACGCAAATTCGAACACGTGTTCATGACCAGTCCTAGTGACCGTGTTCATACGGCAGAAGTTTAACACAGGCCTTTTTGGCATTCTTGGGGGGCTCACACAGCAAAGTGCCGCTCCTCGCAAGGCACACGTTTCACGCTAGAATGTAATAATGGCTGTGCGGCTCATTGCGCTGGATATTGACGGCACCTTGCTGGACAGCCATTGGCAGGTCTCCGAAGCGAACCGCGGGGCCATCGCCGAGGCGGCTCGACGCGGGATTGAAGTGGCGTTGGTCACGGGACGCCGCTACGACTTTGCCTTGCCCGTCGCACGCCAACTCGACGCGCCTCTCACCATGATCGTGAACAATGGCGCCCTCATTCGCTCCAAGGATGGCCGCACACACTTGCGGCATCTGCTTCCCTTGCGTGTCGCCGAGCAGGTTCTCCGCCTCATCAAGCCCTGGCGCGAAGGCGCGGCCGTGATTTTCGACCGCCCCGCCGAGAATCAGTTGATGCTCGAGCGGCTCGACCCCGGTGATTCTCTGCGCCACGCCTATTACTCGCGCAACAAACAATTTATCGGCCTGGCGAATCCCTTGGAAACCTGCTTGACCGAAGACCCCATTCAGGTGATGCTTTCCGGGAAGGTTTCGCCCATGCGTGACGCGGAACAAGCGCTCCGAAGCGCCGAATTTGCGCCAGAGTTCGCCTTGGCCGTGACCATGTATGAAGCTCGCGACTTCGCCATGATTGACGTCCTCAATCCAATCTGCTCCAAGGGCGCTTCACTCGCGGAATGGGCTACTCTCCGCGGTCTGGCACGCGAAGAGGTGATGGCCATCGGCGACAATCACAACGATCTTGAAATGTTGACCTTCGCAGGTATTCCTGTGGTGATGGGCAATAGCGTTCCCGAACTGAAAACCTATGGCTGGCATCAGACCCGCACGAACGATGAAAACGGCGTCGCCCATGCCATCGAACAATTCGCGTTGCGCGAGGCCGCCCCATGCGCCTGAACCGAATTCGTGCCTCGCACCTTCAATGCGCTCCGGATCCTGTCATTCCGAGCGCCGCGAGGAATCCGGGCTTGGTCGCAGCCTTGCTCAGCCCGACGAAATCGTCGCAAGCCGCCACGCGTGTTCTCTCCGCGTTTTTCCTCCTCTTGTTTTCCGCCTTCTCCGCCCGCGCCGAGTACATCGTCCTGCAAAGCGGCCTGCGCCTGCACGTAACCGGCTATCAGCTCATGGGCGACAAATACCGGCTTCAACTACAGGGCGGTTGGATGGATGTCAGCACCGCCGACGTTGTGAACATTGAACCGGAAGAGGTCTTCGTGCCGATTCCCCAGCCGCAGGCAGCAGCATCAACTCCAGCCGCAAATCAATCGCCCTATCACGAATTCGTGGTGGCGGCCGCTGCCCGCTATGGCCTGGATGCCGAACTCATCAGCAGTGTGATCGAAGTGGAATCCAACTTTAATCCGAAGGCCGTTTCCGTCAAGAACGCGCGCGGCTTAATGCAGTTGCTGCCGCAAACCGCGGCGCGACTGGGTGTGAAAGACATTTTCGATCCGAAAGAAAATATTGACGCCGGAACGCGCTACTTGCATGACCTGCTGCAACTCTACAATAACGATCTGACGCTCGCGCTGGCCGCCTATAATGCTGGCCCCGATAGCGTCCAGAAATACGGCAACGTTCCGCCGTTCCAAGAAACGGTTTCGTATGTAAAGCAGGTCAAGCGCAAGTATCAGAAGAACAAAGCCGCCCCCGCAGCAAAAACGCCGGCTCCGCCGGCGTCACCGAGCGCTCCCACCGCGTCTCCCGCTAGCCCCAACGCTGCGCCAACTGCTCCTGCTGGCTCGGGGACACAACCTCGCTAACGACGCCAGCTTATCCGTCAGAAACGAAACCGGCGAAGACGAATATTTTTCCCTGGGGACAAGACCGTAGTCTTAGGCGCACGTGATCTCCCCTCAGGGAGATTGCGCGCGGCGCAAACAAGCTAGGGTTGTTAGAAATGAATGGCGAGGGCAACCGAAACGCGGGTGCAGTTGACGGTCTGACCTGAGTCGCGGATGCCAATGTAATCTACTTGAGGACGCAGGGCTAGATATGGGGCGATCCCAAGGTCTACTCCCCCACCAAAGCTAAAAGCAAGGTCATTGGTGGAACCGAGGCCGGAAAGTGTGAGATGCGCGCCGCCAACCATGCCTTGCACGAAGGGATTGATCTTCGTCGGGTTTTTAAGCATCAGGCGCGGACCAAACAGAAACGTATAGGTGTTCGTGCTCACGCCTCCGGGAGACGCGTGGTAAACACCAAAATCGCCAGCAAGGCCCAACCAATGATGGTAGACCGCAACGGATCCGCTGATGCCGTTCTCATTAAGGCCATTGGAGTTGCCCAGACGAAAATAGGAATAGCCAATGGAGGCATCGGCGGACTGCCCGTGTGCCGGAATGGCGAAGAGTACTAGGCCTAGGGCTAAAAGAGCGAGCTTTTTCATCAGTTCCTTCCTTTCGGAGGACTTCGAGAGTTGGGAATGCGATGCCGCCGCAACCTGTCGGCCGACTAAATAGCCTGTTTGCAGAGGCTTAACCCATTCTTCAATACTTTGTGGAAAAAGGGGCAGAACGACCGACAGGGTTTCCATGCGCGCAACAGCGATCCGCACGGATCATTCTGGGCGGCGGTGATGGTCGTAGCTGAGGACTCGGGTGATTGCCAGGCGCCGTCTTTCGGATTGCCATAGGTGAATGAGACTGGCCTCGTCCAGGCCTTCGGTGTCTTCATGCCCGCGATGATCAAAACGGTGCACACCCATTTCGACTGCGCCATATCCCTTCATGTAGTAAGTCCGCAGCGTTCCGGCGACGAGTTTGCGAGTCGTTTTGCCGCAAATATTCTTCTTCCCGCTGTCTGTGAGCGCTCCTCTGCCGAGCGTGACCCGCCCTGATCGTGATAGAACTCGACGTCGTCGGCAAAGAAAGGAGCAAACTTTTCCAGGTCGCAACGATTATAGGAATCCAAGAGCGGCATCGAGCGAGTCAATGGCTTTATCGAGTTCTGCCTGGGATTTGATGCTGTCGAGAGACGGCACAGCCTGGGCGCCGACGGGGGGAACGCAAAGGGCCAGCAGGAACAAAAACAGCAGAGTTCTCGACGAAAAAAGCCCCTTCAGCGGGCGTCCTTCCCTCCGATTTGGCGGTGCGGAGGAAGGTAAAGGAAGCGACGTGAGAATGTTCCCTGTATTTGCGCCGCTTTGCCTTTTCGAGGGAAGCCAAGGCGGGCTCCGGTCCACGAAATCAACGAGAAGTGGGAAGCCCTTGTCCCCAGACTGGAGTTGTTGCGGCGATTCTTTCGAAATTCGAAACGAGTGGCTTGGCTTGAGGGATGGCGTTCTTCACCTGGGGCAAGGATAACGAAGCGTCATGACTCGCGGCGCTGTCCCACACTTCGGTGACCCAAAGAACGTTATCGTCCGCGGCGTCCTTGGCGACGACATAACTGAAACAGCCCGGCATGCCCGCGGCGCTCTCTTTGAGGATGCAAATCATCTCTTCGCGCTTGCCTGGGACAACGGTCATTCTTACGATGAGTCCGTACATCTCGTTCGCTCCCTGAAAATTTGATGAAACACGCGCAGACACGAGCCTTGAGGCGGCTGCGCATTTCAAGAAATCGCGGCGATCTATTTGCACTCAGGAAGAATAGCATCGGACAGGCGAGGATGCCCTGCGTCGTTTTCTTCGCACCGCGAAGAATCGCGGTCTTACGCGGAGAGAAATCGCCCGGGAGCGAAAATGTCTTGGGAGTCGAAGGCCGATTTCAGGCGGCGCATAAGGGCGAAATCAGGCCGAGGCGGGCCCCAGATATTCACAGAGCGTTTGACCTGGGTCGGGCACCAAGGGAGTGAGGCAAACGCGTTTTCGGATGCGCAAAGAGCAAAGACACGAGGGGCGGTTTCCGTCAGACGCTGGAGGTTCGGCGGGGCGTCAGAATTGGGGAGCAGAGCAAAGTAAAGGACGCCGCAGGCGCGGGCCAGAGCAGCGTGCGCAAGAGAAGCCTGGTCAGCAAGGGCGCGCAACTGTTGGAGAAGTGGGGCGAGGCGTGCCGGCAGAGTCGAGATTTTAAAAATTGCGGCGGAGGGAGAAGCTTCCAGGAGGACGGGGATCGCTTGGCTCAGGTGGTGCCAGAGGTTCGCGCCTTCGGATTCGTCGAGGGTAACGAACTGTGCGGGCTTCGTGGTCGAAGAAGCAGCAAACTGAGCAAATTCGCGGGAGGCACGCTCGCAGACTTCGGGAGTGCCTTGCACGCTCACCGAAAGGTGCCAGGAACCAACGGAAAATTTTCCTTGAAAGGAGCCGACGGGAGAGTTCGTTTGGGCTTCAGAGAAAAGTTGCATGAGCCGAGGGCTGAGGAGATCGACAGAGGCCGCGCGCACCGGAGATCGTTCAACGAGTTTGCTGAAAGCGAGAGCGTCTTCCGGCATGCGGAAGGAGATGACGAAAGCGCGGCTCGATGGCGGCACCGGAAAAGTACGGAAATTGAGCCGGGTCATGACCGCGAGAGTGCCGAGAGAGCCGATGAGAAGTTTGTGCAGATCGTAGCCGGTGACGTTTTTGACGACGCGTCCGCCACTTTTGCAGAGGCGGCCGGTGCCATCAACGAATTCCGCGCCGATGAGAAAATCGCGCGCGGTCCCATAAGAATGGCGGAGCGAAGAGTCCACGCCGGAGGCGATGATGCCGCCGATGGTGGATTCGAAATAAAAAGGAACGGGGAGCGGGAGGAATTGGTTCTGCTGGTAGAGAGGAGCGGCGAGGTCGTTGAAATTGGCGCCGGCATCCACGCGGACGGTGAGATCACCGGGATCATAATGGGTAATGTGGTGGAGGCCAGTCATGGCAAGGGCGATGTCGTAGCGGGCGGGAGGCATGCCGATTTCAAGTTTGGTGCGATGGCCGCAGGGAACGATGGCGAGTTTTTCGGCCGCGGCAAAACGGACAATTTCGGCGACTAGTTCGGCGGAGGTTGGCTTGGCGACGGCGGACGGGATGGCTTCGTCGACGGCGTATTGCAAGCAGACCGTAGGATCTGCTGTGACGTGAGAAGCGCCGATAGCGGATTCGAGGCGCGAGGCGAAATTGGACAGCGCGTTAGGCATGTCGAAGAGCGGAAGAAAAACCAAGAATCAACACCGAGGATCCAGTGGCAGAGATCACAGAGAAGACGTCGAAATCAGGCCTACAGCCACGGTGACAGCCAAACAGAGGAAACCTGGCAAAAACGTTCATGCGTCGCTCGGACGAGAAGAGGAATTAGCACGGACACGGATTTCGCCGCAGCCTTTGCTGAGCGGAAAGACTTTGCCGGGGTTGAGCGAGCAACTGGGGTTGAGGGCGTCGTGAACGCGGCGCATGAGGTCAAAATCCGCATCGGAGAAAAGAAGTGGCATGAGTTCGGACTTTTCCATGCCGATGCCGTGCTCCCCGGTGAGCGCGCCGCCCACCTCAACGCAATGGCGGATGATTTCGACGGAGGCTTGCATGGCCCGTTCGAATTGGCCTTTGTCTCGGGGATCGTAGAGAACGATGGGGTGAAGGTTGCCGTCGCCGGCGTGGAAGATGTTGCAGATGTCGAAGCCGTAGCGTAAGCCGATTTCGCGGATTTGGCGAAGAGCCTGCGGAAGTTTGGTGCGAGGGATGACGCCGTCGAGGACGTAATTGCTGGCGGCGAGTCGGCCGAGTGCGCCAAAGGCGTTTTTGCGGCCTTTCCACAGGAGTTCGCGCTCGGCGTTGTCCCGCGCGAGGCGGACTTCGCGGGCGTGGTGCAAGTTGCAAACCTGGGTGATAGCGACGGCTTGAGCAGCAACGGCTTCCGAGAGACCTTCGACTTCGAGAAGAAGAACGGCCGCGCTGTCCCGCGGGAAGCCGGCGTGGACGAAGTCTTCGACGACGCGGAGCGTCCAGCCGTCCAGCATTTCGCAGGCCGAGGGAGTGATGGCGCGGGCGGTCACGTCAACGACGGTTTCCGCGGCGTCGTCCACCGAATCGAAAATAGCGAGAAGAGTTTTGACGGCCTCTGGCTTGCGCGAGAGCTTGACGGTGATCTCCGTCACGAGAGCGAGTGTGCCTTCGGAACCCACAAAGAGGCCGGTCAGGTCGTAGCCGGGCGCGTCACCCTGCGCGTTGCCAACGCGAACGATCTCGCCATCGGGCAGGACGAGTTCGAGGGCTGTGACATGATTTGTTGTGACGCCGTACGCGAGCGTATGGGGACCGCCCGCGTTTTCCGCGACGTTGCCGCCAATGGTGCAGGACTTCTGGCTCGAGGGATCGGGCGCGAAGTAGAGGCCGTGCGGCTCCGCGGCGAGAGTGAGATCGTAATTCACGACACCGGGCTGAACTACGGCGCGCTGATTTTCGGGATCAATCGAGAGGATGCGGTTCATGCGCGAGAAAACGAGCATCAGACCGCCGGTGCGGGCGAGCGCGCCGCCAGAAAGGCCGGTGCCGGCGCCGCGGCCCACAATGGGCACGTTGTATTTGGCGGCGAGTTTGACAATTGCGGAGACCTCTTGCGTCGCGGTTGGGAAAACGACCGCGTCCGGGCGGCCTTTTTCGACCGAGCCGTCGTATTCGTAGAGGAGAACTTCTTCCGGCTGAAAGAGAACGGAAGAAGGGCCAAGACGTTTCTCAAGATCGCGAAGAAGTCCAGAGTGCATGAAGAACGCCTTCAAGGGCGCACCTCGCACTATAGTGAGGAATCTCGAAGAGGCGCAACCTTAAGTTGCGTGTAGGGTGAGTGGGTATGTTAGTGTGAAATGCCCCAGTTGCGATGAGGAGCGATGGCGAAACCAAAGGTTTTGGCAACACACCGATTGTTTGAACTCGCGAGAAAAATTCTGCAGGAAAACTGCGAAGTGGAATATTGGGAAAAGCCCGAGCGTCCGCCGCGCGAGGAAGTGCTGCGGCGGGTGAAGGACAAGGAGGCGCTGGTCTGCCTGCTGACAGAAAAAGTGAACGACGAGTTGTTGCAAGCGGCGCCAAAATTGAAAATTGCGGCGAACGTGGCGGTGGGATTCGACAATATTGACTTGGTGGCGTGCACCAAGCGTGGAGTCGTGGCAACGAATACTCCTGGCGTCCTGGACGATACGACGGCGGACTTTGCGTGGGCGCTCCTGATGGCCGTGGCGCGACGGCTTGGCGAGGCCGATGCACTTGCGCGGTCCGGAAATTGGAAGGGCTGGGATTTGGATCAGCTGGTGGGGACCGATGTTTGGGGAAAAACGCTCGGGATTGTGGGATTCGGGCGCATCGGCAGAGCGATGGCGCGGCGGGCGAACGGCTTTCAGATGAAAACGATTTATACGGATGCCGTGCGCGCGGGGGCAAGCGTGGAAAAAGAGCTGGGAGCAGAGTATCGAGACATGAATGCTTTGCTGGCGGAGGCGGATTTCATCAGTGTGCATACGCCGCTGCTGCCGGAAACGCGAGGACTTTTCAATGCCGAAAAATTCGGGCGGATGAAGCCGACCGCGTTTTTAATCAACACGTCGCGGGGACCAGTGGTTAATGAAGAGGACCTGGTCGCGGCCTTGGAGAACGGGAAAATTGCCGGCGCCGCTCTCGACGTATTTGAAAAAGAGCCGGCGATTCATCCGGGGCTGCGGCGTGCGAACGTCGTGCTGGCGCCGCATATCGCCTCGGCTTCGCTGGAGACGCGCGCAAAGATGGCGTGCATGGCCGCGGAGAACGTGGTGGCGCTTTTGCAAGGCCGGCAGCCGGCGAATGTGCTGAATCCAGACGCGCTGAAGACTTAAACGGGGAACCTGGGGCAACCCTCTCATGGCGGATCTGAAACAACTCGCCCGCCACATTTTCCACGAGACCCTGGCTGCGATCGATATCCCTGCGACGATGCAGAGGAAACTGCGGCGGCAGGGGAGGCGAATCGTGTGCGGCGAAAGCACGCTGGACTTGAAGGATTTCGGGAAAATACGCGTCGTAGCGATGGGAAAAGCAGCTCATGCGATGGTGGAGGGTCTCGTCCTATCGCTTGCGCCATTTGTCGGATTTGAAGGAGTCGTGTCGGCTCCTTCTCTTCCGAAGAAGCCCTTGGCGGGCCTCAAATATTTTGCCGCGGGACATCCCGCACCGAATGAGGAGAGCTGGGAAGCGGCAGAAGCCATCCTTGCACTGTTAAAAAAATGCGATAAGACGACGCTCGTGTTTTTTCTGCTGTCGGGCGGAGGATCGGCGTTGGTGGAACTGCCGTTGGATCCGAAAGAAACCTTAGAGGACGTGGTCCAGGTACACAGGGCTCTGGTGACTTGTGGCGCGAACATAGACGAAATCAATACGGTAAGGAAGCATTTGTCGGCGGTGAAAGGCGGGCGGCTCGCGACTGCTGCCGGTGAAGCGACAAAGATTACGCTGGCCGTAAGCGATGTGCCCGTGGGTCAGGAGTCAGCGCTGGCGTCCGGACCAACCCTGCCCGACCCAACGACGGTTGAAGACGTGGAGCGGGTTATCAAGGACTATTCGTTGAGAGAGAGACTCCCGGTTAGCCTACAACGTTGGATTGACGATGGAAAAATGGCGGAGACGCCAAAAGCCAGCGCCGCAGCATTCCGGAAATCGTACTTTTCACTGACCTTGGGTATGGACGATTTGCTTCACCCGGCTCACCACGCAGCGGAGTCTCTGGGATTCGCGACGTGCTGCGATAATTCGACAGATGATTGGCCGGTGGAGAAGGCAGCCGAGACATTACTGGGACAGTTGGAAGAGTTGCGCGCGATTCATCACGGACACCGCGTGGCGCTGATCGCGGATGGAGAAGTGAGTTCGCCAGTGACAGGAGACGGCATTGGAGGAAGAAATTCGGCGTTTGTTTTGTGTTGCGCGCAAAGAATAGCCGGAAAGAAGGTCGCCGTGCTGAGCGCAGGAACTGACGGAATGGACGGGAATAGCCCTGGCGCGGGGGCGGTTGCGGACGGAGAAACCATCAAGCGAGCGCGCGAGGCGGGGCTCGATGGAGGAGATTTTCTCGGGAGAAGCGATGCGTTTACGTTCTTTTCGAAGATGAATGACGCGGTCGTGACGGGGCCGACGGGAAACAATCTCCGGGATTTGCGAATCCTGCTAGCGGAGCGATGAAGAAAAGGATTAACACAGACGACGCAAAGCGCGACAGAGAATAGATGCCGACCTGACGCAGGCTGGCTCAGGATGACATGCTCACCTGTGGTGTTGCTGCATAAGACTTTGCTCAGGGCTTCGGTGGTGGCAGGCGCGTCTCGAAGGTTTTGAGCCGCTCGTTCATTTCTTGAACGAGATGTTCCAGTTTTTCCAGCCGCTGAAGAACAGCCGCGGAGTCAGCAGCTTTTTCTGAAGAAGAGGCGGTCCCGTCTGCGGATGGCCCTCCCTCGACGCCTGCAGAAGCAGGCTTGGCTGCGGATTTCTGCAGGCGCGCGATTTGTTCCTTGATCATGGGAACCATTTCGATGCTAAGGTCGCTGCTCTTCAGCAGCGCCTCCAGAGCGGGGACGGCAGAGGCGTCGCCACGGCCTCCGAGAGAAAAAATGGCAGCCATGCGAACCGGGAAATGCGGCTCACTCAGATAGCCAGCGATTTGCTTGGTGATGTCCTGATTACTTTTCTCGAGGCTCGCTAGGCTGCGAATCGCGGCGGTGCGAGAATCGATTGGCTTGCCGGGAGCAGACCATTGCTGGAGCAGCGCAACCGCCTTGTCATCGCCGAGCGGCCCAAGAGCACGAAGCGCGGCGTTGCGCTGGTAGCCGTCGGGAGAATCTCCGGAAACGGCGGCTTCGAGCGTAGCGAGAGCGCCGGAAGATTTCAGGTGGCCGAGGGCTTGTAGCGCGGCAGCGCGGGCGCGATAAGAGCTATCGTCTTTGGCGATGGCGCGGAGCTTTGTCGCAATCGCGGCGTCATCTTTGAAACTGCCGAGCGCGGAGACGATGCGGTAGCGCAGCCACGGCTCGTTCGGCGAGTTCAAGGCGTCAAGGAGCTGCTTTGCGGCGGCGGCTCCGCCAATCCGCCCAAGAGCGTCAGCGGCAGTCGCGCGTAGGCCCCAGAATTTGTCGCTGTGAAGCGCGGCGCCCAAAGCGTTGATCACTTCCTCATCGTTCTTGATTTTTTCGAGAGCTGCAGCGGCGTCGGCGCGGTCGGCACATTCGGTCGCGTTCTTCAACTGATAGAGCCATTCCTTCTTCTCTTTATGAAATTCTGCGGACTTGAGGATGTGTCCGCCTTTGTCAAAAAGAACCATGAGCGGGGCGGAATCGGCGGGAAAAGTAAAGACCTGTTCAGCTTTCGAAACGGTGATGTCGTAAAGCTTCGAACCTGAGGAAGTGGTGATTTCGACGCCGACGGGAACCCGGAAAATGCCCACGCGGCCCTCAACTTTTTGCGTTTGCTTGACCGTCAAAGCGACCTGACGTTTGTCGTTGTCGTAGGAATAGCTGAGTTCGAATTTCGGCGCGCCCGCTCCGTAAAGCCACTGGCCGAAGAATTGGTCTACATTGGTACGAGAGGATTCCTCGATGGCTTTGGCAAGATCCGCAGTGACCACGTTTTTTCCGCGATTCACTTCGAGGTAGTGCTTGAGGCTGCGATAGAAAGCTTCTTCGCCGAGCTGATGCCGAAGCATGTGCAACACCCAGCCGCCCTTGGTGTAGGCATTGCCGTCAAATTCGCTGGAATCGTCGAAGTCGTGACGGACGATGGGTTTGTTGAAGAGATTGCTGTCTGCAAACCATTGGCGCGTGCTTTCCCAACGTTCATAGTCCGCCTGATCCTTTCCGTAATGCGCTTCCATCCAGACGTTTTCCATGAAAGTAGCGAAGCCTTCGTTGAGCCAAATGTCGCCCCAGTCCTTACTGGTGACGAGGTCGCCAAACCACTGGTGGCCAAGTTCATGAGAGATGAGGTCGTCCTCGTCGGTGTAAAGCTCGGCGGCGATTTTGCCGTGATTTAATGAGCTGCTGGTGTTGGTGGTGGCGCTGGAGTTTTCCATGCCTCCGGCCACGAAGTCGTCCACCATGACCTGCGCGTATTTTTCCCAAGGATAATCGACGCCAAGCTTCTTGCTGAAAAGATCGATCATCGCGGGCGTGCGGCTGTAGTTCACGGAGAGCCGATCGCCGCGACCTCTCGGGGCGTAGTAAGTGACCGGCATACCGCGCCAGGAGTCCTTCACTTCATCGAACTCACCGGCAACCACGGTCATAAGATACGTCGAGCTGGGAACGGATTCGCGCCAGGTCCAGGTTTTTAAGCCTTTGCCCGCGTCCGAGACGCTGATCAGCTTGCCATTCGAAACGGTGATCCAGGAGGCAGGAACGGTGAGGATGGTTTCAGTGGTCAGGCGATCATTGGGATAGTCGTAAGTGGGAAGGTAGTAACGCGTGTCTTCGGATTCGCCCTGTGTCCAGATTTGCCTGGGGCGGTCGGGATAGTCTTTGTCCGGAAGGATGAAGTACATGCCCTTGGCGGGCTTGCCCTCATAGCGAATCGCAACTTCAAATTTGTCGCCGGCCTTGGCCGCTCCCGGGAGCGGAACGATGAGTTTGTCAGCGGTGGTTTCGAATTTCACAGGGGATTTGTTGACGGTGACGCTTTCGATGCTGAGACCAACCGAGTCGAACCAGATCTTGTACGTGCCGTCACGAAGAATGGCAAGCGAGTGCGTCACGTCGCCAAGAACCTTTTTCTGCTCGAGGTCGAAGCGCAAAGCGACGCGGGAATGCTGCAGGTCGTAATCGCGAGTACGGGCGTACGGTTCATCGGCGCGAAGCTGCAATGCGGCGATGAAAACAACGAGCAGCGCCGCCATCGAGAAACCACTGACGCGACGGCTGCTGGCACTTATTTGCATTAGATTTGTCATTCTGTTTCGCTCCTGTGAATCTTGTGTCGCGCCAGTTCGAGCGCACGGCCAACGGCGGAGAGAGTCTCTGACGCAACGAGCGGGTAATCCGTATCAAACGTGGAGATCGTGCAGAGGCTGAGCTTCGCTTTCGCGAGCGGCGAGGCAAGCGCGGTGAGCACGGCGACCTCGTTCCAAGCAAAAGGTCGACGGACCTTTAAGACGCTCCACGCGGGTTGGGATGGTACAGCCGCTGGCACGCGAGACTGTTCGCAAACAACAGAGAGTTCGTCGCTAGTGCGCGTGACAGAGAAGCAAGCCCATTCTGGAATCGCGGCCTCGGCCGCGAGTTGAGAAATCGCGAAACGTTCCGGCAAAAGTGTGGGCTCGAAACGGCGGAGCGTGGTGGTCATCTCGGCTAGAGTAAGCTCCTGACCAAACCACCGTCCACGGCGAGCGATGCGCCGGTGACGTAGCTGGCGCGCTCAGAGGCAAGAAAAGCCATAACCGCGGCAAATTCCTGAGGAGTGCCGAGGCGTTTCATTGGAATTTCGCGCTCCCACCCCGCAAACACTTCCTCCGGCTTCGTGCCGGTGCGTGCGGAAATCGTGGAAGCCAGGCCATCCAGGCGAGCTGTACGCGTGTAGCCAGGACAGACGTTATTCATGGTGATGCCCTCGGCGGCGTATTCATTGGCGAGCGTGCGCGCCAAACCCGTGACGGCGGCCCGCACGGAATTGGAAAGGAGCAGCCCGTCAACCGGCTGCTTCACAGCCGAGGAGGTGATAGTAATCAGACGTCCCCACTTCTTTTTCTGCATGCGCGGCAAAGCTTCCCTGGCAAAAAAGACGGTGCTCATCAGAAGTTGATCAATGGCGGAGCGCCAATCTTCCGGCTTGGTGGTCAATCTCGCTAAGTGCTTTCAATTCACCACCTTCCTTTCAGACGGTGCAAGGACGTTGCAAGTTTCGTCAGTTTTGGAAAACTTTTCGCTCAATGAATCCATCGCACTCACCTGGGATTCGCTTACGCTCTTGACGTACACGTTCATTGTAAGCCCTACGTTACTATGACGCAGAATCCCTTGGATAGTTTTGTCGTCCACGCCTAGGGCGTGGAGGTTTGTTGCGAGACCGCGCCGGAAAGCGTGCCAGCCATGCCAGAGCGGAAGTGAATTATCGCGCTCGAAGAGATGGCCTTCTGGCTTATGTTCATCTTCCCGCTTTCCGCAGACCGCGCAGCGGGAGAGCGCGGGAACGATCACGCGGCGCACGAGGTTATTCAAGTTGAGAGGCTTTCCATTGCCGGCCTGGAAGATCGGGCCAACCGCCAGCTCGCCCAGGCGCTGCCTATGCTGTTCAAGGGCATCAGCCAACTGCTTCACCACAGGGATAGGCGCGCGGCTCTTGCGCGTCTTAGGCTCGCTCACCGTGCTATTCCAGACTGACCGCGTTACTCTCAGTTCCTTGCCGTCAAAATCTTCCCACTCGAGGCCCCGAATTTCGCCCTTGCGCAGTCCAGTCAGTGCGGCGCAGAGAATCACGATCCAAGCAACAAAGTCGTCTTTGAGACATGCGAGCATGACTTTTACTTCCGACAGACTATAGGCGTAGGTCTCTTCCGGCTCCGGCGCTTTGGGAATGGAAACGTCCTGCATCGGGTTCACGCCGTCGAGAATCCCCAGACGTTTCGCCTGTTTGAATACGCCACTGAGAAACGCCTTGAGATGTCTGAATGAATTTCGGCCAAGGTTGGTTTGCCGCGCAATGTTGGAAAGTAGTTGCTCCCCATGAACGGTACGAAAGTCTCGCAACGTCACCTTGCCAAGACGCCCCTTGAGATGGGCTGACCAGATATCGCGGTACTGTTTCTGCGTGCTGGCGCGTAACTGGCGATTCACAAATTCAGGGAAATAGATGCGCTCCACAAACTCAGTAACCGTCTGCGTGCTTTCAGGATTCAACCGCCCGGAGTTGATCGGCGCGAGCAATTTCTCGACGAACAGTGCCACGCTCTTTTTTGTCCGGTATTCCCCGCCATAGGGAACATCTAATTTCTTGCAGACTAGTTTTCTTTTGATCGTGCCGTCCGGCTGGCGCACATCATCCATGAAGCGCACAAACCAGCTTGCATACCGATGGAAGAGATAGCCTTTTTGTTCCCGCATGGCTCACTTTCCTTTCTTGAGGTAGGCGTCAATCGCGCGCCGTATCAATTCGGCCAC
>Ga0126379_10000013_pt1 | contig 80825 bp, 60 predicted proteins | sample PanSoiMetPlot_24_FD_92640 | JGI IMG/M metagenome (GOLD analysis project Ga0126379, IMG submission 92640) | Tropical forest soil microbial communities from Panama - MetaG Plot_24 | ecosystem: Environmental > Terrestrial > Soil > Tropical forest > Bulk soil | place: Panama | collected 2016-02-17
GATTCTGTAAAACGCGCTAAGCGGTTCGCCTATCTGAAGTTGATGGAAAAGAATCAGAACACGGATCCGTTCAAATTCATCATTTATTCGGGGAAAATTGGCGAACAGACGCCCCAAATTAATGCGGAGCACGCGAAGTAAACACAAGAGCTATAGGTCTGGATAGCAGGCATATCGGGCGTGCGCACCTACGCGATGCCTGAAAGTGCTGATTGCAATCCTTGATGCCATTCAAGACTAAGCCCAACAAGGATAAGCTGTCTGAGGGATATGGCAGATGTTCCTGGTGCTCGCATCAACGATGTGCGCTGGTTTATTTTGCGGCGCTGCCCTTTACGTCAATCTTGTAGAGCACCCAGCGCGGATGTCCTGCGGCCAGGAATTGGCCGTGCGTGAATTCGCGCCCAGCTACCGGCGCGCCACGATCATGCAAGTATCCCTCGCTCTTGTTGGCCTAGTTCTCGGGCTGGTGGCAGCGTGGCAGCTACGTGACGCTTGGATAGCCACAGGCGCGGTGCTCCTCGGGGCTTCAATCCCCTTTACAATGGCCTTCATTCTCCCTACCAACAACAGTTGCTGGATCCGACACTCGATTTGCAAAGCGTGCGAGTCGCCGAACTCCTAACTCGTTGGAATCGGTTGCACGCAGTGCGGACCGTCTTGAGCGCGGTAGCCTTTGCGCTGCTGCTCCGGTCCCTCGCTGGTTTCCACGGAAAAACATGATAAAGCTCACCATTGTCTTTGGGCTGCGTCGCATCGCCGGGCTGTCATCACGGTCTGACTGTAGGAGAAACAACTATGGGCGTAAACGCCGATCCAAGCACCGATGTTGAAGGTCGCCGGGCGACGGGGGATCCGGACGAAACCAAGGAGAAGAGAGTGGCCCTCGTCACCGGTGCTGCTTCGGGGCTCGGAAGGGCGATTGCTCTCGCGCTCAAGAAGGATGGTTTCTCTGTGTTCGGGACCAGCCGCCACCCGGCAGAGACAAGCGTTCCGGCGGAGTTCCCGCTTCTCCAGCTTGACGTGCGCTCGGACGACTCGGTGCGCGCCACGCTTGAGCACGTTCACTCCCTCGCCGGCCACCTCGACGTTCTCGTCAACAATGCCGGCTTTCGTTTCCTCGGCGCTGCGGAGGAAACGAGCGTCGACGAGGCGAAGGACGTGTTCGAGACGAACTTCTTCGGCGCGCACCGCGTGACGGCTGCGGCTCTGCCACTGCTCCGGGCAACTCGTGCCGGCAAGATCATCAATGTCACATCGCTCTCGGGACTCAACGCGCCGCCCTTCGGATCCATCTACAGCGCCTCGAAATGGGCGCTCGAAGCTTACTCGGAGTCGCTCCGCCACGAGGTCAAGTCGCTCGGGATTTCTGTTTCGATCGTCGAGCCCGGCGCGGTCCTCTCCGAAAAGAGGGAACAGCCGCACCGGCCCAAGGAGACTGTCCAGGCGTATGAAACGGCGCGGCAGCGCGCGCTCGATGTCATCGTCAGTGGCGATCGCACTGGCATCGACTCCGCGCGTGTCGCCAACTGCGTGGTCGGCGTGGTGCACAGTCGTTCACCGAGGCTCCGGTACCGCGTCGGACCCGACGCGACGTGGCTTCCACGCCTGAAGCTGCTCCCATGGTCCTGGTACGAGCGCGGCATCCGCTGGAGGTACGGGCTCGACGAGTGAGCTCGCTAGCGGAGTGGCTGGCCCTTTTTTCTCACCAACTTAATCGGACGCACACGTCAACAAGTTCATGACTCCGCACGTAGGCGAGAGGATGATTCGAGAGGGTTGGCCATCTCAGTGCGGCCTATGCGAAGGAGGCCGGATTGCCACTTCCAGCGCAGCTCGACAAATGGTCACGAAGACCCCTGAGCTGAAATCCAAATTCCCGCGCAAAGCGACCGTCATCGCAGATCGGCCCGCCGTGAGTTGCTTCTGGTCCGACGTCAACTCGAATGCCCCTAAGTTCCTCAATTACTTCCTTCAGGTGCTTCACTTTCCACATTTCTACAGGTGTGTTGTAAACAAAGCTTCTCATTCCATCCGTTTCAGCTAAAGTGAACAGCATGTGGGCAACGTCTTCCACGTGTACCAGCGAAAGGACCGCCTCTGGTGCGAATGGAACACAGACCGAATCGCGTTGCCGACATGCTTCGAAAATCTGAGAACGCCACGGAGAAGAGGTCTTCCTAATACCTGGCCCGACAACCCTGGCAATGCGTAGCGCAACAAACTCAAATGCCTTCTCTCTCGCTAGGGTTTGTCCAATTAATTCAACAGCCAGCTTTGAGGCACCGTACGGCTCATCGGGCGCTGGCGGATCGTCTTCGGTCACCCGATGTGTGGAAGACGATCCATAGACGCTGATGGAGCTTGCAAATATGAAGCGCTTGACGCGCGCGACGGCTGACTGCCGCATTAGCTCACAAGCGCCGCGGAGATTGACATCGACTCCCATCAAAGGATCGGTCAGGAAGGCGCTTGGCAGCATCCCGGCAAGGTGGATCACCGCTCGAATCGGACAGGCTTGGAACACTTGCGATATATCACTGGGCGATCTGAGATCACAGGTTAGGATATTTCCCGTTTTGTCGTGATCCAGATCAACCGGTAAAATTTTGCGGTCGGCATTTGTGAGCACCCGACACAATTCCCGTCCAATATGTCCGCACGCTCCCGTAACGAGGATGACCCCGACGTCGCTGGCTGAATCCATGTCGATTATTCTCCAGCATCCTGCGGCAGCCATCAACGGACCCGAACGTCCTCACTGGCACCAGATTCCAGAGCACGGGCTACTCTTCCATTAAGCGTTTGAAGTAAGAGTTGCCGACAATACACAAACAAGGCGTTCTTGTGTCCGGACAGCTCTTGCTTAGCTTGAGTGCACAAGGTTGTTGACGCATCTGGCACAATCGGCCACGCACTCGTTTTTGTCGCAAAGAAGAGGCAAGAGAATGGGTCAATGAAGTATCTGGACGCGTTCAAACATTCCTCGACTTATTTCTTTGCATTTTGGATTGAAATCGTCACCACCCGCGCACAGCTGTACTCTTGCCTGCGACGAAAAGACTATGGATGCGTTCTTGGGAATTTCCTGATTGTCGCGTGGTGGGTTTTTGTTGCCAGCGTTCTGCGTTATTTCTACCTGCGACAGAGGGGCAAACAAATTAACCCAGCGAAAACTAATCCATCAACCGATGGAAATAAGTCTTCCGAGAAGGCCTAAGAATCCAAATCGATTCGCACGGTAAGAAGTTCCGTGCCGAAGAGGCGAACAGCGGCGGCATTTGAAGCGCTGCCGGGATGCTGCTGAGAGAGCCAACGCTGGCGCTCGCGGGGGTCGTCATCCCGAAGCAGAGATGCCGTGCCCATGTGCCAGCGCGCGCGGAATCCTTCACGCAGCTTCACGCGCACGCGCGGATTTGCCGCGATATTGCGAACGTAGCCGGCTTTCGAACCATGCTCGGCGACAATCCAGAACTGCTGGCCAACGCGTCCGTTCCCCACGGGTGTGCGGCGCGGCTTTCCGGTCTTGCGGCCAATGGTTTCCAGGAGCGCGTACCCTGGCGGGAAGATCCCCAGGACAAACAACAGCTTGATGGGAGGATTCAGGACATATTTCTGGAAGAGATGGATGATGCTGCGTTTCATTCCTCGGACTCCAGAAAACGGCCTGCGTTTTTTTCAAGGACGATTGGCATAGCTAAGAGCAAGAACGGCGTAGGCCGTGGCGGCGTCGTTCATAAAAAGCGCTGTTTCGGGGCTGAGATGATGCCCTTTGTTTTTGTTCAGGGAGTAGGCCAGCCAGGAACCTTCGGTTTTGTCCTGATTGGCGGTTAGCCAAGCGATGCCGCGCTTCAGTTGGCCGTTTTCGTGAGAAACTCCGGCCTCCTGCAAGGCGAAGGTGATTAGTCCTGTAGCGTAGCCGTCGCTCTTCATTTCCTGAGGCGTTCCATCGGATCGCTTCCACTTACCGCTCAGCGAAGACAGGCTCCAGCCGCCGTCGGCTCGCTGCTTTTCCAGAAGCTCAGAGAGGATGGCTTTCTTGCGATCGGCTTCGATGACCCCGGGCATGTTCGCCGCGGCCCAAAGCAGGCTTACGCGATTGATCGTTTTCTGCGCGTTGCATTCGCGGTTCAGGTAGTCGCGCAGCATGTTGACGTTGCTTTGGATTTCGGGTGACGCGCGATAATTCCCCGGGGCAATGCCCGTCGCGACGGCGGCAAGTGTGGCGCCATAGTAGTCCGAATCGTCCGCTTCCCAAGGCTCGTTGCTGAATCGCAGCCAGAGCCACGCGCCTTTTCTGTTTCCTGACGTTTGCTGTTCCGCCCACATATTGTCGAACGCAGTCCGCGTGTCTTTGCCGAGCTGGGCGCTTTGCGCGTCATGGGCGGCGAGAATTAGTGCATTTAGGACGGATTCTGTCCCGCGCGACTCGGCCGTTTTGTACGCGCCGCGATCCGCATCGCTATAAAACGGCGCGACCTCTTTCCAAAGGCGGACGCGTTTGGTGACGTTGTCGAGGAGTCTTTGTTCGTTTGCAGAAGGGGTTTGTTCGGCAAGCGCTCTACGAAGAGCCGAGCGCGAGAGGGCATAAGGCACGGCCGTATGACACGATACGCAGAACGTGTCGTGGTCGCGCTGGGCCCTGGGCCATGCCATCCACCACTGTTGCCTACGATCAAGATAGGTGGCCGCAGCCTTTTGGTCCCAAGAGACGGTAATTTTCGGTTCAGCGTGATAGGGCACAGTTGTGAGCGGTTTTGAGCCGCCGGAGCCAGCAACTGGGGTTCCCGTTTGCCAGCAAACCGCGACACCACACACCGCCAGGCCTGCCGTTGCAGCGATTGCTCGCTGTTTGAGGACATTCATGGGGTGGCTCCCTTCGCGGATGCTCGAATATACATCTTCAGTTTTCATAACCACAGAGAATTCCGTTCGCGCTGAAGCAAAGATTTTATAAAATGCGTCTCCCCCGGTGCTGTTGGCGCGTGAGAGGGCATTATGAAAACGATCAAGGGGCCGGCAATTTTTTTGGCGCAATTCGCGGACGACAAACCTCCATTCAACAAGCTTGAGACCATTTCCAAATGGGCGGCGGATCTTGGCTACAAAGGCGTGCAAATTCCGACGTGGGACGGGCGGCTGTTCGATTTGAAGCGCGCGGCGGAGAGCCGTAGCTATTGCGAAGAAGTTTTGGGGACGCTGGCTGCAAGTGGCGTGGAACTGACAGAACTTTCAACACACCTGCAAGGCCAGCTGGTGGCGGTGCACCCCGCTTATGACCCGGCGTTCGATGGGTTTGCTCCGGAATCGGTGCGAGGGAATCCTGCGGCCCGGCAAGCGTGGGCGGTGGAGCAGCTTTTGTATGCGGCGAAGGCTTCCGCAAATTTCGGGTGTAAGGCGCACGTGACGTTTTCAGGCGCGCTGGCGTGGCCGTACCTATATCCCTGGCCGCAGCGTCCGCCGGGCCTGATCGAGACCGCGTTTAAGGAATTGGCCAGGCGGTGGAAGCCGATACTCGATGCGTTTGACTCGGCGGGGGTAGATCTGTGTTACGAGCTTCATCCGGGTGAAGACCTTCACGACGGCGTCACTTTCGACATGTTTCTTGAGTGCCTGGGCGGGCACAAAAGGTGCAACATTTTGTTTGACCCCAGCCATTTTGTTTTGCAGCAGCTCGACTACCTTGCCTTCCTCGACCTTTATTATTCGCGAGTCAAGATGTTTCACGTGAAGGATGCGGAGTTTCGTCCTACAGGACGGCAGGGAGTTTATGGCGGATATCAGCCGTGGATTGGGCGCGCGGGGCGTTTCCGGTCGCTTGGCGACGGGCAAGTGGACTTTCGCGGCATTTTCTCCAAGCTGGCGCAATACGACTTCGAAGGCTGGGCTGTGCTCGAGTGGGAGTGCTGTGTGAAAAGCAGCGAACAAGGAGCGCGGGAAGGCGCGCCGTTTATTGCCCGGCACATGATCCAGACCGCTGAGCGGGCGTTCGACGATTTTGCAAAATCGGGAGCGGACGAGGAAGCGAATCGGCGAATGCTGGGACTCGCAGCGCGAAAGGAGGGCAAACATGCCTGGTGAATCCAAGGTGCAAGGGAAGCACCGGCGAATCCGGCTCGGCATGGTGGGAGGCGGACCGGGCGCGTTCATTGGAGCGGTACACCGCATTGCGGCGCGCATGGACGATTGCTATGAACTCGTTGCGGCAGCGCTGAGCTCTGACCCGGGAAAGAGCCTGGCAGCCGCCGAGGAGCTTCACATTCCGCGCGCGTACGGGCGGTTTGAAGAAATGGCCGTAGCGGAGGCGGGACGGCCTGATGGAATTGAAGTGGTGGCGATTGTCACGCCGAATCACATGCACTATGCCAACGCGAAGAAGTTTCTTGAAGCGGGGATTCATGTGATTTGCGACAAGCCGTTGACAACGACCATCGAGGACGCGCTGGACTTGGCGAAGATTGTCGAGCGAACCGGATTGATTTTCGGATTGACACACAATTACACGGGCTATCCGATGGTGCGGCAGGCGCGGGAGATGGTGCTCACGGGAGAGCTTGGGGCCCTGCGAGTGGTTCAAGTGGAGTATGCGCAGGATTGGCTTTCGACGCCGCTCGAAAGAACGGGGCAGAAGCAGGCGGATTGGCGGACCGATCCCGCGCGAAGTGGGCCCGGCGGAAGCTTGGGCGACATTGGGACGCACGCGCACAACCTGGCGTGTTTTGTTACGGGGCTACAGGTCGAGGAGGTTGCGTCGGAAGTGACGACGTTTGTGCCCGGGCGGCGGCTCGATGACAATGTGCAAATGCTCTTGCGCTTTCCAAAGGGTGTAAAGGGAATGCTCTGGGCAAGCCAGGTGGCGGCGGGGAACGAGAACAACCTGCGCCTGCGCGTTTATGGAGAGAAGGCTGGCCTGGAATGGCAGCAGGAGAATCCGAACGAGCTTACCTTCATGCCTTTGGGGCAACCGCGGCGACTATTGCGGCGAGGCGGTCCGGGGACGGGGGCTGCTGCGGCGCGGGCGATTCGTATTCCTGCCGGTCACCCTGAAGGATACTTGGAAGGCTTCGCACAACTCTATAAGGACTTGGCGGAACAGCTTTGGGCCAGGCAGGAGAAGAGGCAGCCAGACCCGCTCTCGCTTCTGGTGCCGGGAGTCGCGGAGGGCGTGGAGGGAATGCGGTTTGTTGCCGCGGTGCTGGAGTCTTCGCGCAATCACTCCGCGTGGACGACGCTTTCCGGCTCACGGTGAGTCGAAGGACCACACGCTTGACCTTATTTTGGGGAAAGAACGGCTCCGGTGTTCAACAGATAAACAAAATAAGTGAAACTCTCTATTGCGCCGTTAGAGGCCGCCTCGCAGAATAAAGCGGGAGTATCGCCATGAATGAAGCGCCTCGAACTTCCCCACGTAAAGAAAATGCCCCCTTGAAAGAACTCGACGATTGGGACGATTTTGTAAGCACTCGCTATCGACCAGGGAAATCGGAAGAGCAGTTCCGGAACTATCGCACCGACGCCAATCCCGGAGTCACAGAGTTCTACCGGCAGAATCACGAGCATCAAACTTTGGATTTTGTGCTGAAGAAAAAAGCGGAGTACTGCGGCCTGAGACGAGGGAAGAAGAACATCTGGGAAATGGCGGAATACCTGAACACCCTCGTGGATGAAAGCGATCCGGACACCGACGTGAGCCAGATCGAGCACCTTCTGCAAACATCAGAGGCGATTCGCAAGGATGGGCATCCGCGGTGGTTCATTCTGACCGGTTTTTTGCACGATTTGGGGAAAGTGCTCTGCTTGTACGGCGAGCCGCAGTGGGCCGTCGTGGGCGACACGTTTCCGGTGGGATGCGCATACTCGGATGAAGTTGTTTTTCCGGAGTTTTTTTCGGCGAATCCAGACGCGAACGTTCCCGAGTATCAGACCGAGTGCGGTATCTACGAGCATCGCTGCGGGTTCGATAAGGTGCACCTCTCCTTCGGGCACGACGAATATATGTATCAAGTGGCGCAGAATTATCTTCCCGAGGAAGGTTTGTACATGCTCCGCTATCACTCGTTTTACGCAGCGCACCGACACCACGCCTACGGCCACTTGATGAATGAACACGATGAGGAAATGTTTGCGTGGGTGAGGAAGTTTAATCCTTACGATTTGTACTCAAAGGGCCGCGAACGGCCAGACGTAAAGGCGATTCTTCCTTTTTACCATGACCTAGTTTCCGAATTCTTCCCCGACCAGATTGACTGGTAACCTAAAAATTTCAGGAACAAGGGGGTAGGAATCCGAGAAAAAGCGGGCGAGTTTTTTTAGCGTATGCCCATCAACGGGCAGCGGTCGAACACTTTCCCGTCCGCCTTGAAGGCCACGCCGTTCTGAAGAGCCCATTTGTCAAACAGCCCAGGATTGTTCGAGAGGTGTAGAAGCGCGGTGGCAATTTCCTCAACCTTTGGCATGCCGTTGTGGACTAAATAAAAGCACGTTTCTTCGTAGGGAGATTTGGGATCGCTGGGGTTTTGCAGCCGCCGGATAAAGCGATCGCGCAGTTGAAACTGCACCTTGCCCACATTCAGGATGTAAGCACCGTCTGCCTTGGTGGCTCCGGTGAGCGCAAGGATGCGACGAAGGAAAGCCTCCGCTCGCTGCTCCTTGGTGACTCGCGGCGAAATCGGTCCGCGGCCCGACGTATGGCCTGCAAAGAGAGATAACCCTCCGGGACTTAAAGCATGCAAGCCATAAGAGAGGGTGTCGTTCATGCGCCCTTGTGGTTCCGCGGCGAAATCCCTGCGGCGCAGGCCAGCAAGCATCAATCTCCACTTAAGTAGGACGATCACGCCTACCAGCAGAGCACCTACAAGCATAGACACGACTGCGGAAGTCATGGCAATGATGGCGGCCAGATGTGGAGGGCAACCGTCGCGGCATCGCGCTAGTTCACACGAAGCCGCGGGGACGACGACCACCTCCCGGCCGTGCTTCGTTTGTCTCTAGCCACCCGCGATGGGGTGAACCATCAACACTTCGTTCTGCGCGCGAGTGATTTTCTCGATGCGTTCCCCGGTGGCGACGTCGAACGGTTGCGCACCGGTCTTCGCTTCGTATTCCGCGATGACCCGGTTCACCTCGTCCATGTCGGCGGTAGCCGGATCGTATTCGAGAATCGTGGTATCGCCTTGGGACGAAAACGTCAGAACTTTGGCGTTCATATCTGGTCTCCTGCGGGACTTCATTTGGCTTCCGTGGGAGAGAAGCTGGCGGGGTTGGTCCCTAAACGCCATCATGCACCGTTGCGGGAAGATGTCAAGACGGCATTTTCACGGTGCGAAAGCCGAGAATTCATTACTGCTAGTACTTGGAGACTGGCGAAGAACGCAAACGGGATCTGGATCTCTTTTCTTCAACAACCTCTTCAACGAGCGACGGGCATTGCAACGACATTGGTAAGGTCGCTTGGCGCAACGGCGATGCCGTCGCGGAAGGCGACAACTTTTCCGGAATTGGCCGCGACACGCTCGCCAGGAACGATGATGCCCACGAGATTCAGCGGATCGGCAGCGGAAACGGTGATGACTTCACCAGATGCCGGCCGGTTGCGTATGGCGCGCAGTGATTCCACGGCCACCGGCAAAGCGAATTGCTCACCGAGGAAGTTGCTGACGAACCGCCCGCCGCGCACTTCGCCGCGATCTTCCAGGCGTCGCAAGGTGATGAGCAACTCGCGCCACTTGGGAAGAATTGCTTCGCGTGTGAGAAGCTCGCGAAAGGCGATTCCATAGCGCCGCAGCAGCATCCAGCAAATGGCTTCGAGCGCGCGGCCGCGGTCGTTGTCCGCGGTTGAGTAGAGGAGTGACCAGCGCCCAGCGCTGTGACGCGGGCGCAACGTTTTTCCGCTACCTTGGCCCGAACGGCGTTTGGGATCGATGAGCGCGCGGAGATTATCGAAACCGTCGGCAGTGAGCAAGCCCGCGGCGACGAGTTCCCAAAGCGCTGTTTCCACTTCCGACTTCAGCTTTCCGGTGCCGCGCACGACATCGGCGAAGAAAGAGGCACCGCGCTGGCGAAGATATTGCAGAACCGCAGCGGCATCCTGGCTGAGGCCGGTGGTGTCCGTTTCTCCGGCTTTGCGTTGAGGGATCATCCAATCCGATTCTTCGCGCACAAAGAAGGTAATTGGCGCAACGCTGGTAGGGATGACGCGGCGTTTTCCGTCTGTGAGTGCTTCGAGCGTGGCGGGATGCGGAGAGAGCCTGCCCCAGCCGAGTGCGCCCGTCAGGCAAAGTTGATCGAGCACCTTGGGGTCGTAATCCGCGATGCGGCGTTTGAGGATTTGACGCTCCCAGGAATTCGCAGGAGCCTCGAAGCCCTGCATCTGGCGAATCGCTTCGAGAGTACCGCGCTCGCCAAGAAGTTGCGTGCCAGGGGCGACGTGTTGCCAGCGAAGTTGCCAGTTCATGAATTGCGCGGGAGTAACGCACTGAATCTCCCTGCGCAGTTGGCCGAGCGTGAGGCGATGAATGCGCGCGAGCAGCCGTCGCTCGCACCACTCCGTTTGATCGGAATGAGGATCCGTGAATTTGCCTCGCAGAACTACGCCGCTGGACTCGAGACGCAACAGAGCTCTGTCTATTTCAGAAACGGGAACGGTAAGGATGCCGGCCAATTGACTCGCTGCAACCGGACCGGAGTGAGAGATCCAACCGGTGACGAGGGCTAAAAGAGATTCGTCACGCGAGAGAGCCGACGCGCCTACACTCGGCGGCAAAACTTCGAAATGCGCTGAGGGGAAAGCTTGCGTGAAAGCATAAACACGTTCGGCGGCAACCCAGTAGGTTTCGCTGCCTACCCGCGCGAGGCTCGCGCGGCGTTCGGCGACAAGTTGCTCCAAGAAAGGGTTCCAAGCGTCGAGCGATTGCTGCAATTTGGCGTGTAGACGATTGCTCTGCAACCCATCCGAGTTGTTCGGAGCGGGTAGTGCAATCAATGTTAGCAATGCATCGTGCAGCTCTTCAGCGTCGCGCACATCCGGCCAAGCGTCGTTGCACACCTGCTCGATGGCCAAGGGATCGAGCCGACCGATTTCCCCAAGCACGGCCTCGGGCAGCATGCGGCGCATTTCGACGGCACGAGCGCGGCGCTCTTCGAGCGGAGCATCATCAAGGTAAGCATAAGGATTGGCGTTCAGGATTTCGTGCGAAAACTGCGAAGGGACAGGAGTATCCACGGCAAGGCAGGTGATGCGGCCATCGACGATGTCGCGCAGCACGCGCAAGAGTCCGTCAACATCCAGCGCTTCGGTAAGAACATCTTTCATCACTTCGCGGATCAGCGGATGCTTGGAAATCGCGATATCGCCCTCGGGAAGATTTTCCTGGCAAGCGAGCGCCTCCGGAAAAACCGCGGACAACAAATCATCAGAGCGCATGCGCTGAATCGGAGGCGGAACTTTCTTTCCGTTGCGAAAACGCAGCAAGGCCAACGCTCGTCCAGCATCCCAGCGCCAGCGGGCGGTGAAGAGCGGGGAGGCGAGCACGGCTTGCTCGAGCACGGAACGCAGGGAATGGGGATGGAGAAAGTGAAAGACGTCGGCGAGCGGAAAACTGTGCTGCTCGCTGAGCGAAATATTTAGTCCATTGTCGGTTGCGGCAGCCTGCAGCTCGAAATTAAACGAGCGGCAGAAACGCTTGCGGAGTGCCAGGCCCCATGCTTTGTTGATGCGGGCGCCGAATGGCGCGTGAATGATGAGTTGCATGCCGCCGCTTTCGTCGAAGAAGCGTTCGGCGATGACCGTGGTTTGCGTGGGAACGGTTCCCAGTACGGCGCGCCCGGCGACGATATATTCCACAGCTTGCTCGGCGCCCGCTTGATCAAGACCGCATTCAAGTTTGAGCCAATTCACGGCCCGGGCGACCTCCGGAGTGACTTGTGTTTCCTCATCCGGTGTGACCCGAGGCACGAATGTGCTGATCTTCTCGCGCAGGTCGGCGAGGTGGGCGGACAGTTCATCGGTGCGTGAAGGAGCTTCACCGCGCCAAAACGGGACCGTGGGAGGGGCTCCTTGCGCGTCTTCGACCAAAACTTTTCCTGCCTGCACACGCCGGATGCGCCACGAAGTGTTTCCGAGCAGCATGATGTCGCCGGCAATACTCTCGACTGCAAAGTCTTCGTCCACGGTACCGACAATGGTGCCTTCCGCGTGGGCGACGACGGTGTACAAAGAATTCTCAGGAATCGCGCCGCCGCTGGTTATGGCCGCCAGGCGGCTGCCACGTCGGGCGCGAACCATGCCGTTCACGCGGTCGCGATGAAGATACGCGGCGTAACGGCCGCGCGCGCTGGCGATGCCCTCGGAGAGCATCTCGATGATTTCATCGAAATCCGCGCGCGGCAGATTGCGATAAGGATAGGCGCGGCGCACGCTAGCAAATAATTCATCCTCCCGCCAGTCTCCCGCGGCGCACATGGCAACCATCTGCTGCGCCAGGATGTCCATCGGGGCATCGGGAATGGCCAGACGGTCGAGGTCGCCTTGCCGAATTGCCCGGACGAGCGCGGCGCATTCGAGCAAGTCGTCGCGCGTGGTGGCGAAGAGGCGGCCTTTGGGTACAGCGCCACGCCAATGCCCCGCGCGGCCAATACGTTGCAAGGCGCCGGAAATCGAGCGTGGAGAACCAATCTGACAAACCAGCTCAACGCTGCCGATATCGATCCCCAGTTCGAGAGAAGCGGTTGCGACGAGCGCGCGGATTTCCCCGGCCTTCAGTTTTCGCTCCGCAGCGAGGCGCAACTTGCGCGACAGACTACCGTGGTGTGCGGCAACCGCGTCTCTTCCCAAGCGTTCGCCGAGGTGATGGGCCATGCGCTCAGACAAACGTCGCGTATTGACGAAAACAAGCGTGGAGTGATGCTGCGTCGAGAGCGCGGCGATGCGATCATAAATTTCATCCCACATTTCGTTCGACGCTACGGGCCCTAGTTCGCTGCCGGGAACTTCGATGGCCAAATCGAGTTCGCGGCGATGGCCGATTTGAACGATGTGGGCCGCGGAGCGCTCGGTACCGGTCAGAAAATCGGCAACGAGTTCAATGGGCCTCTGCGTGGCGGATAGACCAATGCGCGGGAGACGCTTGCCGGTCAACTGGTCGAGGCGCTCGAGCGACAGCGCCAGGTGTGCCCCGCGCTTGTCGTCGGCGACGGCGTGGATTTCGTCCACGATGACCGACTCGACGGTTCTTAGCACTTCGCGGCTCCTGGCGGCAGTCAGCAAAATGTAGAGAGACTCCGGCGTGGTAACCAGAATGTGCGGGGGATGGGCCAGCATGGCGCGGCGTTCGTGCGCGAGAGTGTCTCCGGTGCGCACGGCGGTGCGAATTTCCGGCATGAGCATCCCGCGCTGCCCAGCGAGTTGCAGAATTTCGCCCAGGGGAACTTCCAGATTTTTCTGAATGTCGTTGCTCAGCGCCTTAAGCGGCGACACGTAAAGAACTTCTGTCTGATCCATGAGCCCGCCGCTCAGCGCTTTGCGTACCAAGCGGTCGATGCAAATTAGAAATGCCGCAAGTGTCTTTCCCGAACCAGTGGGAGCCGAAATGAGCGCGGTTTTTCCGGCCAGAATGTGCGGCCAGCCTTGAATCTGTGGCTCAGTAGGCGTTCCGAAACGGCTAACGAACCACTCACGAACGAGCAGATGCGCCCATTCAAGGCCAGTGAAGTTTCGTTCGGAAGCTACGGTCGTCATGGGAGCACGGAAGACTAAAGTATAGCCTGAACGATTGCTGCGCAGCGAACCACGGCTGCTGCGCCTGCGGGGAGCCGTGTCGGCTTGAGTGCGGCTTGCTTCTTTTCCAGTCTTCTGCCGTATGATGCTCTCATGCGGCTTCTGCTCGTTGAAGACGATGCGCGGATCGCACGATTCGTCGCGAAAGGCCTGCGCGAACAGGCGTACGCCGTGGACGTGGCGGGAACCGGAGAAGAAGCCCTCTATCAGGCTGCGGTGAACATGTACGATCTGGTGATTCTGGATGTAATGATTCCGGCGCCGGATGGATTTGCCGTGTGTCGCGAGTTGCGCAAATCAGGCCAGTGCATGCCGATTTTGATGCTGACTGCACGCGACGCGGTGGAGGACCGCATCGCGGGTTTGGATCACGGCGCTGACGACTATCTCACGAAGCCTTTCGAGTTTCGCGAATTGCTAGCGCGGTTGCGAGCCCTGCTGCGGCGCTCGGGCGAGTTGCGCCCAGGAAAAATCGTGATCGCAGATCTCGTGCTCGATACCGGGGCTCAGACCGCCCAGCGCGCCGGGCGGGAAGTCGTCCTCACCGCAAAGGAATACGCGCTGCTCGAGTATATGGCGCGCAGCGCCGGGCGGGTGGTGCGCCGCGCGGAAATCGCGGAGCACGTATGGGATGAAACGTTTGATCCGTTCTCGAATTTGATCGAGGTTTATATCAACCGGTTGCGACGAAAGATTGATACGAATGCAGCAAAGCCGTTGGTCCACACGCGGCGAGGCGTGGGCTATGTTCTAGGCACAGCAGCTGACCTGCCCAACGGAGAGGCGGCGGACGACGCTGTTTCGCAGCGTCCGCACACCAAAACGCCTTCTTCAGGGCGCAAGAGCCATGCTTGATTCGATTCGTACGCGGCTGACGCTCTGGCACACGGGCGTGCTCGCCCTGGTGATTGCCGTTCTTTGCGGGGTCGCGTATTTCATTTTCTGGCGAAGTGCCGTGCGCCGCACGGATTTGAATCTAGTCGAACTATCGGATTCTTTTCTCGTTACCTTCCGGGCGGAGTTGGAGGATCAAACCGGCCCCGATGTGTTCCAGACCGCAGCGAAAGAAGCGATCGAGGAGCACCACTTCGGTGACACGATCTATGTCCTAGTGGACCAAGCAGGGAAAGTGATTCTCAGTTCCCAAGAGACTCCTTCCGCCAACCCGTCTGGGAAGAAACGGAGGAAGCCGATTCTCTCCTCCGCCTCCTTTCAGAACTTTCTTGCGGCATCGATGAATTCCGACCGACAGTTCGGCCATATCGCAGTTACCGAAGCTGGCTATCGGGCGTTCTCGCAGCGTTTTTCAGCCAAAGGCCAATCGTACAGACTAATCCTCTTGCAATCGCTTCATCCTCAGGAACAGATGATGGAGGAAGCCGGAGCGGTTTTTGCCTGGCTGATACCCTTGGCTATATTATTAGCTAGCGGCGGGGGTTACTTCCTGGCGCGCAAGAGCCTCGCGCCAGTCGTTGCGATGAGCAGCCAGGCTGGGCGCATTGGGGCCGAGAATCTTCACGAGCGGCTGGCGATACAAAACGAGAAGGACGAGTTGGGCCACTTGGCGCGATCCTTCAACGGGTTGCTGAACAGATTGAGGGAATCGTTCGACCGGCAGCGGCGATTCATGGCGGATGCCTCCCACGAATTGCGGACGCCGATAGCCATTCTGCGCGGCGAGTCGGAAGTCGCGCTCTCGCAACAAGTGCGGTCACCCGCAGAGTACCGTGAATCACTGAACGTGATGCATCACGAGGCCGAACGCCTGACGCGCATTGTCGAAGATCTTTTTACTCTGACTCGTGCCGACGCCGGACAATATCCATTACAACCGAACGATTTTTACCTGGACGAATTGGTTTCAGAATGCGTGCATTCGGCGCGGACGCTGGCCCAAGCCAAGAAGATTTCGCTTACCTTCGACGGGGCGCCAGAATCGCCGATCCACGCGGACGAATCGCTTGTTCGGCGCATGATCTTGAATCTGTTGGACAACGCGATCAAATACACCCTCGATTTCGGGCGGGTCACTGTGTCTTGCCGGCGCAACGGCAGGGAATACACGGTGAGCATCGCGGACACAGGGACCGGGATTCCGCCGGAACTGCGGCCGCGCATCTTCGAGCGATTTTTCCGTGCCGACAAGGCGCGCTCGCATTCCGAAAACGACGGAGGCGGCGCGGGACTGGGTTTGGCCATTTCCCGCTGGATCGCCGAAGCGCACCGAGGACGCCTGGAGCTCACCCGTTCCGATTGCTCAGGAAGTACGTTCAGCGCTTATCTCCCGGCCGATTCGGCAGAGCTCGTATCCCCTGGTTAATCCTGCGTTTATCTCACAATGGATAGCCTGAATTCTCCGACCCAGCTCCGGGTAGATCCGGCATAGGAGTCGAGATTCATGAGACCTTTTGCACGCTTTGCGGTGTCTTCGCTCATGGCCGCCGCGCTGTGCCTATTCGCCGCGGCAATGTGTGCGGCGCAAGAAGCTGCGACCGCGGCCACGTCCGCCGCGGCGATCCAGAATCCGGCTCAGAGTGCTCCGGCGGCCGGGCCGGCATTGAAGCTGACGCTGCAAGAGGCGCTCGCGCGCGCGCGAAAAAACAGCGTCTCGTTTCAATCCGCGCTGACGGATTCTGCAACCGCTAGACAGGATCGATGGCAAGCGGGGGCGGCACTGCTTCCCAGCGTGACCTACAACAATCTAGCGTGGTATACACAGGGCAACAAAAGCACCAACACCCCCATTTTCATCGCGAACAATGGAGTGCACGAATACCTGAGCCAAGCCAACATTCACGAATCGATCGGGCTTGCAGACGTTTCGGACTTTCGTCGAGCGGCAGCGCTGGCGGCTGCCGCCAAGGCCAGGGCGGAGATTGCCTCGCGCGGCTTGGTCGTCACCGTGGTCCAGGACTATTACTCCGTAGCAGCCGCTCAGCAAAAGATGCTTTCTGCACAAAAAGCCGCGGAGGAAGGCGACCGCTTCCTGAAACTAACGCAAGACCTGGAGCACGGCGGAGAAGTAGCGCACTCCGATGTGATCAAAGCGGAATTGCAGGCGACCGACCGCCACCGAGCCTGGCAAGAAGCGCAATTGGGATTCCTCAACGCACGCCTCGATCTAGCGGTGCTCATTTTTCCGGACTTCAACGAAAACTTCGAGGTAACGGATGATCTGCACACTCCGGCGCCTTTGCCGACCCTCGGAGAAGTGCACGAGCAAGCGGCTCGCGATAATCCCGACGTTCGTGCGGCTCTCGAAAATATGCGCGCTGCGGGATTTGGCGTAACTGGCGCGCGCGCGGGCTATTTGCCGTCGCTCAGCGTGGATTACTGGTATGGAATCGATGCGCCTCAGTTTGCCGTGAACGGGCCTGGCGGAGTGTCGAATCTCGGTTCCTCTGCGGCCGCCACGTTGAACATTCCTATTTGGAACTGGGGCGCGACGCAAAGCCGCATCAAGCAAGCGCAACTAAGGCGCGCACAGGCCCAACGCGAGCTTTCGTTGGCCCAGCGCAAGCTGCTGGCCGAAATCAAATCGCTTTACTCCGAAGCCGAGACGGCCATGAACGAGTTGGGCGGCCTCGCCCGCTCAGCGCAATTAGCCGAAGAAAGCCTGCGATTGACCACACTCAGATACAAGGGAGGAGAAGCCACCGTGCTTGAAGTGGTCGATGCCCAGACGACCTACGCACAATCCAGCGCCGCTTACCAGGATGGAGCGGTGCGTTACCGCGTGGCTCTAGCGAATTTGCAAACTTTGACGGGAGTGCTGACAACTCCATGAAACGAACAACACTTACATTGCACCCCGGGATTTTGAAACGAAGAGGATGGGCGGCCGCTTCGCTTGCGATTGCTTCCACATTCTTCGTATTGGCCGGGTGCGGTAAAGAAGAGAAGGAGAAAGACCCGGTTGTCACCGTGCAGGTCACTCCCGCCAAGCGCGCAACCATCTCGCAAGCGGTTTCCGCGGAAGCCGTGATTTATCCTCTTGAACAGGCCACCCTTGCGCCCAAAATCACAGCACCCATCACGGAATTCAAAGTGCGGCGCGGCGACCGCGTAAGGAAGGGCCAGCTTCTTGCCACTCTGGAAAACAAAGACCTTGCGGGCCAGGCAGAGGCGAGCCGAGGCAGCTTCGAGCAGGCGGACGCCGGTTACAAAACTTCCGTGGACGCCACCATTCCCCAGCAACTGCAAAAAGCCCAGCTCGATGCGGACGCTGCGAAAACCGCCTTTGACGCGCAGCAAAGGGTGTACCACAGCCGGAAGGAACTGTTCGATCAGGGCGCGCTTCCCCAGCGCGACCTGGACTCAGCTACCGTTGCACTCGCTCAGGCTCGCGGCGCCTACGAAGTAGCCGAGAAGCAGCTCGCGGACTTGCAGCGTCTGGGCAGGGAGCAGGCAATAAAATCCGCCCACGGGTCGCGATTGACGGCGGAAGGCCAAATGCGCACCGCACAAGCGCAGCTCAGCTACTCCGAAATCCGCAGTCCCCTGGATGGCGTTGTGACGGATCGTCCCCTTTACGCCGGCGACCTTGCGACCGCCAATCAGCCCATCCTCACGGTCATGAACTTGAGTCGTCTCATCGCCAAATGCCACATCGCGCAATCGGATGCTGCGCTGCTGAAGGTTGGAAATCCAGCAGAACTAACGGTCGCTGGCCTCGACGAGCCCATCCATGGCCGCGTCAGCCTGGTTAGCCCCGCGCTTGACCCTGGAAGCACCACCATGGAGGTTTGGGTCGAAGCCCTCAAGCCAAGTCCGGCGTTGAAGCCGGGAATGACCGTGCAAGTCTCGGTGACGGCGAAGACCGTGAAAGAGGCTCTGGTTGTGCCGACTCCCGCAATCTTCAGGAACAACGAAGGCGCGAACTTCGTGGTGATTGCCGGCTCCGACGGTCACGCGCACGTAAAGACAATCCAGGTCGGCGTGCACAATTCGGAATTTTCTCAAGTGGCAAGTGGCGTGAATCCCGGAGAGCCTATCATCAGTTCGGGTGGCTACGCGTTGCCTGACAACACGCAAATCAAGATCGAAGCCCCGGGGTCGGAGGATAAGCAAGCGGGAGCAAAAAAAGAGAATAAGGACGAGAACGACGAAAAAGCAGACAAGGCCGCCGAAGCCAAACCTGCCAAGAAGGGCAAGGAGTAAACGCCCATGGATTCCTGGCCTGAACCGGCACGTCCACAGAGCGATGTCCGGAAACCAGCAGCCCCTTGGTTCCATCGTCTGTCGCGCCCGATACTTTTCCTGATCGTAACGCTCACACTTGTGGGTGCCTATCTTGCCTTCAGCATCCCTGTTGCAGTTTTTCCCAACACGGACTTTCCGCGCATCGTCATCGGCGTGGACAACGGCGTCATGCCGATCGACCAAATGCTCGTAACCATTACGAGGCCGCTCGAAGAAGCCGTAAACAGCGTTCCTGGTCTTCAAAAGGTCACTTCAGTAACCAGCCGAGGGGAAGCCGAGATCGATTTGTTCTTTGACTGGAGCAGCGACATGATTCTGACGCTGCAGCGCGTAGACGCCGTCGTCGCGCGCATGCAAGCCGAGCTGCCGCCCACGGCCAAGGTGCAAACGCATCGTCTCACCTTCGCCGTGTTTCCCATCATTGGTTACAGTTTGACGTCCGACACTGTGCCCCCCGACAAGCTCTGGGAAATTGCGACCTACGACATCAAGCCCCGGGTAAACCGCTTGGACGGCGTCGCCACGGTTATCGTGCAGGGCGGGCGCGTACCGGAATTTCAAGTCACTCCGGATCCGGCGCGATTGCTGGCCTCAGGAATCACCGTCAGCGACATTTTGGAAGCCATTCGCAGGACGAATCTTATTGACTCGCCGGGACTCATCGAAAACGAACATCAATTGGTGCTTGGCTTGGTCAGCGGGCAGGTGCGCACGCCGGAACAACTTGGCCAAATCGTGGTAAAGACGTCGGCGTCGCAGGTGCCCATTCGTCTCGGCGACATTGCGGGAATCTCGGCTTCCGTTGCACCCGTTTACACCATGGTCACCGCAAACGGCAAGCCGGCCGTCCTGCTCAATGTAAATCGCCAGCCCGACGGCAACACGCTCGACGTAGCCAACGAAGTCCACGCGCAAATCGAGGAAATTCGTCTCACTCTCCCGACCGGTGTGCACCTCGAGCCATTCTATGATCAATCCACCATCGTGCGCGAATCCATCGCCAGCGTGCGCGACGCGGTTTTGCTGGGGCTCGTTCTCTCATCCGTCATCCTGGTTCTTTTCCTTCGCGATTGGGGCACGTCGCTGGTTGCCGGCCTGGTGATTCCAGCCACGTTGCTAATCACTTTCATCGTGCTGAAACTCACGGGTCAGACTTTCAACCTCATGACCTTGGGCGGCCTTGCGGCGGCAGTGGGATTGGTCATCGACGATGCCATCGTCGTCTTAGAAAATATTGCGCTTCACCGTGACGCCGGCCAGGGGCGACTAGAAGCGATTCAAAGCGCGCTAAAAGAAATGACCGTTCCTCTGATCGGCTCGACGATTACTCCCATCGTCGTTTTTCTTCCTCTCGTCTCCATCACCGGCGTAACCGGCACATTTTTCCGCGCCCTGGCCGTCACCATGACGGTTTCTCTATTCACCTCGCTCGTGCTCGCCCTCACCTGGACTCCCACGTTGAGCCAATATTTTGTTCGGCGCCAAGAACGTCAGCCGTTCGAGAGCGAGCGTCCCTCCGTTACCGATCTGGCTGCACAGCTGGCAGCTGAGGAAGCACAGTTCTCCGGCCTGTTTGGCCGTATCGTTTCGTTTTACTCGAAAGTCCTGCGCGGGGTCCTCGAACGGCCCGTGCTGGTACTTGTTAGCTCGCTTCTTATCATTGTTGGTTCGTACGTTTGCTACAGCTTTTTGGGCACCGACCTGATGCCGGAGATGGACGAAGGCGGCTTCATTCTCGACTACTGGACTCCTTCAGGCAGCTCGCTTGCCGAATCCAACCGCATCTTGCTGCACATCGAAGAAATCGTGAAGTCTCAGCCCGAAGTGGAGAACACTTCGCGGCGCACCGGCATGGAGCTCGGTCTGTCCGCGGTTACGGAAGCGAATCGCGGCGATTTTACCGTGAAGCTCAAACGCGACCGCAAGCGCGACATTGACGAAATCATCAGCGACATTCGTTCAGAGATTGAGCAGACCGAGCCGGCCACGAAGGTCGAGTTCGTGCAGGTCTTGCAGGACATGATTGGGGACCTGACCAGCCAGCCCGAGCCGATTGTCATCAAGCTTTTCTCCCAAGATCCCAAGCTTTTGGCGGATTCCGCGCCGCGCGTCGCCGAGGCCATTCAGAAAGTGAAAGGCGTCGTAGACGTGCTGAACGGCATCGAAGATACCATTAGCGGCCCGGCGACCACGTTTCAAATCAATCCCACCGTGGCCTCGCGCGCGGGCTTCACGCCGGAAGAAGTTGCTGTGGATGCCTCCGCAATTCTCGAAGGCGAACCCGCGGCGACGCCCGTAGTCATCAACGACCGCGCCTACACCATCCGCGTGCGAATGCCCGAACAGAATCGCACTTCTTTGGCGCGCATGAGCGATACCTTGCTGACCAGTTCCACGGGGCGAACCGCGACGCTCGGTTCTCTGGCTACGATCACCATGAATCCCGGCCAGACCGAAATCCGCCGCGAGAATCTTCAGCGCGTGGTGCAAATCAAAGGACGGTTCGAGGGCGTGGATCTCGGCTCGGGCATCGCCGCCGTCAAGAAAGCGGTGGCAACTTTGCAGCTGCCCTCTTCCATCCGCGTCGAATACGGTGGCTTATACGCCGAACAAGAGAAATCTTTCCGTGACCTGCTGATGGTCTTCATCCTGGCTTTGGTTTTGTTGTTCGCGGTTCTGTTGTTTGAATTTCGCACCTTTTCCGCCCCCACGGCGATTCTCGCTTCCGCGCTGCTCTCCACTTTCGGCGGCTTCGTTGCGCTGCTGGTGACGCGCACGACGTTCAACGTGGCTTCCTTTATGGGCATGATTATGGTCATCGGCATCGTCGCCAAAAACGGTATTTTGCTTCTCGATGCCGAGCATCGTTTCCGCGAGCTTGGATTCGCCGCCAAAGAAGCGATGATTCAAGCGGGCCGCCGCCGTCTTCGCCCCATCGCCATGACCGCGATTGCCACCGTCGCCGGGATGGCCCCGCTGGCCTTCGGCATCGGCTCGGGCTCCGAAATGCTGAAGCCCCTAGCCATCGCGGTCATCGGCGGCCTGCTCAGCTCGATGGTCCTTTCACTGATGTTTACCCCAGCCATCCAGTTCTACCTGCGCCCCCGCAATGTTATAGAAGTATGAATGAGTTATATAAATTATGTATTATCAATGCCTTGCAAGTTGAGGGCGGCACTTTTCCTTTCACTTCTTTCTAATGCTCCATTCATCGGACGCTCACAAATCTGGCGTCTACTCCATCTCGCTGGCAGTTCGGGGTGTGCCCAGGAACCGCCAAGTGGGGATTCTAAAAGCCTCTTCAACTCGAACCGCTCGCGCCAGAGACTCGCAATCTAGTCGAAGATTAAGGAGTTACGATGCGAACTTTTGTGCGTTTTCTGCTCGCTTTCATGGGTTTGTGTCTTTTCGTCCCCTTTGGTCACGCGCAGACTGGAGGAATTAACGGCAAGGTCACCGATTCGGGCGGCGGCGTATTGCAAGGCGCTAAAGTTACGGTGGATCCGGGAGCAATTGGCGTCGTCTCGGACGCGCAGGGCCAATTCCTCCTAACCGGCCTCGCCCCGGGCACTTACAAGGTGACTGTCAGCTACGTTGGATTCACCACGTTCACCAACAGTGTCACCGTCGTGGTTGGCCAGGTTGCTTCCCTGGAAACGAAGCTCGCAGTAGAGTCGCAGAACCTGGAAGTCCTTGTAACCGCAGAGCGCCCCGCGGCTGAAGTCGAAGCTGTGAATCGCGAGCGTACAGCCGATAATATTGTTCAGGTGCTGCCGGATGAAGTGATTCGCAGCCTGCCGAACGCCAACATGGCCGACGCCCTCGGCCGCTTGCCGAGCGTAACCATTGAGCGCGACGAAGGCGAAGGCAAATACGTGCAGGTTCGCGGAACCGAGCCGCGCCTGACTAACACCACGATCGACGGCGTCAATGTCCCTTCCCCCGAAGGCGGTGTTCGCCAGATAAAATTTGACGCCATTCCAGCGGATGTCGTCGAGTCCGTCGAAATCAACAAGACTTTGCAAGCCAACATGGATGGGGACGGCATCGGTGGCTCGGTAAATCTGGTCACCAAGACGGCCGGAGAGCGTCCCACGATGAACTTCAGCGGGATGGGCGGATACACTCCGATTCTCGGGGGCCGCGGCCTGGTCGAAACGACCGGTACAGTTGGCCGGCGGTTTGGTGCCAATAAGAAATGGGGCGCGCTCATCGGTGGCTCTTACGATTGGAATGGCCGCGGCATTGATGACATCGAGCCGGTTCCGGATGTTGCCACATTTCCTGGAGGCACCACGGCTCGTTATTTCGAGGGCATCGACATTCGCGAATATCGCTATTACCGGAGCCGCTGGGGGCTCGCTGGCAGCTCGAACTACAAGATCGCGGATGGTTCCAACATTTATATGCGTGGTCTTTACTCGGATTTTCACAACTACGGCGACCGCTGGGTCTACTCGCTGACGGACAATACTCGGGGAATCTCTCTCGAGGGCTCCAATGGGTGTAATACGACGACAAACGCGAGCGGACAGACCATAACCACTGCACCCTGCGGCGGCGTTCCGTCTTTCAACGACCAAATCCGCCGGCCGGATTACGCCATTGGCAGCGTTCTGCTTGGCGGCTATCACGTGTTGTCGACGACCTGGTATTCCTGGGACGTTTCCACTTCGCGTTCCCGGCAAATCGGTCAGGTCGGCGATAAGACCGCGCGTTTCGACTCCAACCTGTCTTCCAGTACTTGCCAATTTGACCCGCAGAATACAACAAGCTTGTACCTCCCTCAGTGGACGGCCTCGTGTTTCACCGAGGCCTACACAAACCAAACCACGATGCCGTTTACGCGCATGCAAATCAATAATGGGCTGACGGCCCAACTGAATCTGCAGGCTACCGGCGCGGTCGCGAAGCGGTATCACCTCGGCTCGCGCTTGGCTACAATCGAAATTGGCGGAAAGTTTCGCAACGCGCACAAATTTGCCAACAGCTCCACGGACAGCTATTTCCCAATAAATACGCCCTTTACTTTGGCGGATCTCTCCAACAGTTTTTCTAATAGCAACTACTACAGCGGCGCTTACAAATTGGGACCTAACCCTAGTTTCCACGATGTGTTTGGCGCCTTCCAGACCAGCGGTCCGCCTTCTAGTTGTACGAGCAATGGCAATTACACATGTACCCATGACGTTTCCAGTCAGTTCGATCTGATTGAAAAAGTGAGTGCCGGCTACCTGATGAACACCATCGACTTCAACAAGGTCCGCTTAGTGGCTGGCGTGCGCTTCGAGGGAACGAACCTCAGCACTTCCGCCCCAGACGTGGATACCGACGGCCAATTCCTTGGAACTATTCACACCTTCAATGGCTCTTATGTGAAAGTGTTGCCGAGTGCCTCTCTCCGATTCTCTTTGGGCAATGACACCTACCTTCGCACCGTCTATAGCCGCGCCTTGTCGCGTCCGGACCCGCAGGAGATCGCCCAGGCTCAAACCGTGGACACTAGCGGTTCTCCTGTCCTTATTTCCTTGGCCAACCCAGATCTCAAGCCAGAAAGCGCGGACAACGTTGACGTGTTGATCGAGCACTACATCAACCCCTTCGGGATGATTGAAGCCGGTTACTTCTATAAGAACCTGACCGATCCCCTTGCTTCAACCACTTTCCCTGTCAACAGCGGCACATTCGGAGCCACCAATTGTGCGCAGGTAGCTTGCAGGGGCAGTCAGCCGATCAACGCCGGCAGTGCCTGGATCAATGGCTTTGAAGCCGCCTATCTCCAGCATTTGTCTTTTATGCCCGGTGCCCTACGTGGGCTAGGTTTCTCCGCCAACTATGGCTATACGGCGTCTCGCGTCACCGCAATCCCAGGTCGTACGGATCATCCGCGTCTGGTCCGGAATGCTCCGCATACTTGGAACGTCAGTCCGACCTACGACCGCGGCCGCCTCTCGGTTCGTGTCGGCCTGTCCTACAACGCCGAGAACATCGCCGCTTATGGCGACGGTACTCCCGGTCCGTTTGGCGACAACTACTTCTACCCGCACCTTCAATTCGACGCCCAAGGCAGCTTGCGTCTCGCGCGCGGCCTGCAGCTTGTCATGTATGGCCTCAATATCAACAACCAAGTCTTCGGCTTCTACAACGGCAGTCCGCAGTACATGGTCCAGCGCGAATACTACCGCCCCTCCATTGCCGCGGGAATGCGCTGGTCGCCGACGCACGAAAGATAGACCCTTTGGCAGGATCGTGGCGGGAACCCCATCCGTTCTCGCCACGATTCCGTGTTTAGGCTCCGTTCAGGTTGCTCCGAGTAGCCTTCTTGTCCTATGCCTCCCCTTCAAGGTCCTGGACTATCCATGAATAGATGGCTGACAGTGTTAGCTTTGCTGGTGTCGGCTTGCGCTGGGATCCTTGCTCAAGGCACAGCGTCGTGGGCGCGACATCCTCAGAGCAAAGAGCAAACCGCGATTCTCGTCGGCGCCGGCGACATCGCCGACTGCAAAGCTCTCTCCGGCGCGGAAGCCACCGCCAAATTGCTCGACAAGATACCCGGCATAGTCTTCGCCGCGGGCGACCTTGCTTATCCCGACGGCAGCAAAGAGAATTTCCAGTGTTATGACAAAACCTGGGGACGCGCGAAGTCCCGGACGCGCCCATCACCGGGCAATCACGAATTCCATGCCGCTGGGGCCAGACCGTACTTTGATTATTTCGGCCCTGCCGCAGGCGACCCCAAGACCGGCTACTACAGCTACGAGCTGGGCTCCTGGCACATCATTGTTCTGAACAGCGAGTGCAAAGACGTGGGCGGCTGCGAAGCCGGTTCTTCGCAGGAAAAGTGGCTTCGCGCGGATCTTGCCTCGCATCCCGTCGCTTGCACGCTCGCCTATTGGCACAAACCGCTCTTCAGCTCAGGTGGCGCTCACAGCAACGATCGCGAAATCAAGCCCCTTTGGGATGCCTTCTATGCGGCTAACGCCGACGTGGTCATTAACGGCCACGACCACGACTACGAGCGCTTCGCTCCCCAAACTCCTGACGGTGCTCCCGACCGGGCTCGCGGCATTCGCGAATTTGTCGTCGGTACTGGCGGAAAGAATCATCGCCCCTTTGGCGCGCCCAGGCCCAACAGCGAAGTTCGCGACGCCACCGCCTTCGGCGTCCTCAAACTCACCTTGAAAGCCAACAGCTACGACTGGCAATTCATTCGCGAAGAAGGCAAGACTTTCACCGATTCCGGCAGCGGCTCCTGTCACTAGAGCAGTGCGACTGAAAATCCGCAGCACTGAAATCCGGCGCACACGAAATCGGCAGCACACGGAATACATGCTGCCCTTCGAAATCTTGTCTGCCTTCACCACAACTGACGCCTAAAAACTGGCAACTTACAACTTTCTTTTTGTGGCACAGTAGTGTGGATGGCAGCTTCCGACACTTCCAGCGGCGCCGGGCGAATCGCTTTTACCTACCCCAGTTTCGTTCTTTTTCAGTTGGCGCGTTTCTTCATTACCCTTTCCGCAGAAATGCAATCGGTCGCGGTGGGTTGGGAGGTCTATGAGATTACCAAACAGCCCCTCGCTTTGGGTTTTGTCGGGCTGGCACAGTTTCTTCCCGGCATCTTGCTTTTTCTGGTGTCCGGCCACGCCGCGGACCGTTACGACCGTCGCAAGCTGGTTGTTCTGTGTTACTGCGCCTCCGCCGCCTGTTCCGGAGCTTTGCTATTTCTCACGTTGCGCGGAACTCGCTCCGCCTACCCGATTTACGCGGTGCTCCTGTTTTTGGGTGTGGTCCGCTCGTTCAACGGAACAGCAACTCGTGCCTTTCTTCCGCAGTTGGTTCCGGCCAAGGACTTCCAAAACGCGGTGGCTTGGCATTCGGTCTTCTTCCAAAGCACGGTAATCCTCAGTCCCTCGGTCGGCGGAGTCGTCTATGCCGTCACTGGCGGGCCAGCCGCGGTTTACACGCTCTCTTTTTTTACAGCACTCGCGGCAGCAGTATGCACTCTCAAAATAAAAGCGGAGACCGTTGAACGTACCCCGGAGCCCTTGAGCTGGAAAACAACGCTGGCGGGTCTGCATTACATTTGGCGCGAGAAAGTCATTCTCGGCTCGATTTCCTTGGATTTGTTTGCAGTTCTCCTGGGAGGCGCAGTTGCCTTGCTTCCCGTCTACGCAAAGGAGATTCTGCTCACCGGCCCCTGGGGTCTGGGGCTTCTTCGCAGCGCTCCTGCCGTCGGTGCTGCGGTCATGGCCATCCTGCTTGCCCACAAGCCTTTGGGCCGCCACGCTGGCATCAAAATGTTGTGGTGCGTTGCCGGATTCGGGCTTGCGACTATCTTTTTCGGACTGTCGCGAAATCTTTATGTCTCGCTTTTCGCGCTTTTTCTCGTCGGGGCCATGGACATGGTCAGCGTAATCGTTCGCCAGTTGCTCATCCAATTGGGAACGCCCGATGAGATGCGCGGGCGCGTTAACGCCGTGGACTCCGTTTTTATCGGCGCTTCCAACGAACTCGGTCAGTTCGAATCGGGCCTTACCGCTCAATGGTTTGGGACTGTTCCGGCAGTAGTGCTGGGTGGTGCGGGTGCAATTCTAGTGACCGGCCTATGGGCATGGTGGTTCCCCGAATTGCGCCAAGCTCGGGAAACAGCCAAGTTCGCAGGCTAAGTGCGGTGCATTTCCTTACTTCTTCGTTGGTTTGCTAGCGGGCTTGGATGGCTTGGTTTCTTTCGCTGGCGCGCTCCCCATGTCATCCATCGCCATGGACATGGGCGTCGAATTTCCTGCCAACAGTTCTTTCTTCACAGGCTCGGTTATCTTGTCCGCGTTTTTCACCAGCATCGTCACCTGCCAGATTTCTTTTTCACCCACCTGGCCTTTGAATCCAGGCATGCCCGTCATGCGAATGCCGTTCTCCACCTTCCAATACGTTTCCCACGGCTCATCGTCCGTGACGCCCACGCCCTCAAAGAGTCGCGGCGGCGAGGGAAACATACCCTTAGCAGCGGCGGACTTAGGCTCACCCGGCAGCCCGTGGCACGTGGCGCACTGCTCCTTGTAAACCTTCGCGCCGGCTATCAGATTTCCCTCATCCGCGGGAACCAGCGGCTGGGGATGCTGCTGCTTATCTAGGTACGCGCGAAGCGCGATATTCACCATCCTTCTTTCGAACGGCATAGGGCGCGCCGCGGTCGCAACCGGCGCAAAACCCAAAGAAAAGTAAAGGTACATGCAAGCTACCAGCAGCACGATTCCAATCACGATGCCCAGGACCAATCCCTTGAACATAACCATTCTCCTGTCCCTTTCGCGATCGCCAAGAATTGGATGAGTTCCTGATTTCGGTCCTAGTCTAACGGTTTTCGAGCGGATTGTGCAGGCCCGTCATGCGTTCCAAATGGACCTGCTGCGGCCACGCGCCCAACGTAACCTTTACTCTCGCCTGGCCGTCTTATGTAAGCGTAGACTGAGCTTGCAGTCGTCTATGTCCCTCGTTGCAGCAGCCCTGGAATCTAGCCTCGGTAGCCCTGCCTTTTTTGCAGGCTTGCTCGCACGAAAGCAGGGCATTTTTGTATCTTGTTAGGAGTGATTGAATGGGGCAGCTCAACTCGATGGACCTACCCAAAAATGGTGGTCACGTGAGAACTGACGAGTCGGCGGATAGGCCGTCGAAGAGCCTTTGGTGGCTCTGGGTGGTGGTGATTGCCGGCATTGTCCTTGCCGTCTGGTATTTCCGTGCGCGTACTCCCAGTGAAGCGGCGAATCCCTCAGCGCCTGCAGCGCCGGGCAGGGGCCGGGGAGGCGCTGGCGGCATGGGCAATTTCTCCGTTTCCGTTGTCGTTGCCACCGCGCAGAATGGTGATCTTCCTGTTTACTTTAACGGTCTAGGAACCGTCACCGCCTTCAACACCGTCACCGTTCGCAGCCGCGTGGACGGGCAAATTATCAATGTGGCCTTTAAAGAAGGCCAATTTGTTCACGAGGGCGACCTTCTCGTGCAAATTGATCCACGGCCTTTTCAGGTCCAGCTTGAACAGGCCCAAGGCCAACTCGCCAAGGACCAGGCCCAGCGCAAGGACGCCGAAGTGAATCTCGAGCGCTACAAGCTTCTCTTCAAAGAAGGCGTCATTCCGCAGCAGCAGCTCGATACGCAGGCCGCGCTGGTGGGCCAGTTCGATGGCGCCATTAAATCGGACCAAAGCCAGGTGGACAACGCCAAACTACAGCTCACCTATTCCCGGATTACCGCTCCCATCAGCGGACGCGTGGGCCTGCGCCTCGTGGACCCCGGAAACATCGTTCACTCCAACGATACAAACGGCATTGTGGTCATCACCCAGCTTCAGCCCATCGCTGTTCTCTTCAGCTTGCCGCAGGATCAGCTTCCGCAGGTCAGCGCCAAACTTCGCGCCGGAGTTCAGTTGAACGTCGAAGCTTACGACCGCGATGACACTCAGAAAATCGCCACCGGCAAGCTTCTGACCATGGACAACGAAATCGATCCCACCACCGGCACGTACAAGCTGAAATCCGTCTTCAACAATTCCGATAGCGCGCTCTTTCCCAATCAATTCGTCAACGTCCACCTGCTTGTGGACACTATGCGGAATCTCACGATCGTTCCCGCTTCGGCCATTCAGCGTGGCCCCCAAGGAACCTACGTTTACGCTGTCGGCGGCGATAACACCGTCAAAATTCGCCCCGTTACCGTTGCTTTGAACACGGCCACCAGCGTTGGCGTGAACGGCGGCGTCAACGCAGGCGAGGTGGTCGTCATTGACGGTCAAGACAAGCTTCAGGACGGCAGCAAAGTTACCCCGAGTGCAGCCGGCGGAGGCAACGGTGGTGCTCGTGCGGCAACTACCGCCGCACCCGGACCCGGAGCGCCGGCAAATCCTAACGCTTCTCCGGCCTCCAAACCGTCCCGCGCGCAGTCCGGAGGTTCCCGGCGATGAGTCCGTCACGGCCGTTCATTCTGCGGCCGGTCGCCACCACGTTGCTGATGGTTGGCGTCGTTCTGGTCGGCTATGTGGCTTATCTGCAGTTGCCGGTCTCTGCACTACCGCAGGTGGACTACCCCACGATCCAGGTGCAAACGTTTTACCCCGGCGCCAGCCCGGAAGTGATGGCCTCTTCAGTTACCGCGCCGCTCGAGCGGCAGTTCGGCCAAATTCCCGGGCTGAACCAGATGACTTCCACCAGCTCTTTCGGTTGTTCGGTCATCACGCTGCAGTTTGTCCTCGATCTCAACATTGACGTCGCCGAGCAGGAAGTGCAGGCGGCCATAAACGGTGCGTCGAATCTTCTCCCCCAAGGTCTGCCCAATCCTCCCATCTACAGCAAAATCAATCCCGCGGATGCACCCATCCTCACACTCGCACTCTCTTCTCAAAGTCTCCCATTACCCAAAGTCGAAGACCTCGCGGACACAACCTTCGCCCAAAAAATCTCACAGTTGTCCGGTGTCGGCCTCGTCAGTATCAGCGGCGGACAGCGTCCTGCGGTTCGCATTCAAGCGAATCCCACGGCGCTCGCGTCCTACGGTCTGAGCCTCGAGGACCTGCGCACCGCCCTCGGCCAGGCCAATGTGGACATGGCCAAGGGAACGTTTGACGGTTTGCATCAGGCGTTCACCATCGGCGCGAACGATCAGTTGCTTTCAAGTGATGGGTACCGTCCGCTCGTCATCGCTTATCGCAACGGCGCTCCGGTCCGCCTGAGCGACGTTGCGACTGTCATCGACGGAGTGGAAAACTCGCGGCAGGCCGCCTGGGCCAATCAGAATCCCGCCGTCATTCTCAACATTCAGCGGCAGCCCGGCGCGAACATCATCGCCGTGGTGGATCGCGTAAAAAAGCTTCTCCCGCAGCTTCAGGCCGCACTGCCTGCGGCCGTCAAAGTAGACATTCTCACCGACCGCACTACCACGATTCGTGCTTCCGTGGAAGACGTGCAATTTACCTTGGTGCTTACCGTTGGCCTGGTCGTGATGGTCATCTTCCTTTTCCTTCGTAGCGTCCGCGCCACGGTAATCCCTAGCATTGCGGTGCCGCTGTCCCTAATTGGTACTTTTGGCGTGATGTATCTTCTCGGCTACAGCCTCAACAATCTTTCCCTGATGGCGCTCACCATTTCCACCGGCTTCGTCGTGGACGACGCCATCGTCATGATTGAAAACATCAGCCGCTTCATCGAAGCGGGTGATTCGCCGTTGCAAGCCGCCCTGAAAGGTTCGGAACAAATCGGCTTTACCATCGTTTCTCTGACGGTCTCGCTGATTGCCGTGCTGATTCCCTTGCTTTTCATGGGAGACATCGTCGGTCGTCTCTTCCGCGAATTTGCCGTCACCCTCGCGGTTACCATCCTAGTCTCCGCGTTCGTTTCGCTGACCCTCACGCCCATGATGTGCGCGAAACTCCTTCGCCATCAGAGAAAAGAAGAAGAGAGCTGGTTCTACCGCAAATCGGAAGACGCGTTTAACGCTGTCATCGCGTTGTATGGCCGAACCCTGAAATTCGTCCTGCGCTTCCAAGGCACCACGCTTCTCGTGACCGCCGCCACGCTCGTCGGCACCATTCTTCTTTACATCTATGTGCCCAAAGGATTTTTCCCTGTTCAGGATACCGGCGTCATTCTTGGCGTCTCCGAAGCTCCGCAGGACATTTCTTTCAATGCCATGTCCCAGCGTCAGCAGGCGCTCTCGGACATGCTTCTGAAGGACCCTGCTGTCGAAAGCCTCTCCTCCTTCATCGGCATTGATGGCACCAACACCACCCTCAACACCGGGCGCATTCAGATCAATCTCAAGCCGCTCGCCGAGCGCAAAATCAACGCTTCGGATGTGATTCGCCGCCTCCAGCCCGAGCTTGCCAAAGTCGACGGCATCTCGCTTTTTCTTCAGCCTGTTCAGGATTTGACCGTCGAGGACCGCGTCAGCCGTACGCAATTCCAATATAGCCTCGAAGACGTGGATGCCAAGGAGCTCGCCTACTGGGTTCCTCGCTTTATGGAAAAACTCAAGGCGCTCCCGGAATTGCGCGACGTCGCCAGCGACCAGTTGAACCAGGGCCTGCTCGCTTCTCTCACGATTGACCGCGACACCGCCTCGCGCCTGGGCATTTTCCCCGCGGACATCGATAACACGCTTTACGACGCTTACGGCCAGCGCCAGGTCTCAACGATCTTCACGCAGTTGAATCAGTATCACGTGGTTCTTGAGGTCGATCCGCAATTTCAGCAAGACCCGGACTCGCTCAAAAATATCTACGTCAAGTCCTCCAATGGTACGCAGGTTCCCCTAAGCGCCTTCACGCATTTCGACCCGGCGGGCACAGCGCTAGCGCTGAACCACCAGGGCCAGTTTCCTGTCGTGACCGTTTCGTTCAATCTCGCACCGGGTGCAGCATTGGGCGACGCCGTCGATGCCATCAACCGCGTGAAGCAGGAATTAAATATGCCGCCAAGCGTTCAGGCCACGTTCCAGGGTACTGCCGCGGCGTTTCTGCGCTCGCTGTCGAATGAGCCTTTGCTGATTCTCGCCGCGCTCGTCACCGTTTACATTGTCCTCGGCGTTTTGTATGAAAGTTACATCCATCCGATTACGATTCTTTCCACCCTTCCGTCGGCTGGCGTGGGAGCGATTCTCGCGTTGCTGCTTTATCGCACGGAATTCAGCGTCGTGGCATTGATCGGCATCATCCTGCTGATCGGCATCGTCAAGAAAAACGCGATCATGATGATTGACTTCGCTCTCGAAGCCGAGCGCAAGGAAGGGAAGTCGCCGCTTGACGCCATCTACGAAGCCTGCCTGCTTCGTTTTCGCCCCATCATGATGACTACTATGGCCGCGCTTCTTGGCGGTTTGCCGCTTGCGCTCGGAGCCGGTGTCGGCTCGGAATTGCGCCGCCCGCTGGGCATCACCATCGTCGGCGGACTGATTCTCAGCCAGTTGCTGACACTCTACACGACTCCTGTGGTTTACCTTGCGTTCGATTGGCTTGGCCGCCGTTTTCAACTTCACATTGGCAATCCGATGGAGGAGCCTGCGCCCGGAGATTAAATGGAGCATTTTTCTTCCAACTTCTCCGCGCCTTTTATCCGGCGGCCGGTGGCCACGTCGCTGATCACCGTCGCCATTCTTCTTTCCGGCATCGTTGCCTTCCGATTCCTGCCGGTTGCTCCGCTGCCGCAAGTGGATTTTCCCACGATTTCCGTCGGCGCGGGATTGCCCGGCGCCAGTCCGGAAACGATGGCCTCCGCCGTCGCCACTCCACTCGAGCGCCAGTTCGGCCGCATCGCTGGCGTCACGCAAATGACCTCAACGAGCGGCCTCGGCAGTACAAACATCACGCTGCAGTTTGATCTCAATCGCGACATCAACGCCGCCGCGCGCGACGTGCAAGCCGCCATCAACGCCGCTCGCAGCCAGCTTCCCGCCGACATTCCCAGCCGGCCCAACTATCGCAAGGTGAATCCCGCCGATTCGCCAATCCTCATGCTATCCCTGACTTCGGACAACATTCCTCCCGCGCAGATTTACGATGCCGCCGACTCCATCCTCGCGCAGAAGCTCGCACAAGTTGAAGGCGTCGGCCAAGTGTTCACTTGGGGAAGCGCGCGGCCGGCCGTACGCGTCGAAGTAAATCCGAACCAGCTCAACAGTTACGGAGTCAGCCTCGAGCAGATTCGGAAGTCGCTGCAATCCGCCAACGCGAATCTCGCGAAAGGCGCGCTATCCGATTCCCGGCAGATTTGGTCCGTTTCCGCCACGGATCAGCTGTTCAAAGCCTACGAATATCAACCTTTGATTGTCGCAGGCCACCAGGGCGCCCCGGTGCGTTTGCGCGACATCGCGGACGTCGTCGATTCCGTGGAAGACTCGCGCAACCTCGGTTTGTCCAACGCCAAGCCCGGCGTCCTCATGGCCATCTTCCGCCAGCCCGGCGCCAACATGATCGAAACCGTTGACCGGATCATGGCTGTCCTTCCCATGCTTCGCGCTTCCATCTCGCCCTCTTTACACCTGCAGGTTGCCGTTGATCGTACGAGCACCATTCGCTCTTCCGTCCGCGACGTCGAAATTGCCCTGGTCATTTCCATTATCCTGGTCATTTTTGTGGTATTCGCCTTCTTGCGAAACGTCTGGGCCACCATCATTCCCAGCGTGGCCGTGCCGCTTTCTCTGATTGGTACTTTCGGCGTGATGTACCTCTTCCACTACAGCCTCGACAATCTTTCGCTCATGGCTCTTACGATCTGCACCGGTTTCGTCGTGGATGACGCCATCGTCGTCATTGAAAACATCACTCGCCACATTGAGAACGGCATGACGCCTTTCGCCGCCACCATGAAGGGCGCCAGCGAAATCGGCTTCACCGTTCTCTCGATGAGCACTTCGCTGGTCGCGGTCTTCATCCCCATCCTGATGATGGGAGGCATCGTTGGCCGTCTCTTCCGGGAATTTGCCGTGGTCCTCAGCGTGGCCATCGGCGTTTCCCTTTTCGTTTCTCTTACCACCACGCCAATGATGTGCGCGCGCTTCCTCAAACACGAAAGCGGACAGCACAACCGCCTCTATCGCTTTTCAGAAAACGCCTTCAATCGTCTTTTGCGAACCTACGATGTTTCGCTCCGCTGGGTTCTTCGTCATCAATTTCTGATTCTGCTCATCACTTTTGGCACGATTGTGGTCAATGGATACCTTTTTTATAAGACTCCCAAGGGGTTCTTCCCGCAGCAGGACACCGGCCGCTTTACGGGCGTGATCCAGGGCGATCAGGACTTGTCCTTTGCCGCCATGTCGCAAAAAATGCGCGAATTCACCGACATCGTCCTGAAGGATCCCGCCGTGGACACCGTCACGTCCTTTACCGGAGGCGGCAGCGGCGGCAGCACCGCACGCATGTTTGGCCAGCTCAAGCCGCTTAGCGAACGCAAAATCAGCATCGACCAGGTCATCGCGCGCATTCGCCGGTCCACCTCCAAGATTCCGGGCGCCGCGTTGTACTTGCAAGCCACTCAGGACCTCAATGTGGGCGGAAGATTTTCCGGGTCCCAATATCAATACACTCTTCAGGCCGACAATCTCAGCGACCTCACCCACTGGGCGCCCATCATCATGCAGCGCATGCAGCGGATTCCCGAGCTTCGCGACGTCAATTCCGATCAGCAAATGCGCGGCTTGCAGACTTCGCTGGTGATTGATCGTGATACGGCTTCGCGCCTCGGCGTTGCCGTCCAGGACATTGACAACACTCTGGGCGATTCCTTCGGCCAGCGCCAGGTCTCCAACATCTATAAAGGATTGAATCAATACCACGTCGTGATGGAGGTCGCTCCGGAATTTCAGCAATCTCCCGAAGCTCTGAAAAGCATCTACGTTCCTTCCAAATCCGGCAAGCTCGTCCCTCTCAGCGCTTTTGCTCAGTACGAGCCGTCTAACACCGCGCTTTCCGTCAATCACCAGGGAGTATTCCCGGCGATTACGCTCTCTTTCAATCTTGCTCCCGGCGCCTCTCTTGGTCCTGCCGTCGAGCACATCGAAGCCGCCCGCCGTGAACTTCGTGTGCCCAACACCGTTCACGCCACCTTCCAGGGCACCGCGCAGGCCTTTCAGGATTCGCTGGCGAATCAAAAAGTGCTAATCCTCACCGCCCTCGCCGCCGTCTACATCGTTCTCGGCATTTTGTACGAGAGCTTCATCCATCCCATCACCATTCTTTCCACGATTCCCTCCGCGGGCATCGGCGCGCTCCTTGCAGTCCAAATCATCAAGTCGGATTTGAACATCATCGCGCTGATCGGCATCATCTTGCTGATTGGCATCGTCAAGAAGAACGCCATCCTGATGATCGATTTCGCGGTTCAAGTGGAACGAGACGAGAACAAATCTCCCGTCGAAGCCATCTACAAAGCCGCGCTGCTGCGTTTCCGGCCCATTCTGATGACCACAATGGCCGCGCTCCTTGGGGCGATGCCGCTTGCTCTCGGCGCGGGCGTTGGCGCCGAACTGCGTCAGCCTCTCGGCATCACCATTGTCGGCGGACTTATCCTCAGCCAGATGCTCACGCTTTTCACCACGCCGGTCGTGTACATCTATATGGACCGCTTGCAATCCTGGCTTCGCCGCCTCTTCGGAGTCGCTCCCGCGCCCGTTCCCGCTCCCGCGCACTCCGACTGAGTTGGAAATTCGAAAATCGAAACTGGAAATCGAAAATCGTCTCCAAAACCGGTTGTCGCCGACAAAGCGGTCCCAAGACAAATCGGATTGCACTTCATATTCGCGCCAATTGCGGATGAGCCCGCGGTCCACCTTCACAATCACGAGTCTGTGGGTTTGCATGCGATAACGAAAACTGTACTCGCCCACCCCAATTTGCCGCGCGGGGTCTAAGATCAGGTTGTGCCAATCCATGCCCATAGGAAGCTCGCGCCCTTTCGCGCCACCAAAAAATTTCATACAAAGATTTTCGGCCACCATGGCCCGCCGAGGGCGGCCCAGAATAAATCGCGTCCTCCGTGAAGCGGGAAACGGCTGCCTCGGCGTTCCCTTGGTTCCACGCCCTCGCAACCTTCTGCATTTAAGGTGTTGAACTCCTCCGTCAGAGAGTCTGTTGGTGCACAGGCAGTTGTCTTTGGTGATTGAGGCCCAGCATAAGTCAGAGTCGCTCTGAAGAATTCCTCAGCACTGAAGAGGGAGATTCCCAAGAGAAACCCTACGCTCATCGCAACCGGTAAGGACCGGAGTTGCATGTCTACTTCCCATTTTGAATTTCGATTTTCCAATTTCAAATCTCGGTCTTCCGATTTACGAGCTGCCAATCAGCCAGCCGGTCAAGAACACGAGCACGCCGCCGACCACCACCTGAAACGTCGCCTGCAGAAACGGTGTGTCCATATATTTGTGGCGCACATAGCTGATGACGCAGAGTTCTACGGCCACGACGATCACCGCAACGAGCGTTGCCACGCGAAAGCTCGAAATCAGGAACGGCAGCGTATGCCCAATGCCTCCCGCGGTAGTCATCAAGCCCGTTACGCCGCCGCGCAGCCAAGGCGATCCGCGCCCCGTCAGCGAGCCGTCGTCAGAAAGCCCTTCCGAAAACGCCATGGAAATTCCCGCGCCAATCGAAGCCGCCAGGCCCACCAAAAACGCATCCCAACTGTGCTTCGTAGCGAAGGCCGCCGCAAATATGGGGGCCAGCGTCGAAACCGAGCCGTCCATCAGCCCGGCCAGTCCGGGCTGCACCACCTGCAACAAGAACAGTTTGCGGTGAGACTCTTCTTCTTGAGCTCTCGCGGTCGCCGTCAGATGCTTTTCTTCCAGCTCGCCCGCCGTCTGCGTGTGCTTCCTTTCTTCGTCCGCAAGCTGGTACAGCAATTCGCGTGTGGACGCATCGCTCGTCCGGCTGGCCGCCTTGTGATAAAACCGCTGCGCCTCCAGCTCCATCACCTCAGCTTGCTTGCGCGCCACTTTCACGCCCAGCGGCCGCACCAGCCACACTGGCTTCCTCTGCAGGAATCCTTTCACGTTTTCCCGGCGAATCAGCGGAATGTGTTCTCCAAAACGCTTGCGAAACATGGCGATCAGCCGGTCGCGGTGCACCACTTCTTCTTGCCGCATATCCTCGAACATCCGTGCCGTCGACGGATACTCTTCCTTCAACGCGTCGGCAAACTCCCCGTAGATGCGTCCGTCTTCGTCTTCCGCGGCGATGGCGACGGCCAGAATCTCTTTCTCCGTCAACTCTTTGAATTTTTTCAGCATCGTCTTCTTCCTTTGAATCCTTGTAGGTGGCGCCTTCTGAGGTGGGCCGTGTCTTGTTGACCCTGAGCCAGGCAGAAGGGCCAGAGCCGCTGTGAATCCCCCTGTAGAGACTGGGCTTGAGCCCGGCTCTTCTCCTTATGTAGTGGCAGGTCTTTCGCGGTTCTTGCCTCTTATCGGGAAGACCCGTTCGTTTTCCCGTGCTCTCCTTAGATTCGGTGAGGAAAAAGAATCGCACAAACGCAGGAGGGAAGTCATCTGCAACTGGCGCTACGCGGCCTACAGTTCGATCGCCAACGGCAACAGCTGCAGTCGTGTTCGCTCTCGACGGTTAGAAGAGCTCCCTCTTCCAATTCGGGCTTGCACGTGCCGAAGCGCGGCCACAACTTGAGGTCCAATCACGGTTGGGTTGAGGTCTTCGGCGCGCACCTGCGTCACGCTTGGCTTGGTTTGGTGGGAAGCCGGGAGAAGGGCGCCGAAATCCAAGTCGTTCGTCAAGACGACGTAATCCTTCGTTGCAGTCTTGCGCCATGATTTCCGAGTCGCTGGCGTTTGCCTTCCCTACAGCAGACCATTGAGTAGCTTCCCAGCCCGCGTCTGTTAAGAAAGGAATCCAACGCGGCGACAGGTTCAGGTCCACCAGCAGCTTCATGCGTGGGGGAGAGCGACTTCTCGCTCCTCGGCAAGCCAGGCGGCATACCGCAGCGCTTGGAGAATGTCTTCACGCTCCCAATAAGGATGGTCCGCCAGCAATTCTTCGATGCGATGGCCGGCCCCGTTCTGCCCCACGATCGTGCCGACGGTGACACGCATCCCGCGGATGCACGGTTTTCCACGCATCACGTGGGGGTCCCGGGGATGCGATCCAGTCGCGCCATAGGCCTCTCCCGTCAAACTGCCGCGTACATGCGAATCGCACGCCGGCGCGTCCCAGCTGCTCGTCCTGTTCGTTTGCGAGACCTGCACTTTTCGCTTGACATATGAATTAATTAGTACTAACAATCTGCTATGCGCCCCAGGCACAACACGCTTACCCCCCAAGAACTCGAAATCATGAAGCTTGTCTGGCAGCACGGAGCCGCCACCGTCCGCGATGTTTACGAAGCCCTGCTCGAGCGCCGCAAGATTGCCTATACCAGCGTCATGACCATGATGAAGATCCTCGAAACCAAGGGCTACCTCAAAAAGCGCCGCCAGGATCGCGCCTTCCTGTATCGCCCCGCGCACCCGAAAAACCAAATCATTGGCGGCATGATCCGCGAATTCATCGATCGCGTTTTCAACGGCTCAGCGCAGCCTCTCCTCGTTCACCTCGTCAAGTCGCGCCGTCTTCGCGAAAAGGATTTGCAGAAGATTGTCCGCCTGGTCGAGGAAAGCGAATGAGATTTGGAGCCAGGTATTAAGGAGTGTCGAGGGACATGCCGTTCTGGTTTTCCAACTTGCTCTTCTGGAGCCTCCAGGTAGCTCTGTTCGTCCTGGCCGCCGGACTTCTCGCGAGCGCGCTCCAGCTCCGCCAGCCTCGCGTCCTTCTCGTGTATTGGCGGTTGCTCCTTGCCGTGAGTCTGATGCTCCCGCTGCTCCAGCCCTGGCATCGTCAAAATCTCCCAGCGATCGTGGTCTCTACTGACTTTGTCAGTATGCCGGTTTCGCCGACATCCGCTCCCGTCGCCCCGCATTGGTATCTTCCCAGCTTTCAAACGATTGCTCCGATCCTTGGCATCGTGATTCTTGCTGGAATTGCCTTGCGCTTCGGTATGCTCGCCCTTGGCCTTCTCACACTTCGCCGACTGCGCCTGACCTCCACCCCCATCGCTTCTTCCGAGGAATCCGCCGCCGTTCTCCAAGCCATGCGCGCGCTCCTGGCTGCTCCCGCGGAGTTCCGTCTCTCTTCCCAAGTGGATTCGCCCGTCACTTTCGGTTTTGTGCGGCCGCTCGTGCTCCTTCCCGGGCGTTTCCCGTCCTTGGAGCCGCGCTTTCAATCGGCGATTGCCTGCCACGAACTCCTTCATGTCCGCCGCCACGACTGGGCTCATCATCTCGGCGAAGAAGTTCTTCGCGCCCTCTTCTGGTTCCATCCCGCCATCGCTTGGCTTGTCTCGCGCGTGCGTCTCGCGCGCGAGCAGGTCGTCGATCTCGCGGTCGTCAGGCTCACCAACGCGCGTAAATCCTATCTCGAAGCACTGCTCGTATTCACGGATGCCCGCACCGGGCTCGCCGCCATTCCGGCCCAGCCCTTTCTCGCCGAACGCCAGCTCGTCGAGCGAGTTTCACTTATGCTCAAGGAGGTTCGCATGTCCCAAAGAAGACTGATCGCTTCGTTTGCTCTGATCTCGCCTTGCCTCGCTCTGGTTATCGCTCTTGCCGCTTGGGCTTTTCCGCTCAAAGCCCAGGGCGTCGCTGGCGGCGTCAGCGGAGGTGTGGCCGGAGGCATTGCCAAGGGAATTGCGAACGGCGTAAGCGGCGGCATTTCGGGCGGAATCAGCTCCCGCGCGTCCTCGCAAGAACCCAGCGTGGACTATTCCACCATTTGGCTCGATACCGTGAAGAGAGGCCCCATGCCGCTCCAGGTTCGCGGCATGGGGACTCTCGTCGGTGAACAAGGCTCAGGGAATCTGGCCGCTCGCGTGACCGTTCCCGCACCCCAAGCGGCCGAAGTGAAAATCGGCCAGAATGCCGCCGTCGCCTCGAAGAATGGCCCCGTCGGCAAAGGGCGCGTTCGCAGAATTGGCCCGCAATCGAACGATGGGCGCTCGGTGGACATCGCCCTCGAAGCCGCGCCTCAGGGAACTACGCCAGATCTCGAAGTCGCCGCCAACATCGACATCGGAATGATCGACAATATTCTGTATGTCGGGCGACCGGCGAAGAGCGGTCCGAATAGCGAGATTCGCCTCTTTAAGGTCAACAACGACGGTTCGGAAGCCAGGCGGACGACCGTGCAGCTTGGCCGCGCGTCAGCGAATACCATCGAGGTCCTGGACGGGCTTAAAGAGGGCGACAAAGTCATCCTCTCCGACATGTCCAGCGTGGCCAACGCCGAGCGCATCCGACTCACCGACGAAAAGCACCTGCTCAGCCATTAGCGCTTGGGAAGCGTTGTCTGATTTGCGAGTGAGCTTCCCCCTCTTGTAGAGGCCCGGCTTCAGCGAGGGCTCCTTATTCTTTTTTTGAACGTATCAGACGTTCCGACGTTCAAACGTTCCGGCGTTCCGAAGACCGTAAACCAAGCCGGCAGGGCGTACAGCAGCAGCCACGCGCGCCACTCCAGGCCAACCAGGCAATGCTTCCAGGCGATGCGGTCGCCCCAAAAAAAGGAACAGCACACCGATCACCTATAAGCCATGAATCAGCACTCGATAGGCGCGATACGTGGCGTCCTCGACGGGCTTGCTGAATTTTCTGCCGGCAAGCGCCATGACCACGAGCGTCAGTCGGAGGAACCATCCTCCCGGGCGCAAGCGCAGTGAGGATGCTCGATTTGTTGGGGGAGGGTCGGTCCCTCAAGGGCGGCCCGATCGTGTATGAGAATGGGGCGATGGCGGTTCCGATATCGCAAGTCCCTGAAGGTGCTCCGACATCTGCCGGGACTTCTCTGAAAGAACTGGATCGTCGCGGCGAGTTTTTACCTCGGGTAACAAAGTCGGGCCTCATTGGGTTCGCGCAGCTAGCGGTCGCTACCAGGTAAAACGCGGAAATCCAGCCAACGTGGCTCACGAGTACCGATGGATTTTTAGTCGTCGCGAAGGCCACGCCACAATGTTGGTCAACTGGCAGCCTACGACCAAAGCCAAGGGCAAGGCCATGTTGCGGGTTTTCAATTCTGACAATCAGAAGATTGCAGAATCCAAACCTGAAAACCTGAGTCTCGCGCCTGGCAACTTCCTCGCATCCTCCTGGGATCTGTCCGTGGAGAATCTTGCCCCTGCGATCTATCGCGTCGATCTGCTTTTCGGCGAGCAAACCGTTTGGCGCGACTTCTTCCGCGTCACCGATTAATTTCGGCCTCCGGATGACAGGTTGGCTGCTAACCCGCAGGGTGCGTTAGAATCAGAAGCGGAGGAGGTGGTTGAAACACTCCGGACTGCCCCACAATTCAGCCATTTCGCAATCCGCGAACGCGCCTTGTGGATTTTCCTTTTGTTTACCGTAACTTGTTGGGAAGAAAGTCTTTATGCCCTACAGGGCGAGTACTCCAATTTGGGACTCTCTCTCTTTTTGCGTCCCGAAGTCCCATTTCGCTCTCACTTTTTCCTCAAGCTCCGAAGGGTCGGGCCTTCCCTTTGTAGTACCCGCGTACTACTATTTTTCGCGCGGCGCACTACCCCTTCACAGGTACGCTTTCGCTATGGGTTTTTGTGTCGCCGCCGAACTAGACTTTCTTTGGACAAGCAGGTGTTTGTCCGGAAAGTCGGTTTCGGCATGGCGACCCAGCACCACGCAATACACAAACTGATGACTAAGAAACCCTCAACCGAAGCGCCAACCAAACAGGCCTCGCAGCCCGAGCGGCGGGGCAATCGCCGCTGCAGAATTACGCAGCTGATGCGCATTCGCCCTTCGGATCCGAAGAAGCCGCACTTCGAGGATTTGCGTGGCTCGGTGAGCGTATCGCGGTCAGGCGTGTATTTTCACTCCAGCGAGCCAGGATACGAAGTAGGCTTGCGGCTCTTTGTGACCATGCCCTATTCCAATGACCCGGCGGCTCTGAATCGCGAGTATCTGGCGGAAGTGGTGCGCCGCGACGTTTTGCCCACGGGCATGTTTGGCATCGGGATCAAAATCCTGATGGAGATGGGGATGCAGCACTCCTACAATTTCGGCGGCAGCACGCCATTTTGATGGATCCCACCACCGGGAATGGAGTCAGATACTCGAGCCTCTTACCTAGGATCTGATCGCGACGAGAAAAGGCGCAGCGGTGCTGCGCCACTACAAGGGATTGGCGTCGGCAAGCGTTTGCCGGAGATTCTGTTGCGACATGCTCCAGAAACAAGAACGGGCGTCCCAGTTAAGGGGCGCCCGTTCCTGCGTTTGGGGGTGGAGAGAACTCGTTAGGATGCCTGTCTTTGCTATTACGCCTGTCCAAGGAGCCGCATCGTGCGGTGGCGAATCATGCCGAGCTGGCGGTTCAAAGGATGCTTGCGAGACAGGAAACTCAAAACCGGAGCGCGGCGTTGCGTGAGCTTATTAATCGCGACGGTCAGCCGAACGTCGCGACGAGCAAATTTCAGTCCAGATTCAAGGGCTTCGCGGGCATCTTCGCGGCGGCCGGCGGCGGCGTAAACTTCTGCCAAATTCAAATAGAGCTGCGCTTGATTCCTCTTCATGCGAACCGCGGAGTCGCAGAGGCGCTCGGCTTCGCCCCATTTTCCTTCCGAACGCGCAATGACCACGCCGAGGTAGGACATGTAATAAGGGTTGTTTTTGTCGAGTTCTACTGCCTTCCGCATGTGGGGAAGAGCTTTGTCCGCGTGTCTGTCTCGAAGGAGGGTCAGACCGGTCTTGAACTCGCGAAAAGCTTCCGTATCCATCATCGTCTCACCTCAGTCGCGCCGGACAAATCCGGGCGGCGGAAGAATTGGAATCCCAGGGAGTGGGGGCGTTCCCGCGCGGCGCGGAGGGTATACGCGCCAACCTCATTCGGGAATTGCCGAGAGGGAGTGCTCCGCGAAGCCAGGTGAGCAGCGGAACCGCAAGCACGACGGTTGCGAGAATGTTTCCCATGCCAGTCATTTTTGAACGTACATGACGTTTGGCGAAGAATCTACTGAACAGGAGGACAGTCTTAGTGCAGCGGAACCGGCGTTGGAAGCGGAGGCTGGGGTACAGGTAGAGGCGGACTAAGACTTTTCGTTTCTGCGATTCTTGTGAGGGCAGGCGGAACGCGGCGCTGGTGTGTGCAGGCCTTGCTGCCTTTAGCGGTTCATGGTTCGTTGACAATGGGGCGAGAACGCTCGAACCATCGTGCGGCGATGGCTCCGAAGATGAAGCCACCAACGTGCGCCAAATAGGCAACTCCGCCGGTCTGGACGCTAGCTACGGAACCGGCATTTACAAGCTGGATGAGGAACCACACGCCGATCAACAGCGCAGCCGGAATGAAGGTCACGCGCACAAAGATGAAAATGATCAGCAGGGCCTTAATTTTATCGCGGGGATAAGTGACCAGGAACGCGCCCATGACCGCCGCAATCGCCCCGCTGGCGCCAAGGTTGGGGACGGTTGAGGCGGGAGTGGCCGCGACCTGAGCCAGCGTGGCCGCTAACCCTCCGAGCAAATAAAAGATTGAATATCGCAGCGGAGTCATGGCGTCTTCCACTTCGGGACCAAAAGCCCAGAGAAACACCATGTTGCCGATAATGTGGGACCAGCTTCCATGCATGAACATGGCGGTAAGAATCGTGATCCAGTGATGGCCGGAGAAAATGCTGGCAGGCACCGCGGCCCACTTGAGGACGAAGGGCTCGCCGCCCATCAATTCCATAATGAAAACAAAGGTATTGATGGCGATGATGAAAGCTGTCGCGACCGGGAATCGCGCCGGGCGGCGCGAAGCGTCTGAAAGCGGAATTACGGTTCCCACCGTATCCTCCGTTTGGGCAAGCTTGACTTCGTCGAGCTACATTACGACCGGCTGTCGGCTCTGCTAACTCTTGGCGCTTCTCGACTGCGCGCCCGCAGAGCCGCGGGGCCAATGCCAGCGGCGGCTATGCCAGTTTGGCCACCACTTTTCGGGCTGCTAAGGAAAGTATCAAGCGGGGTACGCCGCTGAACACCATGCCGATTCCCACTAGCGTGCCAATCGCCCAGGGAGCGCTGGAGGGCCAACTCCTCCAAATCAGGACGGCGAGAATCAGAGTGATGATTCCATCGAACAGCAGCCACCTCGACCCGGGCATGAGCCGCAGCCGCGACGACAACACAAATTCAAGGATTGCTTCCGCGAAAAGGTAAATGGCCAGCGCCAAGGTGAGGGAGGCCAGCCCAGCGACGGGATTAAGCAAAACGTAGGCGCCTACGCCAATGTAGGCGATGCCAATGAGGAGTTCCCAAATCAATGCGCCTGTGTTGCGCGTATGCCACGCAAAAACCAGGTGTGCTGCTCCGCAGAACACGAGCAGCCACCCAACGAAAATGGTAACGGCAATTCCCGCAGCCGCGGGGACAACGATTGCAAGAATGCCCGCCAGAATCATAAGAATGCTGAGGGCGATGGACCAGCCGACGGATTGCTTTGCGATGGTGACCAATGACGGTGTGCTCATTGCTGTGCCTCCTTGTGGTTTTCGGAGACCCGTTCCTGTGGGAGTTGAGGGATTAAAGCACAACTGGACGTGCACGACAAGCGCTGCAAACCGGCGCAACCGGCGCAACCGGCGCGAGGACCGTCTTGGTGCTGCGGGCGGACGTTGTCAGAGGCGTTGCGAGGACAGGGAATGCTTTCCTAGGTCTTTGGTTCTATCTATTCGACCTCGGGTAGAGACTCAAAGGGATAAAAGGGGGACAAATCTTTAAAGCCAATGATTCGACTGGCTGCTTATTTTGCAACGGCGGCAGCAATCTGACTCACGGTTTCGATGTTGCGGAGGATTTGGTCGAGGGGCAGTGGATTGTGGCGCTCCGCTTGACTTGCCGCGTGATTGGGCAGCACGACCAGGCGGTGAACCCCCGCGGCGGCAAATGCTTCCACGGTACGTCTGTCAAAAGGACCGACGGGCGTGACGGTGATTTCGAGATTGCCGAGTTCGGGCGGGCGAGCATGCTGATCGGCGGCACGCCGCAAGCCCTCGATGTGTTGCTTGGTCTGCTCGATGGTAAGGCCAAAACCATGCCAGCCGTTGCCCAGGGTGACGGCGCGACGGAACGCAGACGGACTTCCACCGCCGATGACGATGGGTGGCATGGGGCGCTGGATCGGGAGTGGGTAGGAGACAACACCGCTGAAGGATGCTGAAGGGCCGTGGTGTACCGGATGCTCCATGGTCCAAAGCGCCCGCATGGCGCGTAAGGCATCATCCATCCTCTCGCCTCGCTTTTCCATGGGGACTCCAAGCGCTTTGAATTCAGGTTCCAACCAGCCGGCTCCTAGGCCAATGATGAGACGTCCCCCGGACACGACGTCAAGCGTGGCCAGCTCCTTGGCGAGAAGGACGGGATTGCGTAGCGGCAGGACGATGATGCCGCTGGCGATGCCCACGCGTTTTGTGTGGGCTGCGAGCCATGTCAAGGCAACGATTGTGTCCAGCATTGGGGTGTCCGGGGCGAGCGGAAAGGAGGGAAGACTCGAATAGGGCAGAACGATATGCTCGCCCGTCCAAACGGATTCGAAGCCCGCGGCTTCGGCAGCCTGGGCGATTCGAACTGCAGACGCAGGGTGTCCGCACGTGCCGTAGTTGACGGCGAATAGGCCAATCTTCATGAACCTCTCCCAGGTGGTTGGGAATAGATGAACGGCGAATCTGTCCGGTTATCTCAGGCGGTTCTTCCAGCCTCGCTGCCAATTGTCCCAGTCTTTGAGCGTGGCTTTGTACATGGCTTTGGCGGCTTTGTGGAGCCAGCGGCCGCGGCGTGAAGCCACGTCGCGCTTTACGTCGGGGATGGTTTTGCGGCTGCCGAAATGCATGTTAGCGGTTTCCCAGCCCATATCGTAGAGCAATCGCGATTCGTCCCTTTCTTTGGGCAGGGAAGAGAGTTCGATGCGGGAACAGTCGGGCGCCAGACGGCGAACGAGCCAATGTCCATGAAAACGGACACAGGGATCTTTGACGCGGATGGCTGAATTTACCAGTTTTGCGCCGTAGAGTTCTTCGGCGGAGCTGTTTTTGAACCAGGCCCAGGCCGACGTTCGAATGCCCTTGGCTTCGCGCGCGATAAAGGCGCCTTGCCAGGTGGAAAGCGCGAGGATTCGCGGATGGCCCAGGCTGCCGAGCCCGGCGATGCGGCGCTTCAGTTGGTAGGCGCGGCAGGGATCGGGAAGCGATTCCTCGATGAGCTTGCGCGCTTCTCCAGGCGGCTTGGTGGTGTAAGGCGGACACAGCTGCATTTTTTCCCAGAAGCGGATGGGATCGCGCAATTTGCTGAGAGCCAGCAGGCGCAGCCATTGATGATGCTCGGCCAGAACGAAAGCCTTTCCGCCAGCAGTCAGGGCATCGCGGTAGCCTTCCTCGACGGCTTCGGCGGCTTCACGGCGCGTGAGGCAGAGATGCTCGGCCGAAATGGCCAAATAGGCGCTGGCCGTTAATCGCACGAGATCCAGGGTGTACGCGCAGGGCCAGGCCTCGTCGAGGTCGTTTACGCCCCAGATGAGGCGGCCTTCTTCGTCGCGCCAGGTGCCGAAGTTCTCGATGTGCAAATCTCCCACGGCGAGAACGGAAGGCGCTTTGGCCAAGTCGGGGCAGACTTCGGGCCAGAGTTGGAGCCAGCGGTAAAACGTGGCGCGAAAAAAGGGGAAGGCTGCTTCGGCCATATGCTGGTGCTTGAGAGCGATGTCCTGGCGCACGATGGGAAGGCGTTTTGCCAGCCAGCGCTCGAACTCTGCGGTCGCGTCGAAGATGTTCATGCAGGATAGAGAATCTCTGTCGCCGCGCTACACACGTGCGTGTTCGGAATGCACCCTGCCGGCGTGCATGCGCGCGGTGTAAACGGGAAACCTGGCGGCGAGGTCGGCGACCTGCTTGCGGACGCGCTGCTCGACTTCGCTGTTGCCAATGTTGGCGAGCACATCGGCGATCCAGCCGGCGATTTGCTCCATCTCCGGTTCACGCATGCCGCGCGTAGTAATGGAAGGACTGCCCAGGCGGATGCCGCCAGCCTTCATGGGAGGCAGCGGGTCGAACGGAATCGAATTTTTGTTCACGGTGATGCCGGCGCGGTCGAGGGCTTTTTCGGCGTCGGAGCCGGTGATGCCGCGCGAGTGGACTTCGATCAGGAAAAGATGATTGTCGGTGCCGCCGCTGACGATGCGGAATCCGAGCTTGGCTACGGTCGCGGCCATGGCTTTCGTGTTCGCGACGACTTGTTTTTGGTAATCCTCGAACCCCGGCTCCATCGCTTCTTTGAGGCAGACGGCTTTGGCAGCAATCGTGTGGACCAGCGGGCCGCCTTGGGTTCCGGGGAAAGTGAGCTTGTCGAGTTCCTTGGCGTAGGCGGCTTTGCAAAGGACCATGCCGCCGCGCGGGCCGCGGAGCGTTTTGTGCGTGGTGGTGGAAACGACGTCGGCGTGGGGAATGGGGCTCGGATGTACGCCTGCGGCTACGAGTCCTGCGATGTGGGCCATATCTACAAAGAAAATCGCGCCGACTGTCTTTGCGGCCAAGGCGATGCGCTCGAAATCGATGATGCGCGGATAGGCACTCGCGCCGGCAACAATCATTTTTGGCTTGTGTTCGTGCGCTAGTTTTTCGATTTCGTCGTAGTCAATGCGCTCGTCTTCTTTGCGAACGCCGTAGGCCACGAATTTGTACATTCGACCGGAAAAATTCAATGGATGCCCATGCGTGAGGTGGCCGCCGTGAGAGAGATTCATGCCAAGCACGGTGTCGCCTGGTTGAAGGAGGGACATGTACACCGCGACGTTTGCGGAGGTTCCGGAGTGCGCTTGCACGTTCGCGTGTTCCGCCCCAAAAAGATCTTTTGCGCGATCGATGGCCAGCTGCTCGACTTTGTCCGTGAATTCGCAGCCGCCGTAATAGCGCTTGCCGGGATAGCCCTCCGCGTATTTGTTGGTGAAAATCGAGCCTATAGCCTCGAGCACCGCTTCGGAGACGAGATTCTCTGAGGGAATCAGCTCGAGCCCTGTGGCCTGGCGCCGCGCTTCGTCGCGGAGGAGGTCGGCGATTTGCGGGTCGACCGAATCGAGCGGGCGGTTCATGCGTTCCTGCGCGGATGGTGTCGCTGTCATGCAGAGCCTCGTTTCAGCAAGTCATTGATTTCAGCGCGGCCGCTACGGTGCGAACGGAATGGAGATTTTATCGGATGGAGTTGCGGAAAGCCAATCGAGCTAAAGAATTTTTAACAACGGCTTGTGGCTGCAGAATTTCCTCGCCTCGGTCTTTCTCTCGCAATGGTATAGTTGCGGCCATCCGACAAGCTTCTTCGAAGGAGCTGAGAGATTCATGTGCCGATCGAATCTGCTTTCGCTGATTCCGACAGGGAGAGCCATGGCCTTTCGCTGGTTTGCCGGCCTCGTATGCCTCGTGTTTTTGGTATTTCTTGTCGGAAATCGCCCACTCTTCGCGCAGGAGAAGAATCCTTACGCGGGTGATGCGAAGATCGCCAAGGTCGGCGAGTACCAATTTCGACTGAATTGCGCGTTTTGTCACGGACTGGGCGCTCGCGGCGGAGGCCGCGGCCCTGATCTTACGCGGGCAAAGCGGCACGGAAGCTCGGATGCCGAGATTTTTCATAACATCCACGATGGAATTGCCGGCACGGCCATGCCTGCGGCTACCAACGGCGGCATCGGGGTGGGCATGAGCGACGAAGAAATCTGGCAAGTGGTCACTTACATTCGCAGCTTGGAGGTGAAAGCTCCGGCGCAGCCTGTGGGGAGCGCCGCGCACGGAAAGCAGCTTTTCAACGGCGCAGCGGGCTGCTCCGGGTGCCACATGGTCGAAGGGAAGGGAGGCAGGCTTGGCCCCGACCTTACGAGTGTGGGCGCCTCGCGTTCGACAGAATATCTCGTCGAATCGCTGCGCAATCCCAGCCGCCGCCTGGCGCAGGGGATTTTCGAGCCGATGAAGGAGTTTCCGCAGGAGTATGTGTCGGTATCGGTCGTAACGGCGGACGGAACGAAACTGAGCGGCGTCGTTGTGAACGAGGACCAGTTCACGCTGCAAATGCTGGATACGCGCGAACAGCTTTACTTATTTGAAAAGGAGAAGCTGAGGTCGTTGGAAAAGCGGCGCGAATCGGCGATGCCCGCTTATGATCAGAAAACGCTGAGCGACAGGGATCTGCAGGACCTGATCGCTTACCTGCAAACGGTAGGTGCCCAATGAAGAGTGCGCTGTCTTCGAAAAGAGCGAAAAGCCGATTCCTCCCTTCGCTCGGAATGACAATCTTCGGGCAGCCAGTGAATGTGCTTGGATTCCTCGGCCGCCTGACTGCGCAGGCAGGCAAAAGGCGCGACCTCGGAATGACAATTCCAGGACGAGTGGCGGCCACTTTACTGGTTGGAATGGTTTGCCTTGGCTTGGCTTCTGTTGCTTCCGCACAGGTTACTGCGCAGCGGTTGCTCGATTCGGCCAAGGAGCCGCAAAACTGGCTGATGTATTCGGGCGACTACGCCGGCCACCGCTACAGTGTCCTCGAGCAAGTCAATACTAAGAATGCATCCGCGCTTGTACCCAAGTGGGCTTACCAGACGATGGCCGGCGGAAAATTCGAGACCACGCCGCTCGTCGTTGACGGAGTGCTTTACGCCACGGGCGCGGACGACCGAGCGTTTGCGCTGGATGCGCGTTCGGGCCGCCCGATCTGGCAGTATCAGCGCGCCTTGCCGGCTGATATTCGTCCCTGCTGCGGCCGCGTGAACCGGGGACTTGCGATTTTCGGCGATAAAGTTTTTCTCGGGACGCTGGACGCCCATGTGATTGCGCTCGACACGAAAACAGGAAACGTCGTCTGGGACGTTGCCGCTGCCGAGCACAGCATGGGCTACAGCATTACGCTCGCGCCACTGGTGATCAAAGATCTTGTGCTGATCGGCGTCTCCGGCGGCGAATATGGCATTCGCGGCTTCATTGATGCTTACGACGAAGCCACCGGGGCGCGCAAGTGGCGCTTCTACACGATTCCCGCTCCCGGTGAGCCCGGGCATGACACGTGGGAAGGCGAGTCATGGAAAATCGGCGGCGCGCCTGCATGGATTACCGGCACGTACGATCCTGCGACGAACACGACGTTCTGGACCACGGGGAATCCTGCGCCTTCCAATCGCGGCGAGGGTCGCGCCGGGGACAATTTGTACAGCAATTCGCTGCTTGCGCTCGATCCCTCGACCGGCAAGCTGAAATGGCATTTCCAATTCACCAAGCATGACGAGCACGACTACGATGCGACACAAATTCCCGTGCAGGTGGACGACGGTGACCGCCACCTCATTATGCAGGCGAACCGAAACGGTTTTTTCTACGTGATTGACCGCGCGTCGGGGAAACTTCTGTCTGCAACGCCGTACGGCCGCGTGACGTGGAGCAATTCGAAAGACGCGAGCGGAGTTCCCATTGAGCGCAAGGAAGCGTCGCCGACCTTGGCTGGTGTGCCGGTGTGCCCCGGGGCCCTCGGCGCGACGAACTGGATGTCGCCCACCTACGATCCGCAAACGAAACTCTTTTACGTTTCGGCGCGCGAGCAGTGCGACATTTTCAGCACCGCGCCGCAGCCTTACGAAGCGGGTCATGCGTTTTACGGCAGCGCGTATTTTCCCAATGATGATGCTCAACCGTTCTGGGGCGCGTTGCGCGCCATCGATCCTGCGACGAGCCAGATCAAGTGGGAGCTCAAGCACCTTTCGCCGTCGTGGTCTGGGGTACTTTCCACGGCGGGCGGACTCGTTTTCACCGGCGACGCGGAAGGGAATTTCATGGCGCTGGACGCAGCCACTGGAAAAATCCTCTGGCACTTCCAGTGCGGCGCTTCGGTTTACGCTTCGCCGATGACGTACGCGATGGATGGCAAGCAGTACGTCGCTATTGCCGCCGGCTCCACGCTGTTCGCGTTTGGCCTGCCCTGAGACCAGGAGCGAGGTTGCAAGGGATTATTGGCGCGCCCGATAGGTTCGCGGGCTTCGGCCGAACTCAGCACGGAAGGCGCGATTGAAGTTCGACACGTCGCCAAAACCGCAATCGAGCGCGATGTCCAGAACCTTCTCCGGCTCCGAGGCCAATCGCACCGCGGCTTTGCGAAGGCGGGCCCGCCGTACGTATTGGTGCGGCGTAAGGCCGGTCACTTGTTGGAAGGTACGCAGGAAGTGGTAAGTGCTTAGGCCCGATTCTTTTGCCAGGGTTCCCAGGGGCAATTCGCCGTCAGCATGCAAGTCGATCATCCTCACCGCTCGTGTTACACGCGCTACTGCGCTTGGCGGCATGCTGCCGGCTTCGGCCAATCTTCCATTGGCGAGCCGCAGAGCTTCTGCAGCGAGTCGAACGCCGAGCTCTTCCCAGCGCGCGTCCGCACCTCGGATCAGTCCGAGGCATGCCTGTGCAACTGCGCGCGACAAAGGACGCAAGGGAGGCAAGCGATGCACGCGAAAACTTCGTTGCCCGCGCTGCATTCCCGCGTCGGCCACAAGCCCCTCAAAATAGTCGTGCGAGTAGCGAAACGAGAGGCATCGGTCGCCCAAGGCGTGCTCATGGCCGCACTCGAAGCACTGCCCCGCATTGCCTAATAGCAGTGAACCCGGGGTCATCAGGTCTTGCCCCATCCCGCAACGGCTGAGCGAGCCTCTATATTGGAATGTGCCTGCTACGACGATAGCAACCGTAGCGTAGTCGTGCTGCTCTTCGAATGGCCTGTCTTGCGGGCCGCATGTGCACACTACGTCGGCAACGTGCCAGCCGTCCCCTTGGCCAAGGACGCGCGCCGCCATGCGTCCTGGCTCGCCATCGGCGGCGCGCCGCGCAAGGGCCCTTTCCAATTCTGCCGCAATTTTTGCCAAGAAGTCCTCTCCGGAGCTGTTGTACAAGCATTCTAGCAAATCGCAGAAGTACAGCGATTCGATGCGCCAGTCGTCCAGAAAGGAACGCACTGGTAGCGGCGAAAGGAGGGGGAAGCCCATGAACGCAACGCAAATTCGGCATGCCGAAGGATTTACTAATCTTTTAGCAAGTTCCGGCCGGTCGCCGGAAATCCCCGAATGCGAGGATGTATATGGCTGGCTGGTGGGCAGCTGGGAGCTTGAAGTCGTGCACTACAAGGCCGTGAATGTATCGCCCGAGCGCCTTCGGGCCGAGGTGCACTTTGGATGGGCGCTCGAAGGCCGGGCCGTTCAGGACGTTTGGATCATGCCACGACCCGCCGATCGCGGGCCGAAGCTGGGCACGAGCAACAATATGTACGGCACGACGCTACGTGTCTGGGATCCCACCATTCAGGCTTGGCGCATCAACTGGATCAATCCCGTAACCGGGCATCGTGAACAGCAAATTGGGCGAAAGATCGGCAATGACATCGTGCAGGTGGGTGCGCGTCCAGACGGCACCGTCACTCGCTGGCGATTTACGGAGACCGCCCCGGACTCGTTCCATTGGATCGGCGAGGCACTCGAGCCGGATGGGCACACATGGAAGCTGGAAGGCGAGTTTCTGGCGCGGCGGATCTGCTAACACAGTTTTCGAAATTTACGGAGGGAGGTTCTTATGAGCACCAGCAGCAAAGCAGCAGTTTCGCCAGCATCGGAAGGGCGCTTACTGACGCGCGTCCTCGACGAGGGTTATGGCCCGGGAGCCTGGCACGGCCCAGACCTCAAGGCGGGGCTGGCCGACGTTTCGCCAGAGCTAGCATTCTGGCGACCGTCGGCGGAACGGCATAACATCGCGGAAGTCGCGCTCCATCACGCGTACTGCGCTCGTTCCGTACGCGGGCAACTGTCCGGCGCAGAGCCCGAGCCCTTCCTCTTGGAAGGTGTAGACTGGTTCGCACTATCCGGTCCCGCGCGTCCTTCCTGGGCGCAAATTCACTCTGCGGTCGAAGCAGAGCAAGGTAAGCTCGCAGCGCTCGTCGCGGATGTCGCCGCTGGCCGCGTGCAGTCTAAGCTCTCCGACACGGAGCGTTTTAACCTCGTGCTCGGCATTACTTGCCACGCTGTTTACCACGCTGGCCAAATCCAGCTTCTCAAACGCTTGCACGGCGCGTAAGGCAAGCTGTCGCGCAATGCAACGGGTCTGGCTTCCGCTAGGAGACTCAGCCTAATGAAGACCTGCCAATACAGCTTGGGAAGCGGCCGATGCTTTCAGGCTATCCCGCTGCCTACTTTCATTTGACGACTTTGTCTCCCAGCTATAATTTCAAGACTCATGGCCAATATCTTTCGGACACCATGTGACGAGGGTGTGATTGCAACGAGGGCGGGTACTGTTCCTTGCGCCAAGTCTTCGGGTCCGTGGATTCTAGTAGCTACAATTCTCGGATCGAGCATGGCTTTCATTGACGGCACGGTGGTAAACGTGGCCCTGCCGGCTCTGCAAGCGAACTTGAGTGCTACTGTCACCGACGTGCAGTGGGTGGTCGAGGCGTACGCGTTGTTTCTTGCGGCTCTGGTGCTGGTCGGCGGTTCGCTCGGCGATCATTTCGGGCGCAGGGTGATTTTCAGCATCGGTGTTGCGCTGTTCGCGCTTGCGTCGATTTGGTGCGGGCTCGCGCCCAACATCTCGCAACTAATCGCGGCGCGCGCCGTTCAAGGCGTGGGAGGTGCGCTGCTCGTGCCAGGAAGCCTCGCCATCATCAGCGTTTCCTTCAAGAGTGAAGATCGCGGACAGGCCATCGGAACGTGGTCAGGTTTTACGGCAATCACCGGGGCCGTCGGGCCAGTACTGGGTGGTTGGCTGATTGAGAATGTTTCCTGGCGCGCCGTGTTTTTCATTAACGTTCCGCTCGCCGCAATTGTGCTGGCGATCGCGTCTTGGCACGTCCCAGAGAGCCGCGACGAAGATGCGACCGCAGGGTTAGACTGGATGGGAGCGATCCTTGCTACCGTCAGCCTGGGCGCCATTGTCTACGGCCTAATCGAATCTTCCTCATTGGGCTTCGGCCATCCGCAAGTGCTGGCCACGCTTATCCTGGGGGTTTTGACATCAGCGCTCTTCATTCTCGTGGAAGCAAAAAGGAAGAAAAACGCGATGTTGCCGCTCACTCTGTTCCGTTCGAGAGACTTCAGCGGCGCCAATTTATTGACTTTGCTTTTGTACGCAGCCTTATCCGGTGCCCTCTTCTTCCTGCCACTCAACTTGATTCAAGTGCAAGGGTACACGGCTACTTCCGCCGGTGCCGCGCTGCTGCCCATCATCCTGGTCATGTTCCTGCTCTCGCGCTGGGCGGGGGGGCTGGTAACGCGCTACGGGGCAAGGCTCCCGCTCATCGCCGGGCCCCTCGTCGCCGCCCTCGGCTTCGTGTTGTTTATGAAGCCTGGAATCAGCGGCAGTTACTGGACGACTTTCTTCCCCGCGATCGTAGTTCTGGGCTTGGGAATGGTGATCAGCGTTTCGCCGCTTACGACTACGGTGATGAACGCAGTGGGGAAGAGTTGGGCAGGAATCGCTTCCGCAATAAACAATGCAATCTCTCGCACGGCAGCGCTCATTGCCATCGCTGCACTGGGGCTAGTCATGCTCCAGGCTTTTAACAGCCGCTTGGATCAGCGCTTGGGCAAACTTCAAATCTCGCCTGACACGCAGCGGGCACTCGATGCCCAGCGCACCAAGCTTGCGGGAGCGGTCGTCCCCGCGGGCCTCGATCCGGCAATGCGATCAACACTCAGAAATGCAATCAATGATTCCTTTGTTTCAGGCTTCCGCAAGATCATGCTCATCAGCGCGACGTTGGCGGCATTAAGTGGGTGTCTAGGATGGCTGTTCATCCGCGGCAACACGCAAGCCGATACCTAGGTCCATGGCCGTGCCTTTCTTGGTAGAACTGGCAGCTATTTGTTCAGCAAAGATTTCCAGCGGGTCCAGGCGTCGGTGCGGGCCTTCTTGTTCGCGTCGCTTGCGTCGGGGGCTTCGCCGGCGCGCATGAAGCCGTGACCTGCGCCGTCGTAGGTCACGGGGTCGTACGTTTTGCCCGCAGCTTTCATCGCCGCGACCGTGTCGGGGATGGTGGCGTCAATGCGCGCGTCGTTGCCGGCGTAGAAACCGTAGACCGAAGCTTTGATCCGCGCCATGGCGTCTTTTTCCGGCGGGCCGCCGTAGAACACAAACGCGGCGGCCAGCTCTGGACGATTGGTGGCAAAGCGGAACGTCTGGCTGCCGCCCCAGCAGAATCCGGCCACAAACAGCTTACCGCTCGAAGCGGGCAGCTTCAGGGCATAGTCCGCCACGGCGTTCAGGTCCGAGGTGATTTGGTCGGCGTTGAGCTTGCCGACGGCTTCCCGGACCGCCGATTCCTCGAAAGAGTTGCTGCGACCGCCGTTCGGCCCCATGCCGGAAAGCAAGTCGGGAGCGACCGCGATGTAACCAGCGGCCGCGACCTGATCCGCAAGATCCTGCACCCAATCGGTCATGCCAAAAATTTCATGAATGATAAGAACGACCGGCGTTTTGCTGTTCGATTCGGGATAGACCACAAAGGTTTCGAGGGCGCGGTTGCCGTGTTTTACGGTGATCCACTCGGCGTGGCGGGGCGATTTGGAAAGGGTGGCCTTGGCCCAATCTTGTCCGCGCGCAGGTGGAGCGGCTGCGAAGGCGGCAGCAACGAAACCGAGCATGGTCAGCGCGGAAAGCGGAGTGAGACGTCTCATGGCGTGAATTCTCCCTCAGAGCAGGTCACTGGCTGGAACTGGGCTCCAAATCATCCATTCAGAGCGAATGCGATAGTACTGCCTGCGCCATAACCGTGCAAGGGAGGACCTCGCGAAAGGGGCATATTGCCATCAACGTCGGCGGATTGCGATGCGCAAAAATGCGAACGAAGTTGCCAGTTCCGGAAGACAATTTCAAAAACAAGCTGTGCCGTTTCGCCTCGCGTCACCCCTTCGTTGACACGCCTCGGGGCGTCCGCTACGCTCTAAAGTTTACGTTGCATGGCAGATTGCGACTGACAGGACCGGACGAAGCTCCTCATGGCCGAAGATAAGCTCCCCACACGCGCGCAGGATTTTTCCGAGTGGTACAACCAGCTCGTGCTGAAAGCGCAACTCGCGGACTATGCGCCGGTGCGCGGGTGCATGATTGTTCGTCCTTACGGCTGGGCGCTGTGGGAAAACATCCAGCAGGCGCTGGACCGGCGCTTCAAAGCCACGGGGCATCAAAACGTGGCGTTTCCGCTGCTGATTCCTCGCAGCTTTATTGACAAAGAAAAGCACCACGTCGAAGGATTCTCTCCCGAACTGGCAGTGGTAACCATTGGCGGCGGGGAAGAGCTCGCCGAGCCTTTGGTGATTCGGCCTACTTCAGAAACGATTATTGGGCACATGTGGTCGAAGTGGATTCAATCCTACCGCGATTTGCCGGTGCTGATGAACCAGTGGAACAGCGTGGTGCGCTGGGAATTGCGCACGAAGCTTTTCCTGCGCACGCTCGAGTTTTACTGGCAGGAAGGCCACACCGCGCACGCCACGCGCGAAGAAGCCGAAGCCGAGACGATTCAGATGCTGAACGCCTACGCGGATTTCGCGATCAGCGACGCGGCGATTCCGGTGATTCCCGGGAAAAAATCCGACGCGGAGAAATTCGCCGGCGCGGATGTGACGTATTCGATCGAAGCAATGATGGGCGACGGCAAGGCGCTGCAGGCGGGGACGTCTCATTTTCTTGGCCAGAATTTTTCGCAGGCCTTCGACGTGAAATATCTCGACCAGAGTGGACAGTTGCAACATTGCTGGACGACTTCGTGGGGACTTTCCACGCGCGTCGTGGGCGCCATCATCATGGTGCATGGCGACGATCAGGGATTGGTCATGCCACCCAAGCTCGCGCCCTACCAGGTGGTGATTGTGCCCATTTTCAAGAACGACGAAGAGAAAAAAGCGGTCTTCGACACCGCGCGCAAATTGAGAGCCGAACTCGCAAAGACGGACGTTCGAGTGACGCTGGACGAGCGCGAAGGGCAAAGCCCGGGCTGGAAGTTTAATGATTGGGAAATGCGCGGCGTGCCGCTGCGCGTAGAGCTTGGTCCCAAGGATGTTGCAAAGCAGTCCGCGATTCTCGCGCGGCGCGACCGTCCCGGCAAGGAAGGAAAAGTCAGCGCGTCCCTGGCCGGTCTGCCGGGCACGCTTCAGAAGCTGCTTGTCGAGATTCAGCAATCCCTGCACGACAAGGCGCTGGCGTTCCGCAAGAGCAATACGCACGACGCCAAAACTTACGAAGACCTGAAAAAAGCCGTCGAGAATGGCTTCGCGTACTCGTTCTGGTGTGGAAGCGGAGAGTGCGAAGCCAAAATCAAGGAAGAAACGCGCGCAACCATGCGCTGCATTCCTTTGGAGCAGGAAAGCGCGAGCGGGAAGTGTGTGTACTGCAGCCAAGCCTCCGCCACGCGCGCGATTTTTGCCCGCGCCTATTAGGCACCTCTAACAGCGACCATAAGAATGACACTGGGCAGGACAGAGCAAAGTCGGCCTTGCCGGGACCCGTTCCTTTCCCGAAACAGCCCGCTTGCCATTTTCTCGACACGCTTCCCTCGCGGTGTTAGCTTGGTTTCACAGGGAAATTCCAGATCGCCGTTTTCGATGGCAAGAGGCCAACGAACCGGCTTGAGGAGAGGATTGGAGTGTACCGCCATGGCATGCGCGCGCGCCGGGAAGCGAGCCAGCGCCGCTTCGAACGCGGCGAAGGCAGGCTGAAGGGCATCCTGGTCGTCGTTATCGTGGTGCTCGCGATTTACTCCGCGTGGAAGGTGGTCCCACCTTACGTCAACGACTACCAGCTCGCCGACAAGATGCAGGAACAATCGCGCTTTGCTATGGTCAATCACTATACCGAGGAACAGATTCGCGACAACATTTACAAAGTCATCGTGGACCTTGACATTCCAGCGAAGCGGGAAGACGTCAAGATTGTGGCTAACGGCAACGTGGTGAGAATTTCCTTGGATTATACCGTTCCGGTGGATATCTTGGCGTACCACACGGACTTGCACTTTACTCCGAACAGCGAAACGAAGTCGCTGCTGTAAAGTTTGAACACCCAGCTCAGTATTTGACGATGCGCGGCTGGCAACCCTGCGGCGCGTAACTCCTTCTTTCCTAGTGGATGGGGTTGCGAGACAATAGAAGCTCCAGCCTGGGGGAGACACCTTTTGCAAATCCGGGTCCAACGAGGGTTTTTTACTTCCACTATCGGCCTGACGATTCTAGCGATTATCTTCGGGATTTTTGTCATCGCAGGTGGAATTTTCACTTATTACTACATGAAGTATTCGCGCATGATTGATGCGCGCCTTTCCGGAAACATCCTGCAGAACACCACACAGATTTTCTCGGCGCCGGAACACATTTCCGCGGCACAAGCGTGGGGACCGGACGACCTGACCGATTATTTGACACGCGTTGGCTACCGGCCGCAGGACGACCCCAACGCGCTTGGCCAATACACTGTGCAAGGCAACACGGTGGACATCCGACCTTCCAAGCTGTCTTACTTTGGCGGGAAAAACGCGCTGGCTGTGCAGTTCCGCGGCAAGAGTATTAAGAGCATCCGGGCGCTCGAGGGCGGGCCGGAAATGGACACCGCGGAAATCGAGCCGGAGTTGATCACCAATCTTTTCGACAGCGCGCGTGAAAAACGCCGTTCGGCGCGCTACGAAGACCTCCCGGTAATGCTGGTGGACGCGATCCTTTCGGCGGAAGACAAGCGCTTTTTCGAGCACGGCGGATTTGATTTCATTCGCATCGTGGGCGCCGCGTGGGCCGATATCCGTCACACCAGCAAAAACTACCAGGGCGCGAGCACCATCACCATGCAGGTGGCACGCACGTTCTTCCTTTCCACGGAGCGCAACTGGCGGCGCAAACTGGCCGAAGCCTTGATTTCGCTCGAGCTCGAGCAGCGCTTTACAAAGCAGCAAATCTTCGAGTTGTACGCCAACGAAGTGTACCTCGGCAACCGTGGCAGCTTCGGGATTCGCGGATTCGCAGAAGCCAGCGTCGCCTACTTCGGGAAAGACATGCGTGAGTTGAGCCTGGCGGAATGCGCTTACCTGGCGGGTATCATCCGCGCCCCGAATTACTACTCGTCGGCGGACCGCCATCCGGAGCGCGGCGTGCAAGCGCGCGATCGCGTCCTGACGCAAATGCTCGACAACAAATACATCACCGCCCGGGATATGGAAGAGGCGAAGAAGGCGCCCCTGAGGATCATTCACGCCGCGGTCTCGGGAAGGGAAGCGCCTTATTTCGTGGACATGGTGAAGGACCACCTGCTCGACAAATACTCTGAGAACGAATTGTTGAGCGAAAACTTCCGCGTGTACACCACCTTGGATCCGGCGCTGGAACGCGACGCCGTGGCAGCCGTCGATGCCGGAATGAAGAATGTGGACACGCTACTGGCGAGGAGGTACGACAAATGGAGGCGCGAACTGGCGAAGAAGGGAAGCAGCGAGCTGGTTCCCGAAGCGCAGGTGGCGCTCGTAGCGCTCGATCCAAGGAACGGAGAGATCAAGGCGGTCGTAGGCGGCCGTGATTATGGGCAAAGCCAGCTGAATCATGCTCTGGCTCACCGCCAGCCGGGCTCCGTCTTCAAGCCCTTTGTCTATGCGGCGGCGTTCGACAATGCCGTGGACAACGTGCAGCCCATCATCACGCCCGCGACCACCATTGATGACGAGCCGACGACGTTCGAATTCGACGGGAAAGAATACACGCCCGATAATTTCGACGGAAAGTTCATGGGACACGTGACCGTGCGCGACGCACTCACCAACTCGCTGAACGTCGCCACCGTAAAAGTGGCGGAAATGATTGGTTACGGACGAGTGGTGCAGGTCGCGCGTCAGATGGGCTTGGGGACCAACATCCAACCGACTCCGGCGATGGCGCTTGGCTCCTATGAAATGACTCCAATTGACGTAGCCGCGGGATACACAACTTTCGCGACCATGGGCACGCGCGCCGATCCGCAATTCATCCGCAGCGTTGTGAACTCCGATGGCGAAGTCCTTGAAAAATTCACGCCGCAGACCCACGCGGCGCTGGACGCGCGTGTCGCGTTTTTGGTGGACAGTCTGCTCAAGGACGTGCTGAACCGGGGCACAGGCGCGACCGTGCGCGCTCGCGGTTTTACCCTACCGGCGGCGGGAAAAACGGGAACATCGCGAGACGGCTGGTTCGCGGGCTTCACTTCGAACCTTTTGTGCGTTATTTGGGTTGGCTTTGACGACAATCGTGATTTGGGCCTTACGGGCGGAGCCACCGCCGGCCCCATTTGGGCCGATTTCATGATGAAGGCGACTTCTAAGTCGCCGTACCGTGACGTGAGGGATTTTACGATGCCCGATGGCGTGCAATCGGTGGTTATCGATCCGGAATCCTTGCAACTGGCGACGCCCAACTGTCCGACAACTCGCGAGGAAGTGTACGTGGCCGGTTCAGCCCCGACTGATTTTTGCGAATTGCATGGCGGACACGGTCTTACAACTTCAACCGGCAACGTTCTGTCGCAAATTTTCGGCGGGCAACCAAAAACACCCACGACAACCGATGCTAGCGGGCAAGTGGTGATGAAGCCGGACCCCAATCGCCCTCCCGACGCGACCGGTCAGCCTGGCCAGCCGGTGGACCCCAACGCCCAAAACGGGGACAAGAAAAAGAACCCATTAACGAAAATTTTTGGTATCTTTGGGGGCAAGAAGAAAGAACCCGACAAGGCCAAGTCCAAGCCGGAGAAGGGAGATTCGCCATGACCCGTTTCAGAGTGGCGTTTCCAGCAACGGTTCTCCTCCTCAGTCTTTCGATTTCCGCGGCAGCACAATCCCTTGTAGATGGCCCCGGCGGGGCGCCGCCTGTGGCGCCACGCGTGCCGCAAGCGCAGCCTCCTTCGCCCGCTCAATCGCCGGTCATCGTTGTCCGGCCGGACCTGAGCGACGAGCAGATGGCCGACCTCTATATGGCGCGAAAGGAATACCGGGAAGCCTCGCAGCTCTACAAGCGCCTTGTCGACCAGAACCCGCAGAACGCGGTGTACTTCAATAAGCTCGGGATTTCCATGCACCAGCAAACGGCCCTGGGACAAGCGCTAAAGTGTTACGAGCGCGCAGTCAAAATCGATCCCGCTTATGCCGACGCGCAAAATAACATTGGCACCATTTATTACCAGCGCAAGAAATACGGAAAGGCCATCAAGGCCTATCAGAAGGCGATTTCTATCCGGAATGACATGCCCGTCTTGTACAGCAATCTGGCCTATGCCTATTTCGAAGACAAGAAATACGAACAGGCCATTGCGTCCTTCCGCCAGGCGCTGTCCATGGACCCACAACTCTTCGAGCGCAACGGTTCGAGGAACGGCTCGATCCTGCAGGATCGGTCCGTCGGTGATCGGGGCAAATTCTATTTCCTGCTCGCGAAATCGTATGCCGAAGCGGGAAATCTCGATCGCTGCCTGATCTATTTGCGCAAAGCCAAGGATGAGGGCTACAAGCAGTTGGCGGCGATCAAAGAGGATCCATCCTTCGCCGCGGTCATCAAGAATCCGGCTATTCAGGAAGTGCTCGCTCCGAGGCCGGAAGACAACCCGCAGATCTAACCGCGTTACAAGTCTGAGACGTGACTGTCCGGGTTCGCTACAGGGGTTTCCCTGAGGCGGACAGAATTCCGAGGTTTCACGAATCGAGGTGTCTCTAAGTCATTTTGTTTCTTTAGTTTATAGAGCGTCCTCACGGGCCCCTCAGTTGCTCCTCGAGCTGCGGGCACGTGTAGCCTTACGCGGCAAATCGGAGGCGCCCCATGAAAAAGATTGACCGCATTCGCGAGAAAGTCACCATTCCCCCCACTTCGGTTTACCTTTCCAAAATGCATGACGCGGGCTGGCACCTCGTGGCGCTTGAATGGGAGCGCGAAATCGAGTTCTCGGGCGAGCCAGAGGTTCCTGAAGTCGAGCCCGGCTCCGAAGAGATTCCCTTTGGTCTGCGCATCGCCGCCGACTGCCGACACCTCGAGGACGATCCCCTGGAAATGCAGACCCTCAGATTCCTTGCGGAAATGATTGTCCAGGACACCTCCTTCCGGAGCATGGCCGATGCGCTCAACGCTCGTGAGTATCGCACTCGCGACGGCCAGCCGTGGAACGCCGCCAGCGTTTTCAAGCTCGTTCCCCGATTGATTGACATCGCGCCGCGGGTACTGGTCGGCACGGAATGGGAAGCCCGCAAGAAGCAGCTTACGAAAGTCGCCTGGAACTCGTGAGAACAACGTGCCACCGCACGCAATCGAATTCTCCAGCCAAGCGTCTAATCGCCTGATGGTCCAGCGCGTTCTGGCGTGTCTGAGTGTTTCGAGTAATTCTGGTTGCCCGCGGCCTGACTAAAGCGTAAGAACGGCCTTGGAATTGTTCGTCCTGCGGTGGGGTGCGAAATGGAATACTTCTGGCAAGACGTTCGGCACGGCGCGCGTGTGCTGCGCAAGAGCCCAGGCTTCAGCGCCGTGGCTGTTTTGTCGCTGGCGCTGGGAATCGGCGCGAACACCACGATCTTTACAGTAGTCAACGCCATTTTGCTGCATCCTCTCCCGGTAAAGGACATTTCCCAGGTCGTCGAACTGGACACGATTGACACCAAGACGCACGTCGGCTTCGCAAACGCCACGAAAATCGGCTTGTCGTTTCGCAACTTCCAGGATTATCAGAAGCAGAATGAAGTGCTCTCTGGTGTGACTTGCATCATAGCGCTTCCCCTGACCTGGAGCGGAGGCGCGGAGGCCCGGCAGGTCAACGGCCAAATGGTCAGTGCGAATTATTTTGACGTGCTCGGACTGCAGCCCGCCGCCGGCCGCTTTTTTCTTCCCGATGAAGATACAAAACTGAGCGGGAACAACGTCGCGGTCCTCAGCTACAGCTTTTGGACGAACAAGCTGGGGTCGGATCCCAATGAGATTGGCAAGACTTTGACACTGAATGCTGTAGCCTACACGGTGATTGGCGTCGCTCCGAAAGGCTTCAAAGGAACCTTCACCTTCGGCAGCGCCGAGCAAATCTGGGTTCCTACGAGCATGTATCCGCAAATCCTGACGGGCTTTGGATTGGAGTTCTTCAATGACCGCAGGTTCTTGAATACCCTTGCCGTTGGGCGGCTCAAACAAGGAATCGGCATCAACCAGGCCGAAGCATCGCTGAAGACCATTGCTTCGCAGCTCGAGAAGGACTTTCCCAAAGACAATGGCGGTCGCAGCATTGCGCTGACACACTTGGCCGAAGCTGCCGTGGGCGTGAACCAGCACGATCAGATTGCGCTTGCCGGCACGATGATGATGACTGTCGTCGGGCTGGTGCTGTTGATTGCCTGCGCGAATCTGGCAAACCTTCTTCTTGCGCGCGCGGCTCGCCGCGAAAGGGAAATGGGCTTGCGCGCGGCGCTTGGCGCCAGCCGCCCACGCTTGATTCGCCAGATGCTAACCGAGTGCATACTGCTTTCGCTCATTGGCGGCGCCGCGGGCTTGGCGATCGCTTACGCCGGGCGCACGGTGTTGTGGTCCTTTCGCCCGCCGTTCATCCAGGCGGACAGCATTGACTTGTCGCTGGACTCAAACGTCCTGATCTTCACGCTGGGCATCTCGTTGCTCACCGGGGTGCTGTTTGGCGTAGCTCCGGCGTTCAAGGCTTCCGTTCCCGACCTGGCCGACACTCTCAAACTCGGCGGACGCGGCGGCTCGATCGGCTGGGGACGCAACAGGTTGCGCAGCTTGCTGGTGGTTTCCGAAATTGCGCTTTCTCTCGTCGCTCTTGTTGGTGCCGGGTTGTTCGTTCGTAGCATGCGTGACGCGCAGAAAATGGATCCCGGCTTCGAGCCGAAGAATCTCTTCATGCTGGCGTTCGACCTCGGCGCGTTGCACTACGACGAAGGCCATGGCCAGCAATTCCTGCGCGCCGTCGTCGAGCGCGCCAATGCCACGCCCGGCGTGAAGGCCGCGGCCGTGGCCTCCAATTTTCCGCTGGGTGGCGGGTTCGCGCGAACTGTTTTTCCCGAAGGCGAGGACGAATCCACGGGCTACCGCGGCACGCTGACGCAGTTGGACGATATCACCACGGGATATTTCGATGCTTTGCGCATTCCGTTGGTCCGCGGCCGCGTCTTCACCGATGCGGACCGCAAGGAAACGACACCCGTGGCCATCATCAATGAAGCCATGGCCAAAAAGTTCTGGCCGAATCAGGAGGCCATCGGCAAGCGGTTCCATTTCTTTGGTGACACCATGTTGCGCGAAGTCGTGGGAATCGCCCGGAACAGTACCGTGAACGCCATTGGCGAAGACCCTGTGCCGCTGGTGTATTTGCCCGTGGCGCAGGATTACGCGCCCGCCGCCACGCTCCAGGTGCAAACTATGGGCAAGCCGGAGCCGGTGACTGCCGGTGTACGCGCGCAGATTCAGTCGCTCGAGCCGAACCTGGCCATCACCAACGTGCAGACTATCGGCGAAATCATCGACCAGGGGCTCTGGGCGCCGGAAATGGGCGCGGCGCTGCTCACCGTTTTTGGTGGCCTGGCGATGGTCCTGGCTGCCGTGGGAGTTTATGGAGTATTGGCGTACTCGGTGACGCAGCAGACTCGCGAAATCGGCATCCGCATGGCCATGGGCGCAGAGCGGCGCGACGTGCTGGGGTTGGTCGTTGGCCAGGGGCTGAAGTTAACTGGGGCCGGATTGGCGCTCGGGATCCTGGTCGCTCTCGGCTTGACGCGCCAGCTCTCGAGCCTGCTCTTCAATGTCAGCGCCTACGATCCTCTGACCTATGCGGGTGTAACCGTAATCCTCGTGTCCGTCGCCCTTCTGGCCTGCTACATTCCGGCCCGCCGCGCCACCCGCGTGGACCCGCTCGTAGCCCTGCGTTATGAATAGAGAATTGCTTCACTGAACTGGACTCTGGCATTCGAGCCCATCCTAGAGGTAGCCACGCGCTCCTTCGAATCGTTAAATTTCAGGAAAGAGTTCGGAGCCGCTGGATCTTCTATCGTCTGAATCCCCGTGAGCGGCCCTCTGGCGAGAGTTGGTCCGGCTACTCGCCGTGCCGGACGCTCACGAAATCCTGATGGACAGCTCAGGACTTTTGAAGGGACGTTTCTCCATCATCATCATGCAATGAGTCGAAGCCGCGGAGAGCGGCCGACGGGAGGAACGTCGATGTCCGGTGGTCCGAAGGGTAGCGAAGAGCCGTCTATTTTGCCGTGTGTCGTTTGCGGACGCGGCCCGGGATTATTCGAGCTTCCTGGAAGAAGCGAAAAATATTGTCTGCAATGCGGTGCTGATGTAGCGACGTCGATTTTGCTGACAACCGAAATTGATGCCGCAACTAGGGCGGGGCGCGAGAGCGAAGGTCTCGTGGCCGAATTTGGGCAATTGAGCCGCCGTCTCTTGCAAAAGAGTGCAGTTGGCCTAGGAACTCACGCAGCGAAACCTTGCCAATGCCGCAGTGTTCGCGATTTCCCTAACTAGATGACGCCGGCACAACCCAATCCTTGGCCGCTCTGTTACAATGCAAGCAAGATGTCGCGCTCCTTTGGCAGGCCGCGGATTGGTGAACTCCTTGGTAATACAGTCTTAGTTTCACTTATCGCCGCCGCGGTTTGCGCGGCGCAGCAGCCGGCGCCCGGGGCAAAGCCTAAGCCAACGGCGAACTCTCCTGGAACGGGAGCCCCGCAAAAAATCTACGTCGTCCTCCCCTTCGAGAGCGTCGGCGCTCCGGCCAAGCTCGATTGGTTGAGCGAAGGCCTCGAAGAGCTGACGATTCAGCGTCTCACGGCCGCCGGAGAACAAGTCTATTCCCACACCGGCCGCGCCGCCGAACTTGAGCGTTATGGCCTGCCCAGCGGTTCCACGTTCAGCCACGCGACCATGCTGCGTGTTGCGGAAGACCTCGATGCCGATTACGTCATCTACGGAAAATATGCGGTTAAAGGCGCCGCACTCACTCTCGAGGTGCGCATCCTCAGTATGAACCCTTTAGCGCTGCGCCCGCCGGTGCAGGAAAGCGGTCCGGTGGAATCCCTGATGGACCTGCACACGCGGCTTCTGTGGCGGACCCTCTCTTTGCGGGACGGTCGCTACGCCTTCAGCCTGGCGGATTTCAAGAAGCGCCAGCGGCCCCTGCGGCCGGATGCCTTCGAGCAATACGCACGCGGTCTGCAAGCCTCCGACGCTGATGCCAAACTCAGGCAACTCCACGAAGCCGCGCGACTCGAGCCCGACTGGCCGGACGCAAACTTTGCGCTGGGCGAAGCCTATTTCGCAAAAAAGGACTACAACGCCGCGCTAGCCTGGTTCTTCAAAGTTCCTAAGACCTATGACCGCTATCCCGAAGCGCTCTTCTTCAGCGGAGTTTGCCGCCTTCAGTTGAATCAGGCGGACCATGCCGAGGAAGATTTCCATAACCTGCAAGAAACCCTGAAGGGCACCGCCGCGAATGGGGCCGATGCTCCTGAAATCCTGAACAATCTGGCCATCGCCCTGGCACGGCAGGGCAAAGTGGTTCCCGCGCAGGCAAGTCTTCGCCGCGCTGCGGAATTGGCACCCGGCGAAGACGACTATTCATTCAATCTGGGCCTCCTTGCTCTGCAAGGCGGTGATGCTGCGGCCGCGGCGGCTTACTTCCGTCAGGCGGCCGAGCGCGAGCCGGATGGCGCCGAGGACCGCGCCCTGCTGATTTTGTCGCTTGAAAAAGCCGAAAAAACCGCCGAAGCCGACCAGGAGCGTGAAGCCGCGAAAGAGGCCTTTGGGCCGAGCGGGTTGCCGCCGATTCGGTTAGACGAGAAAGGCGAAATGTTAGCCCGTCTGACGCGTATCAAGACCGAGCTGGATCTGAGCGGGCTCCGCGCAGAACCGTCAGACGCTCCTGCGAGCGCTGTTCCTATGGCTGCTGCGACCGACACTCCGGCCGCGCGCATTCGCAAAGGAAGGCAGGAACTCTCCGCTGGGAACATGGCCGCCGCCGAGAAGGATTTTCGCGCCGCGCTTGCGGCCGAGCCCTCGAATGCCGCTGCGCATCGGGGTTTGGGTGAAATCCAGCGCCATCAAGGCAAGATGGATGACGCCGTGAAGGAATTGCAGGAATCTCTGGCCACGCGAGACTCGGCGGAGGTGCGCACCATCCTGGCGAAAATTTATTTGGAGCAGAAAAAAACCGACCTTGCGAGGGCTGAGGCCCAAAAAGCGTTGAAGCTGGCGCCGAACTACGCAGCGGCAAAACAGTTGCTGGATCACTTGCAGAAGTCCAAGGTGCCCGCAAAAAAGCCAGGCGGGGGTGAGCTGTGAGAGCGGCGCTGCGGTTTGGTAGAAAAGAGCCTCCTGGGCGAATGTGGCTTGCCTCGTTTTCATCGGTTTTCGGCGTACTGGCCGTAGCGGCGGGTATGCTGTTGCTCCCATCGTCAAGCGCCAGCGAAAAAACAAGCGGCCCTTCCGTCCAGGAATTGAAACTCGACGGCGAAGTCGAACCGATCCTGGCGACCTACATCGACGAAGGCCTTGAGGACGCCGCCCAACGTCACGCTTCGCTCGTCTTGATCAGCATGGACACGCCGGGCGGGCTAAGCGACTCGATGAAGGACATGATCCAGCACATCCTTGCGTCGCCTGTGCCGGTTGCTGTATACGTGTCGCCAACAGGTGCGCGAGGAGCTTCTGCCGGATTCTACATTCTTCTTTCTGCTGACATCGCGGCGATGGCGCCGGGCACGCACACAGGCTCCGCAACGCCGGTCATCGCAATCGGCGGCGCGTTTCCTATGCAGATTGACGAAGCCTTTCGCAAGAAAATTAACCAGGATGCCACAGCGTTTTTGAGAAGTTTTACAGAGCGGCGCGGACGCAACCCGGAGCTAGCCGAAAAGGCCATCACAGAAGGCAAAGCGTTCACGGAAAAAGAAGCCTTGGACGCCAAGATGATCGATTTGGTGGCCAACTCGACGGAAGATTTGCTTCAGCAATTGGACGGGCGAACCATCACACGCTTTGACGGCACAAAGGTTACCCTGGCGCTAAAAAGTGCCGTGCGCACGCCATTCGAACTCTCCGCGCGCCAAAGATTCCTTTCGCGCATTGTTCAGCCGGATATTTTCTTCCTCCTGCTAATTCTCGGCGCTCTGGGCCTGTACACGGAGTTTACCCATCCCGGGGTCATCGCGCCGGGCGTGATCGGTGGAATCTGCCTGATCCTGGCGTTGTACGACATGCATTTTCTTCCGGTGAATCTGGCGGGCCTGTTTCTAATCATACTTGCGCTCGTGTTTTTCATTTTGGAAGCGAAAGCGCCCAGTCACGGCGTGCTGGCGCTCGGTGGGATTGTCTCGATGTTTTTGGGCGCCTTGTTCCTCGTTCGTTCGCCGCTGACCGCGGGCGGGGTGAGTCTCGGAGTCGCACTTTCAGCGACGCTGCCGTTTGGCGTTATCACTGTCGTCCTCATGCGACTGGTAATTCGTTCGCGAAAATGGAAAACGGCTACAGGTAGGGAGGAGTTGATTGGGTTGACCGGCACAGTCACGGAGGAGTTGAGGTCCGGCGCCGAAGGAATGGTTCGCATCCACGGGGAATTGTGGCGCGCGGTGTCCTCGCAACCCGTGCCGGAAGGCAAGAGCGTGCAAGTGACCAAGGTCGAAGGTTTGAAGCTGTACGTCGAGCCGGTGGAAGTGGCCAGCGCGACGAGGAATTAAGAAAGAAGCAGAGGGAGTGCGTTCTCAGGAGGAATCGAGATGATGGATATCGGTTTCGTGGGGATCGCGGTCATCTTCGGAATCGTGCTGATCTGGTTCTGGAATTCGATCTACATCATTAAAGAGTGGGAGCGGGGCGTAGTGCTGCGGCTGGGTCGGTTGCTCCCAGAAGCTAAAGGAGCCGGCATCCGCTTGGTCTTGTGGCCCATCGAAACGCTTTATCGAATCAGTTTGCGGCTAGAAACGTTGGACGTGCCCCCACAGGACATCATTACACGAGACAACGTTTCCGTGAAAGTGAACGCCGTTTGCTATTTCCGCGTGGTAGACGCCAACTTGGCGCTCTCTCAGGTTCAAAATTATCAGTACGCGACCTCCCAGCTCGCGCAGACCACGCTGCGCAGCGTGGTCGGTCAATTCGAATTGGATGAAATCCTCTCTCAGCGCGAAAAAGTGAACGCCAAGCTCCAAGTGATCCTGGATCAAGACACGGAGCCATGGGGAATCAAGGTCACGAAAGTCGAAGTCAAGCAGGTCGACATCCCCGAGCAAATGCAGCGCGCCATCGCCAAACAGGCTGAAGCGGAGCGCGAGCGCCGGGCGAAAATCATTCACGCCGACGGCGAGTATGAAGCTTCCTCAAAGCTCGCGGACGCGGCGAAGGTTCTGGAGACCCAGCCATCAGCAATTCAATTGAGATATTTGCAAACACTTACGGAAATAGGTGTCGAGAAGAACACTACGATTGTATTTCCCCTCCCCATCGATATTATTAACAAGTGGACCCAGGCGCTGGGAGGAACGCAAAAATAAGAAATGAATTATGGAGGACAACGGGGCGCTGGTGAGCGCGTACTCGAAGGCCGTCACGTCATTGGCTTGTTCCTGGCGGTGATTTTGCTTTCGGGGCTGTTTTTCACCCTGGGCTACGTCATGGGACTGCACCAGTCGGAAGCCAGCGCGAATGATTTGCCCGGCACGCGGGAGCTGCGCAATCCTCCCAAGCCGGAAGTGGTTTCAAAACGCGCGAACAAGACGGCTCCCGCGGAATCCCCTGCTGAAACAGCAGCCCCGACAAGCTCGGAGTGGGAGTTTTATCACGCCGGCGAAAAAGGGAAGGCCGACGACCGGCTGAAGCCCTCAGCCTCAGCGGCTGCCCCGCAATTGCAACAGAGCGCCCCGGTCCTAGTCACATCCTCTCCTCCTCCTGTGCGAAGCGCCAGCGGGAATTCTTCGAAAGCTTCCAGCAGCGGGACCACGCCGGGCAGCGGATATTCCCTGCAAGTCGCCGCAATGAACAAAGAATCAGACGCCATGGACCTGGCGAAAGTTTTGCAGAAAAGGAAATTTCCCGCCTACGTCCTTTCTCCGCACGGAGATAAATACTATCGCGTGCAGGTGGGGCCCTACGCGGACCTGAAGGCTGCCGACCTTGTGCGCAGGGGCCTTGAAGACGCCGGCTTCAAAGCATTCGTGAAGCGTTGATGCCTTCGGACAATGGGCTCACGCTCGTGGCTTCGGCGGAAGCCGGAGCGAAAATACCGGATGGCCTTCGATTATTGATTGGCGCCATTTCCGGTGCGGCGCTTTCCCTTTCCTTCACCGGCCTTTATCTCAGCATCTATTCCTGGATTTGCGTCGGCGTGCTCCTGCTGGCGGTTTTTGGCGCGCGCGGCCGCGTGGCGTTTGCCTGCGGATTTCTCCATGCCTTTTTGTTTGTTCTGATTTCCGTCCCGTGGATCGCCACGGTGCTGCGTGTCCACGGCGGCTTATCGATCGCGGGTGGGTGGGGTGTTCTGCTTTTGATTGCGTCGGCGTGGGGCGTGCTCGTTGGCAGTTTCGCGCTGATTGTACATCGCGTCTCGCGCCGAAGCATCGAGCTGGCGTGCATCGCTGCGCCGTTCGCATGGGTGACGTTCGAATTTGTCCGTGCGCACCTGCCGGAAATCAGCTTTCCCTGGAATTTGCTTGGCTATCCGGCATCGGTCAATCTTGGCTTGCTGCAAATCACGACGCTCACCGGAATTTATGGATTGTCGTTTCTCGCCGCTGCATTCAATGCGCTGCTCGCGTGGGTCGTAGCGTCCAAAAAGGTGGCGCTGAAAAAGCGAATCGTGATCGCCGGAACCGCTGCGGCAGTCCTGGTGACTGCCATGCTGACCGGGCCACACCTGGTGCCGGAGGCGAAAGCCCAGCATTTTGTGCGCGCCGTGCAGCTCAATTTCCCGGAAGTGCCGGAATATCCGCCGGACTGGTTTGCAAAAAACGCCGCGCAGCTCGACGAGATCCTAAAATTAAGTCTCGCGCCGAGCGCCGAGAAGCCAGATTTACTGGTTTGGCCGGAAGTGCCCGCGCCATTTTCCTTTGAAGACACGCAATTCGCCAAACTGGCGTCGGGTTTGGCGACTCGCTTCAGCCATCCGTTTCTCGCCGGAGTGATCGAATGGAAGCAGCCCGCGGATGCCTCGGACGGAGTTCCTCCCGGGCAGCAGGCCGCCTACAACAGTGCCATCCTTGTTGACCCGCAAGGGCAGCGGGTTTTTACCTACGACAAAATTCACCTTGTGCCGTTCGGGGAATACGAGCCGTTTCCGCTGATTCATCGCGTCGTCGCCAACATTTCCACCGAGGTGGGCGGATTCCGCAAGGGCAACCGGTACGCGGTGGGCCGCCTGCCGAACGGAAATACGTTTGGCGTGTTCATCTGCTATGAAGCGATTTACCCGGGCGAAGTGCGCCGGTTCGCGGCGAACGGCGCACAATTGTTCTTGAATATCTCCAATGACGGTTGGTTCGGGCGCTCCGCGGCCGCAGAGCAGCATTTGCACATGGTGCGCGTGCGCGCCGTGGAAAACCGCCGCTGGATCGTGCGCGCGACGAACAACGGCTTTACCGCCTCGGTCGATCCCTACGGCCGCATGATCCAACCGCTGCCGCCGGACGTCCGAGCCGCGGCGGATTTGCCGTACGATTTTCGCACCGATGAAACCATTTACACGCGGTTTGGCGATTGGTTCGCTTGGCTTTGCGTGATTGTTTCCGCTATTCTGTTGCTGACCTCCTTGAAGCAAGGAAATAAAAAAGTAAGGACGTAAAGAAAAGCCTCCCGGAAAGATAGAAATGATCCTCGAAGACCTGCAGCATCGCTACGAAGCTCTGAAACCCCGCATCACCCTCGTGCGGAGTTATCTTTGACGCGCCGAGCAACCGTGAACGTCTGAAGTCTCTCGAAGCCCGCATCGCTGACCCTTCTTTTTGGAACAATCAGGAATCTGCACAAGGCGTTCTGCGCGAGCGGAAGCGCGCCGAGGGGCAAATCGCCGCGGACGAAAAGCTCGCGGCGATGACGGGTGACCTCGAAGCGTACATCCACCTCGCCCAGGAAGAGGCCGATCCCAAGCAAAAAGACGACCTGCTCAAGGAATTGGATCGGGAACTCGGTGCCGCGGACATTTACGTTTCCGACCTAGAGACGAAAACGCTGCTTTCCGGCGAAAGCGATCACCTCAACGCCATCATGACCATCAAGCCCGGGGCCGGCGGGACGGAATCGCAAGACTGGGCATCCATTCTGCTGCGGATGTACCTGCGCTGGGCGGAGCGAAAGGGAATGAACGCGTCCGTGCTGGACGAGACGCCGGGAGAAGAAGCAGGCATCAAGAACGCTACCGTGCAGTTCGGCGGCGAAAATGCCTATGGTCTGCTCTCCGGCGAAACCGGAGTCCACCGCCTGGTCCGAATCTCTCCCTTCGATCAGGCGGCGCGGCGACATACGTCGTTCGCTTCCGTGTTCGTGATTCCGGAAGTTGACGACAAAATTGAAGTCAACATTCGGCCCGAAGACCTGAAAGTGGATACATTCCGTTCCGGCGGCAAAGGCGGGCAAAACGTCAACAAAGTGGAGACCGCCGTGCGCATTACGCACCTTCCGAGCGGCGTGGTGGTCGCCTGTCAGGCGGAGCGCAGCCAGCACAAAAACCGCGAGCTGGCGATGAAGATGCTCCGTTCGCGCCTCTACGACATGGAACTGCAAAAGCGCCAAGCCGAAACCGACAAACTGGACGAAACGAAGATGGACATTTCCTTCGGCAGCCAGATTCGCTCGTACGTGATGCAGCCGTACCAGATGATCAAAAACCACCGCACGAAATTTGAAGTCGGCGACGTGAATCGAGTCCTCGATGGCGATTTGGATCCATTCATTCGCTCCTACTTGATGGCCAAAAAGACCAAAGGCCGCCTCGACGTCCAACCCGACGACAACGGCGAACCGGCTTAAGCGGAGGAGAGGGATTAAGGAATCGGGATTAGGCCGGGGCTACTTCGGAAAATTCATCCGGCGCAGGAGATTCTCGAAACGTGGGTCAGGGCGCAGACTGTCTATCCTGAGAGCGGTCCTCAAGAAATACGCCAAGTCCGGATTTCTTAGCTAAACTCTTTCTCAGCGGTCTGCCACTCCCAGTCATACCGCCAATTCAACAAACCAAGGAGAACGTGGGCGTCGCATTTATTTTCGTCCAGTTCCAAGGCTCGATGCACGGATTGCTTGGCGGGTTCAAACGCGTCCCGTGGTGCAAGCCGTCGAAGCTCACCAAGATTGAAATAGGTGCCCGCCAGCGCCATGTGAGCGGTCACAAAGTTTGGGTCTTTCTGAATGGCTTTCTTACGATGAATCTGGGCTTTTCTGATCCCGTCATGCTCGTTCGGCATCCTCGCGAAAATTGCCCGCCATGAAATAGTCCTGAAAAGCCTCCGGATCTACTGGCGTGTCTGGCGAAGTCGCGCGAGCTCGGGAGTTAGCTTCAGGCGATCTGTCGAGCGATGGCTTCGGCCACGTCCGCTTGCAATTTCAGGACATCTCCAAGGTCACGCTCATAGGTTTCCGACCATAAGTGCCGGTCGGGAGAGACTTGCGCTTCTCCCCCTTGTACTGCATGACGGAAGTTCGTGAAATGACTTTGAGAAAGAGTTGATGCGCGAAAGCTCGCCTATCAACTCGTCAGTCATTGCATCGGTGAAGTATTCCTGCTCGAGATCGCCGGAGAAGTTCGTCAGCGGGAGCACGGCGAGTGAGTGGATTTGCGGCTGAGAGGCGAAACGGGACAACAGCTTGCTGCGCACGCCACCCGAGCTCAGGATGAAGATTACTGCCGCGATCCCCAGGATAATAGCGGATGCAAGCAGCATAGCGGACCTTGTGAGCAGCGACTGGCGTTGGCCTGGTTGGACCGTGTGCGGGCCGGTGTCGGCGATGAAACGATCCCGCGCCGGGGACGTGTTTCGATGTACCGGGAGCTTGCTGCTGTGTCACCGAGGGCTTCGCGCAACCGCTTCACGGCCGCGTTTAGACCGTGCTCAAAATCCACAAATGTGTCCACAGGCCAGAGCTTTGCGCGGAGTTCCTCTCGAGTGACAACCTGGCCCGGGCTCTTCGAGAACTGCAAGCAAGATCTGGACAGGCTGGTCCTGCAGCTTCACTCGGAAGCCCTTGCGTCTACGCTCGCCACTTTGTGGATCAACCTCGAAGACTCCGAAACGGATAAGACCGTTCGGCTGTGCCTTCTGCACGTGAGATTCGCCCGTTACTAAAGCTAGGGAATCATGTAGCCTTTCTTGCCGGTACACAAGCCCCATCTTCCCGCGCGCGCCTGACATGCTCAACGGCTTCAAAAAGCTCAAGCGCATGTTCTTGAGGCGGGGTCGACAGATTTCTTCGTTTAGGGTGCTATGATTTTGCGCATGAGGGCGGGGCTTCTTGACACCTATTTGGCCGCAAATCTCTTCTTGGAAGCAGTTGTTTCGATTGGATTTGTTCCAGGGGCAGTGGCTCATGCACATTCGGCAAGCGCGGAGAGGCAAGAGAAAGCCATAGGCTCGAAGGTCGACTATGCCAAGGCGGCGGAGGCATTTCAGAATGAGACTGCGCGGGCGGCAGGCTTGGTGGAAGCGTGGGTGAAGTGGGCGGATTTTGATTTGGAACGATTTCGAGTCCTCGAATTGGAGCTGAGAAGGTCCCAGAGCGGAATGGCGGTGGTGTTGAGGTTGCAGGCGCAGGGCTTGCACGCCGGGCCAGAGACGCGAGAAGAGCTGTTGTGGCAGTCGGCCACGGCGGATCCGGAGCAGCAAGGGATTTGGGGTGAGTTGGGCGCGGAGCAAGCGCACAGGGGGATGCTGGCGGAAGCTCCGGCGACACTGAAGGTTGCGCAGGAGCGGCAACTGAAGGATTTGTGGACGCTGCGACTGGAAGCGTTGATGGCCGCGAGGCGAGGTGATTGGAAGCGCACTGAAGAACTTCTTTTGGAGTTGGGAAGCCGCTCACCGGCAATGCTTCGAGAGGAAATGCAAAGCTGGCCGCGGAGTCTGGTGCCGCCGCAAAATGTTGCCGGTGAAATCTGGGAGTGCGCTCGAGAAAATTCCGCGGCGTGCGTGGAAAAAATAAAATTTCCCACAAACGAAATCCAGGATTCCGAAGAGCAGCTCTTCGCCGAAGAGCGCTGGGAGCGGCTGGCAGCGCTGCCAGCGCCTCCCGCGGAAGCGCCAGCGGCGTGGTTTCGACGCGGCGTCGCGCTGGCGGAACTGAAGGACTGCACTCGCGCGATTGGTTCGCTCGAGCGCGGCCTCGATGTCGGCGCGGAAACGGCTGCGTATTGGCTGGAGTTGTGCTACGCATCCGAAGCGGAACACGCGGTTGCTCGGCTTGGCGCGTTGGGAAATCAAGTGGCGTTTCATCGCGTGCGCGGAGATTTTCTGGTGCGCGTCAAGGGCGATATGCAAGCGGCGTCGGACGAATATGTCAAGGCGCGACAACTCCAGCCGCTCGATCCTTTGCTGGCGGAAAGACTCGCGCAAGCGTACGAAAACCTTGGCGACAGGCAGCACGCGAAACAAGCGGCTCGCGAAGCGCTTGCACTCGATCCGCGGCGCTCGGTTTTGTTGCGGCTTCTCGCTTCGATGGCGATGAACGAAAGAGACTATCCGAACGCGCTCGATTCCCTGAACAAGCTGCTAGCCCTGCGGTCAAATGACGCTTGGACGCACGTGCAACTTGGAATCGCTTACGCGCAAACCGGGAAACCGCAAGAAGCGTTTGCAAATTTGCAGCCGGCGCTGGCGGTGGGCTATCCGGACGAGCGCGGCGCGCTGCACGCCATGCTGGCGAGCGTTCTGCGAAAGCTTGGGCGCGAGCAGGAAGCGCAAAGCGCGGCGGCGGAATCCGACCGCCTCTCCCGTCTCTTCCAGCAACACGGATTCAAGAGCTCCGATGATCACCAGTAGGCGCAGCTTCCTTTCTAATGCGGCAGCGTTCGTTCCATGCGGTCTCGCGCATCCTCTCCTGGGGCTTGCCTTTGCGCAACCTTCTCCCCGGCACGCGCGACCTCCCGTCGCGACGCATCCACGCGCAGGCTCGATTCGGTTTGAGCTCGCGCCGGCTTCGTGCGGCTTGGATTTTGTGCTGCGCAATGGAGCGCAAGGACGCAAATACCAGGTGGAAACGCTTCCGGGCGGGCTGGGAGTGCTTGATTTTGACGGCGACGGCTGGCCGGATCTTTTTTGCGTGAATGGCGCCACGCTGCCTTCGCTCATGAAAACGGGGCCCCAGTACTGGAACCGGCTTTATCGCAACAATCGCGACGGGACCTTCAGCGACGTCACGGAAAAAGCGGGGCTGGCGGGGCAAGGCTACGGGATGGGCGTGGCGGTGGGCGATTACAACAATGACGGGCATGAGGATTTGTTCGTCGTCGGCGTGCATGGCAATCAGCTTTATCGGAACAATGGAGATGGAACGTTCACCGACGTCACCGAGCAAGCCGGACTCGGCGCGCCGAGCTTGAAAAAATTCTGGTCTATTGCGGCGGCGTGGATTGATTACGACAACGACGGGTGGCTGGACCTGTTCATCTCCAATTATTGCGACTGGACGCCGGAGAGCGATCCGGTTTGCGGCGGATATTGTCATCCGGATGTTTATCGCGCGGAGCCGATGCAGCTTTTTCATAACAATGGCGACGGCACGTTCGCGCAGGTGACGGCGAAAGAGGGATTTCCCGAAGTGCTGGGCAAGGGAATGGGCATCGCGATGGCGGATTTTGCCGGTGATGGGCCAGGCTTGTTCGTGGCCAACGACAATGCGCGGAATTTGCTTTTCCGACCGACTGGGCATGGGTTCCAGGAGATCGGCACGGAAGCGGAAGTGGCGTACAACGGAGACGGGCGAAACATTTCTGGAATGGGCGCGGACTTCGGCGACATTGACGGCGACGGCCGGCCGGATTTGGTGATGACCGGGCTGAAAAATGAAACCTACGACGTGTTTCTGAACCGGGGCGGAGGCGCGTTTGAGGATGGGAGCGCATCCACCGCGCTGCTGGCATTGAGCCGTCCATGGAGCGGATGGGGATGCGGCCTGGTGGATTTGGACAATGACGGCTGGCTGGACCTGTTTGTTGCCGGAGGCGGGTTTGAGGCGAAAGACGCGCAGGCGAATCGAGTGTTTCGGAACGCCGGGGGGAAATTTGCCGATGTTTCGGGCAGCGTTGGAAGAGAGTTCGCTGCGGCGAGGCTGCATCGCGGGGCCGTGTTTGCGGATTTTGACCGCGACGGAAGAATCGACGCAGCGGTGACGGCGATTGGAGAGCGGATTGAATTGTGGTGGAACCAGAGTCCGCGGAAACACTGGCTGCAGTTGCGGCCGAAAGGGAAGAAAAGTAACCGCTCGGCGATTGGCGCACAGGTGACGTGCAAATCGGCGAGCCGGACACAGTCGCGCTGCGTAACGAATTGCGTCGGGTACGCGTCGAGCAGCGACCTGACGGTGCACTTCGGGCTGGGCGAGGATCGCCTGGCCGCCGTGGAGATTCGCTGGCCCTCGGGCGCTGTGCAGAAGTTGGGGGAAGTGGCGGCGGACCAGAGGATCGAAGTGGAAGAGCGTGGTGATTCGTGACGTGTGACTGGTGACGGGTGAAAGAAAGAATCCCGGCACGCATGCCACAGACGTGGCGGCATAGATGCTGGGCTCCAAGGTATTTCCAGTCGAAGGCGAACGGAGTTCACGAGCGCGGTGATAAGCTGGAGCTCAAGCAACCCTGTCACTTCAAGCCAGAAGGGGTAGGTATTACCCACTCCCTGACAATTCGTATGCTCTTGCTTACTACAAGCAGGTTGCGCCCTACAAAGGTAAGATGCCGCGCTGAAGCCGAAACCTCAGGCTAGTTCGATCATCGGTTTCGGTGGAGCCGAAATCAAGCCGGGATTCATCGCGCGAAATGCGCGCGATGGGGCAGAGATCATCGTCGCTGTGGTCCTCGGAATGGCACCATTTAGCGCGGTGGGGAGTGGGAAATGGGTTCCATTGGGAAAGGGGAGGTTTCCGTTAGCGGTGCCGTCGGCGCCGCTCGGGGGTGGAAAATGACTCTTCGACCCTGGTTTAAGGCATTTCGGTTCAATGCGTTGACTGGGCGCGCGGACGGATGGTAAGTTGAGAAGGTCAGTTCCCATGATGGTTGATGTGAGAGTGCGTTGATCCGAAGTGGGGCGTCCGCCTGCTACTGGCCGCCTGTGGGCCGTGAAAGCAAGCGGCCGTGCCTGCAGCAAGCAGGCTCAGCAGGAGGGCAGGCTCTCCGAAAATCGTTGGTCCCTATAGAAATGGGGGACAAGCATTTGAATGAAGCGACATGGGTGGGGACACGCACGAAGGCGCCGCCCTGCAGCGACCACTGAAGTGTAGTTCCTCGCAATAGAAAGTGGGCGCAGCAAGCTGCGCCAATGCAAAGAGATTAGAGGATTCGGAAACAGGAGAGGCAAATCAACAAGGAGATTGTTTTGAGCGAAGCCTTAAGAAATTTCTTGTTTACCTCGGAGTCGGTGACCGAAGGGCATCCCGATAAGATTGCGGACCAGATTTCCGACGCGGTGCTCGATGAAGTGATGCGGCAAGACACGCAGGGCCGGGTGGCGTGCGAGACGCTGGTCACAACCGGGCTCGCGGTGGTGGCGGGAGAGATCACGACGTCAGCGCACGTGAATTACGACGAGTTGGTGCGCGAAACGATTCGCGGCGTCGGTTACGACGATGCCAGGTTCGGCTACGACGGACACACATGCGCGGTGATGTGCACGGTGAAGCGGCAGTCGCCGGACATCGCCATGGGCGTGGACACCGGCGGCGCCGGCGACCAGGGACTGATGTTCGGCTTCGCGTGCGATGAAACCGAAGAATTGATGCCCATGCCCATTCAACTGGCCCACCGCTTGACGCAACGCCTCTCCGAAGTTCGCAAGGCCAAGATCGTTGATTTCCTCCGGCCTGATGGAAAATCCCAAGTGACAATTGAATATCGCGATGGCCGGCCGGCGCGCGTGGATTGCGTGGTGATTTCGACGCAACACAGCGACAAGGTGTCGAACGCGGAGTTGCGCGCTGCCTTGATGGAGCACGTGATCCGGCCAATCGTGCCCGGGCGGATGCTCGACGCGCAGACGAAATATCACATCAACCCGACAGGCCGGTTTGTGATTGGCGGGCCGATGGGCGACGCGGGCTTGACTGGGCGCAAAATCATTGTGGACACGTATGGCGGCTACAGCCGGCACGGTGGCGGCGCGTTTTCGGGGAAGGATCCGTCGAAGGTGGACCGGTCGGCGTGCTACATGGCGCGGTACATTGCGAAGAATATTGTGGCCGCGGGGCTGGCGCGCAAGGCGGAAGTGCAGTTGGCGTACGCGATTGGCGTGGCCGAACCGGTGTCGGTGATGGCGGAGTCTTTTGGCACGGCGGCGATTCCAGAAGAAAAAATCACGGAACTGATTCGCGAGAACTTCAAGCTCACACCGAAGGGAATCATTGACACGCTGGATTTGCGGCAGCCAGTTTATAAGGCGACGGCAGCGTACGGGCACTTCGGGCGGAGCGGGCCCGGGTTCACCTGGGAGCGTACCGATCGCGCGGATGCGCTGCGCAAAGCCGCGGGGCTTGCAGCCGCAGTGACGGCAGAAGTTGGCGCGCACCGGTAAGGCTCCGTTGTTTTGAAGACAAAACCATTTCTTTCGGGGTCAAAGCCCTGTTTATTGTGTCGCGGAATGTCGGAGTTAAAGCTTGCCTGCGGCAGGCAGGCTCCGACCGACTAAATGAGGAATAAAAGGCAGCTTCTAGTCGTTTAGGAAAATTCGAAGGTAGGAGCAAGAACTTGGCTATCGCGCAACTGAAAGAAGGTGATGTGAAAGATATCGGGCTGGCGGATGCCGGCAAGAGGAAAATCGAGTGGGCCGCGCAGCAGATGCCGGTGCTCGAGATTATTCGCAAGAGATTCGCAAAAGAACAGCCGCTGAAAGGTTTGCGCGTGTCGGCGTGCCTGCACGTGACCAGCGAAACGGCGAATCTGATGATCACGTTGCGCGACGGCGGCGCGGAAGCGGTGCTGTGCGCGTCGAATCCGCTTTCGACGCAGGATGAAGTGGCCGCGTCGCTGAATCGCGATTTCAATATTCCGACGTACGCGATTAAGGGCGAGGACAATGAGACGTATTACTCGCACTTGAGCGCGGCGCTGGAGCACAAACCGCAGTTCACGATGGACGACGGCGC
>Ga0126379_10000014_pt1 | contig 79644 bp, 61 predicted proteins | sample PanSoiMetPlot_24_FD_92640 | JGI IMG/M metagenome (GOLD analysis project Ga0126379, IMG submission 92640) | Tropical forest soil microbial communities from Panama - MetaG Plot_24 | ecosystem: Environmental > Terrestrial > Soil > Tropical forest > Bulk soil | place: Panama | collected 2016-02-17
AAGCCCTCTTTAACAGCATCAGAAGTCGAACAAATTCTCACGAGAGCAAAAGGCCGCTATAAGGTCTTGTTTGCGCTCTTGCCGGGAACCGGGCTGCGCATCGGTGAGGCCCTCGGGCTGAAAATCGGTGAACATTTGTCCGGCGACTTCTCCACAATCAGAGTTAGACAGAGCGTTTGGCGTGGCTCCGTTCAGACTCCGAAAACCGACAACGCTGTTCGAGAGATCGACATACCCACGTCTCTTGCTGCGTTGTTGAAAGCATCGGTTGGCGGCAGGACCTCGGGATTTCTTTTCCAATCCGAGTCTGGCCGACCGCTTACTTATCGCAACGTTTTGCGGGACGGTCTTGGGAAGATTCGCAGGGATATGCAGCTGGAGGGAGGCAAGGCGTTCCATGCCTTCCCGTAAAGTGAAAAAACTCGTCCCGGTCACTGCCCTGAGCAATAACTCATTGCTCAGCACCCGTCGATGTTAAATCAGGCGCGGGAGGTCTTCTGCCAGGGGAGATTCCCAGCATCCTTAATATATATGTGCTCATTGTGAGCCCATCGCCCGCTGTCCCGTCGACTCTTATGCCGCTTCCCTCTCGTAATGCTTCAGCACGCCGCCCAGTCGTTCTCGACACCGCACTGCTCCCCTGTTCCTTCTTGCCTCCGTCTGCGAGGGAAACAAGATCCGGTTGTCTTTGCCCTGATGGTTGCGCTCCTCGTGGTAATGTACGAGATATTGCTGTAGCGCTCGCCGCAGTGACGATTCTCCAACCAGGATTAGCCTCGACAGACATTCTTCTTTGACCGACCTGACCCAGCGTTCGGCGTACGCGTTCAAATTCGGGCTTCTTGCTGGTAAGCGAATCGGCTTCACGCTTCCCGATTCGATCAGTTCACGAAAGGATTCGCAGAACTTCGCATCTCGGTCATGCAGCAGATAGCGGCAGTCTCTCAGGCATCCCCACTCCTCCATCGTCATGTTTCGCGCTTGCTGCTCCATCCACTCCTGATCCGGATACGGCGTGAATCCTGCCAAGTTCACCCGGCGAGTCTCCAAGTGGATGAAGAACAGCACATAGTAGGTCGTCAACCCTTTGAGCGTTAGGACTTCCGTCGTGAAGAAGTCCATCCCAACCAAAACGTCCCGGTGTGAACGGATAAAGTCTTTCCACGAAACGGTTTGCCTGCGCTTCGGAGCGGGAGAAAGGTTATGGCGACGAAGAATGTTGCCCACGGTCTGATCGGACAGCCGATGGCCTAGATTCGCCAAGGCACCGACGATCCGATCATAGCCCCAACTAGGATTCTCTTTTGCCATCCGCACGACTAACCGCTCGACTTCCTCAGAACTCCGTGGTCGGCCCACTCGCTGGCGAAATCTCGATCCATCAAACTTTTTTGCGATGAGTTTCCGATACCAGCCCAGAATCGTATCGGGCTTGGCCGTTGCCGCCACTTCCTCCAAGACCTTTCGTCCCAGCCGGTGAGCGATCTCGGCCAATGCGGCTTTTTCCTCTTCTGAGAGTAACAGCCGACCCTTGACCTGGGCTTTCAGGATGCGGTTCTCCGCCGCCAGATACTCGTTTCGCAGCAGGAGTTCTTGATTGACTGTTCCGGCGACATAGGCGAGCAGGCGCGCCCAAAGAATCTTGGATTCCTCTGTAATCGATAATTTCGCGAACGCGAGATTGTAGGCGCTGTTCTGGGTCGAACAAGCCTATTCAAAAAGGGAGCCTGTGCAAAATCCTAAGCTACGCTATTTCAAGCCGCTCGAGTTTATTGACCACACGGCATCCGAGCGTTCAAAGATCTGATCGAACATTGGTCGAACCTCCTTGTGGGGTGAGATTCGACCAGTATCGCTTCAAGAGTGTGTGTACCCCGCTCCACGCGGATCAGCTTCCGTGTTCGTTGGCGACCGTTGTGGGATTAGAACGTTGGGTGAATTATTCGTATCTCAAAGCGACCATCGGATCGACTCTTGTCGCCCGTCGCGCGGGAATGTAGCAGGCCAGCGCCGCCACGCCGGATAGAATTAGCGAAACGACAGTGAACGTCAGCGGGTCCGCCGTGCTAACGCCATAGAGCAGAGACTGGACTAGCCGAGTCGCGCCTGCGGCCACTACGATGCCGATTGCTGTGCCGAGAAGCGCTAGGCGAATTCCTTGGCCGAGCACCAAGCGCAGAACATCCCGCGCACTCGCGCCTAACGCTACACGAACGCCAATCTCGTGCGTCCGTTGCGCAACGAATTGCGCCATCACTCCGTAAATACCCACGGCCGCGAGCGCCAAAGCCATTCCCGCAAATCCCGCGAACAACGCCATGTTGAAGCGATGTGGCGCGAAGGTATTTGCGAGGCGTTGCTCCATGCTCTGCGGCCCAAGGAGCACCATGCGGTTGTCGATAAAAGCGAGAGTGCTCCGCACAGCCGGAAGAAAGGACAACGGCTCAGAGCTCGTGCGAAGAATGATCGCAGCATCATAGTCCGGCATGTCGTCGGCCAGAACTTGCGGATAGTGGAAATAGGCTGTCGGTGTGCGGTCTTTATCCCAGCCGAAGTAGCGCTCGTCTGCAACAACACCGATGACCGTCAACCACGGCGAGGACTTATCGAAGAATTTGACCTGCTCACCCACGGCGTTTTCTCCGGGGAACAGTTCACGCGCCGCAGCTTCATTCAAAATAACTGCGAGAGCTCCGCCCTGTGCGTCCTGCGCCGTGAACTCCCTTCCCGCAAGCAAGGGAAGCCGCATCGTCCGAAAATAATTCGTGCTAATCGGGTTGTAGATAATGTCTGGCGCGCGGTTGGGATCAATGTCCGGATTCTTTGAGGTGATTACTGGCCCATCGGCCTCGAAACCGCTCGGCGGAATCGATTTCGACAGCGCCACAGAAACCACCCCGGGAATGGCGCCCATTCGCTCAGTGACCTGCTGATAGAAATTTTCTGCCAGGGCCGCTTTGCGCACTTGCGGCGAGAGGTAAAACGTCAGGAGATTCCGCGAATCGTAGCCGGGCTTCGCAGAGATCAATGTCAGAAAACTCCGCACCGCCAACCCCGCACCGGCAAGAAGCACCAGCGAAAATGCGATCTCCGCCACGACTAACGCCTGCCGTAGCACGCCGCGTTCTGTTCCGGAGGTCGTCCGCGTAGTTCCGTCTTTCAAGGTGTCAGCGAGATTCACCTTCGAAATGCGAATTGCCGGAACCAGCCCAAAAAGAATGCTCGCCAGAACCGAAATGCCCAGTGAGAAAAGAAGGACGCGAACATTGATTTGAACGTCTTCCATTCGCGGGAAATTGCCGGGATTGAGGGCGCGAAATGCTTGCAATCCGCAATGTCCAAGCAAAATACCCAGTGAACCGCCTAGCAGACCCAGAAGCAGGCTCTCCGTCAGACATTGGCGAGCGAGCCGGCTCACGCCCGCGCCCAACGCGCTGCGCACCGCAATCTCACCGTTCCGCCGCACAGCTTGCGCAAGCGTCAGGTTGCCGATGTTCGCGCAGGCGATCAGAAGCACGAGGCCTACAGCGGCCAGCATGATCCACAAGGCTTCGCGCACCCGCAGGCCGACCCTGGACAACATCGGAATGACGATGGCTCCCTGCTCTGAATTATCCGCGGGATACTCTTTTTCCAGCGCGCGGGCAATCGCGTCCATTTCGCTTTGTGCTTGCCGCAAGGAAATGCCCGGTTTCATGCGGCCGACCACGGACATAAAATTTTCGCCGCGCCGTTTTGTCGAGGTTCAGCGGAATGAAAATCCGAGCATCGCCCACCAACACGTAGCGGAAATTTTCCGGGAGTACTCCGATTACGGTGAAATTTTGAGAGTTAAGAATAAGTGACCGGCCAATCGCAGCAGGGTCGGCGGCAAGGCGATCCTTCCAGAAGCCGTAACTCACGATAGCGACATGATCGTGACCTGTTTGTTCTTCCGTTCTAACAAAGTCGCGCCCCAATACCGGCGTGACCTGTAAAACAGAAAAGAAAGTCGAGGAGACCGCCGCTCCGCTGATGTTTTCAGGCTGATTGCCCAGCATGACGGCAACGCCGCGGCCATCGAAGCCCGCGAGCGACTGAAATTGCGTGGCGCGCGCCCGCCAGTCCAGGAAATTCGGCCCGGAAACTGGCACGGGATGGTCGAACCTTGGCACGGTTCTCGCAACGACTACGAGCTGCTCGGGATGCCGGTACGGAAGCGGCTGCAGCATCACACCGTTCACAATGCTGAAGATCGCGGTGTTCGCCCCTATACCCAGCGCTAAAGTGAGCACGACGACGGCGGTGAAGCTCGGAGATTTGCAAAGCATCCGCAGACCAAAGCGCAAATCCTGTAGTAGCTCTTGAATCCAATTGACTCGACGTGCATCGCGGCAGGTCTCTTTGGTTTGCTCGATGCCACCGAGTTCGATTAGCGCTCTGCGGTGCGCTTGCTGAAGCGTCATACCATTGGCGACCAGTTCCTCGGTTTTTCGTTCGAGGTGATCGCGCAGCTCGTCGTTCAATTCCTGGTCCGCCTGCGCCCGGCGAAACAACGACCGCAACCGTAGCGGAATCGTGTACAGGCAATGCTCCGGTCGCATTCTCCGACCCTCCCTCACTCGTATCTCAAAGCGACCATCGGATCGACGCGCGTTGCCCGTTGCGCCGGGATGTAGCTGGCAAGTGCCGCCACGCCGATCAACAGCGTCGCGACGCTGAAAAGTGTCGTGGGGTCGTTAACGCCAACCCCATACAGCATGCCGGAAAGGAAGCGTGTTAGCAGCAACGCTCCGACTGTTCCCACCAACACTCCAACGACCGCTAGCATCATTCCGTGTCGCACAACCAGGTGCAGGACATCCCCACGCTTTGCGCCCAGTGCCATGCGGATGCCAATCTCGTGTGTGCGCTGGCTGACCGTATAAGACATCAGCCCGTAAATGCCAATCGCCGCCAGCCCCAAGGCGATCGCGGCAAAAGTAGCCAGCAGTGACATCTGGAATCGCCGGCCCGCTACTGAATCCTCCACCACCTGTTCCATCGTTTTGATTTTGAACAAAGGCTGATCTTTGTCGACTGCCATCACCGCGTGGCGCACCCCGGCAGTGAGCGCCGCCGGATTTGCGCGTGTCCGTATGGTAAGCGCCATGTACGGCACCGGCACTTGCAGCAGCGGAGCGTAAACTTCGGGGCGCCCTGCTTCAACGAGACTATCCTGCCGTACATTCCCTACAATGCCGACTACCTGCCTCCAGACCGGCGCGCTGCCGTCTTCGAGCTTCACTCGCTTCCCCATGGCGTCTTCGTTCGGCCAGTACTGCCCTGCGGCAGACTCGTTGACAATGGCCACCGGCAGCGAGCCTTCGCTGTCCGCCCACGTGAAAGTCCGCCCGCGCAACAAACGGATTCCCATCGCACAGAAGTAGTCAGGAGTGATCTTCGGTCGCTCTGCTTGAATCTCCATCTCGTCCGGCCTCACAGGGTGGCCCTCGATGGAAACTGGGCCCGTGTCATTGGTCAGCATTGGCGCCGAGTCTGCTGCTCCTGCACATTCCACTCCGGGAAGCGACGTTATGCGGTCCATCACTTCGCGGAAGAATACGGCTTGCCGCTGGGGCTCCAGATATTTGGAAGGCGGCAGCATCACGAAGGCCGTCAGAAGGCTCTTTGGATTGAACCCAGGGTCAACCTGCTGTAACTGCACGAAACTCCGGATCAACAGACCGGCTCCAGCCAGCAACATCAGCGCCAATGCTATCTCCGCCACCACCAGAACGCTACGCGCTCTAGCGCCCGTGGAGCCGATAGTCAGCCTGCTTCCGGATTCCTTGAGCGAATCTTGCACATCCGCCTTGTACCCTTGCAGCGCGGGTGCGATGCCGAAGATCAGTCCCGTTCCTATCGTCAGCGCAGCGCTGAAGATGAGCACGTGCAGATCAATCGTGGTCTCGTTGAGTCGCGGAATATCGGGCGCCAGCCGGACGAAAAGTTCCAAGACCTCGTAGCCCAGGAGCAGCCCGCTGACTCCGCCGAAAATGGCGAGCAGTACACTTTCCGTCAAGAACTGCCGGATCAAGCGCGCGCGTCCGGCCCCCAGCGCCTGCCGCAATGCGGCTTCACGCCGCCGCGTTGCGCCACGTGCGAGAAGAAGATTCGCCACGTTGGCGCATGCGATCAACAGCACCAGGCTGATCGCACCCAGAAGGATCAGCAGCGCCGGACGAACTTCGCTCCCCACTTGCCGCTGCCAACCGGCAACCTTCACACCCAACCCGCGGTCCTCCGCGTACTTCTCAGCCAGTCCATGGTTGATGGCATCCATTTCGGCTTGAGCCTGCGCCAGCGTGCCCCCGGGCTTTAGGCGCGCGAATGTGTAGTAGTTATTGCTGACACGCTCGTTGCGGCTTGGATCGGGTGCTGGCGGGAGCCACGCGTCGACCCGGTTTGAGACAGAGAGGTCGGGTGGAAATCGAAAATCAGGAGCCATCACGCCGATCACGGTGTAACGCTGGTCGTCGACGTCCACTGTGCGCCCAATGACGCCCCGGTCCGAACCGAAGCGTCTTTGCCAGAGGCCGTAACTCAAAATGATTACATGATCGTGGCCGGGCTGATCTTCTTCCGGCAGGAATCCCCGTCCAAGCATCGGCTGCACCCGCAGCAGTTGGAAGATCTGCGACGAGGTTATTACTCCAGACAGCGACTCTGGATGATCGCCTCCCTTGATGCTGATCACCCAGGTTCGCACGGTGGCCATTTCCTCAAACACAGTGTTTTGGCGCCGCCAGTCTTCAAATCTGGGGTATGCCGTCCACATGCCCCAGCGGTTGGTGTTGGGATTCGTAGACCAGATCTGTACCAGCCGATCCGAATCGGGATAGGGAAGTGGTCGAACCAGGACTGTATTTACCACGCTGAAAATCGCGGTGTTGGCTCCAATCCCCAGCGCCAATGTCAGCACGGCAACGATTGTGAACCCAGGGGATTTACGCAGCATGCGCAAGCCAAAGCGCAGATCCTGTGCGAAGTCTTGAATCCAGTTCACCCTGCGCGCATCGCGGCATTTCTCTTTGGTCTGCTCGATGCCGCCCAAGTCGAGTCGCGCGCGGCGGTGCGCCTCTTCTTGCGTCATTCCTTGCGCGACGTATTCCTCGGTTTTTTGTTCGAGGTGGTCACGCAACTCGTCGTCCAATTCCTGGTCCGCCTGCGCCCGGCGAAACAACGACCGCACCCGCAGCGGAATCGTGTACAGCCAATGCTCCGGTCGCATGCGCCTGACCCTCCTCTACTCGTATCTTAGGGCAACCATGGGATCGACACGCGTGGCGCGACGAGCCGGAATATAGCTTGCTAGCAGGGCCACAATCAGCAGGAACAAAGGAACCGAAATGAACGCTATAGGATCGTGCGCGCTTACGCCGAAAAGCATGCTGGAGAGCACTCCGCCCACAGCGGCGCATCCTGCTACCCCGACGAGTCCGCCGATCAGGACTGGGCGCATTGCTTGCCGCAGCACCAGGTTCATAATTTGACGCACATCAGCGCCGAGAGCCATGCGGATGCCGATCTCCCGCACGCATCGGCTTACGCTGTAAGACACCACCCCATATACTCCGATCGAGGCAAGTATCAGTGCCAGGGCGCCAAGCGCTCCCGAAAGCGCGGCCACAATGCGCGAGGGCTTGCGCCAAACTTCCAGGTAGTCCTCAAGTCTCGTAATTCCAGCCACGTAAGCAGTAACGCCAACGGGCATGTCCTTGTCGAGCGATTGGACGGCCTCGCGAATGCCTTTTGCGGTCCCGGGAAAGTCTCCGGCGTAGCGAGCCAGCATGTAAACGCGCACATCAACTAGCGGCCCCGTTGGGAAATAGAGGTATGCCTCATTTAGCTCGCCAAGATGCCAGACTTGCGCATCTTTCGCGACCCCGATAACCGTATGTTCGCGCCCGCTGCTATCGCGCAACGTTTTCGCCAGCGGATCTTCGCCGGGCCAAAGCTGCCGCGCTGTACTCTCTGAGACGATCACTCCTGGAGCGTTGTACGTTTCCCCTGGCAGAAAGCCGCGGCCTCGCACAATGGGAATGCCGAGGAGGGAAAAATATTCTGGCGAAACGTGGTTGTATAGCATTCCAACTTTGTCGCGTTGGCCTGGAACCGAGAACATGTCGCCGCTAAAGTCGTGGCTTAGCGGAGCGCACTCCGCTTGCGCAACTTCGATCACGCCGGGAAGGCCTGCGATACGCTCTTGCAATTCACGCACAAAAACGGCTGCGCGATTTGCATCATAGCCTTGGGTCTCGAGATCCAGAAACATGCTCGCAACGCCCTTGAAATCAAAGCCAGGGTCAACCGTCTGCGCTTGGTATAGTCCGCGCAGGAGCAATCCAGCCGCCAACAGCAGAACCATGCACACGGCGACTTGTGTGCTGACAAAAGTGTTGCGCAAGAAGCGCCCGCCCTTTTTTCCGAGACCTGAATGAGCGCTATCGTCCTTTAATGCAGTGTTCAGGTCGAGCCGTGAGCTTTGCAAAGCCGGGATCAAACCAAACATGATCCCAGTCAAAAGGGTTATGGTCAGGGCGTAGGCCAGCACTCGCAGGTCGGGCGCAACATTCACCGTAAGAGTGGAGAACTCATGTGGGAGGTGAGAGACCGCAAACTGAGTGATACCTGCGAAGGACCAGAACGCAAGCAGCGATCCCAGTACGCCACCAATCAAGGAAAGCAGGAGACTCTCGGTCAACAATTGCCGCACCAGACGCCAGCGGCTGGCGCCGATGGATAGCCGCAGCGCGATTTCTTTCTGTCGCGTGGAGGCTCGTGCGAGCAATAGATTGGCCACATTCGCGCACGCCACCAGCAGTACCAATCCAAACGCCGCGAGGATTACATATGCGACGGGGGCCAGGATCTCCCGCTCCATCTGTCTGTTGAAAAATGTTGCTCGATGAATCGCCAGAGAGGTAGTGCGTCCGGGGTGGAGTTGGTCATTTTGGCCAGCAATCACGCCAAGATCTGCGCGCACCTGCTCCATCGTCACACCCGGCTGCACTCGCCCGAGCAATGCCAGCCAGCTCAAATTGTCGTCTGTCAGACGGTCGCGCCCCGGCTCCAGCGCTTTTGACATGGTTATGGGCGCCCAAAATGAGCTGGGGAACGGCTCCGTGCCCCTAAATCCTGGTGGTGCAATTCCAACCACGGTATACCCAGTGCGATTTAGGATGATGGTCTTGCCCATGAGCGACGCGTCCGCGGCGAACGTGCCTCGCCATAAGTCATCGCTAATCACCACGACAGCGCTGGCGCCGGGAGCGGCGCAATCGGAATCCACAAAACCGCGCCCCAGGACAGGATGTTCATTCAAAACATCGAAATAGTTGCAGGAGGTCGCCGCTCCCACAAGCTCCTGCATCTTGCCGCCGCCAAGGGTCGCTCCAACAAAGGGCTCATAGGCCAACAATCCCGAAAACACGTGATTGTGATTCCGATAGTCCAGATATTCCGAGTAGGAGAACATGTCGGACCCGTCGTGGCTGTTGCGAGTAAATTTTCCGTGAAAGATCTCATTCACGCTGACAATCTGTTCCGCGCGCGGAATGGGCAAAAGACGCAGCGCGGCCCCGTTTAGCACGGAGAAGATTCCCACGTTCATGCCGACACCTAAGGCAATCGCCAGCACAGCAACTGCCGCAAATCCCTGGTTTTGCCGCAAGATGCGCAGACCGTAGCGCAAATCCTGAACGAAGTCCTGAATCCAATTTACCCGCCGTGCGTCGCGGCACTTCTCTTTGGTCTGCTCGATACCGCCCAGGTCTAGTCGCGCGCGACGGTGCGCTTCTTCTTGGGTCATCCCTTGCGCGACGTATTCCTCGGTCCTTCGTTCGAGGTGATCGCGCAACTCGTCGTCCAATTCCTGGTCCGCCTGCGCCCGGTGGAATAGCGATCTCAAGCGCAACGGAATCGTGTACAGCCAGTGCTTCGGGCCCATGGTTTTTACTCCTTGCAGACTGTCGAGAAATTCGTTAGTCCTTGTGCCGTCTTGTGTTCTTCTTCTCGCCACTCGCCACTAGCCACTCGCCACTGCCCTTCACGCCTCTTTCAGCTTAATAACCCGCGAGATCGCGCTCGAAAGCCTGCCCCAGTTGTCTGCTTCTTTCTCGAGCTGTAGCCGCCCAAGCCGTGTCAGCGAATAATATTTCGCGCGCCGGCCATACTCGGACGTTTTCCATTCCGCCGTGATCCAGCCCTCTTGCTCCAGCTTGTGCAACGCCGGGTACAGCGATCCGTCGCTCACCTGCAAAACGTCGCCAGACACTTGCTTCAATCGCTGACTGACGGCGAAGCCGTTCAGTGGCTCCAGCGCCAGAATTTTCAGCACCAACATGTCCAACGTGCCCTGCACCAAATCCGAAGGTCTGCTCATTCTATGCCCTCGGTAACCGAGCGTAGCACCTCTGCCCTCGGTAAGCAAGGGGAAGGATTTTTCGGGGCGCCGGTTGGCAGTTTGCAGAGCATCAAGGTGCTCTGAGCAAAGAATCCGAGTCAGGAGAGGCTTTCGTCTCTCTGACTCGGCTAGGTGGATGTGGCAGCCGGTCATTCGGCAGCTTCGGGCAAGAACTCTTCGATGATCTCGTACCGCGCGCCTGAACCTCAACCAGCGTGCCGTGCTTTCGGTTAGTCTGGACGTTGCGTCGGATGCGAAAGATGAGCGGAGACACTTCCGCGGTCGCCGTCTCAATCGCCCGGACGGACCCGTTTCCGTTGACGGCTGAAGAGGCTTTGCTCTGCGGTGCCAACGCGGTGATCGCCGCCGCAGGACTGTGCTTGCAAATCCGCCCCTCAAGCGCAATGCGCACTTGGAAATCGGGACAGGTGCAGGAACCATTCGCTTGTTATGTGGTACCCAAAGTGGCAAAGCCTGCCAAAACCAGGTGTCTCGGCGGCGAGAGCCTCATTTTCCCAAGCGCCACATAACGGTTGTTATGTGGTCGAATACATAACAACCGAATGACCAGCGCCGAGCCTGGCAGGAATGCTTCCCGCATCATCGGAACGCCGGGGCCGTCCTCAGAGACAAGAGGGCCGAGGCGGTCACAGTGCGGGAGCTTCGCGGATGGATTGCGCGTGAAATCCATCTTGACCTCAGGAACGCGCCGTTTGACCCGCAAGACGAAAAGCTACTGCCAACAGCAGGAGCGTGCTCCCGCTGCCCGAAGCAAACGGGCAGCAATCCGCTCTTGTTCCCTGAAATCTCACGGAAATCATCTATTTGCACCGATCGTGAATGCTACCGGGCGAAGGTGGAAGCTCTCGTACAGATTCAGGTGAAGCCGCTTGAGGAGAAAGGCGAGAAGCCTCTGCGCATCTCGCAGGCTCCCGCATGGCAGGCGAACGGCCACGCCAAAGACGTGCTCTTTGAAGGTCAGTACCGCAGAGCCAAAGCAAAAGGGGAATGCCCCAACACGAAAGCCGCCGTTTTCATTGACGGCAAGGGTGCTGGCAGCATTTTCTATCTCTGCCAAACCGAGAAATGCGACGTTCACAACCGCGTGACTCGGTACCAGCCGACGCCGCAGGAGCAAGCCCAACGCAAGAAAGAAGCCCTTGCCGAGCGCGTCGAGAAGTTGTCGCGAGTCCGCATCCTCGATGCCATTCGCAAGAAACTGCCGGACGCACTCTCCCGGCCCGACTTGGAGATGGTCGCCCTCGACTACTTCCGGCGCTTGGGCCATGACAACCATCGCCGCCTCTCCAAGCTCTACGTATGGGAAGAGAAGAAGAGCAAAGCCTCGTGGGGCGGCGAAACCGTGGACTACGAGAAGATTGCGGTGACCGCTGTGCAAGGCATGAAAGCCGCCGACCTTAATCGGTTCCTCGTTGTCTGCGCTCTCGCGTCCGACCTGTATTGCCCCGGCTACAACCCGAGGCAATCACTTGAGAAAAACTCTAACCTTGCCCACGCAGCGGCGCGATACAAGGTAGACGCCGCCAACGTAGCCGCAGCCGTCCGAGCAGAACTTTCAAAACCAGCGAAGAAAATCAAACGAGAAAGCCGATCGCCCAACCCCGACCGCAAGCGGTCGAAGTGAACCTGCCAGACTAAAAGTGCAAGGGGGCCGCGCGATTCAGCGCGGCCCTTAATTTTTACTGGGGACCTCTCCTCGTAAATCGCCAATTGCGCTATCGCAACCTCAGGTCTTTACCCGCGTTGAACTCAAGTGAATCCTCCTCTTGACACCCAGTAGGACAGGCGTATGCTCCACTTGGATGCCAGTAGGAAGAGAGACCGTTTATGCCGGACAACGCGACTGACGTTATACAAGGCACTTTGGACATGCTCGTTTTGAAGACCCTAGCTTTGGAACCTATGCATGGCTACGGGATTTCTGTCCGCATCGAGCAGATGAGCAAGGGCGTTTTCAGTCCCAATGCGGGCTCGCTATTTCTTGCGATTCAACGATTAGAGAGGGATGGGCTAATCGATGGCGAGTGGAAACCTACGAAGAACAACAGGCGAGCGAGATACTACACTCTGACCGCGAAGGGGCGAAAGAGACTCAATAGCGAAACGCGAGAATGGGGCCGCCAAGCGGCGGCCATCGCCAGAATTTTAGAGGCATCGTAAGGGGTGAGTTATGTCCTTGTTGCGAAATATAACGACTGGGCTTCGATCATTGTTCCGAAAGGAACAAGTCGACCGGGAGTTGGATGAGGAACTTCGTGCCTATCAGGAGATGGCAGCAGAGGAAAAGATGAGGGGCGGGATGAGCCGCAAAGAGGCCCTTCGCGCAGTCCGTTTAGAACGAGGAAGCGTGGAGGTTAGCAAGGAAATCGTTCGCTCTGGCGGCTGGGAATTTTTTGCGGAATCGTGCTGGCGAGACGTGCGCTTTGCCATTCGTGTGCTGCTCAGATCGCCCGGCTTCACGGCTGCTGTGGTGCTCACCCTCGCCCTGGGTATCGGAGCCACCACGGCGATTTTCACGCTCATAGACGGGGTGATGCTGAAGTCACTTCCGGTGGCGAACCCAAAGCAGCTCTATCGGCTCGGCGACAACAACAATTGCTGTGGTATGGTCGGAACCCAGAACGACGGTAGTTTTGTTCTGTATTCTCATGCTCTATACGAATATCTGCGCGAACACACGCCTGAATTTACGGAACTCGCCGCTTTTGAACCGTTGACATCGGATTTAAGCATTCGCCGTAACGGGTCTGCGGCCGAGCCGTATAAGGGTGAGTTCATTTCGGGGAATTACTTCAACACGTTCGGCGTCCGCGCATTCGCTGGCCGGCTTGTCGCGCCGTCCGATGACTCGGCAAGCGCCCCTTGCGTTGCGGTGATGAATTATCACACCTGGCGGCGGCGCTTCGGGCTGGATCCATCTGTGATCGGCTCAACGTTAAACATTAACGGCGCTCCTTGCGCCATTGCCGGTGTGACCCCGCCGGGATTCTACGGCGACACTCTCCGCAGCGACCCGCCAGACTTCTGGCTGCCCTTGGTCGAGGACCCGCAAAAATGGCGCCTCCCCAACGCTGCCTTCGAGTGGTTGTATCTTGTGGGACGACTGAAGTCCGGCTTTGAGCCGGAGCGCGTGCAGAGTCACCTCAGCGTCGAACTACAGGAGTGGCTTGGCAACCACCGTGAACTTATTCCCGAGCGAGATCGGAAAGACATTGCACGGCAGCACATCCGCCTGACGCCGGCAGTCCATGGCGTCGAGAAACTACAGACTGACTATGAAACAGGCCTGCAATTGTTGGTGACACTCTCCGCATTGCTTTTGCTGATCGCTTGCGCCAACATCGCAAACTTGTTGCTGGCCCGCGGGGCCGCCAACCGTTCACAGATAGCCGTTCGGTTGGCTCTTGGAGCGCCGCGAAGCCGACTGATTCGACAGATGCTCACCGAAAGTGTTCTGCTGGCGCTAGTAGGCGGGGCGGCGGGACTGTACGTAGCCTATACCGGGACACAGGCCGTCCTGCTACTGGCATTTCGCGGGGCCAACTATATTCCTATTGATGCGCGGCCTTCCTTGCTTGTGCTGGGCTTCGGCGTCCTTTTATCTCTGATTACAGGTATCGTCTTCGGGATTTTGCCCGCTTGGATCGCGTCGAAATCGGATCCCCTCGAGGCCATGCGCGGAGCAGGCCGTTCCAAGAGTGATCGCTCTTCGGTATTTCAGAAATCTCTAGTCATCGCGCAGGTGGCATTCTCCGTTGTGCTTTTGATTGGAGCCGGTCTCGTCACGCAAAGTCTGCGCAATCTGGAATACCAGCATTTCGGATTTGTGACGGAAGGCCGCCTGGTTGTGAACATCGCTCCTTCACTGGCCGGCTACACGCCAGAAAGGCTCCCAGGGCTTTACCAGCGGCTTCAGGAGAAGCTGCCGCAAATACCGGGCGTCTTAAGCGCCAGCCTGTCCTGGTACAGCCCGCTGGGAGGCAACAACTCGAACGAACGCGTGCGCATCGAGGGAAAACCGCCAGATTATCGCTGGACCGCACCCTCCTGGGATCGGGTCGGACCTCGTTATTTTGAGACCATTGGCACCCGCCTGCTGAGAGGTCGCGTCATCGATGACCGCGACAAACCTGGTTCCGTAAACGTTGCCGTTATCAATGAGACCTTCGCGCAGAGGTTCTTTCCAAACGAGAATCCCATCGGCCAGCACCTCGGGATGGAATACGACACTCACGGAGGCAACTACGAAATAGTGGGCATTGTCGAGGACGCGAAATACCAGGACACGCGCGGGCCTGCCTATGCCACTCTCTTTTTGCCCTTACTCCAAGCCCCGCCTGGAGAGCCCGTGCGTGGATGGGTCGGCACCATCGAGCTGCATGTTGCGGGCAGACCGGAGAATATCGAGCAGGCTGTCCGCAAGGGAATTGCTGATGCCGATCCGAATCTTCCCGTTCTCAACATGATGAGTTTTGGCGAGCAGGTAGCGCGGAACTTTAATCAAGAACGGCTTATCGCGCGGCTCACAGAGCTGTTCGGCGCGCTGGCACTCATCCTGGCCTGTGTCGGGTTGTACGGCGTTACAGCTTATGCGGTCGCGCGGCGAACCAATGAGTTTGGGATTCGTATGGCGCTCGGCGCCGACCGAGGAAATGTGCTTGGTTTGGTGTTGCGCGCTGCGCTGGCCCAGGTCGGATTGGGACTGGCCATCGGCATACCAGCCGCCTTAGCGGGAGGTCTGCTGCTCGCGCACGAACTTTATGGCGTCAAGAGCTATGACCCAATAATCCTTGGCTTGGCTTCCGTCATTCTGGCCGGCTGCGCCTTTCTCGCAGCGTCCGTTCCAGCACGACGCGCTACACGTGTCGATCCCATAGTGGCCTTGCGTTACGAGTAGGAACGCAACTGATGTCCTTACTGCGAAACTTAACAAAAGGGCTTCGATCACTCTTCCGAAAGGAACAGGTCGAGCGGGAGTTGGATGAGGAGCTTCGCGCCTACCAGGAGATGGCTGCCGAAGAGAAGATAAAGGACGGGATGAGCCGTAAAGAAGCCCTTCGAGCAGTGCGCTTGGAGCGAGGGAGCCTCGAAGTCAGCAAGGAAATCGTTCGCTCTGGCGGCTGGGAATCCTTTGTGGAGACGTGCTGGCTGGACCTCCGCTTCGGCCTTCGCATGCTGCGCAAATCGCCGGGCTTCACCGCCGTCGCCGCTGGCGCAAGCAACAGCAAACGCAGGCCGAAAGGAAGGATGGTCACGCGGCGGCAAAGGCGCCACGAGCATGATCCAGCGAATTCTCCACGCGAGGCTCTGGTTCGCCTGTTTGCTCGCGGCGGTCACGGGAATGGCGCTCTACTTCCGGGCGCCATTCCCGGAAGACAATCTTTTCCTTCGGGTCATGGCTATCCGTTCGGCATCCGCATTTCTCTTTTTCAAGTACTCCTACACTCTCTTTCTCTACACCACCCCATACATCGCCTATTCGATCCTGTTTTCTGGCGTTTACATTTTCGCCCTTAAGGCAGGGCGCAAGGTTCGCGCAGGCCGATTGCCCCTGTATTCCGACCCTCGGAAAAGGGCCGAACTCTCTCTTGTGCTAGGCGAGGTCCATCATCCCCGCAAGCAAATCCCTTCAGAAGTGCCGCACTGGTTGGCGATTCCCGAACGAGGTCTTTTTACGGGCATTGCAATCGTTGGGGCCGTGGGGTCAGGAAAGACGGCGAGCTGCATGTATCCCTTCGCCGAGCAGATCTTGGCGTATCGCGCCGAAGACCCCAACCGCCGCATCGGTGGGCTCATTCTCGAAGTGAAGGGAGACTTTTGTGCCCGTGTCCGCGAAATCCTCGCACGTCACGGCCGCGCCCGCGACTATGTCGAAGTAAGTCTCGAATCCGAGTACCGTTACAATCCGCTTCATAACGACCTCGATGCTTACGCCCTCGCATACAACATCGCCTCGCTGCTAAACAATCTCTTTGGTCGAGGCAAGGAGCCATTCTGGCAGCAGGCCTACACCAATTTGGTGAAGTTCATCATCCTGCTCCACAAAGTCGCGTTCGATTACGTCACGCTTTTCGATGTCTACGAATGTGCGATCAACCCGGACCTGCTCGAAAGCAGAATAACGGAGGCCGAGCGCCGGCTCATCGAGGCCGATTCCGTCCTGCTCTGGGAGGAAGAATATCTGAAGCACCCGCGCGATCTGGACCCTTTTCAGTTCCGCCTCGACAAAGAATCCAACCGTTACCGTGCACCCCTGACACCAGGGCTCGCGGCCGTGTTGAAAGACAAGTGCGTCCAGTGGGAGGCGGAAAACGCCTCTCGTAAGAACCCCGTTCCGGCTGAGAAGAAAGCGCAGCTTGAAGCCGTGCGTAGGTGGTTCTTTCAAGATTGGAAACGCATAGAGCCCAAACTGCGAACTTCGATCGTGGAGGGCATCTCCGTCTTCCTTTCTCTGTTCGATGACAACCCCGACGTAAAGCGCACGTTCTGTCCTTCCGCCGAGTGTTACGACCCCAAGGCCAACGCTGATTTCAAATTCGGGAAGCCGTTGCCTTCGCTCGCATGGCTCATCGAAACCGGGAACCTGTGCTGTCTGAACTTCCCGATTGCCATGAATGCGGGTCTTGCCAAGGCTCTCGGCGTCATGCTGAAACTCGACTTCGAACGGGCCGTGCTCAACCGCGTTCCCGTCATGGAGAAGAATCCGAACAGCTATTTCCGCCAGGTGCTGTTTCTCTGCGATGAGTATCAACACTTCGCCACGGTCGGTGAGAGCGAACCCACAGGCGATGAGAAATTCTTCAGCTTGTCGCGGCAGCCCAAATGTATACCGATCATCGCGACACAGAGCATCAGTTCCTTGAAGTCCGCCCTACCGGGGGAATCGTGGCGCACCCTGCTGCAGACGTTTCGAACGAAAATCTTCCTGTCTCTTTCCGATGACTTCTCCGCACGCATCGCCAGCGAGCTGTGCGGGCGCGAGTACCGACTCAAGGCCAGCTACAACCTCTCGGAGAGCGACCATAATGCAAATGTCAGCTTCCTTACCGGCAAGGCCCTCTCTCACAAGGCGAATATCACAGCATCCAAAACCTACAGTCCACATCACGACCTTCGCTTTGACACGAAGACCTTCATGGAATTGCGAAACGCGCAATCCGTAACCATCGCTTACGACGGCACGAACCCACTGCCGCCGATGTTCTGCTACCTCAAACCCCACTACAACGACGTGAACAAATCCTATTTCCGCCAGCTCGCGGACGGAGAACTCTAATGAACGGATTCGAAACCATCCTGCCGTTTTTGAAACCGATCGAACACCTCATCCTCGACGACTCCATCAGTGAAGTCATGATCAATGGTCCAGACTCCATCTTCATTGAAAAGGCGGGGTTCATCGAGCCGGTGCGAGGTGTGTGTCTAGGTGAGAAGTCCTTGATGGTCGCGGTCAAGAATATCGCTCGGCGACTCGGGGACGACCTTTCGGAATCAAAACCCATCCTCGATTCGCGACTCCCGGATGGCAGCCGGGTTGCCGCAGTGATTCCACCTTGCAGTGTGAACGGTGTAACGCTCACCATCCGAAAGTTCAACACCCGGCACTTCGGGGTTGAAGACCTCGTACGAGCGGGAACTCTGGAGCGCTGGTTGGCCAACCAACTCGAAGTTTACGTTCTTGCTCGAAAAAATATTCTCATCGCCGGTTCTACTGGCTCGGGAAAAACTTCGATGCTAAACGTGCTCGGTAAATTCATTCCCTCCGACGAGCGTGTGCTTCTCATCGAAGACACCTCTGAAATTCACTTGGCCCAGGACAATCTGGTCCGCTTCGAAGCGCGGCAGCCGCAAAACGGGCTGCCCGCGATTACGATCCGCGATTTGCTAAAGGCGTCTCTGCGTCACCGGCCTGACCGCATAATTCTGGGCGAAATTCGTGGAGGAGAGGCCTTCGATCTCCTCCAACTCCTTAACACAGGGCACTCGGGGAGTCTTTCCACTGTTCATGCGACTTCCGCAAAACAGGGCCTTGCTCGATTCACGAGTTGCGTGCTGCAGAGCGGCATCGATTTGCCTTATCGCGCGATCAAAACAAACGTCGGCGACTCCGTGAATGTTGTCGTGCACCTCGAACGCCGCCCCGGTCGACGCTTTGTCTCCGAAGTCGTTGAAATTCATGGCTACGATCCTGATCGCGATGAATATAACTGCGGCTTCATTTTCGACTGCCACAAGGAGCTCGTATGAATTCCGCTGAAAAACCGACCCCGTTTGTTCCGTCTGCTTCGGAGTACATTCTCGACAATTTCGAGCACACCGACCGCATTGCCATGCTTGTGCTCAACCGGGACTTCGGTGAAACAGTCCAGCGCATCACCAGCGCGCAGAAAACCGCAAGCCCCGAGTTTCAGGCTTGGCTTCGCTACAAGAACGCGAACGGCTCGGACATCTACATAGGCATGAACCCGCTCCGCCAAGATGCCTCGACGAGAACGAAAGAAGACATCGAGTCCATTCGGCATGTCTATCTCGATCTCGATCATGGCGGACCAGAAGCGCTGCAATCGATTGAAGACTCCACCGTCGTCCCGAAACCGAACTACATCCTGACAAGTTCGCCCGGGAAATTTCAAATCTCCTGGAAAGTGGAAGGGATGACCCTTGACGAGGCCGAAGGACTTCTGCACGCGATGGCGCGCGAACTCGGTGGAGATCCCGCAGCTACTGATACGACCCGTGTCTTGCGTCTGCCCGGTTTCGCCAACAAGAAATATGAAACAGACTTCTATGTCGAAGCTCGCAGGGAATCCACCGCCACCTATAGTCTCCGTGATTTCAAATTACACATCGACCCGCACGACTCGCCTAGCCGCAACTACAGCACACGCGGGAGGCGGGAGTATTCGCCACGGGCCTATCTGAGCCAGTCTGAACACGATTGGGCTTTCGCGAAGCGCGCACTAGCGCGTGGCGAAGAACCGGAGGAAGTCATCAAACAGATTGCACAGTACCGCGCAACGGACAAATCCGATCCAGAGGACTACGCGAGAAGAACCGTCACAAAGGCGCAAGTGCAACTTACAAGCGAACGGCAGAACCCAGCGACGCTTGCTGTTTCCGAGTCGCTGATCACCGACAAGGAACCGAATCACTAAAAGTTTGAATCCAACAGAATCTTTCAGCCAGATTCTTCTTTTTCACTCGATAAGGAGGCACCATGCTCCCCACAACCGGTCGTCCCCCAACTCGGATTGAAGACGCCAGGACCGGTAAGAATGCAGCCGCTAGGTTACCAACTGCTATAAGAGAAGACTTGTCGCCGGCCCTCGTCGTCTGCTTCGTTCTACCTCACAAGCAGGCCGAGACTTTGATCTCGGTCCTCCAGGAATTTATCTCGAACGCAGGGGGGCTCGCTCCGGGGAACTCTTCGGCCGTTGCGATCACACCGAGCGAAGATTCAACCGCCCTCTGGTTGGCTCATCCTGAAGCTGCAGAATGTCTTGGAGTTTCGACCACCACTCTTTACCGCTACATACGAGACGAAAGAATCGAATTTAGAAAGATCGGAAACCGCCTGCAATATCGCCGTTCCACGCTCGACCGATTCAAAGAGCAACACATACGCCCCGCGCGGCGGTCGCCGCGCCAAGAGGTATAATTGCGCCGGCGCCTAACTCCGGCAAGTCAGAGGAGCGCCAGTGGGACTGTATCAAAGAAGTGATTCACGATTCTGGTGGATGAGCTACACGATGAACGGTGAGCAGTATCAAGAGTCGACCAAGACGGCCAGCAAGGAACTCGCTAGCAAGATCATCAAGCAACGTGAGAGCGAGATCGTGCTGGGTCTGTTCAAGGTTGGCTGGGCAGGCGAGAGAATGACGTTTGATCAGCTTTCCGCTGAGTTCGAACGATCTCATTTCGCGGGCCTCGCCAAAAACACCGTAAAAGGCCATCGCGCCTATCTCAGACACCTGAAAGCATTCTTTGGCGAATCAAAGTTGAACCGAATTACCGTTGAGTCGGTCGAGGAATACCGAAGTCAACGCCGGACGCAACCTGCAAAGACCAACCCAAACCGTACAATAAAGGGAGCAACCGTAAATCGAGAGCTGGAATGTCTGAAGTGCGTCTTAGATCTCGCCGTCAAGCGGAAGTATATTCCGGAAAATCCTGCCGCCGCGGTAAAGCACTTCAATGAGCTCCGTGAACGACCCAATCGAAGAATGCTCACCGTCGAAGAGGAACTGCGTATATTGGAGGCGGCGCCACCGCATCTGCGCGTGGCCATCATCCTCCTCTCCCAGACGGGCGGGCGAACCTACAGCGAGGGCTTTTCGCTGCGTTGGGATCAAGTGGACTTCGACAACAAACTCATCCGTTTGGGCAACAACGTCAAGACTCCGGGCTCCGCGGAACCGATTCCTTTGTCCGAGTATGCTTGCGAAATCTTGCAGGCGTGGCACAGAGCGCAATCCCCGAAGAGTCCGTTTGTCTTCCCGAGCCCACATCTACCCGACCAGCCGATTTCCACGGTCAAGACTGCTTGGAGAGCCACGCTCAGACGCGCAGGCGTCCCGCATTTCCCGATATACACCCTGCGGCACGTTTTCTGCACTCGGCTGAGCGAGTTTGCTCCGGACGCTGTTGTGCAGCGTGCCATGCGGCACACCAGCCCGGAAACCAAGCGTCGCTACCAACTCGGTATGACAGATCAGGTGCGGCAAGCTGTTGAGCAATCGAACGAAAAAGCATACGGCCGAGAGAAAGTATTACGTTTTTATGACGTTCGGCCCGTTGAGAAAAAGAAAGGAGCGAGGGCCGCCTGTAACTAATTGAAGAAGAAGGAGAATTTGGCTCCCCGGGCTAGATTCGAACTAGCAACCCTTCGGTTAACAGCCGAATGCTCTACCGTTGAGCTACCGGGGAACATCCCCATTTTCTTTTGTTTACGCGGCGGTTGCAAGTCGGAGTTTGGGGGCATTGGGGGCATGACTGAACCCAAGTCCAACATTTTCAACGCAAGTTTTCCGCGTATCCATACGTCCCATGATCTTGATATACGATTGCTCCGTTACACCTTGTTTGCCGTGACCGAGCCAAATCTTGATGAGAGATTCGGGAATCAGTTGCGTGTCAAGGTGAGTGCAACGAAATCGTCGCATCGAGTGCCACGCAAGGCCGTCGCCCTCAAGGGTCTTGACCTTGCGCCTGCCGTTCTTATCGCGCCACCGTTCCGTTCTTCTCAGCCACACCGCTTCAAGTATGGGATGGAGCCAGTCACGGTTGATATTCCGTTGAAGTAGCGGATTGCTGTTGCGCGACTTGAACAGTAGCGTTCCGTGCTCTCTGCCAGCGACGTATTGCCGAAGAACCACAGCCAAACATTCGGGAACGTCAACATCACGCTTCCCGTTCTTGGTTTTTGGCGCTTTCAGTTTCTTGCCATAGGCGCTCTGCCGGACATGCAGGACGCGGCAGTCCTCCGAAAATGTAGTGCCATGCTGACAGCGGCGCGGCTTTAGAGGTTTGCAGTGCAGACAGCCAATGTTATCACGGACCTTAATCGCAAGTGCCTCACCGATCCGTAGACCCAAACCACTGACGATCAAAGACAGCATGTAGACGACATTCTTTGGTTTCTTGATTGCCGCTTGATACGCCGCGTCGAGGATTTGTGTCATCTGTTGCGGTGTGAACGCCTCAGCGTTTTGTCCTTCGGGGTCCACAACCGGCAGGTCGATGTATTCGTGATCCCATGTGCGTTTGTAGACTTGCTCACCATTCACTTTCAGCGAGGCCACCACATACTTCGCGGTGTTCACGATGTCCGTAATGGTTTTTGGTGCGAGGTTCTTATTGTGCAGCTTTCTGACCAACCCTTTGACCTGTCCATCGCCAAAATCTCATCCGCCCAAAAATAATTTGATTTCATTATTTCCCCTCGCGAGGATGTGAATGCCACGCGCCAAGTGAACCAGCAATCCTCCGCGAAGCGCGGGGTTTGTGTAGCAGCCCATAAAGGAGCGAATGGCTCGACCTAGCTTTCGCCGCGACGTTGAAATTAGGCGGCTCGATCGTAACGATGGTGCAGCCCGCCCAATCGCGGCTGTGACCAGATGGGACCCGAAGGATCGCACGCATCTTGGACTGGGGAAGGAAACACCAGGCGGTAGAAGTCCCGCCCTACTCAGATGACCCTCATTGAGGGCGATGACGCGATCCAGTAGGTCACGGCGGCAGCTGCCCACCCAGCGCTCCGCGATGCCATTCTGCCAGGGACTTTCCAAGGAAGTCCGGACAGGAGTCACCTTTAGAGAGCGAACGGCTGCCGGGACTTCCCACCCGTACTTGGCATCCCGGTCGAAGATCAGGAACTTGGGAGCCGATTCTTGTGACGGACTGGAAAGCGCCAAGTCACAGTACCTTGGCTCGGATTGCTGACCGTCGCGCGCGGCAGTTTTGGGATCCGCAGCATCTTGTGGCAGCGGAGATCGCTCGGATTGCACAGCAGAAATCGGTCCAGTCAGAACCGGACTGCTGTGTCAAGAAAGGCTTCCATTGGGATGAGGTCGCCCTTTATGGGCCACACGCACGCTGGGGTGATGGACCGACGCCGGTGTATTGGAACGGTCCGGTGTATCGAATTGCTTCGGCGCTGGAGAAGGCTTTCAACGAACAGCCGTGAGCAACTCATCGACGGGCAAGCACGTGAATCCCCAAGACGACTAGCACAAGTGGAACGATCCAGTGTCCCCACCGCTCCACAGACCTCAGCAAAAGAGGGTGCTTGCCAAACCATCGGCCGAGGAAGCACCAGACTGCGATGAGCGTCGCATAGGCGCTCAAGATCAACCACAAGTGATGCTTAGCAGTGACAAAAAATGGGACATAGACTCCCACATTGTCGGCTCCGTTCGACAGAGTAATTGTTGCGATCGAAAGAGTTCCATAGCTGCTGTGCAGCAATTCCTGCGGTGAATGATCTTTCGTTCTCAGAAACAGTTCTTTGATTCCCAAGAAAATCGGCAAGAGACCCAATAGGCGAATCCATCCATGAGGTATCGCAAGAGCACCTAAAGTCCCAAGGAGGCTCAAGAGGATAATGGCCGCAAAGCCCAGATACTGGCCTCCTATAATTCGTCGTGTCGGAACTCGCTTTGCAAAGAACAACGTCAGCAGGAACATGTCATCGATGTTCGTCAATGCGAAAGTCGTTAGGCTTGCCGCGAAGACGGCTATTACGGAAGTCATGGCCACCTGAGGCTAGCATGGCTCGACAATCGTTAGTCATCTGGAATCAGTCTCAAGGCCGGGCATTCGACGTGAAGGTCAGTCACGCGGGATCGCCGCACTATAAGGAGCGGCAATGGCAAGCGGAGCAAGCTCTCACCCTCACGCCATCAAATCCTTCCTTCACAATGATTGGAGCCATAACCAGCGCGGCGATTGGGTCTGCCCACCACCACTCCAAACTTGCGTTGAGCAAGAGGCCGACCAACAAAATCGCCGATAGATAGACACAGAAATCAGTCTGTCGTGCGTCTGCATTCATCGCCGCGCTGTTGAGCGCCCTCCCGACTTTCTTCTTGGCGCGTGAAAGAATTGGCATCACGACAAGGGAAGCGCACGCGAGTACGATTCCGGGGATACTAGGCTCCGGTGCGCTTTTCCTTATGAGATCGGAAACGGCTTCGTACGTGACGTAAGCGGCCAGAGCAAGAAAGCAACCGCCCACAATTCTCAGACTCAGCCTTTCGTTGCCTTCACGTCGCTCGATATCCGCATCCACGGACATTCGCCAAAGTAGTGTCGCGCCTGACGTAACCTCGATCAGGCTGTCGATGCCGAAACCGACAAGTGAGATGCTCCGGGCAAGCAGTCCTGCGGCGATACCTATCAGCCCTTCAAGGCTGTTCCAGTAAATCGTAAAGTACTCGAGTCGCTTTCCTCGATTTGCAAGCTCCTGACGGGCAATCGCCAGTTCGCTCATAGCGGAAGGATAGCAGGCGTTCCTGCAGCCATCCAGCGATTGAAATCAGTCAAGTCCAGACGCTCTGTAACCAGATCGTTCAATGCCCCGCTTCTTACTTGGAAGGCGTGACTGATTGGACCGAAACAGTGTCGCAATTGGTCGTTTGCGTGCAGGCCTGCCACGCGCCGCGATCGGAAGGGGTGACGCACACGTCATAAAGGTGTATCAGGTTCCTTTCTACGATTGGGTCCCGCCCATGGCACTCGGCGCTACTCCCTTAGGATTGCTGATGACGGAGAAACCTTACCGTCTCGCGTTTCCGCCTCCGCTCGCGGTTCCGTTCGAGGGCCCTTGCGAACGAGTGCCCGATTCCTTCTGTTGCGCGGCCAATAGCGGCGTAGAGATTCGCGTCCACAGCCTGTTGAATGAGCGTCCCGCCTGAGGGCAGGAGTTCGGCGGAAATGTGGCAGACCTTATCCGCTCCTCCTCGGAGAGCATTCACATCGGTGATGCGGACACTGACGCGCCCCACTCGCCTGCCAAAACGGCCCAGAGAGAAATGCAGTCGACGCTCAATGTACGACTGCAAAGCCTCCGTCAGGTTTGTACTTAAAATGCGAATGTCAGCGTCCATTTTGTTCCTCCGTAATCCTGCCTCACTTTTGCTTTCGTAAACCTTCTTGCCCGACCTCATTGCTTCAATGAACTCGCCAAGTACTTTTGGATCATGCAATGTATATCCGCACTTGAAATGGGTTTTTCCACGTAATCCATCGCTCCGAGTGCGAGCGCTTTCTGATGACACAGCGCGTCTTTACATCGCGCAGTCACGACGAATGGCGCAGGTAAGTTGTAACGAACTAAGTGTCTTATGACTCGAGTGCCCTCAAAGCCTGAAGAGCCTTGATCTACCAGAGCAAAGTCAAAGTCCTCTCTTTCAACGCAGCGCATCGCTGTTTCAACTGAGGTACACTTGTGAACCTCAAAGCCATGAGCCTCGAATGGTTCGGAATGCCGAGCTAAATCTATGACGTCTTGATCGAAAACCAGTACTTTGCGTGTGGCCGGGAGCATTTCGGCTTCGTCCAAGTTCTCCTCTGTTCGTTGTCGCATCTTTGACCTCGGAGCCGAACCTTTACATTGCATCATGCGTCATTCTCAAACTGAATCGCGAAGCCTTGCCTGCTTAGAAGGGCTCTCGGAGCCCATTGTCGGCAAGAAGATTGAGGTCGGCGGTTGTGTAATGCTGTAGCGAAACGCTATTGCAATTCGGACATTTCGCAAGGTCTTGGTCGAAGTAGATTCGGCTGCAGTTAAAACACTGTGTGCTGCGATCCGAGCTCGCACGTTCCGTTACGCTGGATGGATTACGGCGGACTCGAATCTTCTCTTTTGTGCTAAGCAGCGCTTCAACGTCCCATACTGCGATAATCTGTGGTTCCATATCGTTTTCCTCATTCCTTGATGCGTCGGTCGCGAACATTTCCCGAGCCTGACTCACTTCAATGGTTCGCCTCGGATCTTGGCCACACCTTCGACGCGAACTAGGCTTCGAGAGCGAGCATAAAAAGGAATGTGACGGACGGCTATCCCGCCTCAGCCGCAAGTTCTTGTGTCTCTCCTTGCGCCTTCACTTGAAGAGCGGACTGGGGTTTCGGTCCCGCACTCAACGGGAGCAGGCATGTCTCCATCATCAACGCTGTGAAGGCCACAACCAGTGCCACAGCGCGTTTTGTGTTAAAGATCCTCATGGCATTCTCAAGCTTCTAAGCTGTTCCTCGAATTTGTTTCAAAGCTTCGCCGTCTGTTGATAAAACTCGGCGGCTAAAAGCTAGGGGTGATGAGAGTGGGGAACCAAGGCAGAATCCATTCTGGGAAAAGCGCGAACATCTCGCTCTTCCCGGACTCAGAGAGCTGTCCGATTCCCCACTAACCCAATCAACGCGTCGGCTTTAGCCACCAGCCAACTCCAACTCCCTTTGCAATCGTTGAAGCTTCAGCTGCGTTTTCTCGTACTCGAGGAACGCGTCTACCGTCTCCTTCATTTCCTCGGAGCGGTCCGCAATCGTCGTGAGGTGGTCCGTGTATTCGGGGGCGAAGAGGTAATTCTGATTCTCACGCAAGTGAAGGATGGCCGCCTGTGTGCTTGCCGCCACCTGTGCCGCGTGAGAGGTCACCTCGGTGATCGCCTGCTGCTGCCAAGGAAGAACGTCCTGACGTATCCGTTGGAGCTCGGCAATGCGTTCTCCCACCGAGTTGATGTGGCCCTTGACTCGGTCTAGGTACGTAGCATGGCTTTGCCAGTTTAATCTTGGGTTCCGGGCAAAACTCTCAAGCTTGTCTGCATGCGGTCTTAGCTCTGCCGTTTCCTTCTGGATCTCGGTCAGGAGCGTGGATGCCCTTCCTGACCAGTAGGCAGATGACTTACACGTAAGCGGCGGAGAAGCAAAGGCCGATCCGCCACTGAGTAGGGCAACCGCTGCAAGGGCGACGATCATCCGTTTTGAGTTCAATCGCATTTCGAGTCCTCCAGTTTTTGTCTCGCTTTTTGAAGTGCGGGCTGGCCCGCACCTCCCGTGCAATCGCTTGCCAGCCCGCATATCAGTGTTGTTTTTAACTTCCAGCGCTGAGAATAGAGGAGAACGTGAGACGTGACTATCACGACGGCAGGGTATTTTGACGCTCATACTTAGCTATGTGAGGTACGACGCCAGGTTTTAAGCGCCTTTAGGATCAAAAGTGCGCCAAGGCCCGGTTTCGACCTAATGCGAATCGGACCCAGGCTGCACCGTAATTGACCAGGGATGCTACTGCGGACGCACGGAGGAGCACAGCAATTGCCACGGGGACACCCAAATGGAAATACAGTGTGCCAGACTTGAGTTTAGAATCGGACTTTCAGCCCGAACTGGACGAAACGTCGAAATCCGGCGTTTCCACCAGTGACAATCCCGCTGAACGGGCTGTTGGACCCTCCATTCGTAAGGACGTTCTGGGCCCTCATGAAATTGGGGTTGTCGCCGACGAACACAAGATCAGTGCCGTTGATCGCATTCGTGTTGAAGCCGCTGATGTTACCAGAACCGAGTATGGGTTGACCGTGGTTGAAGATATTCTGCAGGTCCGCTCTAAACTCAACCGAGCAACGTTCTGTTAGCGCGGTTTTCTTGAAGAACGACATGTTCCAGTTGTTTAGACCGGCCGATCCCAACGTGTTTCTGCCAACATTTGTCCTGGCCCCAGGCCGCGCACGTACGTACTGCGCCGCGGAGTTGACGGCAACGTAGCCGACGGTGCTCCCCGCACCGCAAACATCGGGGGCTATGATTGACGTCGCACCTGTCCCTGCATTACGGCATACAGCGTTGACATCCGTGGCCGTATTGGACGCAGTGAATCCCGGATTAAAGATGGCCCTGTCACCCGCTGCTTCGCCGTTGCCATTCGCATCGATGAAGCTAAGCGCAGTAACCGGTTGACCTGACTCCGCGATGAAGGAAGTGCCCATCTCCCATTGATTCAGAACATGGCCGAAGAAGGAATTCTCACCTCCGTATTTCGGAAGCTCGTATATTGCAGCGATCGTGAACTTGTGAGGGTGATCGATAGTCGACCGGCCGCGTTCTGCGCGCAAGTCCAAAAAGTTTTCCGGACGTCGTGGGTTGACCTGGCTGGTGAACAGCTCATTTGTGGCGTTATCAATGGCTTTGGAAAACGTATAGCCGGTCCTGAGAAACACTCCATTACCCCACCCACCGAGAGAGCTGAACCGCCGGGTGAACTCGACAGACCCGCCGTGATAGGTTGACGAGGCAACTGGATCAAAAGCGGTGATGTTGGAAACGAATCCATCCCCAGCGTACGGCCGGACCGCAGCGTTCCGGAAATCGGCCAAGCTCGGTACGGTCAACGAAACATTCGCTGGCACTCTGGACGTATTAAAAAACGTGGGAAGGAAGAGGTTGTCCGGTGGTACTACCACTGCGTTGCGCCGAATCTGGGCGGGAAGGCTGATACCACGAGTTCCAACGTAGCGCAGTTCCACGCCATAGTTTGTGCCCAACTCTCGCTGAGCGCTAAGTGACCACGTCAACGTCTTTGGCGCTACCGTATCCACGATAAGCCCCTGTGTTCCCGCGCGTGCCGCAGCCGGTGAGAGGGTCTGGGGAATGAACGTACCCGGCAAACCGCTGCCCGCAAGGAAGTTCCTGCCATTTGCCACGATGAATTCCTCGTTATACGGCACGCCTGGATTCGGGCTAGGTGCAGGACACCAGGATGGTTTGGGACTGAGGGACACGCACGCCTGCTCCACACCCAACTCCTGCTGGAGCTGGGGAGGCAATTGCAGTAGAGGCAAATTCTGAAAGATCACATCGTAGGCGACAGCGAAGCCGCCGCGCATCGCTGTCTTGTGATCGCCGAAAACATCCCAAGCGAATCCGACCCGTGGAGCGAAGTTATTGATGTCTTGCCTGGGAACTCGGAAAAGGAGTGGTCGCAGGGTGGGGTTCGTAGGTATTTGCAGGTCTGCCGTCGAGTTGATCGCTTGTTTTGCATCATCGCGAGGATTCGTGATGAACTCATATCGCAGGCCAAAGTTCAGCGTCAGGCGTGGGTGAATCTTCCAATCATCCTGAACGAACCAGAAGACGCCCTTTTGATTGCCTGCGAAGGAACCGTCACCCACGCCCCGAAGGGCAAGGTTATCGGGTATGGCATCTTTCACGAACCGGTCAAGACTGCTGTAGCGATACTCCGCACGCTCGCGCGGCAGGAAAGTCCCCGGCGCGATCCACAATCGCGCATCCACGCCGAGCTTATAATTGTGCGGGCCCTTCACGATACTCAGATTGTCGACCCACTGATATTGATTCAGGATATTGCTCTGAGGCGAATTTCCATCGGGACCCAACTCCAAACCACCCAATTGTTCGATGATGAGGTTTGGGTACACGTCGAGGCCACCTGGCGGCGAAATAACCGGTACTCCGGTCACAAGCTGGCTTCTGCGGTAACCGGCTCGGAATTCGTTGATGATGTTCGGACGAATCGAATACACGTCAGATATCGTGGCCGACTTCGCGTCAAATTGCTGTGCCCCGGTGAAAATGGAGAGTGGAAAGGCAGAAACCAAGGGTGCACGGAATCGGTCGTAGGCAAAGCGAAGGCTGACGCGGTGGTCACCCAGGTTGATGTCGCCGTTGGTTTGGAAATCGTGCTGGTTGAAAAAATTCCGGGCTGCAGGAGTGAGGGCGCCGACTTCGATGGGCACCGAAAGCCCGGTCGCCTCATTCACGACCGTCACGTTCTGACTGGAATCAGCGATCGGTGCCGGGGGTAATACAGCGGTCAACGCGTTGACCGCTGTTTGACTCACGCCGGATCCCGGAGCAGTCGCCAGGGAATTCAGGGTCGCTACGCCGGCTGCAGTGGGCACGAAGCTCACGTTGCCGGGCGTCGAGGCTTGGCCCAGAGTTGCGTACTGATAAGCTCCGAAGAAAAAGAACTTATCCCTGACCACTGGGCCGCCTAATGCGCCGCCCGTGCGAGTCCAGTCAAACCGAGGTGCCTCTCCAAGGTCGCCCCGCCTGATCGCTGCCTTGGTTAGGTTGTCCAGGGAGTTGAAGTTGCGATTGTTCACGAATCCGAATGCCTCTCCATGATAGGTGTTGCTACCAGATTTCGTGTTTGCGACAAACTGCCCTGCTGTGGAGTGCCCATACTCAGCACTGAACTGATTCGTGAGAAGCGTGAATTCACCGACTGCTTCGGGAATCACGTATTGTATCGGGCCGGTAACAGAGACATCATTGTTGTCCACTCCGTCCACAACAAAGCTGTTGTTCCGGGGTCGATTTCCTCCAATGGCGCCCCCTGCGCCCGCAACCCCGCCGGACTGGCTCGTCGTGCCCACCTGTAGCATGGAGAGATTCAGGGCGTTGCCTGAAAGAACCGGGAGCGGCACCTCTGTGGCCTCACGGGCGCCCCAGCTGGTTCCCAACTGCGATGATGTCGTCTGGACAAGCTCGCCACTTGCACTGACCTCGACTGCTTGCGTTAATGGCCCCAGCTCCAGAACCACGGTCAAATCCGTTACTTGATTAGCTTTGATTTCAATCCCGCGGACCACGTACTTTTTGAAACCCTCATGTTCAACGCTAATCTTGTAGGTCCCGGAGAGGAGATTCGGAAAGCTGAATCCACCGGAGGTGGTTTCTTGCGTGCGCTGCAGGTCAGTCTGCTCGTTGGAGACCACAACCTTAGCGCCAACAACTATGGCGCCCTGCGGGTCTCTAACGTTTCCTCGCACGGTTCCATCGAGACCCTGCGCCCGCGTCGGCGGCGCTGACGTGCCCAGCAGTAAGGCCGCAGAGAAAAGGACAAATTTCTTTCGCATATTTTGTGCCCCCTTCGAGCTTCAGATGTGAGCAGCCTAGAGTGTCACGTAAGGGGGGGCTATCCTGCCTGGACGGTATTTCGAGGCTGAAACTTAGCTATGCGCACGTTGCGACTTTCCCCAGTAAAGCATCGCAGACACATTGCGGAGTGAAGGTTCGTACCGCGCTTGACGAGTTTCTTGGACGGATCCTTCTCGAAAAACTCACCGCGCGTGCTCGTCGCGCCAACGATCCAATCGTGTAGAGCAGTATTCGATTCACTGGCCCCGGAAAAGAGCAACGAGGGTGTGCGCGGCAGACCTTGTTAGTTGCTCCCGTTACTTAGCGGCGTAGATCCCGGAGTGACGCGCCTAGACGAGGACTCCGAGCTGACGTCACAACCGACAGTTTCCATTTCGTCTGACCTGCCCTCAATGCCTAGCACTTTTGCGAGTGCTTCGTTGAAATCATCCGACCGCAGTAGTGGTGCACCGACACATCGCTGCCCGCGTTCGAGCATGGGTAACCACAAACAGCCGTCCTCGACGTGCGCGGACAGAAACAGAGTCGCGGGGGATCCCGCAAGCTGGTCTAACAGCGGAAACGCTGTTCGGTCTGCCAGATGGTACTGACTGAGCACCAAGTCGAACTGAGTACGAGAAATCAGACTGCAAGCATCCTGATAAGTCGTCGCGAAGTGACATCGGCAGCCTCGCTTGTACAACCACAGTAGCAACTGGAGAGAGCTTCTTGCGGTTGCTCCCACCAGAAGAACCGTTATTGGTTTGCGGACCATGCTTTTTCTCCTTCCGGGACGAGAATTAGAAAGCTCAGGCGCCTTCCAGGCGCCGCTGGCGTCTGTACCCTAACAGCGCATTTCGGATGACGCGTTGAAGTTCCGCCGCAATAGGTGGGTAAGCCAGGTAGTCAAATGCGCCGCAGCGGATTGCTGTTAAGTATTCCGGCCAGTCGCCCGTCCTTGAAACAACAATTACTGGAACTTTTGTGTCAGACTGGCCCGCCAGTCTCAAGATATGTACATAGCTGCCATCTGCTAAACAGTCGCTGCAAAGCGCGACGCAAACCTCATGCCGGGCCAGGGCGGTCCCACTCTCGGCTACAGTAGAAGCGAAAACAGGCGCAAGCCCGCATTGCCCCAGGATCTCCCCAAGCTTTCGGCGAACCTGCTCATCTGAATTCGCCACTAGGCCTTTCAACCTTGTTCTACCTCGACGTAGAGCAAGCGCAAATTCAGGCCTCTCGCCAGTCGCGCTCCGGGGTACAGGGTCATTTGGCGTAGTTGTTTCGTCGGGCTCACTCATTCGTCTCGAACCTCTTTGTCTTGCGGCCGTGGCAGAGACAGAAGCTCGACACGGCTACGAGAACTTTGTATGGCGAGTCTAGATTCGTGGGGGGAACGGTTGAGGTCTATACCAACTGGACGGTATTTGGGGCCGAAAATTTAGCTATGCTCGGAGAAGGGGAAGGCCACTCTCAATGGGTTCTTCGCCCATGGCAAAAGAGCCGCGAGTTCGTCCTCAATCCAAAGTGTTACCAGCAAGCATACGGAAACACTCAACCCCCTTAACTGATGATTCCTTTGCGTACTGCATAGAGGATGAGCTCTGCGGGGTTGTGCAGGTTCAGTTTCTCCAGAATATGACTGCGATGAGTCTCGACTGTGTATGGGCTGATATTGAGGGCTGCTGCCACTTCCTTGTTCGCCTTCCCTTCAGCGATAAGCTGCAGGATTTCTCGTTCCCGACTCGTAAGCAGATCATAGCTGTCTACTGCGCCTTTTTGCTTGAGAACACGGACGTAATCCTCAGCTAGGATGCGGCTCACTTTTGGGCTAAAAAACGACTTATTTTGCGAAACCGCCTGGATGGCACTGATCAGGTCAGCCGGGGCTGAGTCCTTAAGCAAGTACCCTCGAGCGCCGGCCTTCAGAGCGCGCATGACATACGATTCGTCGACATGCATGCTGAGGATGACGACTGCCGTAGTGGGATGCTGAGTAACGATCGTCTTGGTGGCTTCGATGCCATTCAATACGGGCATTCCAACATCCATCACCACCACATCCGGTTTGAGCGAGGTTACGAGGTCCACAGTCTCACGCCCGTTCTCACTCTCGCCAACGACTTCCAGGTTCGGCTGGCGCTCAAGCAAGGAGCGTAGCCCAGTTCGCATAACAATGTGGTCGTCGGCCAACAATATCCGTAGCTTCTTCATGAATTGAATTCTCCTGATTTGGTTGGGAGTGGCAGATCAACTTGCAGACGTGTCCCTCGCTCTGGCTCTGAATCCACCTTCAACACGCCGCCTAGCTGGTTCACTCGCTCATTCATGCCGACTAATCCCAAGCCACGTACACGGCTGGAATCAAAACCCTTCCCATCATCTTCAATGCTGACTCGGAGGTGATTAGGCTCTTGTCGTACGACTACGCGGACATTCCTGGCGTGCGCGTGTCTCGAACAATTATTCAGGGCTTCTTGCACAATTCTGTAGACGCACGTCCTATGCGCATCTGGCAGGCTGTCGGAAACATTTTCGTCCACCGTATCAACAAACATCCCAGTACGCCTAGAAACTTCGCGAGCCTGCCACTCAAGCGCTGCGATGAGGCCCAGATCATCGAGCATTGAGGGACGCAGCAGCAGGGCCATATTGCGGACTTCATTGACGCAGTTTTCCGCAAGCGTTTTGATGTTCTGAAGAATCTGCCGAAAGCCATTTTTCCCGCCAGACATTTGTGTCAGGTTTTCGACCTCCAAGAGCAGGGCGCTTAACGACTGACCGACTTCATCATGAAGTTCCCGGGAAATGGCGCGCCGTTCCCGCTCCTCGGCATCAACCAAGCGCTTTGACAGTTCTTTCAATTCACGTTGCGCCTGTAGGCTTTCGCGGTATTTCTCGTCAAGGCTCTTCTCCAGACGCCCCGCGTAGATGATGGTGGTCGTCGCCAGAATCAATCCAAAGCTCAAAGCAATGGTTGCCACCATCAGCAAACGATGGCGAAACCGCGAAGAGACTTCCGCGATCCTTCCTTCCGCTTCCTTCAGCTCGGCGTCATTCACGGCGCTGACGTCTTTCGTGATCTTCAGGATCTCGGCGTGCTGAGAGAGTGTGTCGGCATGTCGTGCCGAATCGCCTAGTCCCGTTTTCTGCTTCCCGCCTGGAGCAAAGGTGCCCGCAGCCTTTGACCAGTAGTTTTCTAGCTCGACAGCCAGATGCTTAAACGGCTCCTGCTCGTCTACGGGCAGCGACTGAATACATGCTTCTAGCGCTGCAGCGGTCCCATTGCGAATGGATCGAAGTTCCGTGAGGAGCGTTTCTTCGGATTGGCGCTCTGATTCGTTCAGCAGTGCATAATCACGCATAATGGCACCAGATTCGTACAAACCGTCTCGAACCTGTTCGAGCGTGCGTTCGCGGTATAGAAAATCACGTCGAATCTGCGTATCGTTCGTTTCGAATGCTGCCAGAGTGAGCAAGGCGTCGATGCATATGATCACCATCAGAACTAGCAGCGCTCCGAAGCCAGCGAACAGTGCCGCCCGAGAGCCGAATCGCCTCCGGCTTTTCGGCGGAAAGCCTGCTGCCCTATCTATCTTTTCGTTAGTCATTTGTTCGACGTCCTGTCCGACGGTTTCCATAGCGTTTCGCTCTGAAATTCGAAGCCTATTCAGCGGCTACGACCACTGGAGAAAACTTTCGTCCCGGCCCCGCTAGAGTGCCCCGCACGATGAAAACGTTGAGTAATATCGAAATCAGAGAGGCGGCAAGGATAGCGCCGAAGACATTCTCCGCTACAATTCCCGAGGATCGCGCCACCTGAACGAGGACAAACGACAGTTCGCCGATCTGTGTTAACCCCGAAGCCACCGCGATTGCGGTCCAGAGTGGGTAGCGGAACAGCCGAACGACAATCGTCCAGCTAGCAGATTTCCCCACCACGATGAGCAGGAGCATCGTGCCCAAAAGCGGCAAGCTGTGCGCTAGCATTTTCGGAGCGATCAGAGCACCCAACGAGACGAAGAAAAGCGCCACAAAAGCATCCCGAAGAGGAACAAGCTGCGCGTGCGCGTGGCGCAGGTCCTCCGAGCCGCTGATGGATAGTCCAGCAAGAAAGGCGCCAAGTGCAACTGAGAATCCAGAAGCTTGCACGAGCGCAGCCGTGCCAAGACAAATCGCAATTGCAACCAAGAGAAAAAGCTCAGCATTGTTGGTTTGCTTGATGCGTCGGAGAAGGCGCGGAATCACGTTGATTGCGAAGAAGGCCAAAGGGATAAGGAGGGCCAGGGCCTTACCAAGAGTCCATATTGCCTTCACAATTCGACCATCTCCCGAACCGCTGAATATTGGGAGCACCACTGTCATACAAACGACCGCCAAATCCTCCACAAGAGTGATCCCGATCATCACCTGGCCAAAGATCGTCCCCAACTTTCCGCTATCTCCCAGCAGGCGTGCCAGGACCATTGTGCTTGCTACGGAAACCGTCGCACCGATGACGACACCCTGCCTCATACTCCATACCCCCAACTTTCCTACAGCCATCGCGAGGCCGATTATGAGCAAAATTCCGATTGGTCCGCCGACAAGGGCCACCCATTTCACGCGCATTAGGTCTGGGATCGAGAACTCGACGCCGATTGAAAACATCAGCAAGACTACGCCGACCTCGGAAAACAGTTCGAAGGAACGCAACTCGGATAGTTTAGGTCCTGGCGTAAATGGGCTGATCACAATTCCGCCCACGACGAACCCAGGACCAGAGGCAGGCGCAAGCGCCAAGCCATCAGACCCCCGGCTAGGGCTTGCGAGAAATATGTAGGTCAGATCACGAAAAAGAACCGGATTCGCTTCCATCCTTCTCCACGCGTCATGCAAACTTTGACTGGTCGGTCGGCAACTATGGCGTGTCTAGATTAGTCGCCCGTGCAGGCCTGGTCCATCCCAAGGGAAGGGTATATGGCAGCTGAAATTTAGCCAGATTCTTAGCCCATCCAGAGCGTCTTAACAAGGCTGGGGACATCATGGGGACAAGAAAAGAGTGTTTGGGGATGGTCCCAAGGCTGTTAACTGACGCCAGAGAAACGAGTTATCGGATTTGAACTTCTCTGTTAACAGCCGAATGCTCTACCGTTGAGCTACCGGGGAACCGTGCAACGTATTTGTTTTCATTCTATTACAAAAAACAGAAGCCGTCATGACCATTCGGTAGCACGCCCAATGCTCACTACAATTGAGCCGCCGGGAAGTGTCGCATTCTGTGATGGTTAGGCAGCGTCTTGGCGCAGTGGCTTGGGGACAGGGGGGCATGATTCGCCGCCCGCGCAGCGAGAAGCGCTCGGAACACAACTCCCGCGGACAAAACAACTGGGTGCATCGCGAGTGTAACGAGTAACGCAGGAGAGCGCGACGCTACATTGTCCGCAGTTTGCACGGCAGTTCGAATCCGGACCCGCAGAGGCTACTTGTATGGAAAGCTCGTTTTTCATCCAAGTATTGCGAACGCCAACGGGCCTCCAGCAGCTCACTTATGGAATGCTTCCGTAGGAAGCACAGGTGTCCGGCGTAGTTCCTTCCACGGGGACGTCAAGGGCATCCCCAAGACACTGGCCGATGAGGCAGCCGCTAAATTGACCTGCTCTTACCAGGACAGGCATCTATTGAGCAGTCAGCTTGGCGTACTCAGATTTGGCTTGCTTCAGGATCGGAGTGTCCGGTGTCGTAAGTCCGCATTGGGAGAAGACTTCAGGAAACTGGAACGCACATCGTTACCGGAGAGAGAAGAGACTCAACTTCTCAGCGCAACGAATGATCGGTGGAACAGGCGCGGTCAAGAAACGCGGAGCGTTGTTCGGGCGCGAGGTCCAGCGCTTCTTGCAAAACGCCTTTCACTCGTTGCCAACGCTCTGGCGTCATCACTTGATACTCGCCAGCTTATAGGGCAGATTCATACGGCGGAGTAGTTCTTGAAAACGAGGGTCGCCACCCAGGCCGTCAAGCATGGGCTCGACTTTGATGAAGGCCATATTATGGTCTCGCTCTTGGTAAGCTTTTTCGAGGAATTCGAATGCTTGTTCGTTTTGCCCGAGGCGCGCGTAGAGTTCCGCAATGTCGTAAGACGGAACATACCGAATCCTTGAGTCTCGGACAGTTGCTTGCAATTTTTCACGCAAATAGCCTTTCATACCGGATGTCGCAAATGAGTGGCCGCGTCGCGCAAGCTCATTGGTCGTAGCTCCCCCAAGTGATTCTTGTCTTTGGTATTCTTGGAACGCTTGTGTATACATTCCCTTCTGTTCGTAGCAAGCCCCCAAGTACTTGTGATCAATCGCCGAGTCTGGGTACAACTCCAGCGTCTTCTGGAACTGACCAATTGCGTCGTCGAAACGGTGAGCCCAATAATAGACTGCGCCCAGCAACCCGTTGGAGGGGTGGGAAACTGGATCAATGGCATGAGCATCTTTCATTTCTTGAAGGGCTTCGCTGTGCCTCCCCATAGCCGACAGATAAATGGCGAATTGAATCCTGGTAAGGGACGAAGGAGGATCTAGCTCCAAAGCCCGTTTGTATTCTCGTTCGGCAGATGCCCATTCCCAATCCCACAAGAAGTGGATGTGACCGAGTGTTGCATGCCCTTCACCAAGAGCGTCGTCGAGACTCAAGGCTTTCTCTACAGCGAGTTTGGATTTTGAAGCAGCTTCTCTTGGTAGAAGTTCGCCCCAAACACCGAGGTCTTTGTAGCTGGCGGCCAATCCAACAAAAGCCGGAGCATAGTTGGGGTCACGGGTGACGGCCCGTCGGTAATACCTAAGACCTTCTTGGAAACCTGGGACGGACAACTTTTCGTAGTAGTAGCGGCCTTTGAGGTAATCCTCGTACGTCTCTGGATCAACAGGTCGCGCGTTTGCGAGGTGAGCCTGGTCTTGGGGTGTTAGTCTGCCCCGAATCTTGGTAGCGATGTCACGCGCCACTTGATCTTGCAAGGTTAAGACATCATTCAAATAGCGCTCGTAGCTGTCCGCCCATAAGTGCTTTTCTGGTGACGCCTGCACCAACTGTACCGTGATCCTAAGCCGGTCACCAGAACGAACGACAGAGCCTTCCACGACTGCTTGTACATTTAATTCTTTCGCGATCTGGGGCAAGGGCTTCTTCGTATCCTTGAACTGCATGACCGAAGTCCGTGAAATGACCCGCAATCCGCCGATCTGAGCAAGGTTTGTCGTCAATTCATCTGTCATGCCATCGACAAAGTAGTCTTGTTGGGGATCCCCCGATAGATTGGTCAACGGGAGCACGGCCAAGGAGTCGATCGGGACCGCACTCGTTGTGAGCCGCAAGTGGTCGCGCCAGCCGCCAAGATTCAATCCCAGAATTGGTAGGGCCACTAAGACCAGTGCGGCAACTCCGGGGAATATCCACGCGTGCCATCGCCATCGGCGAGATCCCCACAGCGCCTGGGGAGCCATCGCTGATTCCTCGAGCGTGGAGGTCAGTTCGGCGGCGGATTGGTAGCGGCTTGCAGGATTTTTTTCCAGGCACCGATGCACTATTTGAGCGATGGCTCGGGAAATACTTGGCGCAACCTTCGAAATAGCCCTCGGCTCTTGGTTAAGAATCGCGCTCAGGGTGTCGGCAGTCGTCTCGCCCTGGAAAGCGCGCTTCCCCGAAATCATCTCATACAGGATTGCGCCGAAAGCGAATATGTCCGCGCGCTGATCCGCCGTTTGTCCTCGAACTTGCTCCGGTGCCATGTAGCCCACGGTTCCCAGCACAGCGCCAGGCTCCGTGTCCAGAGTCTGCTTTGTGAGTTGCGTTTCCCTTTCGGGGTGCGTAAGCTTCGCTAATCCAAAATCCAAAATCTTGATCCGGCCATCTCTGGTGACGAACAGGTTCTCCGGCTTGAGGTCTCGATGGATAATTCCCTTCTCGTGCGCTGCCGCCAGACCACAGGCGACCTGGACTCCGTAATCGATGGCTTTCCTTGGCGGGATCGGCCCGTGCTTCACTTGCTCGCGTAGCGTTTCGCCCTCCAAGAGCTCCGAAACCAGGTACGGTGCGCCTTCATGTGTGCCCATCTGGAAGACGGCAAGAATGTTGGGGTGGTTCAGGGCCGCAGCCGCTTTGGCTTCCTGCTCGAAGCGATGCAACCGTTCCGGATCGAAGGAAACAAAGCGCGGCAGCACCTTGATGGCTACATCCCGGTCTAAGCGCCGGTCACGCGCACGATAGATCTCTCCCATCCCGCCAGCACCAATCAGAGAAAGAACTTCAAAGTCGCCGAGAACAGTCTCGTTGCTGAGTCGTAAGTCTGCATGGGGAGAAGACCTCATGAAACTGGAACGCACATCATTACTGGAAGAGAGGAGAGATTCCACCTCGCGGCGCAGCGAATGATCGGTGGAGCAGGCGCGGTCGAGGAAGGCGGGACGCTGCTCGGGTGCTATTTCCAGCGCCTCTTGCATTACACCCTTTACTTGTTGCCAACGCTCTGGTGTCATCATTGCAGCGACCTGTTCATCTCGCGATGCAGCCAGAGACGCGCGGTGGCCCATTCCCGCTTTACGGTGGCTGGCGAGATCTCCAAGATATCAGCGGTTTGAGCAATTGAAAGGCCACCGAAGAAGCGCAACTCCACGATCTTGCTCTGTTGCGCGTCTAAGCGGGAAAGTTCGTTCAGGGCGCCGTCCAGCGCAACAAGGTCCATGTCAGGGCCGCCTCGACAAAGAAAGACGGCCTCGTCCAAAGTCACTTTGTGGCCGCCGCCGCGCTTGACCCTGCGCTTACGGCGTGCGTAATCCACCAGGATTTGCCGCATGAGATGCGACGCTACGGCGAAGAAGTGGGCGCGGTTCTGAAGCTGTGGTGGATTCCGCTCGGCGAGCCGCAGGTACGCCTCGTGCACGAGCGCAGTGCTTTCGAGCGTATGCCCTGGATTTTCTCCCTGAAGGTAGTGGTGCGCCAGGCGACGCAGTTCTGAATAGACGAGAGGTACGAGGGCCCGCAATGCCTCTTCGTCTCCGTCCTTCCACTTCACCAGCAACTGACTGACAGATTTAGGCGACACCCCGGTCATATCTGCTCTTCACACGAACCGGCTACAGAAAGCGACTTTGGAACGGAAGATAGACCGTGTGTCCTAAGAAGTCAATACATTGAAAAGATTGAATCTCCCGCCTTGCTTGTACATGTCCCGTCCCAGTCCCAGCTTTAAGCGCAGAAAGGTTCGCTTCGCCCTTCAAGGCAGATTTCTGAACCAAAGTTCCGACAGACGGCGCTTTTGCAAGTAGAGAGCGGCGAACGAATGAAGTGAGCAACAAGCCGTAAAACGACCCGTTCTCACTGGTGGGTGCGCTTGAGATCCCGTGCCGTGGTCACTGCGCTCTCGGTATGCGCGTGGCCGGAGATCGCAATGAAATTAGCAATCCGAGTGGCCGTGTTCTTCTTAGGATTTCTGCCAGTCAGCTGGGGACAGACTAACGCCGAGTCGAGTCTCGTTAAAGGCGAAAACGCAAGGCCTGATTCTTCCTCCGCAGCGTACGTGGTTTTCGGAGCGACGGCAGACCAAGAAGCCGTCCTTCGTTCTCAAATTCAGGTCATGCAACCAGAAGTTTCTCCTCTGCGAGTGTTCTTTGTTCCGCACTGGAAATACGTCGACGCTGCCAGAATCTTTCGCCTCCGTGTGCCTGCCGGCATGAGTAGTGTGATGTTTGCTCATCTCCCGAGCCGAACCATATTTATCGATAGCGACCGCTATCTTGGGGACGACTGGCTCGGTTACTGGATGGCCCACGAACTTGGGCACTTGACAACGAACAGCGTGAATGAGCTTGTCGCGGACAAAGCCGTGAGCGAATTTCGGAAGCGTCTCAAGAACGCAAATAAACAAGACCGGTATTTAGAAACAAGGAGACGAATTCCTGAGCCAATTCAAGGACAGATAGCGCTTTTGCGAGTAGGAAGCGTCGGTACCAACGAAGAAAACGACGAGCATCGTAATAAGCTCCGCGGATTCAGGTATTGGCGAGGTGAACCATGAAACTGCGCCCACACCGTAATTGGGTCATCGCGACTGCAGTCGCATTCTCTATCACTACAGGCGTTTTGCTACTGGCATTTGCCGGAGCAAAAGAAGTTCCGTCGGCTGCTCTGCAGGCCCAGGCGCCTCCGAGTTCCCCGAACTGCAGGGCAGTCGGCGGCACAGTCATGACCAATTTCGGCGCGTTCGGCGCCGATAATCCGAACTCCACCATGGGAACGGCGACCGGAGATTTGCGTGGGGCTGTGAGTGGAACACTCGTCGGTGCTCCCGTGGCTTCGGGGAACACCGTCATCTTCCATGTCCAACATCATTGGGTCACGGATACGGGAGACATTCTGTACTTTCAACAAGCCACCGCGACAACCGTGCCCATCGCGCCGGGCCTGTTCGCCATCCTCACTTACCCCGTGCATCTGGCGGGCGGAACTGGCAAGTTCGCAGGAGCTACCGGCGATTTCACTAACATCGGCGAGGTGAGCCTGCCCAATCCTCCAGATGTGGCCGCCGGCACAACCATTTTCCGTTACATAGGGCAAGTCTGCTTCGCGACTCAGGATTCTCAATGATCGGCACTGCGCGAGGAGGCGAAAGGCCGCGACACTCTGCGACATTCCGATGCGAGTCGTCCTGGTCGGTTGCAGCTTGGGAGGGCACTGGTAAGTTGGCCGCACGTTCCAAGTTCGGAAACCAAATTCAAGGAGGAAACCGACATGAAGAAGTTCATTTGCACTCTGCTGGCGGCCCTGGTCGTGGGCAGCGTCAGTTTCGCCGATGAAGCCGCCTTCAACGTGAAACTGCCGGACGCGAAAGGGAAACAAGCCGAGGCGCAGCTGATTTTCAGCGACGACAACAAAAACGTGGGCGTGAAGGTGGCGGATCGCGACTTTGTGACCATTCCGTACGACCAGCTCGACAAGTTTTCCTACGAATACACGAAGAAACACCGCATCACGCAGGGAGCCGTGGTGATGATCGCTTCCTTGGGAGCCGGCGCGATTGTCATGCTCACCAAATCGAAGAGCCACTGGCTCTACATCGATTACCACGAGCAGAGCGTCGCCAAGAACGTCGTCATTCGGATGGACAAGGGCGATTACAAAAAGATCTTCGAGGCGGTGAAGACGCATACGGGCAAAGAAGTGGAAATGCTCGGAGATGCGAAGGAAAAGTCGAAGAAAGAAAAGAAAGAAGCAAGCAAGGACAAGGATAAGGCTGCAAGCAGCCAGTAGTTTCCGAATCCCAAGGTCACAGAGAAATAGAAAGGAAGAGTGCACTGTGAAAAGGAATCCAGTATTGGGGTTGTTCGTTGGAATGAGCTTGTTGTGTGTATTGAACGTGCGGGCGCAGGAAACGAGGCCAGTGGGCGAGCGGCCTGGCACGAGCGCTCGCGGATCGGCGGCGGAACCCAGTTCTTCTACGGCGGCTGGGCCCCTTTCCCAGGAGACGCAAGCTGCCGCGCCGCGCCTGTTGAAGTTCACCGGTGTTCTGACTGAAGTACCACGCACACCGCTGAGCAGTCCCGTGGAAATGACCCTCGCCCTTTATCGGGACGAGGTAGGCGGTGAGCCGCTGTGGACAGAGATGCAGAGCGTTGAGATCGACAAGCAAGGCCACTACACCGTTCTGCTGGGAGCCACACAGGCTGAAGGCCTGCCTGTGGACCTATTCCCATCCGGAGAGGCCCGCTGGCTGGCGGTGGAGATTCCAGGGCAGGCGCAACAGCCGCGCGCGTTGCTGGTCGGTGTGCCCTACGCCTTAAAAGCAGCGGACGCAGAGAAGCTGGCGGGAAAATCTGCCTCCGATTTCGTTCTGTCCAAAAATCTAAGTGAACAAGTGCGTCAGGTGATTCAGGCACAGCCGGACATTGGAGGACAAGCAGCTTCGACAGGAACACTGCAACCAGGTCAAACCAAGACGAGTAACGCGGTAACGCCTCAAATGACACCAACAGGACCGGTGTTTCCGCCCAGCACGTTCAGCGGCACGAATGCAACGCAGATCGTGTCGGTTCAGCAGAACGGAAGCGGGAACGGATTGTACGCGCAAACTACGAACAGCACCGGCAGCAGCGCAGTGGTAGGGGTTGCTACTTCCAGTTCCTCTTCCAGCAATCAAAACGGCGTGATTGGTTTTAACGCCGGGGCAGGATCTGGTGTGGCGGGGATCGCCACGAACCCCTCCTCAGGCGTAGGAATCTACGGGCAGAGCGCGAACTTCGCGGGAGTATTCGGAAATGCCATCACCACTTCGGGCTTTTCCAACGGAGTATTCGGGCAGACCGCTAGCCCCGACGGATCAGGAGTCAATGGCAATAATAACGCCACAACCGGTTTCGCCCGTGGCGTGAATGGATTTAGCGCAAGTCCAAATGGGACGGCGGTATTTGGGAACGACCCCGCCGGCGGCAGTGGCGTGTTCGGGCTAAGTGAAGGCCCCAATGGGACCGGTACCATCGGCTCCGGGAGCGCGACTGGCGTGTTCGGTAGCGCCGACGGTCCTTCCGGCTTCACGAACGGAGTTTTTGGGCAGAGTTTCAGCACCAGCGGAACTGGAGTTGGTGGCTTCGCAAACGCCATCTCTGGGTTCACGAGCGGCGTCTCCGGAGACGCCAGTGCCAGCCCGAACGGTACCGGCGTTTTTGGATCGAGCTTTCAGTGGGTTGGAGTGGGTGGCCAAGCCACAGCCACTTCCGGTGGCCCGGCGTTCGGCGTTTGGGGCGACAGCCTCAGCACCAATGGCATCGGAGTCGCGGGTTTCGAGGATGCGACGTCAGGCCCAACAGCTGGAGTGCAAGGAACCAGCGTGAGTGGTCAGGGCTCAGGCGTTATCGGGATCAATAATTCCAGCGCCGCCGATTTCAACAACGGCGTTTTAGGCATAAATCACGCTGCGACCGGCAACGCCTACGGCGTGGAAGGCTTTACCGCGACCAACGGCTTCGGAGCGGGAGTGCTTGGTAATGCAACGTCCACCAGTGGGACGCCTTTCGGTGTGTTCGGCCAAAGCGCAAGTCCAAACGCGGTGGCAGTCTTTGGACATTCAATCGCGCCTTCTGGCGGGGTTGGACTAGAAGGATGGACCGAGGGTCCCAACGCTGTGGCCGGTACATTTGTTGCTCATAGCGGCTCCGGGTTGATCCTGCAAGGTGTTTCGGGCAGCGCCTTCAACACCGTTTTCAGCGTGGACGCTGCCGGCAATTTGAACATTTCCGGAAATCTATACGTTGCCGGAAGCAAGTCTTCCACTGTACAGCTCAAGAGCGGCCGTGAGGTCGCGCTGTACGCCGTCGAAAGCCCCGAAAACTGGTTCGAAGATTTCGGCAGCGCAGAGCTGCGGGGTGGAGTCGCTTGGGTTCCGCTTGAAGCATCATTCAATGAGGCAACCAACGCGGCGATCACCTATCACGTGTTTCTGACTCCGAATGGAGATTCCAATGGCCTGTATGTGGCACGAAAGACTGCCGCGGGCTTTGAAGTAAGGGAGCACGGAGGAGGCGGATCTAACGTAGCATTCGATTATCGCATCGTGGTGAGACGCCGCGGGTATGAGACCATCCGCATGGCCGAAGTACAGCATGATGTGAAAACTTCCGAAACCGCCCGTCAACATCTCAACGAGCTGGCTAACTCCGGAACTTTGAAGAAAAGAGGGGTCGTCGAGACTCCGCGGAATATAGCATCGCCTGCAATTCGGCCTGCGCCACGGGGGCCCGCTGTCCCGGCACAGGCAACTCGACCGGTAACTACCCCGGTCGTTCCGCAAATTCCAAAGATAAACATCCCTCAGCGGCCGCACCCGAAGGCTCCGCAACCGGGGCAACCGCGGTAACTACTGGCATGCGCGGCATTCAGCCGACACTCCATGCTCGGATGCAAAGTCATTCCAGCTTATTCCTGCCGAATGAGAATCCTGGCATGAGTGCAGCGTCTGCATGGCGGTGTCAGGAACACCTTGCAGGCCAGACGAGACTCTGGCCTGCGCCAGCTGTTCTAAGTCATTTTGATTTGTCGTGTTTGCACCTCAACGCTGTGGGCACTTCGTTGCATTTATCTTCGCCACAGTATCCCCGGCCCAAATCCAAGGAACGTGGGAGCCAGTTCAGGACGATCAGAGGGCCTCTTGGTGTGCGCCGCGCGCCAGCGGGGTAGGTAGGGTTCAGATGAAAGTTGTTTCCCTATTGCTAGGAGGCCCGCTTGTCTGTGAAAGCGCCGGTTTTGCGGGTCAGGCGATGCCGACGAGCGGAAAAGCTGGGGCCGGGGGACATTGGGGGGACAAGAAAAAGATGTTTGGGGATGGTCCCGAGGCTGCTAACTGACGCCAGAGAAACGAGTTATTGGATTTGAAGTTCTCTGTTAACAGCCGAATGCTCTACCGTTGAGCTACCGGGGATCATCCCCATTTTGTGACAGTTATGCGGCGGTTGCAAGCCGGACCCCGCGGGACATGGGGACATGACTGAATCCAAGTCCAGCATTTTCAACACAAGTTTTTCGTGTATCCATGCGTCCCATGACCTTGATATACGACTGTTCCGTGACACCCTTTTTGCCATGACCGAGCCAAATCTTGATTAGAGATTCGGGAATCAGTTGAGTGTCCAAGTGTGCGCAACGAAACCGCCGCATCGCGTGCCATGCAACCCCTTCGCCTTCAAGACACCTCACCCTGCGCCTACCGTTCTTATCGCGCCAGCGTTCAGCCTTTCTCAGCCGCACGTTTTCAAGAATAGGATGGAGCCAATCGCGGTTGATATTGCGCTGTTGAAGTGGATTGCCGCTGCGTGATTTGAACAGCAGCATACCGGGTCTTTTGCCCGCAACGTATTTTCTAAGAATCGCGGCCAAGGACTCAGGAACGTCCACATCGCGTATGCCGTTCTTGGTTTTTGGCGCTTTCAGTTTCTTCCCGTACACGCTCTGGCGAACATGCAGAACGCGGCAATCCTCAGAAAACGCAGAGCCATGCTGACACTTTCGCGGTTTTAGTGATTTGCAGTGCGGGCATCCAACGCTGTCACGAACCTTAATTGCAAGCGCCTCACCGATCCGCAAGCCCAAGCCGCCAACGATTAGAGACAACCAGTACACGACATTTTTCGGTTTCTTTACTGCTGTCTCGAATGCGGCGTCAAGGATGACGGTCATTTGCTCGGGTGTCCATGCCTCGGAATTTTGGTCCTCGGGGCCCACAATCGGCAAATCCATGTAATCGTGGTTCCATGCCCGCTTGTAGACTTCCTCCCCGTTTGCTTTCAACGAGGCGACTACAAGTTTGGGGACCTTCACGATTTCAACGATGGTCTTTGGCGCGAGTTTCTTGTCATGGAGTTTTTTCACCAGACCTTTCATCGCGTTATTGTCCACCGCTGAGAGAGGCAATTCACCAAGCACTGGATTCAGGTGATGCTGCAAATAGCTCCTGTACCCAGATGCGGTTGCCTCGCATATCCAACCTCCTCTACTCGTACCTCAGAGCGACCATGGGATCGACCCTGGCAGCGCGATAGGCAGGCACTAGACACGCCAGCAAGCCCACAAAGGCAACGATGATAAGGACCGCAACAAATGTGAAAAGATCCGTTGATGAGACGCCCCAGATCTGGCCAGCAATGAAGCGCATTAGGTAATAGCTCGCAAAAAGCCCGATGAAGATGCCGGCTGCATTCAACCGCATGCCTTTTGAGAGGAACATCCTCGCGATGTTCGACTGCTGCGCGCCAAGCGCCAAACGGACTCCAATCTCGTGGGTCTGGATCGAAACTGTGTAGGCCATCAACCCAAAGATTCCGACGCCAGCGAGCAGGAGGCCAATTCCAGCGAATGCTCCGAAAGTAGCAACGCCAAACTCGGGCGAGGCGTAGTCGAACCTTTGTAGGTACGTCTCAAGAGAACTTGTATCCGAGAGAGAAACGTTGGGGTCAACCGTTTGGATGGCTTCGTGTATTGCCTTACCCATTAAAAGCGGGTCCCCTGAGGTGCGCACAAGCAGGTTTCCATCGGGAGTCCCAAAGGTCGTGTATGGAAGATAGGCTTGCGGCGCCGGTGAATCACGCAGTCCTCGGTTCTTGATACTACTGACGACTCCAATGATCTCGAAATAAGTGTTGTGGGGTGCATCCGGGATGAAGTCGAAAACTCGGAATTTAATCTTATGACCGATCGGGTCGCCGTTTCCGAAGAACCTGCGCGCCAGAGCCTCATCAACCACAACCAGTCTCTGCGCTGAACCTATTTCGTCTTCCGAGAGTAGTCTGCCCCGAAGCAACTGAATTCCAACTGTTCGGAAAAACCCATCGCTGCACAAATCCAGCAGCACCTTGGATTGTCCGGAATTGGAATTTCTAGGAATTTCGACGTCACTTCCAGGTCCTCCGTAAGGAGGCAGCGAAGCGGTTGTCGTCGCAGCGATAACGCCAGGTAACAAGGTCACGCGTTCGAGTACCTGTTCAAAGAAGAGCTTCTTCTGGCTGGTTGCCCGGGAAATACCTCCGGGGAAGAACGCCTGCGTAACGAGGATATTCGATGGGTTGAAACCGATGTTGACGTGGGTCAAGGCGAAAAGCGTCCGCGTCATGAGGCCTGCACCGACCAAAAGCACAATCGAAAGTGCAACCTCTGTTATGACAAGACCGGCGCGAAGTTTCCCTCCACTGAGGTCTCCGCTAACGCCCTTGCCGCTACCGGTTAACCGAGAACGTAAATCGCCACGGAGCCCGCGAAGTGCGGATACAAAACCACACAGCAAAGCTGTGAAAATGGCTACACCTAGTGCAAACAGCAAGACGGTAGAATTCAGCGACATTGCCGCCTCTGCCGGGAGCACGCCGCTGGGAAGCACAAGCAGCAAACCCTTGAGGCCCCAATATGCAAATAAGCAGCTGGCCAAGGCACCCATGGCAGCCAGTACAAAGCTTTCCAGGAGAAGCTGCCGAATCAGGCGGCCTCGGCTTGCGCCGATTGAGGCTCGAATGGCAACTTCCTTCTCCCGAGTCGTCCCACGGGCAAGCAATAGGTTCACGAAATTCGTGCAGGTAATAAGAAGGAGCATCGCGACGGCCGCGCCTAGCGCGTAGAGCGTGTCTATGAAGTTTCCGACCACGACATCGGCGAAAGGTCGCGTGACCATGGTGAATTGTGGCGGGTAAAGATTCGGATAAGACTTCGCGAGGTGTTGGGCAATCAGGTTAAGATCCGCAGACTCAGCCTGCGGGTTTAACCCGGGCCTAATACGCCCCAAGGGCCACCAGAGGTGCATGGGCTCGGCTGCGTTCATGCTTATGCCGGTGTCGCTTGGGCTAGGTTTCGTTGGTATCCATATGTCGGACCCTTCAGGATTAATCTGGAAGCGGGGAGGCATGATAGCAACCAAGATTCTTGACACGCCGCCAACTCCAAACGAAGTCCCCACGATTTTTGGATCTGCGTTGAAATGTTCTTGCCAAAGTCTGTAGTTCATCGCAAAGACGGGCGATTGATCGGTTTTCGCATCGTCGGGAATGATGGCGCGACCCAGGAGTGGGTTCACACCAAGAAATTGAAAGGTATTAGTCGTTACAAACGCAGCACGAATCTGTAGCGTCGCTCGGCCGTTGCCTAACGGCATTTCCTTGCTCATAAATCCAATGATGTCCTCGAAGCCCCGGCTTTGTTCTTGGAAAGCGAGGAGCTCAGCGGAGGTGAAGCCCCCACGATCGCCACGACCGGCTTCCTGCGAATTCGCATCGCGCAAGTCATGGATGGAAAAGGTAGTCAGCCGGCTCGCATCTTTGTAGGGAAATGGGCGGAGCAGGCCGTTGTATATGACAGTAAAAACTACGGTTGTCGCACCAATACCAACAGCGAGAGTGAATACGGCGGTGAGGGCAAAGCGCGGGGCCTTCCGCAGGGTGCGAAATGCATAACGCAAATCCTGGACAAAGCCTTCGACAAGGTTCACACGGCGCGCGTCACGACACTCCTCCTTTACCTTCTCCACGCCACCCAGATCCAGCCGCGCATGACGGTGCGCTTCCTCTTGCGTCATCCCTTGAGCCACGTATTCCTCGGTTCTTCGTTCGAGGTGGTCGCGCAACTCGTCCTCCAATTCCTGGTCCGCCTGCACGCAACGAAACAACGACCGTAACCGTAACGGAATCGTGTACAGCCAATGCTCCGGTCGCATACTCCGGCGCTCCTCTACTCGTATCTCAGGGCAACCATTGGATCGACACTCATCGCGCGCTGTGCTGGGGCGTAGCAAGCGAATGTGGCGACTCCGATCAAAGCGAGCGATGCCAAAAGCATCGTTTGAACATCTGTGGGCTTCACACCAAAAAGCAGTGTGGCCATGAAGCGTGTTACGCCCACAGCGCCAGCCACACCCGCAACGACTCCAATCAGAGTTATCGCCATGCCCCGCCCGAGGACGAGCCTTAGCACGCGGAACCGTTCGGCACCGAGAGCCATCCGGATGCCGATTTCGTGCGTTCTTTGAACGACCAAACTCGACATCACTCCGTAAAGACCAACACAGGCGAGGAAGAGGGCAACCATCCCAAACAGGCTCGAAAGCAACGCAACGATGCGCTCCTGGATCAGGGCTTCGTCTATCTGCTCGTTAAGAGTCTTGACTCCAAAAAGTGGCAGCCGACTGTCGGCCTGCTGAATCATTTCACGGATGGAAGCCGCCAGAGCAGTTGGATTTATGCTGGAGCGTACTTCAAAATTCGCCGCAAGAAATGAATCCGGCGACTGGAAAAACGGGATGTACGCAGCCGGTGGAACCTGATCCCGCAGATTGATGAATTTAGCGTTTTCAACGACGCCAACGATCTCCATCGGGTTGGTATCGGCCTTCCATCCCGGTATGCTGAACCGTCTGCCGACCGGATTGCTGTCACCAAAGAAATGTTGTGCCATCGCTTCATTGATTACGGCAACCTTTGGAGTACCAGCCCTGTCCTCTTCTGCAATATCACGCCCCAACAGAACTGTCGTACCCATGGTCCTGAAATAGCGCGGCCCCACAAAATTCACGCTGATTGCCGGGTATTCCCCCTGTCGGGGCGTGTACCCTTCGACTCGAGCATCGGTGAAACCGGACCACCCTGCGAATGGGCTGAAAGCCGAGAAGGTCACTGCGCTCACCGTCGGATTCCGCTTAAGCTGCTCCAAGAGCCGCTCGTAGAGCTCAGCAACCCGGGTGTCTGTATAACCGATCATGCCGGGCCTGATTGAGAAGAGGAGGACGTTCTGCTCACGAAAACCTGGATAGGAGTTCTTGAGGTTCGCGAGAGTGCGCACGAGAAGACCCGCGCCCACCGTCAGAACGAGCGAGAGAGCAATCTGAGGGATGACCAGACCTTCTCCTATTCGTGAGCGTCCTGGAGCGGCGGTCGCGGCTCGGTTGCCTTCTTTGATGGCTGGAGAGAGGTCGAGCCTGGAAGCACGCCACGCGGGAATGAGTCCAAAAACAATCACTGCGACAAGCGAAACGAATGCCGTGAAAGCAAGAATGCGCATGTCCGGGTGGACGTCCAAATGTATGGCAGAGGTTGAACGGGACATTATGTTCGCCACCGCGCTACTCCCCCAAAAAGCCACTACTGCGGCGAAACCACCGCCCCCTGCCGCCAGCAACACACTTTCCGTAAGTAGCTGGCGAAGGACCCGCGCCCGCCCAGCACCGAGTGCAAGTCGCAATGCTATTTCGCTCTGGCGAGAGTTGCAGCGCGCGAGCAACAGGTTCGCCACATTCGTGCAGGCGATGAGAAGGAGCATTCCAACAACCGCCATCAGAAACGCCAGAGGTTTTGAAAATTGCTCGCGAAGAGCAGCGAGGCCCCGGCTGCCGGATTCGAATTTGAGCCTGCTTTGGGATAAATCACTTCTTGCGCTAGGAGAGTCAAAGGGCCCCCTCAAGCCCTCCGCCGCCTGGCGCATAGCCTCCTCGTAGACCGGTCCGAGATTAGCTAGCGCTTCCACTTCGTTCTCCCCATCCTTGAGTCGCACCATCAAATCAAGCCAATGCCGGAATGGGGCAGTCAGAACGTCGAAGGGAGAACCTGCCGCTGCAAATTGGGGTTGTACTAGAGCCAAAGAAGTAAGGGGTATGGAAACATCCAGGGATTGGCCGGGCTCAAGACCAAAGAACTCGGGCGGCGTGACCCCGATAATGGCGAAGGGCGCTCCGTTTAGCACAATCTCCGCGCCGACAGCGGAGGGATCATGATTGAATCGCCTTGTCCAATCGCTGTAGCTGATCACGGCGACGGGGCTTGCGCCGCGAGCCTCATCTGCAGTCGTAATGGTGCGTCCAACTATGGGCTTGACGCCCAACGTTGTGAAATAACTGCCGGACACGGCTTGCGCGTGGGCAAGCTCCCCTTTTCCGTTCATCTCAAAATCGACAATACCAAGGGGGTGAAAGGCGATGACGCCGGAGAGAGTTTGATTCTTTTCCTGAATGAGTTTGAAGGTCGGATACGAAAAGGCATCGATGGTCTTGCCCTCCTTATTCACGTCTATGAGTCGGAAGAGCTGCTCCGGTCTTTGCACGGGCAACATCCTGATTAGCACAGCATCGACAAGGCTGAAGATCGCGGTGTTTGCGCCGATTCCGAGCGCCAGTGTCAACACGGCGATCACTGTGAACCCGGGAGATTTGCGCAAAATGCGCAGACCAAAGTGCAAATCCTGTATGAGCTCCTGAATCCAATTCACATGGCGTGCGTCGCGGCATTCCTCTTTGGTCTGCTCGATACCGCCCAGGTCGAGTCGCGCGCGACGGTGCGCTTCCTCTTGCGTCATCCCTTGCGCGACGTATTCCTCGGTTTTTCGTTCGAGGTGGTCGCGCAGCTCGTCCTCCAGTTCCTGGTCCGCCTGCGCCCAGCGGAACAACGACCGTAACCGTAGCGGAATCGTGTACAGCCAATGCTCCGGTCGCATCTCCAACCTCCGTTTCGCGCCGCGCGCCTCTTTAAGCTTAATAACCCGCGAGATCGCGCTCGAAAGCCTGCCCCAGTTATCTGCTTCTTTTTCAAGCTGTCGCCGCCCTAGCCGCGTGAGCCAATAATATTTCGCCCGCCGCCATACTCGGAAGTTTTCCACTCGGCTGTAATCCAGCCCTCCTGTTCCAACTTGTGTAATGCCGGGTACAAGGATCCGTCGCTCACCTGCAAAACGTCGCCAGGCACCTGCTTTAGTTGCTGACTCACAGCGAAGCCGTTCATGGGCTCAACCGCCAGAATTTTCAACAACATGTCCAACGTGCCCCGGACGAGATCCGAAGGCTTGCTCATGTGTATGTCCTCGGTAACCGAGACTAGCACGCTCTGCTCTCGGTAAGCAAGGGGAGATGCTTTTCGGATGTTTTCCAATTCCCCGGTAGCTCAACGGTAGAGCATTCGGCTTTTAACTGCACGGCCGAAGACCATAAGTCCTTGATCTGGCGTCGGTTAGCTACCAAGCTATCTCCTCTAATTGTTCCCCAGCTGTGCCCCGGCGTTGATGTCTCCTAGAGCAACTGGTTGCAAAGCAGACGCAGCATCAAACTGAAATCTGTGAAATTTTGTGGTTCCTAGAGATTGACAACAAACTTTTTCTGTCCCGCGTGTTGAGAGCGTCTGAAGCATGAAGGTCATGCATGCGCCTTACAGCTACAAAATTGTCTACTTGTCTAGATTGAGGGTGCTTTGAGTTTCTACGTGCCGGGCTTTTGCCAAGGATTTGCAGTAAAATCGGGTTGTAGTGTTCAATTCAGTCAACTCTTGCTGAGTAGACGCAATCAAGATCTGTTTATCAATTCAAGCCCTTAGCTCGATACAAGGCATTGCGCCGAGAATGAGCACTGTTCGAATAAAAGACGTCGCAAAGCTGGCGAGAGTTTCCACTGCCACCGTATCTCACGTCATAAACAAGACTCGATTCGTTAGTGACAGCACTAAACGGAAGGTTCTCAGCGCGATTGACCGCATCGGGTACACGCCGAATATCCATGCGCGCAACTTGGCTTCCGGCCGGAGCAGGACGCTCGGATTAATCATCTCCGATATTACGAACCCCTTTTTCCCAGACCTCGTGAAATCCATTCAGGAAAGAGCCCTAGAATTAGGTTACGACGTAATCGTTCTTAATACGAACTACGAGCCGGAGCGCGATGCCCGGTACGTTCAGCGTTTGCTCGAATTGAGAGTGCGGGGCGTCATGATTCTGACAACGGAGATGAATCTCTCCGTGATCGAACGTCTCTCTTCGCGCGAAATCCCTGTGGCCTTTCTGGACATCGGGAAAGTGGGCCCGCATACCAGCAACATCCGGATAGACTACGAAGAGGGTGTTCATGAAGCGGTCGAACATCTTCTCAAACTTGGCCACCGGCAGGTTGCCTTCATTAGCGGTCCGGTGCCCTTCAAATCAGCACAATTCAGGCGGCAGGCTTTCCTCGAAACGATGAAGAATCATCGAGAGTCTCTGCATACTGAGCCGCTGATTCTCGAAGGGAATTTCAGACTGGAGAGTGGCGAGCAGGTTGTCCGGGAAATGGTGGCGTTGAAGAGCAGGCCAACTGCCATCCTTGCCGCCAATGATTTGATGGCTGTGGGAGCCCTGCGTGGGCTAAGACGGGCCGGGTTGCGGGTTCCCAAGGATGTTTCCGTCGTAGGATGCGACGATATCGCGCTCGCCGAGTTGACGGATCCTCAACTAACTACCATCATGATCCCTCGGGCCAAAATCGGCGCTGCAGCGGTTGAGGCTGTATTACAAACTAGTTCCGCCCAAGGTCGTGAAGTCAAAATCTCCACTCAACTGGTGGTCCGCAAGTCAACAGCTGCGGCGCCTCTCTCGAAGTAAGATTCCTGTTTCCGTTCAAGAAGGCTGCCCAAGCCCTCCGTTGAGACGATGACGATCATAGTTTCTAAATCTGGGCTCGAGGCGGACCTTGTTTCGGAGCGTAGCTCAAGAACGATGCTCACCTTCCGCGGCTCGAAGGACAGAGTTTTCAGTATTCCTCAACGGAATGTTCAGAAATCCGAGCTTGAACGGGAGACACAATCGCTGATAGTAGCCCCGAAGTCGTTTGGGCTGAAACTACGGCTCCGTGCTGTCACAAGCGCCCGATGGAGCAAATCGAATTTTTGAATTTGTCCTTGACAGCGCGAGCGGCGGCGCGAATAATGCAAACCCATTAGGGACGTAAGCGCTTACGTAGCTCGCGTTCCGAGGGTGGAAACCTTCCTACAGTTCAGTCTTGGGGGACCTTGCGAGGGAGTCCAACTGCGAGGTGACAATAATGTTACGTAAACCAGTGAGTTTTGCAATCTTTCATCTTGGCTTCTTACTTGTCTTTTGTATGGTTACGTTGGCTCTGGCAACCTCCGCACACGCGCAGATCGGCAATGCGACCTTGGGTGGCACGGTCATGGATCCGTCCGGCGCGGCGGTAGGCGACGCGGAACTGACTCTGACCAACAAGGCTACCAGCTTCGAAATGAAAGTGACATCCAACGAGAGGGGCGAATACACCTTCCGGAATGTGACTCCGGGCACTTACGATTTGAAGATCATCAAGGCAGGGTTTCGAAACTATATTCAAAAGGACATCGTTCTAACGATCAACCAGTCCGGTCGCGCCGATGCCACATTAGGGCTAGGTGCCACGACCGAGACTGTTACCGTGGAGGGTGAGAATACCCTCATTAACTACGACAATGGAACGTTGCAAGGGGGCATTGATCCTGAGACCGTGAAGGATTTGCCGCTCATCGTATCGGGCAAACCCCGGTCCTCTGCGAGCTTTGCAGTGCTTCTACCTGGAGTGTCCACTGGCAGCAGTAATGAGGCATTTAACGCACGAATCAACGGCGGGCTGCAATCTGGGGACGAGGCGCTGTTGGACGGCGCAACCATGCAGGAAGGCTTTATGAGCCAGAGCGGCATGGTCTCGATCCAGGGCGACTTTCAGATGTCCCCGGACATGGTGCAGGAGGTCAAGGTTCTTACTTCGGACTATGCTCCTGAATATGGCTCATCGAGCTCAGGACAAATCACGATGGTGAGCAAGTCCGGCGGCAATAACTACCACGGCGCGGCGTTTGAATATGCTCGCAACAAATCATTCAATGCGGCGCCTTGGAATGCGACGTGCCCCGCTACGAATCCAAATTGTACCGACAAGCGTCCGCCAGATAACGAGCATGACTTCGGAGCAAACGTTGGAGGTCCTATCAAGATTCCGTTCCTTTACCACGGGACCTCCAAGCATCATTCGTTCTTCTATTTCGACTGGGAATCTTTTCACCAGGCCGGCGGCTCAAACGTTCCCACTCTCTCGATCCCTTCGGTGGCGGAGCGAGGCGGGGATTTCACAGATTGGAAGGATAGCGGTGGCAACCTGATTCCTATATATATGCCCGGCAATGCCAGCGCCGCTTGCCAAGCTGCTGCCGGAGTGGGACCCGGACGGCAATTCCCCGGTAACAAGATCCCTTCGAATTGCTTCAGCCCAATTGCCGTGGCCTATCTAGCGAAAATGCCGCAGCCAACCAACACTCAGCCGTTCAACAATTACACACTTTCCAGGCCGGTGCCGGACACATTGGTCTCCAATAGCAATGTTTTCATGACGCGCATTGACCATAACTATGGCGATAAGGACCATTTCTATTTCTTCTGGTGGCGCCAGTTTACGGGCTACAACACGGCGACGGAACTCCCGCCGATCATCTCCACAGAATCGCCGACAAGACCCCAGAACTCGCCAATTGCGCGCTTTAACTGGGAACACACTTTTTCCACAACCTTGACCAATCACGCGACTCTGGGCTATCTGAATCGCAATGAAGGTTATGGTTCCGAGCCTCAGATCTTGGACGCCGCGAAAGCCGGAACACTGCCGCTGGTGGCAGGAGCAGCGGGGAACAACTCGCTGCCGCAATTTACTTTCACAACCTTCAATCAGATTTCGAACAGCACTGGGCCTCCAGCGGGAAATGTCACAACTCGTCCAACTTGGGACCTGAACGACACCGCAAACAAAACCCTTGGACATCATACAATCACTTTTGGTTTCGACTGGCGAAACATCCAGGGCAACATTCACCAGCACACCAATCAGGCAGGTTCCTATAATTTCAGCGGTTCAGCTACAGCTATACCTAGCCTCAATAGCGGCGCTCCTGTGGCGGATTTCCTGCTCGGAGCCGTCACCGGCGGTTCCGTCGACCGCCGAACGGTCAGCGCATGGTACCCTCGTCAGAATTCCTGGGCGCTGCATGTTAACGACTCCTGGAAGATAACTACAAAATTCACCGCGAATTTCGGCGTGCGCTGGGACTACTTTTCGCCATCCCGCGAAAAATACAATCACCTTTCGTTCCTCGATCCCACAGGTACGAATCCGGACGGAATACCAGGCAGTTTGGCTTTTGCTGGGAACGGCTCGGCGTGCCAACCTGCTTGCTTCGGAGCGCAATACCCGGAAAAGGCCTGGCACAAGGGTTTTGCTCCTCGTCTGAGCATCGCCTACGCCTACGACCCGAAGACCGTTGTTCGTGCCGGTTATGGCGTTTTCTTTACGCAGGCATTCTACCCGGGGTGGGGCGGGGGGATTTCGCTTGACGGGTACAACCTGAATCAATCTTTCGGCACGCTCAAAGACCCGACGACAAATCAGAGCGACCCCACTTTCTACCTCGACAACGGAGTTCCGGCGCCTGCGCTGGCTCCGCCATTTATCTCGCGTTCGTTCGACAACGGCCACGGCATTCTTTATCGACCGCTGGATGCCAATCGGCGGTCGTATTCCCAACAATGGAACCTGACCATTGAACGGCAACTTCCGCAGAATATTTTCCTAAGCGCGGCGTATGTAGGAAACAAGGGCTCGCGGCTGCCGTCGAACTTAAATCCCGTCAACGTCCTGAATCCCTTCGATCCAAAGATTCAGGCGCTCTATGCGAATACAACCCTTATTGACCCGTCGTGCGCTACCGGCAATCCGACCAAGGGGGCTAATTGTAGCTACGTTCCTGAGCTAAACGTTCCGTTTACTTCGAACAACCAGACGCTCTTCGGAGTAACTCCCCCGTACCCTGGCTGGATCGCAGAGCTCAATGCCGCCGGAAATTGTTCTCCCACGGTCGGTCAGGCGCTGCTTCCCTTCCCGCAGTACTGCGATATGCTTCAGGGACTCAATGAGAATCATGGAAGCTCCATCTATCACTCTTTCCAGCTGAAGTTCGAGAAGCGTTACAGCCAAGGTTTGTACATGCTGGTAGCCTACACGAACTCGAAACTCCTCACGGATGCTGCGGACAATACGCAGCGTGCCGCTTCAACCTGGAACGGCTCGCAAGGAGTGATCTCGCCCTATGAAGAGAGGCGAAATCGTTCTCTTGCGCCCGACGACGTTCCGCAAACCCTTTCCGCGGCCTTCGTCTATGAGTTGCCTCTAGGCAGGGGCAAGCGTTATTTGCACGATAGCAGCGAGCTTGATCGTTTGGTGGGAGGCTGGCAAATTAGCCCCATTATTCGTTACTCGAAAGGCACGCCGCTGTGGATTCGCTCCGGTGCTTGCCTGACTTCTTACACTGGACAAGGATGCTTACCGGCGCTCATTTCGGGAACGAACCCTCTCCTGCAAGACCCGAACAATTTCGATCCTGGGAAAGGGCCACTCCTCAATGTAGCTGCATTCGAGCCTCTAACTTCCTTTGAGCCGGCCGGGGCATGCCCGGGCTGCACAGGCCTATTTGGATACACGGGTAAAGGCCCGCGCATATTTGGCTTCCGAGGGCCGAACTACAAAAACGTGGACTTTGCCATAACCAAGAATACGAAACTGAACGAGAGACTCAACTTCATATTCCGCGCGGAGTTTTATAACGCGTTCAACACGCATTTGTTTGTCAACGACGGCAATTTCAACATTGGCGGAAATAACGCATTCAACACAGACATCAGTTCAACGGGCTTCGGAAGCTGGACTGGCAATGTCAGCGCGCCACGAAGAATTCAGTTAGGCGCAAGAATTGAATTCTAACTAAAACAGAACACTAACACCCAAACGATCAGCGCCCCGATGCAAATCGGGGCGCTGTTTTTCTGAGCGAAAGTTTTCGAGTGGAAATTCACAAAGACAATTTCAAATGACGGATTAACAGCCTCCGCTATTTTTGTCGTTGGTCGGCTCCCGGCCCAGCTTGTCCTTCGCCTGCTTTCTTGAGTTGTTGGAAACGCCCAATTTCTGCTTTCGAGAGTAGTTCATTTCCCCGACGGTGATAGATTCTTCCAAGCAGATAGTGCGGTTCGGGATATTCCGGGGCCAGCGTAATGGCAGTTTTAAGAGAGTCAGTAGCCGCTTGATATGCCCCTTGCATCTCCAGAACACGTCCAAGCTGATAGTGCGCCTGGGGAAGCCGCACGTCGTAGGCTATTGCCTCGCGAAGATTCTTCTCTGCCTCGGGCAACTGATTTAAAGCAATCAGCGAAATGGCCAAATCCACATTGGGCCAAGGAGAGGGTTTCGGTTGCAGACGGTTCAGCTCAACGGCATGGTTATAGTTTTTGACGGCTTCGTCAAATTTACCGAGGTAGTCAAAGCAGAGACCCAAAGTGTCGTAAGCGCGCACCATTTTGGGGTTCAGCACGATAACTTTTTGCAAACGCGCGACGGCCGAATTGTAGTTCCGCTCGTCGTAATCCAAGCGCCCAAGCCAGTACAAGAACAGCGGGTTTTGCTGCTGTGCCGCTGCCAACTTCTCCAATTCCGGGCGCGCCCAATCCCGCCGGTTGAGTCTGATATAGGCCATTGCCAGTGTGAACCGGCTGCGATCGTCGAGCGGCGCAATAGCTTCAGCCTTTTTCCAGGCAATGACGGCGTTCGCGTATTGACCATTGAGGAAGAAAACCCCAGCAGCGATAACAAGCAATTTTGCTGAATGCGGCGACTTCGGATCGCGTTCAGCTTCTTCAACCAAAATCTTTTCGGCAGCCTCATAGTTTCGCGAGTGAATGGATCTCTCCAGCTCCGCCAGGCGAGATGGTTCTATATGCAGATCGGACAGTTCGCGCGAGAGACTCGATGGCGCGGGCTCCTCTTGCTGCAACGCGGGGACTTGAGCAAGGGCAGGCGACGTCAGGCACAAGGCAAGCGCTGTCAGCGTGATAGCTCGCTCCTCTACCTTCCGCACGGTGCTCCAATCAAGGCGCTGAACCAGCTTTCGCATCCTCAATCTTTACCTTTAGCTCCGCCGCAGCCTTGCTCTCAGGCACCAGTTTCAGTTCGGCGGCAATTTCCGCAAGTGCCTGGTCGTATTTCTTCTGCTCGAGGAGAATTGTGCTAATAGCCAGGTGAACCTCGGGCAGTCTTGGGTCCGCCTCCGAGGCACGTTGAAAAGCCTCGAGGGCCAAATCATATTTTTCCTGAGCTAAATACTCTTGCCCGAGCCCCTGTTGCAATCGTGCGGACTTCGGGTCTATTCGCGCAATCTGCTGATACGACCAACCGGAAAGCCGCATCCAGGCTTTGCCCATCTGATAAGCGTATTCTGGATCGTCTGGAGCCATTTCGACGAGTTTCAGGAGCTGCTCTGCAGCTGAGAGCCAATTTTCCGAAGCCTCATAAGCCTTCGCCAGTTGAAAACGGGCCTGCGGTTGTTCGGGCATCAATTTGACGGCGCGCTCCAGTTCGCGCACGGCTTCTGCACTTCTTCCAAGTGCCAGCAAACTGGCTCCGAGCAATAGCCGCGAAGGACCATAAGCCGGCTGGAGGACCAATGCCTCGCGAAACCTCTGAATGGCTTCCAAATGCCGGTTGCGCATCTGGGCGATGACCCCCAGGTTGTGATAGACGAGCGGATGTTTGGCTCCATGCCGGAGGGCATTCGAAAAAACTCTTTCTGCCGTGTCAAGATCACCAGACTTCAGCGCCTCTATGCCGGGAGCCACTTCGGCTTCGAGTGAAGACAGCGGGTTGTCTTGCGCAAAACAGCAAGTTGCCGCGCATAAAAACAACAAAAGGAGGTGGTAGCTATGCAAGCATTTCAGAAAAACGTTTGCAGGCTGCATGGATCTAATCCCGTTCTTCGCATTCTCAATGATCCGGCAGCGCCGGTCATCCGATCAAAAGCCCTCTCAGAGTTATATTCCTTGGGCTCTCAAGGATCCTTCATCCGCAAGTAGTATAAGACAGCGCAGGACGGGCCCTCATCCGAAGGATTAATCAATGGACATGGATCGTTGCTCCAAATTTCATAATGCCTTGTGAGAGAATGGACCCAATGGTGGCTTCCGATGCGATCGCGCTTGCCGGTTCCCATCATATCGCTGGCGGTCTTATTGTGCTCCATGCTCTTGTGCTCCGCTTATTCGCGGCAGAACGAGACCAGCACGAGAGACCAGGAAATTCTGCTGATCCAACAGTTGATTCAGGACCATGACCTCCAAAAGGCTCGCCTCAAGCTTACAGAGGCTGCGAAGCTGTATCCAACGGATGCGGGCTTCGACAACCTGCTTGGCATTGTCGAAGCACAGCAAGGAGATTACGGCGCGGCTGAAAAAAGCTTTCGACGCGCCATCGCTAGGGCGCCGAGATTTACTGGGGCCTATTTGAACTTGGGGCGGCTGTATCAAGAGAACGCTGCTGCAGACCAGCGTGCGTTGCTCAAAGCGCTCGACGTTTATAGGCGCGTGCTCGAGCATGACGCGGCAAACACCGAAGCGATTTATCAGAGTGCGGCGCTATTGTTGCGGCAAGGGCGGTACGAGGAGTCACTCAATTACGTTTCCCGTCTCCCAACTGAACAGCAGAACACCGTGCAGATCTTGTCCATCCGCTGCGCTGATTATGCCGGGCTATCGAACCGCGAGGGCACTGGCGATGCCGCTGCGCGGTTAATGGCCGCTCCGGATTTCTCCGAGCCGGACGCCCGGCAAGCGTTGTTAGGACTAATCCCCGGCAAGCGCGACGACTTAATTGTCTCAGTGCTGGAGAATCTGCAGAGCCGCCAGCAACTCAGTTCGAGCTTGCTGGAGGTACTCGGCTCCGCTTACGAACGAATGGGCAGGCTGGTAGAAGCGCGCACCACTCTGGAGAAGGCCTTCACTGAAAGCCAGCCCTCAGTGGCCTTGCTGTTGGAGTTGGCGCGTGTCGGTCGCTTGCAAAAGGACTATAAGGGTGCACTTGGTTATCTGGCGCATGCGCGGGACCTGGAACCCGGCAACGCCAGTCTGCACTATTTCTTCGGCGTAGTGTGTGCGGATCTAAGTCTCATTGCGGAAGCCCGGGACTCGTTCGAAAAAGCCGTGAAGCTCGAACCGGAAAACCCAGATTACAACTACGCGATGGGAGCGACCTCTGCTTTCCGGCAAGATCCGGCGGAAGCAGTTCCGTACTTCGAAAAGTATCTTAAACTGAAGCCGCAGGATCCACGCGGCAAGCTGGCCATGGGTGCCACGCTCTTCCGGGGCAAAGATTACGAGCATGCCCTTCCTTGGCTGAAGGAATCCGCGCGTATCCCCGAGACCGGCATGCGGGCTCATTATTACTTGGGGGCGATTGCCCTGGAAGAGGACCGGCTTGACGAGGCTTTCCTCGAGCTGCAGGAAGCGCTGAAAGCCAAACCCGATTTCGTAGACGCGCTGGCTGGATTGGGCCAGTATTATCTGAAGCGGAGAGACTACCAGCGAGCGGAACAACAAATCCAACTCGCTTTGAAAATTGAGCCGGACCACTACGCCGCGAATTTTTACCTCCTGATGATTTACAGCCGTACCAAAGACGCGAGGCAAGAAGCACAGGCCAAGCATTTCGATGATCTAAAAAGATTACTGGCAGAAAAGAACCAGGAATTCCTGCGTGTTGTGGAAGTACGTCCCTTTAAAACTCCATGAAGATACAATTTTGGAAATCCGGATTGCTTGACTCGTCGTCGAGCGTTCGCTGTCTCTTGCTGCTGATCCTCATGGTGGCCGTCTCGAGCCGCGCTCATGGCCAGTCATCGGCGGAGACCGAATGCACGCAAGCCTTGTACCGTGGGGACTATGCCCGAGCTATTCATTTGGCTGAAAAACGTCTGCATCAATATCCAAAGGATGCTGCTGTGCGAATAGTTCTGGCTCGAGCTGAGCTTGCCCTAGGGAAACCACTCCAAGCTTTTGAGGAGCTTCAGAGGGCACTCGAGTCCGATCCGAAAAACGTCGACGCCCTCTATTATTTATCTTTTGCTTCCAAACAACTTTCGCAAAGCGAATACCAGCGCCTCTTCTCACTCGCACCGGATTCCTTCCACGTACACCAGCTTCTTGGCGAAGCCGCCCTGAGTGCCGAGAACCCGACGGAGGCCGAGAACGAATTCAAGAAAGCTTTAGAAGTGAATCCTCAATCCGTGGAGGTTTCGACGGAATTAGCCGAGCTAAAGCGGTCCCAGTCGAAATTCGATGAGGCTATTGCTTACTACATGCAGGCAGGAAAGAACGGGCCGCTCCATTACGACATCGCCTACGGGTTGGGTGCTTGCTATACTTACAAGCAAGAATATCCCCAGGCCATAGAATGGCTAGAGAGGGCTGCGGCCTTGGCCCCGGATGCTGTTGCCGGTAGGTTCGCTCTCGGCAACGCATTGTTTCAGGACAAACAATTCAAGGCCGCGATCCCGGAATTAAAAGAAGCCCTGCGTCTTGAGCCCGAGATGAAGCAGGCATATTTCCTTCTCGGTCGGGCCTACGCTAAGCTCGGGCGCCAGGAAGAGGCGAAAGCCGCCCTCAAGAAGCTGGACGAGCTCAATCGCTCTGAAGTGCCAGGCCCGGCAAAGGGATCAACTCCCGGCAGCAATCCAAAAAGCGACCCGCAGAAATAGTGGGCTTGAAGGCAACCGCATCTAGTTCTTTCCAGGTTTGAAGTTATTTTGATACTTTAAGGAGAACTACGCCATGCGTGGGTACTTCGGCCGTGAAAGAATTCTGCGCGCTGCTTAAGTCCTTGTGATCCAGCAGGTCGCGGAGTTTCGGTCCAGTAGGCGCGCCAATTGCTTTAAAATCAAACGTCATTGCAATCGCTGATTCGCTGCGATTGAAAAGGCCCACGGCCTGGCTACCGTCGGCTAGCGGCTTGGTCCATATCTCCAGAGGGCCTTCCTGCCAAACGCGATGCCCTTGCACGCCCTTCAAATCCTGATCGACGGCAATCACTTCAGAATTCGTGAGGAGTTCTTTCGTTTCCGGGGACATATCCCGGAGATCGTTTCCCGCCAGAAGAGGGGCGGCAAGCAACGCCCAGAGCGCCATGTGCGTGCGATATTCGTTGCGATTCATGTGGCCGTTGCCGATTTCCAGCATGTCCGGATCGTTCCAGTGCCCCGGCCCGGCAAATTTCTCCAAACCGTTTTGTCCAAATCCTATTAGAGACATGCGGTCGTAGCTGTCGCTGATATCACCCGTGGTTCTCCACAAATTGCCGGTCTTGGGTCCCCACCGCCACGGTGCCTTCACGCCCCAATTGCAAATGCTGAACACGATGGGGCGGCCGGATTGCGCCAGCGCATCGTGAAATTTCGCGTACTGCACCTCGGGGTCGAGACCCTCCGCGTTGCACCAGTCAATCTTCACGTAATCGATTCCCCAGGAGGCGTATGTTTTGGCGTCCTGGACTTCGTGATTCAGGCTGCCTGGCCGCTTCTCGCAAGTGCCCGTGCCTGCATCGGTATAAATCCCAAGTTTCAAACCTTTACTGTGCACATAGTCCGCAAGTGTCTTGATGCCGCTGGGAAATTTTTCGGGGTCGGCGACGATGGTCCCTTGCGCATCGCGACTCACTTGCCAGCAGTCGTCGATGTTCACATATTGATAACCTGCGGCCTTCAGCCCGCTGCTGACCATTGCGTCCGCCATCTCCCGAATTAGTTTCTCGCTCACGTTACAGCCAAACTTGTTCCAACTGTTCCACCCCATAGGCGGAGCCGCCGCCAACGAAGCTTGAGCGGAAGCGGGCGGTGCCAGTACAGCAATTGCGTTGCAAAGTAGAAAGCCAAAAAACACCGTAAAATGGGATGAGAGCCTTGAGGGGGGCATATGATTTCCTCGCTCAAATGCCAAACGTAACCGCTTACGTAGAGCCTAGCACGACTTTTAAAAAGGTGCGATGCTATTCCACCGGGAACTTTGAAGTTCGTGGAAGCAACGGCTCACCGTCCGAAAAACCTCGGAGGGATTTTGCAGGGCTGCAGAGTAGCAGTTGCGAACTTCCTGACTCTTGCGAAAGCAACGGCTAGCGTATGCGAAAGAACATTCTCCGTCCGGGCTGTTTCGCAGCTATGCTGCTAACGGCTTGGTTATTGCAAAACGCTGCCTCGCAAGAGCCCGAGGAACGCAAGCCGCAAAAACCGGAGCCCGCGGGCGTTGCGACGGGCGCTCCTCGCGCTCCCGTGAAAGATGCCCTGTCTCGTCCCATCACCGCGGGCGGCTTTGTGGATGGCGCTCCGGTCGTGTTTGTCGATATCACGAAACAGGCGGGCCTAGACAAGTTCCGGCATCGTTCGGGGACTTCTGGGAAGGCAACCATCCTGGAGACTCCTGGTTCCGGGGTAGCTTTCCTCGATTATGACAACGACGGCTGGCTAGACATTTATTTGCTGAATGGCTCCACGTTCGCCGCCTTGAAAGGGAAAGAGCCCGCCCCGCAGGCCATGTTGCTGCACAACAATCACGACGGCACTTTCACTGACGTCACGGCCAAGGCCGGCGTGGCCAACGAGCGATGGGGATTCGGCGTGGCTGTCGGCGATTACGATAATGACGGCTGGCCTGACATTTACGTCGCCAATTATGGAAAGAATCGTCTCTACCACAACAATCATGATGGAACATTCACAGACGTGGCCGACAAAGCTGGTGTGACTCTCGGAGGATGGTCCGCTGGACCAACCTGGGGCGACTACGACCACGATGGCCTATTGGACTTGTTCGTCCCTGGTTACGTGAAATTTGACGCCGACCATCCTCCTGTGCTGGGTCAACCCGGCCTTTCACTGAGTTCCTGCCAATTCCGTGGATTGACGGTCATGTGCGGTCCGCGCGGGCTGCCCGGAGAAAGCGATCATCTCTTCCATAACAATGGTGATGGCACTTTCACGGACGTGAGCAAGAGTGCGGGTGTGGCGGATCCACAAGGCTACTACGGCCTGGCCTCCGTATTTGTAGATGTGGACGACGACGGCTGGGTCGACCTGGCCGTGGCCAACGATTCCGTGCCCCGCTTTCTCTACCACAATCTTCACAACGGTACTTTTGAGGACGTAGGTTATTTGTCAGGCTTCGCCCTCACGAACGAGGGAATGGCGCAAGCGTCCATGGGAATCGCGGTGGGAGATTACAACCGCGACGGCAAAGTGGATTTTTTTATTACGACATTCTCGGACGACTACAAAACGCTCTTCAGGAATGACGGCGATAACAATTTCTCTGATGTCACATATCGGGCGGGTTTGGGCGGTCCAACAATCCCGTTCCTGGGGTGGGGAGCCGCGTTTTTGGACTTCGATAACGACGGCCTCTTGGACATTTTTGTGGCAAATGGCCACGTGTACCCCTCCGTGGACCAGCGCGACTGGGGAACAACCTGGGCGCAGCGGCCACAGCTGTTTCGCAATCTCGATGGGACCAAGTTTCAGGAAGTTCTGCCTGCGACCGGAAGTGGCTTGGCCGATGTGATTTCCGCGCGGGGTGCGGCGTTTGGCGACCTTTTCAACGACGGTCACATCGACGTCGTTCTGAACGATATGGATTCTGCACCCACATTGCTCCGGAACGTGGTAAGAAACAGCAACCATTGGCTCACGTTCAAACTGGTAGGCGGACCAAAGAGTCCTCGGGATGCCATCGGCGCGAAAGTTTTCGTAACCGCGGGAGGTTTTCGCCAGCGCGCTGATGTCATCAGTGGCGGGAGCTACGGATCGAGCTCTGACCAACGGCTTCATTTTGGATTAAGAACCGCAACAAAGGTGGACAAAGTTGAGATTGATTGGCCTAGCGGGAAAAAAGAAGAAATCGTAGTCCCTGGAATTGACCGAATCCTGACCGTCGTGGAAGGCCAGGGAGTCCTTGTGAAATAATCGGCATAGGGCGCTACGTATGGGACGTCGGCGGCTTTCCGCCAAAGTTGTGTTTTTGAAACGAGCTGTGCACTTCCTTCTTCCTTGCCAATGATCATTTCACGCGAGCCTCCTCGACAATCGTGATATAGCGGTCGATGGGAAGATCGGTGAAGATATCCACACGCCCGCTGGGCTGTGGCCAACCAATCTCCAGCTTGTCGATTTTCTTCCGTTTACCAATGCCGAGCACTTCACGGGGGTCATGTGAAGAAAGATAGCTGCCGCCACCCACTTTGAGTCTGCTTCGTTTGAGATCTCCTGCCTGCCATGTGATTGATGCTCCGACAGCATCCGGATTGGATTCCTTGCCAATCAATCGCACACCAAGCCAATGATTTTGAGAGGCCGCAACATTCTTCAACAAGAGAGGAGGGCCGTCATTGACGGCGACCAAAACGTCCACTGCGCCATCATTATTAAAATCGCCGATGGCCATGCCCCGTGCTGCAAAACTCTGCTGAAAAGTCGGTCCAGCGTTAGCACTGACGTTCTCCAAAGTGTCGCCATTGTTGTGAAACAGTAGCAGCGGTTCTTTGTACCGCACGTGACTCGAATGCGATTCGATCTTGTCATCGGGATGACCGTTAGCGATGAAAAGATCCGCGTTTCCGTCATTGTCGTAATCGAAGAATTTCACTCCCCATCCGCTCATCAACCGCGTCAAGCGGCCGAGACCAATGGGCCTGGCCCTGTCGTCAAAGGAAAGGTCATGATTGTTGCGATAAATAGAATACATCTCTTGGTCCACATTCGTGACAAAGAGATCTTGCCAACCGTCCTGATCGAAGTCGGCCGAATCCACGCCCATCCCTGATCGCTCACGTCCATCTTGGCTATAGGCAACACCTGCTTCCAGCGCCGCGTCCTCGAACTTTCCGTGCTTATTCACGAAGAGAAAGTTGGCAACCGTATCGTTGGCCACAAACAAATCCATCCACCGGTCATTGTTTACGTCTGTAGCGACAACGCCCCAGGCTTTTCCGAGAAACTTCGCAATGCCGGATTCCTTGCTTACGTCTGTGAAAGTGCCGTCGCCATTGTTGTGGAAAAGCCAACTCGCCGCAGGAGAGTAAGCGCGAGGGATGCAATAGAAACGCTCTCCGGTCTTTTCGTTTCCGCAAAATTTGTTCTTCGATTTGTCGAAGTCCACGAAGCGGCAGACGAATAAATCCAACTTGCCATCGCTGTCGTAATCGAACCACACCGCACTGGAAGCCCAGCCGGGAGCGGCTACGCCGGCCTTTTCCGTAACATCTGTGAACGTCCCGTTGCCATTGTTGTGATACAGAATGCTGTGGCCGTATTGCGTGAGATAGAGATCGGGCCAGCCGTCCCCGTCATAGTCTCCTACCGCAGCGCCCATGCCATAGCCACCGCCGGAAACACCCGCTTTCTTTGTGACATCGGTAAAGGTGCCGTCACGATTGTTATGGTAGAGAGCGTTGCTTAAGGGCGGGTTAGGTGAGAAAAAATCGCACTTCCCGCTGTTGACCAGGTAAATGTCCATCCAACCGTCGTTGTCGTAGTCCAGGAAAGCGCAACCGGCTCCAGTCGTTTCGGGCAAATAGTAATCCGGCGAACGGCCGTTCACGTGCCGCCAGGTGATTCCACTGACTGCTGGAGGTACTTCTTCAAACAGTGGCCGGACCGAAGTTTGTACAGAACTTGGCGGCTTTGCAGCATCCAGCCTCAGCCCGAAAGGAAGGTTTGCAACTCTTGCCAGGCACGCCCCCACAGCAAGAGGCAGCCCAGAGAGGAAATCCCGTCGCGTCCAAGGGAGCATCATGGTTGGTCGGCGCATGAACAAGTTTGGGGCATGACCTGCAGGTCTGTGGGGCTCACGGCATCCACCTTGCCGACCTTAACACAATGTTCGCTCCGAAATGACCAACACACTCCCACAGTCACCTTGGCTCTGGACGGACGCTTTTGTCATGCCAATGGAAATTCAGGAGCTCGATTTGGACGTTAGAAGAGTCCGTGACTATTTTCCAGAGGAAATTCTTGTCAACAATCTTATAGAATTCCTCTTTCGGAACCTACGAGGTCAAGCTTTTTCGATGAAAAGTCTTCACTGCAAGGTTGCCCTAACTTCGACTTTGGCGCTTTGTGTGTCGAGCGCGGCGGCTCAATCGAGCTATGACTTGCGCTCCCCTGACAAGAGAATCGAAATTAGGATTCGTACGGCCAACGGCGTACGCTACGATGTCCTTCTGAAAGGAAAAACGCTTCTCCAGGACTCTGCCCTTTCCATGAACATTGACCACAAAACGTTCGGCACTGAAGCAAAGGTTCTAAGGTCAAAAGAAAGCAGCTCCAACCAGGTTTTTGAGCCTGTCGTGCGCCAGAAATCTGCGAAGATCCGCGAGAGCTTCAACGAACTGCGCCTCGACATGGAAGGCGGTTATGCCGTTGTTTTTCGTGCCTACAATGAAGGAGCGGCATATCGCTTGGAGACGTCTCTCCCTCAACAACAAGTGAAAGTTTACGGAGAAGAAGCGAACTTCAACTTCCCGAGTGACTTCATTACTTTTTATGCGCAGGAAGACAGCTTCTTCTCCCACAACGAACGAAGATACGTCCCTCAACATGTAAGGGAAATCGCTCCCGCATTTATTGCCACCCTTCCCGCGGTCGTCGACGTGGGTGACGGCGCAAAAGTCGCCATTGCAGAGTCCGACCTGGAGGACTATCCCGGTCTATGGCTGCGTGGCACCAGCGGAAATGGTCTGGCAGCGGTTTTCCCGCCCTATCCCCTAAAAGAAAAACTGGAAAGGGATCGCGATCTAAAAGTAGTGGAAAGCGCGGACTATATCGCTGTTACCCAAGGAACGCGTACATTTCCTTGGCGGCTGATTGGGGTGGCGGAAAGGGACGGCGACCTCCTGACCAATCAGCTTGTCTGGCTTACTGCAAAGCCCTCTCAGGTCCAGGACACTTCCTGGATCAAGCCGGGCAAGGTGGCCTGGGACTGGTGGAATGCCAACAACATTTATGGCGTGGACTTCAAAGCCGGCATCAACACTCAGACCTACAAGTACTACATTGATTTCGCCGCGAAGTATGGAATCCCTTACGTCATCCTAGACGAAGGCTGGTACAAACTGGGAAACGTACTCGACGTCGTGCCCGAAATTAACACGGAAGAATTGACTGCCTATGCCAAGCAGAAAAACGTCGGCATCATTCTTTGGGTGATCTGGAAAACGCTTGAAGATCAGCTTGAGCCGGCGCTAGATCAGTTTGCCAAATGGGGCGTCAAGGGTATTAAAGTCGACTTTATGCAACGAAGTGACCAGCTGTTGGTCAATTACTACCACAAGATCAGCCGCGAAACGGCCAAGCGCAAAATGCTCGTTGATTTTCACGGCGACCAGAAACCCGCCGCGATGACCCGAACGTGGCCGAACTTAATCAACGTGGAAGGGGTCAGGGGGCTGGAATGGAGCAAATGGAGTGCGGAAACCGAGCCAGAACATAATGTGACGCTCCCGTTTACGCGCATGTTTCTCGGCCCGATGGATTACACGCCGGGAGCGATGCTGAACGCGCAGAAAACCAGCTTCGCTCCGATCTTCAATCGTCCCATGAGCCTGGGAACGCGGTGTCACCAACTCGCGATGTACGTTGTCTACGAAGCCCCTTTGCAAATGTTGTCCGACAGTCCTTCGAATTACATGCGGGAACCGGAGTCTCTGGATTTCCTGGCAGCCGTGCCCACCGAATGGGACGAAACGGAGGTGCTGGACGCAAGAATCGCGGACTACGTGGTGGTAGCGCGAAGAAATGGCCGAGACTGGTATGTCGGGGCAATGACGAACTGGAGGCCCAGGGAACTCGAGATAGATTTTTCCTTTTTGCCCGACGGCAACTTCCAAATGGCGTCTTACCAGGATGGCGTGAATGCTGATCGCATAGCAAGCGACTACAAGTTGCTTAGCACGCCAGTCAGCAAGGCCACGAAATTAAAAATCAAGCTGGCCCCGGGGGGCGGTTGGGCGGCCAGAATACGGCAGTAGTCTTGCTCTTCAGTCAGTCAGATTCATTCACCAGTGAATTCTTGTGCCGCATGCCGTCATACCTCGATGTCAATTCGTTCGGCGACGCGATTTGCTGAGCGCGTGGCTGCTTCCATGCCCCAGTTCAGATTGTCCGCATAAGCCCCTGCAAAATGGATCCGTCCGTGAGGCTCGAAGAGCGCTGGCCAAAGGCGCGTGAGGTCACCCGGAGGATAATTCAGCGTCTCACAAGCCATGGCCCAAGGATCTTTCGACCAGTCGTGTACCAACGCCAGCTCGATATCCTCGGATTTGCCGGGATAGTAGCGGCGGAACGTCTTTAGCGCTACCTCGCCCGTGGTCGTGGCGTCCGCCGTAGAAACCAGCAGGCCACGCAGTGTATCCACATCATCTGCCATCCTCCAGATATGGCTGAGGGAGCGTTCATTGAACTCGATATTTGGGCTGATCCCGTCCTTTTCCCAGAAGCGCGTGCGCGATTGAAAGAAGGGCCGCGAAGCCGTGTAGTAAGGAACTGTCGCAATTGCATAACGCTTGCTCTCCGGCCAGGCGGGAATTACGGGAATTTGCCGCAGCATCACGGCCGACATGCAACAAACCAAATATTCGGATTCCATGATCTTTTGTTCACCCGATTCGCGGTAGTGAGCGCGCACAGCGTTTGGGCTATGTTCGATCTTCGTGATGGGTCTTTCGAGGCGAACACGGTCGCCGAGCCTTGCAGCAAGCGCATCTGTCAGCCCCTGGTTTCCACCTTTAAGGCGAAAAACTTTGGGAGGGAAAAGGGGCACCTTCCGCAGTTTCAGAATGGCGGCATGCCATAACACATGGAGCGCCGAGACACCAGTGCCTCCGATGTATCTCAAGGCCGTAGCGGAAGCACCTTGCTGCTTAAGCCATTGGTCCATCGTGACTTGATCCAGATGGTTTAGGCCCGCGTCGAACGGGCGGTACTCGTCGGTGAATTTTTCGAGATAAGGATCGAAGTAGAGCGACGGCAACTCCCACCAAGCATGCCGCGCGAGGAACTGCACTTCCCGCTGGTTGAAGCCAAGGGCCTTCAGCACATTGGCACTTTGTAGGTCGTCCTCGGAATACATTTTTCCTTGAAGTACGCGAAGCATGCAGTTCCGCCGAGGATAGGGGAGTGCCATCAGGTTAAACTCTTGAACGTATTGCCAGTAGCGGTCGTAGCCAGGCTGCGTAAAGTGTTCCGCACCGGCATCCACATAAAGCCCATCGGTGAGGCCCTCGCGGACCGTGCGGACGTGACCGCCGGAGCGCGCGGACGCTTCGAGGACAGTCACGTCGTGGCCTCGCTTCATCAGTTCGTAGGCGCACGACAGCCCGGCAATGCCCGCGCCCGCAACTATGACTTTCTTGGCTCGCTTTGGCTGGCTAGGAATGGGTATCGGCGCTAAACCCGTGACCAAGAGCGCGCCGGCAATTTTTAGCGCTTCGCGTCGCGGAACGCCACCTGCTGTCTCTTGTGTTTTTTTCGCCGATTCGCAAGTTTCGTTTGACATGAACACCTGCTCAAAAGGAGGTATATTTCTCTTGTTATTCAAAGAGCCGCCCTAACGCGCTTCCATCAATGAGGCAGTTCTCCTTTTATCATAGGGCTGCACCGTTTTAGTGGGTTTGGACAGTCTTAGGCAGATCCGCCAGCATGCTTCGCTGAATTAGCTAAGGACCCTCCCGAGCCAATTGCGACTTGCCGAATCTGAGAATTTCTTTGGCGAATCAACTGTTGATGTAAACCCGTTCTTGGGGTCGTGACGCGAATACGCGGCGTTCGGACCGCGCTCCCGCCCGCTTCTTTAACTTGTTCCGATGGTTCTAGTATCATCTCTGAGGTGTTCGACGTGCCCTCCGAAACCCTGATGATCGCAGTGTTTGGCCCCTTGATGGCGGCGTTCCTTCTGCTCATGGCAGCTTTCGGGATCCGCCGGCTTTTGCACCAGTTCCGTAACCGCATGACGCCCGAGCAGCGTCAGGCGGCCCGCGATTCGTTCCGTAGGCGGCTGGTCCACCCCATTCCCTCCGAGGTGGAGCAAGAAATGGGTGCCCTTTTGCCGCAGCGCCTTCTCACGCTCTACAGCGACCACCAGACCATTCTCGCCGAAGAACTCGAAATACGTCGCCAGAACCGCGACGGCATGCGCTCCGCCGAATGGATTGAAGCGTTTCTCCCGCTCGATCTCGAAAGCCAAGAATACACAGTTGATCTCGCGGAACATGGATGGGGGAAAGGCTTCTGTTTCGCAACCGACGGCGCCGGGAATTTCTACTGGGTACCAGTGAGCCAAACGCGCCAGTCCGACTCGCCGGTCTTCTTCGCCTGCCACGACCCCTTTGGCAACGAACAAGTCGCCTCTTCCCTTGACGATTTTCTCTCTTGGCCCCGAACCTCGCATTCGTCGGACGCTCAGGAGCACCCTCTGAGTGCCTGAAAAAAGGATTGGTCAGCCGAGCGGAAAGTCCCGATGATCGGAGAGTCCGGATCGTCATGCTTACGAAGAGCGGTAAAGACGTGATTGTGCCAATTTTCCGCAAGCATGCCGCGGAAATCGGAAGAGTGTTTGCCGATGCGACCTGTGCCTACCAAAAACTCCGTCTGATTCTTCAAGGGTTGCCTCCGGCCGAATGTAACAATGTTAGATGCCTTGTCTTCCCGGGCTACCCGCCACAGAAGATCGACCGGGATGTTGTTGACTCTGCGGCTAGTCGACCGCGATGATGTTTTCGGTAGGCACAGCCCTCCCAGCTGAGCTACACGCCCCAAAATGACAGCCACTCCGTTCCATCGCTGTTGAGTCGACCACGTTTTAGTACGCGGGTAGGAGCATAGGTCATGGTGAGAGGTCAGCTTCTCTCAGAGAGTTTCATGTTTCACGTGCCGCGGCGCCTGTCATGGATTGCGCAATGCAATTGCAGGTTGGAAATGGTCTGTACGTTTGAGCTGGGGCCTGCGGTGGCCGTGCTGGCATCGTCGGGGGCACTGGCTTGCATCATGGCGCGCAGTGCCGCGTACACCGGACGGCTAGTTACTTGGGAGGAAAGGTTCAAGTCGACTGAAGTATGGGATCCCAAAATTGACCTGAACAAGCTGCACTAATCGCTTTATTAACAACACGGGAGAAACCCCGCGGGTATTTAACTCGTCTTACATTACAGAAGAAGCGCCGCGACTTCCTCTAACCAGCCGTCACAAACCGAAGTTTCGCTGGAGGCTTTATGAGGAGATTCGTGTCATCCACTTTATGTTTCTCCGCGTTTCTGGCGTTGATCTTCACTGCGGGCTGCAGTTCAACGCCCATTTCCGTTAGCCTCTCGGCTCCCACGACCCAAACCGACCAAGGCAAAACGATTGTCATTACCGCGAAGCTCACCAATGGCGGGTCGAACAGCGGAGTCAGCTGGAGCCTCAACGGCCCCGGCTCGCTTACCGGCGCGTCCAATTTTGGCGTCACGTACAACGCGCCCACGAGCGTGGTGGCCGCTGTAACGGCGACAGTGACGGCGACTTCGCTGCAGGACAATTCTAAAAACAATTCGCTCACGCTCACTGCAAACCCCGCGCCACAAATCTGGCCGCTGCAGATGCTCCTGAATGGGACAACCGGCGCGGCTTACAGTCAGACCATTTCTGAGACGGGAGGAACATTGCCGTTTACCTGGTCGGTGTCCATGGGCTCGCTTCCCAATGGTCTGAGCATCAACGCCGGCACCGGCGCGATTACCGGCACGCCCAGCGGCGGAGGCACTTGGTATTTTGAAGCGCAGGTCACCGACGCGGTCGGCGTGACCGCGCTCGATTTTCTCAGCATCCAGGTCAACTCCAATCTTGCCCCTGGGAATCCGATTCCGTTTGTGAGCCCGCCGCTCGTTCCGGAAGCGGCGGCGCCGGGCGGGCCGGGTTTCACCCTAGCCGTGAACGGCGCCGGCTTCGTTTCCGGCGCCACCGTGAATTTAAATGGCACGGCGCTCTCGACCACTTTTGTGAATAGCCGGCAACTCACCGCGCTGGTGCCGGCGTCGGCGATCGTTACAGCGGGCACCGCGACGATCACTGTGGTGAATCCATCGCCGGGCGGCGGCAGTTCCAACTTCGTATATTTCCCGGTCGCTGTGCCGCAAGCCGCGGTGAACTTCGCGCAGGCGCAAGGCTCGCCGATTGCCGCGTACTTCGCCACGGCCCTGGTGGCCGCCGACTTGAACAAGGATGGCAAGCCCGACATCGCTCTCGCCTACAGTGCCGATGTGGCCGCCCTGCTTGGCAACGGCGACGGCACCTTTGCGCAGGCCACCGGCTCACCCATCAACCTGAACCTATTGCCGTGGCAAGGGGGAGCCACTCCTTACCCGGGCGCTCTCACCGTGGGCGATTTCAATAACAGTGGGAACCTTGGCTTGGCGGTGACGGAATTTGACAACAGCCTAGCCATCGCCTTCCTGGGCAACGGGAATGGTTCGTTCACCACACCCTCCACGTATCTTGCGATCCCGGGGGCGTCTTCCACGTCTCTGGTTGCAGCGGACTTTAATGGCGATGGAAATCTGGACCTCGCCGCTGGGAACGACGTCAACGGTACACTGCTCGTCGTCTCGTTAGGGTACGGCGACGGTGCGTTTAATACGGTTTCTGGATCGCCGTTTGGAGTTTCCAGATCCGTGAATTCGATCGTTGTCGGCGACTTCAATGGCGACGGCAAACTCGACCTGGCGATCGCCACGCTGGACTTGAATGTTGCGGGGAGCGGCTCGGTCATCATCTTATTGGGCAATGGCGACGGCACGTTCACACAAGCCGCCAGCCCACCTATCTCGCTCCCGTCAGCGAGCGCGATTGCCGCCGCGGATTTCAATGGAGACGGCAAGCTGGACCTCGCCGTTACCAGCAATGGCAGGAATACGGTGAGCATCCTCCTCGGCAACGGCAATGGGACGTTCACGCCAGCCACCGGCTCGCCCATTCCTGTCGGGAACACGCCGGATGCCCTCGCGGTCGGCGATTTCCTTGGCAGCGGCAAGCTCGGCCTAGCTGTCGCCAACTTTACCGACAACACGGTGACCATCCTCGCCGGCAATGGCGATGGGACGTTCTCGCAACCGACTGGATCGCCGGTGGCCGTGGGCAAAGGGCCGCAGTCCATCACAGTTGCTGACTTTAATGGCAGCGGCCGGCTCGGCTTTGCCACCGCCAATCTCACCGACGGCTCGGTGTCTGTGTTCCTCCAGCACTAGCGCGCGTGGTCGGGGAGCTCGTGCCCGGTGGAGTTGTAATCGCGTAAGGGTCCAGAATTGATTCGGCGTGCGTCAGTTCAGTTCTGGGGCCTTATATTTCTGCCGAAGTGGACTATCGGGACGGGAGGGAATCAGGATGCAGCAAGACTTCCGCCAAACTCCTATGCGTCTGGAGACTCGACTCGCTGGAGCAAACATTAACCAGACGTGTCCGTCGCTTACGCCGCTTCTCGGTGATAGTCGTTGATCAGCCCACCCAGAACCTGGTGGCAGCGGATGCGGCCGGTCGTTGGGAATTCCTCCCTCCGATCGGGAACTTGCTGCTTCAGGCCTTGGTGGGGGCGGCGTTTCATAAAATACTCCACGTACTGCTTCAGCACGTACCGAAGGTGCCTGTCACCGAGAACGATGACAAGCGACAGCGGGCGATGGGCTCACAATCAGCACATATATTAAGGATGCCGGGAATCCACCTTTGGCAGGGGGCTCCCAGGTCTGATTTATCATCAACGGGCGCAGAGCAATGAGTTCTTGCTCCGGCCGGTGACCGGGACCGGTTTTTTGGCCATAGTATGCTGCAGAAGCACGCGGATAAGGAGTTCATCATGAACTAATCAACCGTGTGAATAAGCTGCGCGATAGATGAGGGAAGGTCCCTCGGGATCGGCGTGCTGTACGGCTTGTTCGTCATCAACCACCATCGCCGCCGCATTTTGCACTGCAACGTCACACGGCATCCCACGAGCCTTTGGATTGTTCAGCAGTTGCGGGAGGCGTTCCCGTTTGATTCGGCTCCTCGGTTCCTCCTTTTCGATCGGGATGCGAAGTACGGGTTGGAAGTCCCGGCGGCCGTTCGTTCCTTAAAGATGAGTCCGGTCCGGACTTCCTTCGAAAGTCCCTGGCAGAACGGTATCGCCGAGCGCTGGGTGGGCAGCTGCCGCCGTGACCTCCTGGATCACGTCATTGCCCTCAACGAACGCCATCTGAAACGCTTGCTGGGCGAGTACATTTCTTACCACCACGAAGATCGCACGCATCTGGGACTCGGGAAGGAAACGCCAGGCGGCAGAACGCACTCCCTACCTTCTGGTCGTATAACAGCACAGCCGCGACTGGGCGGGTTGCACCATCGTTATGATCGGGCTGCCTGACCTGATTTCAATGTCGCGCTAAGAACAGGTCGCATCATTCCATCCTTTATATGGGCTGATGCCAGAGGGTTAGGGCGCCCCGCGGAGGATTGGTCGGTTCGATTCGCGTGCTATTCAGATGGTCGCGAGGAAAATAACGAAATCAAACTATTTTTTGGAACGAATGAGATTTTGGCGAGGCGCAGGACCGACGAATCGGCCGACTGATTCTCAAAGAGTTAGACGCAATGCTCTCCAAAAAATTCACGAGCATTCGGCACCGGACCGAATACTTCTTGTGCTATGAAAATCTGGAACCGAGATGTGGCTCAGTTTATGCTTAAGCGCAACGAGACAGCTCGAATGAAGAGTTAGGGATAGTCGCGTCCGGGGTAGGCATTTCTAGCGCAGCTTTACTTAGTCTCCAAATCGATTTCCTGTAACCGCGAGGAACGGCACGAGGAGTGGCACTAACAGGAGCGCTGACAGCCGGCGATACTTGGACATTGCTCTCCGTTTGTTCGTTAATTCATCGGCCAATTCGGCCTGAGCGTTCTGTTTGTTGCCGATCGATACCGTATACGCAAGCATTGGCACATAGTTGATCCCCAGGCAGATCAGATATAAACCGAGCGCGAGTTGCCACGCAGACTGACGGCGGAGCAGAACGAAAACACCGAGAGCGAGCGAGAACAACACACCAAACGCATATTCCGCGAGAATCAGCCTGTAACCTAGAAACACAATATCAATGGCTGCGAGCTTCCGAAAATGGAAGGGCCGTTTCACAATCTACGTTCCTTCTTCCATTACATATATACCTTTACTTGCATTCAATAAATCACGGGAACAGGGGAGAGGTGCGCGGACAAGTCGTCGGTCACTCTAAGGACGATAAGGCTTCGATCGTCGTGCGGCGTTTGCGACTGAGCGCTGAATACATCCGTCGCGCTAAGAATGGCGGAAGAGATCTCGTGTGCCGAAGCGTCTGGCAATGACGTTAGGACCGCGGCGAGACGCTCGGTGCCGAAGGGCTCGTTCTCGCTGTCTTGACACTCGAGGATGCCGTCTGAAACGAAGACAACCGTATCCCCGGGCTGGACATCAACCGACACCGGTTCATATCGAGTGCCCGCCATGAGGCCAAGCGGAATTCCTGCCAGCGGGATTTCCTCAATTCGCCCTTTGCGTACAAGGAGCGGATATGGGTTGCCGGCGTTTGCGATTGTCAGTTGCCGGGCGTTCGAGTCGAATACCGCAAAGAGCATCGCAACGAATCGCGCGTTGAGCCGGGCGGCGTTGATTCGCTCGTTGAGCGTAACGAGGAGCTCTGCGGGCGCGCACGGATGATCAACGGTGTGCGCACGGAGAATGCCGATTGTCAAAGCTGCGAGGAGTGCGGCGGCGGTACCTTTACCGGAGACATCGCCCAAAGCAAACGCGAGACGCCCACTGCCATAAGGTAGAAAATCGTAGAAATCACCGCCTAGCTCGAGGGCGGAAACGCACGCAGCAACCAGATCAAGACCTGGAAATGCTGGAGTACTTCTCGGCAGCAGCTGCTGCTGAACTTCGCGCGCGATGTCCAAGTCGTCTACGAGCCGCGCTTCGTTCTCGCGGGCTTGGTGGTAGAGGCGTGTGAGTTCTCCACTTCGACGAGTTAACGTGGTTTTGAAGGGAACAGTACGACTCAGATTCATACGACTTAGTTCCTCCAAAGAAACGAGGCAACGCTTGAATGACGCAGCGCCGGACAACTGTCTGACGTGGTTACTGCGGACCGCCGGAAGACTTGTTCGCAGAGGTGTGACTCTGGTCCGCGTGTTCCCTGAGCGGAACAATGATGAGCGCGTGCGGACTGCCTTCACCAACGACGAAGGCAGGCCCGGCGGGGTTGCCATCTGAGCCGAGATCGGCGTTGGTCATGTATGGACCATAGAACATCACGTGCGGTGGAAACGGTGAAACGATACCCTTGACCTCATCGATGGTAACCACGTTCTCAGTCGACAGCATGTAATCGACGCCTGGCCGCGTCGGCGCCTGGAAGACGCCTTTCGCGAACGCGTCGGCGACGAAGCGCTCGATCTCTTCGGAGCTCTTTCCTTGAGCGCGCAGCTCGGCCACCTTTAAGATTCGTGGGAGGAACGTGCGCGTGCCCTCCACATCCATGCACTGTGGCTCCTGGCTGGTGGGCAGTGAGTGCTGGACGATGGCCGTGTAGCCGTTCTGGCTATCACGGACCCTCACGTAGCCGGACTTTTCCAAAACGTAAACCGCGGCCTTACTCGCTACAGACTTCGGGCACGCGCTCAGAGCCAGCGCGGTCTCTTTTTCCCGGTCCATAAGCTGTGGCAGCTGGCTTCCGGCGGCCTGAGTTGATTGAGCCGCAGCCAACGCGCTTATGGCACCCTGAGTGGCCAGCACCACCAAGCAAATGCGTATTACTGTGGCTTCCCTCCCAACTTGGCCTCTCGCTTTGGTTTCCATGGCATTCCTCCTCTGGTGCTTCCTCCTTGAAGACGTTTCACAGGCGTAGCAGCGGACATTTTTTCCTTCGAGTTAACGCACTGGCGGAGCCCCGCTGCCCACATCCGACTCGTGCGAGGCCTCGCAACTCTCAAAAAGGTTCGCAACGGCCATGCCAAAGTCTAAGTCACTGAACCTATGAGACTTTCTTGCTGTCGTAAGTGTGCGGGTTCCGACAATGGTGGATATCGGCAGAATGGCGGGGTGTTGGCTAAGCCTTCGCATCGTCGCAAGGTGGTGCGAGCGAGCCGATCCTTCCACTCCGAGCCATCAGGGAAACTTCATCTAGCTTTGGACGAATCGTACTGCCTAGAGCGACCGGCATGTGGTCTGGCGCTTTGCCCAGGCGACGCCACTCTGCTAGAAGTGAATACTGAACGAGTTTGTTGGCCTCGATCTGGGCTCTAAAGAAGTTTGACACCCACGCCGCATCTAGGTCTCTCGACTCTGCAGCCTTAGTAGCACTCGCAATGATCTGCGCCTCACGTGCTGCGTTCTCGACCGGCGTGCCACTATCCCACTTAGACAGGGCGACTTGCTCTGCAATGGCAAGCCTCTGAGCAGATGTTTCTACGAGTGGTTGAAGCGTATCTCTTGTGTTTTGGGGATACGCCCTGCCTTCCGTGCAGATAGTCCAGGCTACGACGAATGCCAGTTTCTTGTTATTGAGTCTCATTATTCTTCATGACCAGACCGAAATCCGACAGATCAGAAATTCAAACGCGACCAAA
>Ga0126379_10000015_pt1 | contig 77423 bp, 63 predicted proteins | sample PanSoiMetPlot_24_FD_92640 | JGI IMG/M metagenome (GOLD analysis project Ga0126379, IMG submission 92640) | Tropical forest soil microbial communities from Panama - MetaG Plot_24 | ecosystem: Environmental > Terrestrial > Soil > Tropical forest > Bulk soil | place: Panama | collected 2016-02-17
CGGTCGAGCGCCGTCTGCAGCCTCTCGGGCGAGACGGGTTTCAGGAGGTAGTCGATCGCGTGGACCTCGAAGGCGCGCAGCGCGTACTGGTCGAAGGCCGTGACGAAGACGACGGCGGGCGGAGGCGAGTTCTCCAGCATTGACAAAACGCCGAACCCGTCGAGGCCCGGCATCTGGACGTCGAGCAGCACGAGGTCGGGTTTCAGCTGGTGGATCGCCTGCACCGCCTTGAAGCCGTCCTCGCACTCGGCTACGACCTCGATTCCGCCGTCGGCGCGCAGATGCTCGCGGATCCATTCGCGGGCCAGGGGCTCGTCGTCCACGACGATCGTGCGGATCGCCGCGTTCTCCGCCTGGGCGGCTGAAGAGTGGTTCTGCATGGACGCCCTCCCTCTTCTACGCACTACGAAAAGCGAATCCTCTAGGTTTCGGATGGTACGGCCCCGCGCAGGACGCCTCGCCGCCCGATCGTTCGTCCTGAAAATCGCGGCGTTCGTCCTCGCCCGCCGCGCCGCCGCGAGCGCTGGAATCTCCGAGGCCGCGGGCCGCGGCGATCCAAGATCCTGATCTTTTCGACGAATTTCTGAATCGCGCCCCGCGCGCCGCCTCGCGCGGTCCGGTCCATCCGAGACCTCGTCCGTTCGATCGTCGCGCTCGTCCGAAAGGCGCGCGCTTTTCGCGGTGGCAGCGCTGTTGCTTTTTCAGGAGCCGCTCGCGCGCGAGGAAACACACTTCGCCCGGGAGCAAAGCGCAAAGCGGAGAAGCGACTCAATCCGAAAGAAGGAGGGCTCATGAAAAGACTTTGTAAACTGGCGGGACTCGCGGCGATCGCCGCGTTGGTGCCCGCCTCGCTCGCGTTGGCCCAGGCCAGCACGGGCAACATCTACGGCCGCGTCACCGACGAATCGGGCGGCCCGCTGCCGGGCGTCTCCGTGGCGCTGACGGGCGGCGGAGCGCCGCGGACGACCTTCACCGACGCGAAGGGCGAGTTTCGCTTCCTGACCCTGACCGTCGGCCCCTACACGCTGACGACGTCGCTCCAGGGGTTCTCGACGGTGGAGCGCGGAAACGTCATCGTCAACCTGGGGCAGAACACGGACGTCACGATCCCGATGAAGCTCTCCAACGTCACGGCAACGGTCACGGTCACGGGCGAGGTCCCGCTGATCGATCCCCGCAAGACGGTCACGGGCGCCAACTACCAGCTCGAAGAGTTGAAAAGCATCCCGACCGGGCGCGACCCGTGGGTCATCATCCAGCAGGTGCCCGGCGTCCAGATCGACCGCCTGAACATCGCCGGCAGCCAGAGCGGCCAGCAGTCCAATTACATCGGGATGGGCACGGACACGAGCCAGAACGCCTTCAACATGGACGGCGTGACGATCACCGACATGGCGGCGCTCGGCTCCTCACCGACCTACTACGACTTCGACCAGTTCCAGGAGATCCAGGTCACGACCGGCGGCTCGGATCCGGCGGTCGCGGTCCCGGGCGTCACCATCAACATGGTGACCAAGCGCGGGTCCAACGAGCCGCACGGCTCGCTTCGTTACTTCTACTCGCCGGGAGAGCTCCAGGCCCACAACGCCCCGCAGGAAGCCAAGGAACAGGCGGACCTGGGCCTCTACGGGCCGGCAATCAACAGCGGCAACCTGAACAGCAACGTGGATCGCATCTGCACCGTCGGCTGCAAGGGCGGCGCGGCGGGCATCCAGGACTACGGTGTCGAGGCCGGCGGGGCGCTCTGGAAGGACCGGGCCTGGCTGTGGGGCAGCTACGGCCGCAAGGAGATCCCGCTGACCAAGCTCGGCGGCGCGACCGACACGACCTACCTGGACGACTACGCCGGCAAGCTGAACATGCAGCTGTTCGAGTCCAACGCGGCCACGGTCTTCTACTTCCGCGGCGACAAGCAGAAGCTCGGCCGGTCGGCCGGCGTCACCCGCCCGCAGGAGACGTCGGTGGACCAGACGGGCCCGACCACGATCTGGAAAGGGGAGGACTCGCAGGTCTTCTCCGCCAACTTCATGGCAAACGCGTCCTATGACTACACGCGATCGGGCTTCAGTCTCTCGCCCGAAGGCGGGGCTCTGAACCCGGTGACTAACGTGTACCTCGATCCGAGCAACGTCTACCACCGCTCCTTCACGTACCAGGTCTTCAACCGCCCGCAGCACCAGGTCTCGGCGGGCTCTTCGTTTTTCTTCGGCACGGGCACCCTCGGCCACGAGATCAAGGCCGGCTTCGGCTGGCGCAACACGCCGATCTCCAGCCAGACCTTCTGGCCGGGCAACGGGATCCTCGGCCGCGAGGCGCAGGTCGTGCGCGCGGGTGTCTGCCCGACCGGGTGCGCGGCGGCGGACGTCTTCCGGCCGGGCCTCTTCTCCTACGAGTACACCTACTGGAACGGTTTCGTGAGCGACACGATCACGACGCAGAACCTGACGGTCAGCCTCGGCCTGCGCTACGACAACCAGTACGGCAACAACACGGCCTCGAGCGTGCCGGGCAACCCGCTCTTCCCCAACCTCGTCCCGGGCAAGGTCTACAACGGAAGCCCGAAGGATTTCACCTGGGAGACCTTCCAGCCTCGCGTCGGAATCAACTACGCGCTGGGCAAGGACAAGAAGAACCTGATTCGCGCGTCCTACGCCCGGTACGCCGACCAGCTCGGCGGCTCGATCGTCTCCTGGAACAACCCGGTGGGCGGAGCGGGCACGGCGGGCTCCCGGTACGTCTGGACGGACCGCAACGGCAACCACAACGTGGACCCCGGCGAGCTCGGAGCGTTCATCCAGGACCTCGGCGGGTTCAACCACCTCGATCCCAACGCGCTCGGCTCGGCCAATGTCATCGACCCCAACCTGAAGTCTCCTCTCACGGATGAATTCCAGCTCTCCTTCGACCGCGAGATCCTTCCCGAGTTCACGGCGTCGCTGACGGGGACCTACCGCCACCGCACCCGCGTCGTGTGGTCGCCCTACATCGGCGCTACCGCGGCGAGTTACACGAACGTCTTCGCGACGGGGCTGCCCGGCTACGACGTCAACGGCAACGTGATCGGCGTGACCGGCCCGATCTACACCGGCACGCTGGGCTCCGACTTCAACGGCGGCGAGTTCGTCACGAACCGCCCGGACTACAGCCAGGACTACTGGGGCGGCCAGATCCAGCTGACCAAGCGGCTGACCAACAACTGGCTGATGCACGGCTCCTTCGCCTACAACGACTGGAAGCAGAACATCGACAACAAGGCGACCGCCTGCATCGACCCGACCAACCAGCGTCTCTACCAGGACCCGGCCTTCAGCGCGGGCTTCCCGACCCCCAACGTGGGCCCAAGCTGCTCCGAGGGCGCTCTCTACAACCAGTCGCTCGGCAGCGGCAACTTCACCAACGTCTGGATCAACTCGCACTGGAGCTTCAACGTCAGCGGCCTGTACCGCTTCCCGCTCGACTTCACCTTCGCGGCCAACATGTACGGGCGGCAGGGGTACGTGAACCCGTACTTCATCCAGATCGACAGCGGTAACGGCGAGGGCAACCGCGGCGTCCTGCTCGGCAACCCGACGGACCACCGGCTGAAGGACGTCTACGAGCTCGACCTTCGGGTCGAGAAGACCATTCAGCTCTTCGCCAAGGCCGACCTCACCATCTCGGCGGAGCTCTTCAACGCTTTGAACTCCAACACGGTTCTCCAGAGGGAATCCGACGCGACGCCGCAGTGCGACAACGCCGGAAAGAACTGCACGGGCGCGGCGGGAACGATCCTCGAGATTCAGAATCCGCGTGCTCTCCGCTTCGGGGCGCGGTTGAGCTTCTAGCGGAGATCTCCTCCCTGTGGCCGGCTCGCCGGAGAAATCCGGCGGGCCGGTTTATTCTGCGAGGGATGCGGGCCCGATTCTCCACGCTGGCGCTGGCGGCGTTCCTCGTTTCTCCAGCGTGCCGCCAGGAGTCGCCGGATAGCCACCCGACTCCGCCTCTGCCGGACATAGTCCTCGTTTCGATCGACACGCTCCGGGCCGACGCTCTGGGCTACGCCGGCAACCCGCGGGCGAGGACCCCGAACCTCGACCGGCTGGCCTCCGAGGGGAAGACCTTCCTCTTCGCGCACGCGCACAACGTCATGACGCTTCCCTCGCACGCCAACATCCTGACGGGCCGCTACCCTTATGAGCACGGCGTCCGCGACAACGACGGCTTCCGTCTCGACCCGAAGTGGGACACCGCGGCGACGCTTCTCCACGCTGCGGGCTACTCGACCGGGGCGTTCCTCGGCGCCTTTCCCCTGGACGCCCGGTTCGGCCTGGACCGCGGGTTCGACGTCTACGACGAGCGGTATCCGCAGGGCGCCAACGAGTATGACTTCCGAGTCGCGGAGAGGCCGGCGGCGGAAGTCGTGGCCGCCGCGCGCCGCTGGTACGCGGAGAACGCGGGGCGCCCTCGATTCCTCTTCGTCCACCTCTACGACTGCCACTCGCCGCACGTGCCGCCGCCCGATCTCGCCGCCGCGTTCGCGTCGGATCCGTACGCCGGCGAGGTCGCGGGAGTGGATGCGGCCCTCGGCCCCCTGTTCGACGACCTGCGAGTCCCGACCGCGCGGCACGCCCTTCTCATCGTCACGTCCGACCACGGCGAAGCCCTCGGCGATCATGGCGAGGAGACGCACGGCCTCTTCGCGTACGAGGCGACGCTGCACGTTCCGCTGATCGCCTGGAGCCCCGGAGTGATCCCCGCCGCGCGGGACGGCTCCCCGCGCCGGCACGTGGACATCCTTCCGACGATTCTGGCGGCGGCGGCGGTCCAGGAGCCTCCCGGCCTTCCCGGCCGGTCGCTCCTCGGGGCCGCGGATCCCGGGGCGGCGTCCTACTTCGAGGCGCTGACGGCCTCCTTCACGAGAGGCTGGGCGCCGCTTCGCGGGATCCTCCGCGGCCCGGAGAAGTTGATCGACCTCCCGATCCCCGAGCTCTACGACGTGCGCGCCGATGCCGTCGAGAAAGACAATCTCTTCGAACGGAAGAAGGAGGCGGCGTCGGATCTCAAACGCCTGCTGCCGCCGCTGGAGGCCGCGGCGCCCGCGCCGGCTTCCGCCTCCGAGGAAACGGCCGCGAAGCTGCGGAGCCTCGGCTATCTCTCCGGCGGGACGGCGCTTCGGAAGTCCTACGGCCCCGAGGACGATCCCAAGCGCCTCGTGGATCTCGACCGCCAGCTCCAGGAGATCGTCGGGCTCTACCAGGCCGGCAAGCTCCCCGAGGCCGTCGCGCTGGCCCGCGGCGTCATGAAGCGGCGGCCGACGATGCCGGTCCTCTACGAGTTCCTCTCCTACCTCGAAGACCAGGCCGGGGAGACGTCGCGCGCGATCGCCACGCTGGAAGAGGCGAAGCGGCGAGGCTTCCTGGACGAGCGCCTGACGACTCGCCTCGGCCTTCTCTACAGCCAGACCGGAAGGACGAAGGAGGGGGTCGTCCTGCTCGAGCGGCTGCGCGACTCGAAGAACCCGGACGTCTCCAATGCCCTGGGTATCGCGCTCGCGACGGCGGGCGATCCGGCGCGGGCGATCCAAACGTTCCACAACGCCCTGCGCCTCGACCCGAAGAACGCCATCGCCTGGCAGAACATCGGCTTGACCCAGCTCCACGCCAAACGCGCGGCCGAGGCCATCGAGTCGTTCGACAAGGCCTTCGCGATCAACGAGCGGCTCCCGCGCGCCTGGAACGGGAAGGGGGCCGCGCTGGAGGCGCTCGGCCGCCACGGAGAGGCCATCGAAGCCTGGAAGAAGGCGATCTCGCTCGACCCCCAGCAGTTCGAAGCGATGTTGAACCTCGGCGTCGTCGCACTCGAACAGGGCCAGAAGGAGCTCGCCCGCGAGTCCCTCTCCCGCTTCCTCGCCGCGGCCCCACCCGCGGTTTTCGCCGAGGACCTGGCCCGTGCCCGAGGCCTTCTCCGCGAGGCGTCGAGGTAGTTCTGTCATCCCGAGGTAGGCGAAGCGACCGAGGGATCTTCGCGACTGAGCCGCGTGATCTCGATGTCGCCGCGACTTCAAGAGGTCACCACGGGGCGGGAGGGGCAAGCCCCTCCCCTACGACGCCAGGCGAAGGGGGGAGGAGGGAAGATCAACGAAGACCAGTTCGTTAACATAGCTCTCTCATGGCCCATCTCGATCGGTTCCATCCGGCCGTCGGAAAGTGGTTCGCGGCGAGGCTCGGCGAGCCGACGCCGCCGCAGGTCGAGGGCTGGCCCCTTATCCGCGAGGGGAAGAACACGCTCATCGCCGCTCCGACCGGGTCCGGCAAGACGCTCGCGGCGTTCCTCTCGGCAATCGATTCGCTGATCCGGCAGGGTTCGGACCTGAAGGACGAGACCCAGGTCCTCTACGTCTCGCCGCTCCGGGCGCTCTCCAACGACGTCCAGAAGAACCTCCAGGGCCCCCTGGCGGAGATTGCGGAGATGGATCCGTCGGTGCCGGAAGTGCGGGTGCTCGTGCGCACCGGCGACACTCCGTCCTCCGAGCGGACTGCCATGGCGAAGCGGCCGCCGCACATCCTGGTGACGACGCCCGAGTCGCTCTACCTGCTTTTGACGAGCGACGGCGGGCGCGGGATGCTCCGCACGGTCTCCACGGTGATCGTGGACGAGATCCACGCGCTCGTCCGGGACAAGCGGGGCAGCCACCTCGCGATCTCGCTCGAGCGGCTCGAGGAGCTGGCCGGCAGGCCGGTGCAGCGCGTGGGGCTCTCGGCCACCCAGAAGCCGCTGTCCGACGTCGCGCGGTTCCTCGTCGGGACGGATCGCGATTGCGCGCTGGTCGACGCGGGGACCTTCCGTGAGCTGGACCTGGGCATCGAGATCCCGCCCTCGCCCCTCTCGACGGTCTGCTCGCACGAGCAGTGGCAGGAGATCTACGCCCGGATCGGCGAGCTGATCCGCGAGCACCGCACGACCCTCGTGTTCGTCAACACGCGCAAGATGGCCGAGCGCATCGCGGGGCAGTTGACGCGGCTCCTCGGCGAAGAGGCGGTCACGAGCCACCACGGCAGCCTGTCGAAGGCTCGGAGGCTCGACGCCGAGGAGAGGCTGAAGGCGGGGAAGCTCCGGGCGCTGGTGGCGACGGCGTCGCTGGAGCTCGGCATCGACATCGGCGACGTGGACCTCGTCATCCAGGTCGGGGCCACGAGATCGATCGCGACGTTCCTCCAGCGCGTCGGCCGGGCGGGCCACGCGTTGAAGCGGATCCCGAAGGGCCGGCTGTTCCCGCTGACGCTGGACGAGCTGGTCGAAGGGGCGGCGCTCCTGCGCTGTATCCGCGGCGGGGTCCTAGACCGCACGCCGATGCCCCCGCGCCCGCTCGACATCCTGGCCCAGCAGATCGTGGCCTCCTGCGTCCCCGAGGCGTGGCGGGAGGAGAAGCTTCTCGACGTCGTCCGGCGGGCCTGGCCCTACCGCGACCTTTCGCGAAGCGACTTCGACCGCGTCGTCGCGCTCCACACGGAGGGGCGCCGCGCGCTCCTTCACCGCGACGGCGTCAACGGCCGACTGATGGCCACCAAGCGCGCCCGGCTGACGGCGCTGCTCTCCGGCGGAGCGATCCCCGACGCGGCCGACTACCAGGTGCGCCTGGAGCCGGAGGGAACTCTCGTCGGGACCGTCAACGAGGACTGGGCGGTCGAGTCCAACTCGGGCGACATCTTCCAGCTCGGCAACGCGTCGTGGCGAGTCATCCGGATCGAGCCCGGCATCGTCCGGGTCGCCGACGCGAAGGGGCAGCCGCCGTCGCTGCCCTTCTGGCTGGGAGAGGCACCGGGCCGAACCCGTGAGCTGGCCGCCGAGATTGGCGGACTGAGGCAGGACTGCGCGGACCGGCCCGAGGTGTCGGCCGACCTGCTGCGGGTCTCGTGCGGCGAGGCCCTGCCCGCGGCCGGGGCCGTCCAGGTGGCCGAGTTCATCGAGGCGGGGCGCCGGGTTCTGGGCACCGTCCCGACGCAGAAGCGCGTGATCCTCGAGCGCTTCTTCGACGAAAGCGGCGGGATGCAGCTGATCGTCCACGCTCCCTTCGGGTCACGGATCAACAAGGCCTGGGGTCTCGCGCTCCGAAAGAAGTTCTGCGTCGGTTTCGGCTTCGAGCTCCAGGCCGCCGCCAACGAGGAGGCGATCGTCCTCTCGCTCGGCCCGCAGCACAGCTTCGAGCTCGAGGACGTCTTCAACTACCTCCACCCGGACCGCGCGAGGGACGTCCTCGTCCAGGCGCTTCTTGCCGCGCCGCTCTTTGAGACGCGCTGGCGGTGGAACGCGCAGCGGTCGCTGCTGCTCGAGCGCTCGCGGGGGGGCAAGAAGATCCCGGCGCCGCTCCAGCGCATGCGCGCCAACGACATGCTCGCGGCCGCGTTCCCCCAGGTCCTCGCGTGCCCTGAGACCCTGCCGGGCGGGCCCATCGAGGTCCCGATGGATCATCCCGTAGTGGCGCAGACGATCGAAGACTGCCTGACCGAGGCGATGGACCTGGACGGCTTCCTCGAAGTGCTCCGCGGCCTGCGCGACGGGTCGATCGAGAAGCGCGCCGTGGACACCGCGGAGCCCTCGTCGTTCGCCCGCGGAATCCTCTCCTCGCAGCCCTACACGTTCCTGGACGACGCGCCCCTGGAGGAGCGGCGCACGCAGGCCGTCCTCTCGCGCCGCGTTCTCGACAGCCGGTCCGCCGACGAGATCGGCGCGCTCGACCCCGAGGCGATCGCGCGTGTCAAAGAGGAGGCGTGGCCCGATCCGTCGAACGCGGAGGAGGTGCACGAGGCGCTCCTCTGGATGGGCTACGTCGCCGACGAGGAGGCCGAACCGTGGCGGGCGTGGCTCGAGGAGCTCGCGGCGGCGGGGCGCGTCACGCACGAGGACGCGGGCTGGTTCGCCGTCGAGGCGACTCGGGATCCCAAGGCGGTTCTCAAGGGGCGGATGGAAGCGCTCGGCCCGATCGTCTCGGACGACCCGCTACTGGTGCAGCTCGAGGGCGAAGGCGTCGTGCTTCGGACCCGGATCGCCGGGCAGCTGGCGTGGTGCGACCGAAGGCTCCTTGCTCGCATCCAGCGCTACACGCTCGAGCGCCTGCGCCGGGAGATCGAGCCCGTTTCGGCGGCGCAGTTCCTGCGGTTTCTCGCCGCCTGGCAGCACGTGGATCCCGAGCACCGGCTCGAGGGTCCGCGCGGCGTCGCGCAGGTCGTCTCGCAGCTCGCCGGGTTCGAGGTTCCGGCTGCTGCGTGGGAGGGCTCGATCCTGCCCGCCCGCGTGCGCGGCTACCGGCGCGACTGGCTCGATCAGCTGACTCTTTCCGGCGAGGTCGCGTGGAGTCGGCTCTGGGGAGGCGCCGTCGCCGCGGTCCGCCGCGCCCCGGTCTGCCTCGTCGAGAGGAAGGACATGGAGGAGTGGGCGGTGCTCGCGGGCCAGATGCCCGCCGAAGAGCCCAAGGGAACCGCGCTGCAGGTCTTCGAGACGCTCCAGGCGCGTGGGGCGATGTTCTTCCAGGAGCTGGCCCGCGCGACGAAGCTTCCGCCGTCGTTTCTCGAGGCGGGCCTGTCGGAGCTGATCGCGCTCGGACGCGTGACGTGCGATTCCTTCGCGGGGCTGCGGTGGCTGATCGTGCCGGCCTCGCGCAGGCGCGAGGGGGGAGTGACCGCGGGCCGGTGGAGTCTCGCGCCGCGGGACGGGGCCGCACCTCTTTCGCCGGAGTTCGTGGCGCGGAAGGTCCTCGCCCGGACCGGGGTCGTGTTCCGCAAGACCCTGGCCCGGGAGAAGCTGCCGGTGCCGTGGCGGGACATCGCCCGGGTCTGCCGCACGCTCGAGGCGCGCGGGGAAGTCCGCGGCGGACGGTTCGTCGCCGGCTTCGACGGCGAGCAGTACGCGCTTCCGGAGGCGATCCCCTTGCTTCGCGCCGTCCGGCGCAAGAGCGACGCCGGAGAAATCGCGCCGCTGTCCGTTTCCGCCGCCGACCCGCTCAACTTCCAGGGAATCCTGACGCCGGACGAGCGGATTTCGCCGGCCACGCGCCAGCAGGTGCGCGTCGCCTAGCAGGACTGCGATGAACACGGCGACGGCGCCGGATTCGGTTCAAGTCCGTCAGCTGAGGTGGGCGGATGAGGCGCGCATCTGCGCTCGGATGATGTCCTCGTCCGAGCCGTGGCTGACGCTCCAGCGCAGCTTCGAGCAGTGCCTGGACGTGCTCGAGGACCCTTCCCGCGAGGTCTACGTCGCGGTGGAAGGCGCGCAGGTCCTCGGGTTCGTCATCCTCAACATGGCGGGCGCCTTCGCCGGGTACATCCAGACGATCTGCGTGGTCGAGCACGAGAGAAGCCGCGGCATCGGGACGCGCCTGGTCGATTTCGCGGAGAAGAGGATCTACCGGGATTCGCCCAACGTCTTTCTCTGCGTCTCGTCGTTCAACCCGCGGGCCCGGGCGCTCTACGAGCGGCTCGGGTACCAGTTGATCGGAGAGCTGAAGGACTACATCGTCGCCGGCCACGACGAGCTCCTCTTCCGCAAGACGATCGCTCCCATCCGCGACTTCCGAAAAGAGACTAAACTCTGATGGCAAACGTCTTATTGGAATGGCTCGACCAGGCCTATAACGTTGACTTACGCCTTTATTACGCCATAAAGTCGGAGGGTGAGCGGGAAGCAGAACCGGCCTTCCGACGGTCCTCCGGATAGTCCTCCCTCTCGCAATCTCGGAGTCCCCTCGCGCGAGGAGGGTCCTTCCGACGCCTCGCTCATCGTCGCCGCCGGCGCGCGCAAGGAGCTGTTGAAGCGCCGCGACGCGAAGCTCGACACCCGTCATCGCGGCCCGCGCCCGTACGCCGAGCTGCGCGTCGCCTCGGCCTTCTCCTTCCTCGACGGCTCGTCGCTTCCCGAAGACCTCGTCGAGCAGTCGGCGAATCTGGGTCTGCCCGCCGTCGCGCTGGTCGACCGCAACGGCGTCTACGGCGCGCCGCGCTTCTTCAAGGCGGCGAAGGCCGCGGGAATCAAACCGCTGGTCGGCGCCGAGGTCACGTTAGAGGAGGGGAGCGGAGGTGCGGAGGAGCGGAGGAGAAAGACCTCTCCTCTGCCCCTCGGCTCCTCTGCTCCTCGGCTCTCGTTACTGGTTGAGAGTCGAACGGGGTACAAGAACCTCTGCCGCCTGGTCACCGAGGGGGCGGCCGGCAAGCCCAAGGGCGAAACCGCGGTGACGTGGGAGCAGGTCGCGGCGCACACGGCAGGACTCCACTGCCTGACCGGAGGAGGCGAGGGCCCTCTCGCCCGCGTCCTCGAGCGTGAAGGGATCGAGAATGCCAGGCAGACGCTGGAGCGACTCGCCGGCCTTTTCCACGGAAGGCTCCACGTCGAGGTCTCCCGGCACCGGCTTCGTGAGGAGGAGCATCGCAACCAGGCGCTCGCGGGTCTCGCGCGGCCGATGCGCCTGCCGCTGCTGGCGACCAACGGCGCCCGCTACGCCCGCGCGAAAGACAAAGACCTCCACGACGTCCTGACTTCGATCCGCAACCACACGACTCTCGACAAGGCGGGCCGGCTCCTCGCCGCCGGGCGGGAGAGGCACGTCAAGGACGCCGGAGAGATGTCGAAGCTCTTCGCCGACCTGCCGGAGGCTCTCGACAACGCCTGGACGCTTTCGCAGCGGCTGGACTTCACGCTCGCGGATCTGGGCTATCGGTTCCCCGATTACCCGCTCCCGCCGGGCGAGACGCCGAGCTCCTACCTGCGCCAGGTCACGTGGAACGAGGCGCGCACGCGCTTCCGCCCCATGACGGCGCGGGCCCAGGCGCAGATCGCGAAGGAGCTGGCGATGATCGAGAAGCTCGACCTCGCCGGCTACTTCCTGATCGTCTGGGACATCGTCCAGTTCTGTCGAAGAGAGAAGGTCCTCGTCCAGGGGCGGGGCTCCGCGGCCAACAGCGCGGTCTGCTACGCGCTCTCGATCACCGCGGTGGACCCGGTGCGGATGGACCTGCTCTTCGAGCGGTTCCTGTCGGAAGAGCGCGGCGAGTGGCCTGACATCGACCTCGACCTTCCCTCCGGCGACCAGCGCGAGAAGGTCATCCAGCACGTCTACGAGAAGTACGGCCCGCGGGGCGCCGGGATGACCGCGAACGTCATCACGTACCGCGACCGGTCGGCCGCGCGCGAGACGGGCAAGGCTCTCGGGTTTTCGCCCGAGCAGGTGGACAACCTCTCCAAGCAGCTCGGCGGCTGGAGCTTCGGGGAGATCCGCGAGCCGATCGAGGAGCTGGGCAAGGAGATCGCGGCGGCGGGCCTCGATCCCGAGGACGTACGCTCGAAACACTTCCTGCGCCTCTTCCTCCAGATCCAGAACCTGCCGCGCCACCTCGGGCAGCACTCCGGCGGGATGGTCGTCGCCAAGGGGAGGCTCGACGAGGTCGTTCCGCTCGAGCCCGCGTCCATGCCCGGGCGCGTCGTCGTGCAGTGGGACAAGGACGACTGCGCGGACATGGGGATCGTCAAGGTGGACCTGCTCGGCCTGGGGATGCTCGCGGCGATCGAGGAGGCGATCCCGACGATCCGGACGCACGAGAACGTGGAGATCGACCTGGCGCACCTGCCGCAGGACGACCCGAAGATCTACAGGATGCTGAACGAGGCGGACACCGTGGGGCTTTTCCAGGTCGAGAGCCGCGCGCAGATGGCGTCGCTGCCGAGGAACGCGCCGACGAAGTTCTACGACATCGTCGTGCAGGTCGCGATCATCCGGCCGGGCCCGATCGTGGGAGGCATGGTCCGTCCCTTCTTCGACCGGCGGCAGGGGAGAGCGCCCGTCGAGTACCCGCATCCCTGCCTCGAGCCGATCCTGAAGCGCACACTCGGCGTCCCGCTCTTCCAGGAGCAGCTGCTGCGAATCGCGATGGTCGCGGCGGGCTTCACGGGCGGCGAGGCGGAAGAGCTGCGCCGGGCGATGGGGTTCAAGCGGTCGATGGAGCGGATGTCGTCGATCGAGAAGCGGCTGCGCGCCGGGATGGAGGAGCGCGGGATCGGCCCCGAGGCGCGGGAGCAGATCGTCAAGTCCATCACTTCCTTCGCGCTCTACGGCTTTCCGGAGTCGCATGCGGCGTCCTTCGCGCTGATCGCGTACGCGAGCGCGTATCTGAAGGCGCACCACCCGGCGGCGTTCTTCACCGCGCTCTTGAACGCGTGGCCGATGGGCTTCTATCACCCGGCGACGCTGGTGAAGGACGCGCAACGCCACGGGACGCCGGTCTTCCCGATCGACGTGGCCCGCTCGGGGTGGAAGTGCCGGTGGGAGCGCAGGGGAGTGCGGCTGGGGCTCCGCTTCGTGCTCGGCCTCGGAGAGGCGACCGGAAAGCGGATCGAGGATGAGCAGGCGGCCTCTCCTTTCTCCGACGCAGGCGACCTCGCGCGGCGCGCACGGCTCCGGCCGGGCGAGCTGACGCTGCTCGCGCAGGCCGGAGCGCTCGCCGGCTTCGGGAAGGCGAGGCGGGAAGCGCTCTGGCAGGTCGCGAAGATCGCCCGTCCGGTCGGGCCTCTCCTGGACAAGCTCCCCGCCGACGACCCCTCGCCTCTGACACCGATGACGCCGCCGGAGGAGACGGCCGCCGACTACGCCGCCACCCAGATGACGACGGGCCCCCACCTGATGGAGCACTGGCGGCGAAGGCTCTCCGCGCAGGGGATCCTCTCGGCGGCGGACCTGGCGCGGCTGCCCGACGGCAAGCGCGTCAAGACCGCCGGCGCGGTCATCGTCCGCCAGCGGCCGGGAACGGCGAAGGGCTTCGTCTTCCTCACACTGGAGGACGAGACCGGGATGTGCCAGGCGATCGTGCGGCCGGACCTCTTCCGGGAGAACCGGTCCGTCATCGTGGGGTGCGGAACGCTGATCGTGGAGGGGCGGTTACAGAAGCAGGACGGAACCCTCTCCGTCAAGGGAGAGAAGTTCTGGCCGCTGAACGAGGTGACGGCGGCAGAGCGAATGCTCCGTCGCCGTCATCCCGAGGAAAGCGAAGCGACCGAGGGATCTACGATCCCGAGTCACAACTTCCATTGACATTGTCATCCCGAGGAAAGCCAGCGACGTTGTCATCCCGAGGAAAGCGAAGCGAGTCCCGAGCGAAGCCGAGGGAAGGATCTTTGGTGGAGAGGCCGCGAGAAAAGTCATCACGCGGCTCGGTCGAGTAGATCCTTCGCCGGCCTTCGGCCTCGCTCAGGATGACAGAGGGGGCGCGTTCGCGCCCCTTTTGTCACTTCTTCTTCGTCGAGGAGCTCTTCTCCGCCTTCGCCTCCACGGTGGTGGCGGTCATCCGGTACTCGATCGTCACTTTCGCGCCGACCTTCAGGTCGCCGGTGACCTTGGTGGAGGCGTCGCGGGCGATCTCCCAGCGGTCCTTCCCCTTCTGGACCGCGATCATCGTGTCGGTGACCTCGAGGACCGGGCCGGTCACCTGGTAGGTCTTGGTCGCCGCGGACACGGGGGCCGCCAGGAGCGCCAGGATCACGAGGGCGGAAACGAACGTGGTGAGCTTCTTCATGCCTACCTCCTTCTCCTTTTCCGTCAGTTTCTCACTTCGCGGAAGTCTTCTGCTTGCTCTCGCGGTAGCCGGCCTTGATGGCGTCCGCTTCGGTCATGAATTTGCCGTGCTTGGTGTTGCCGTACCAGTGGTCTCCCTCGCGGTGGAAGACTTTCGTTTCCGTGTTGACCCAGACCATCCCCTTGACGGGCGGCTGCTGGGGCGTTCCCGCGGCGGACTCGGCTGTCTTCGAGGACGTGGACGAAGCGGTCATCTTCGAGCTGGACGAGGAAGAGCTCGTCGACTTCGAAGTGTCCGTTGCCGGCGCGGCGGGCGCGGACGCGGCCGGTTTCGCCGGAGGAGCGGCTTCGGCCACGGCGGCCTTCCCCGAGACGGTGACCATGCCGCCGATCTTGTCCATCGTGGACTTGTTCACGCCGGAGCGGGACAGGTCCGACACCGACGAGTACGGCCGCCCGGCGATGATTTTCTTCGCGGTCGCGGGCCCGACGCCGGGCAGGTCCTCGAGCTCCTTCTGCGAGGCCGTGTTCAGGTCCACCTTCGCGCCCATCGCGGCGGCCGGCGCGGCCTTCTCCGTTTTCTCGGCTTTCTCTGTCTTCGCCGGCGCCGACTTCGAGGCCGTCGAGGCGGTCGAGGCCGATGAGGACATCGAAGACGTCGAGGCCGACGAGCCGCCTCCCGAGACCGTGACCTGTTTCTCGATCTTCGAGATGGTCTTCGCGGGTACCCCGGCCTTCTCGAGGTCCGAGACCGACTTGTAGGGTCGGCCGGCGATGATCTTCTTGGCCGTCGCCTCGCCGACGCCCGGGAGGTCCTCCAGCTCCTTCTGGGTTGCCGTGTTGAGATCGACGAGCGGTTTCTTGGCCTTGGCGGCGAACGCGGTCCCCTCGAAAACGAGGAGCGCCAGGGCCAGCATGGTCAGCCAGGGACCGATCCGGATCCGGTTGCTTCGCATGGTTCCCCCTCCCTTCAACTGTAAGCGCCGGTAGTGCAAGTCCGATGCCCCACCGGACGGAGTCATACGAGCAGGTTCAGGACGAACAAGACCGTCGCGGCGCCTCCGAGCACCAGCGAGCCCGCCCAGACCGGTCGGCTCTGGGTCAATGCCGCGACGGCTCCCAGCGCGATCGCCACCTGGAAGAGGGCGACCGTGCTGGCGAAGCCGTGGTGGTGATGGAGGAGCTCGTCGGCCTCGTGGGATTTCTCGTCGCGCTGCTTCTCCTTCTCCCGCGCCTTCTCCTGGATGTCCTTCTGCTCCTCCAGGTAGCGCTTCTGCTTCTCGGCGTAGTCGGGAGGCGGCTCCTTGCCGATGGCGAGCCAGGCGGTCCGCGATGCTTCCGCAGTCGCCGCCTTGATCCCCTTGGCCTGGTAGTAAGCCCACTGGTCCGACGCTTCTCCCTGGAGCCGCGTCGCCTCGGTCTTGAGGACGAGCGCCGTGTTGACGGTGGCGCCTGCCTTCAGGGCCGCGATCGCGGCGATGGCGGCGAAGAGCGCCGTCGAGAGCGCGATCTTTCGAAGGAGTGGTGTCCCTTCGTGCTCGATCTCCTCGTGGATCTCTTCCTGGAGCTTGTCGGTCTCGATCTCGGGGCCTTCGGGCATCGCTCCGGAAGTCTATCGGGAACCGGAGTCCGAGCGCAGTGTCCTTTGCTGACAGAATGACGGACGTGTCCAAATCCGGCCGGGTCAGGTCCTACTTTCTGGTGCTCCTGCTGGCGGCGGCCTCGGGCGGGGGCGCCATCCTCACCCAGACCGCCCCGCGAAAACCGGTGAAGAATCCAGCCGAGCCGCCGAAGGGGAAGGCCGCCGCCGTGCCCGCGACCTCGTCGGACTGGGCGGAGGTGGACCGGCTGGTCTCCGAGCAGAAGCTCGCCGAGGCGCTGACGAAGGTGGACTCGATCCTCGCGGCGGCACGCGCCCGGGGCGACGAGGAGAACTGGACTCGCGCCCTCGTCCGCCACGTCCAGATGGAGACCGCGCTCCACGGCTTCGAGTCGGCGGTCCGGTTCCTGCGGGAGGAGAAGCACCCTCAGGAAATCCTTTCCCGGGTCACGCTCGACCTGCTCTACGCTGACGCGCTGGTCAACTACTCGCGGGCGTACTCCTGGGAGATCGGCCAGCGCGAGCGCGTCGAGACGCTCTCCCCGGACCTGAAGGCGTGGACGCGCGAGCAGATCTTCGAGGAAGCTCGGAAGTCCTACCTCGACGCCTGGGAGCGCCGGGCAGAGCTCGGCGCGGTCCCGGTCGGCCGGATCTCGGAGTATCTCGAGAAGAACGACTATCCGCCGGAGATCCGGGGCACCCTGCGCGACACGGTCAGTTACCTCTTCGCCGATCTCCTGGCGGATACCTCGGGCTGGTCGCCGGCCGAGTCGGCTTCCGCCGGCCGCCTGCCGCTGGGGAAGCTCCTCGCGGCGCAGGGTCAGGCCTCGCCCGCCCTTTTGAAAGACCCGGCCGTTCATCCTTTGGAGAAGCTGGTCGCGGTCCTGGGGGACCACGAGTCGTGGCACGCGGACGAGGGCCGGCGTGAGGCGGCCCTCGAAGCCCGGCTGGAGAGGCTCCGGCGCCTCCACGCCTCCTTCACGCTCGAAGCCGATCGCGCGGCAATCCGGAAAGACCTGGAGGGCCGGCTCGCCCCGGCCCGCAACCTTCCGTGGTGGGCCATGGGAATGGCGACGCTCGCGGAGCTCCGACAGTCGAAGGACTCTCCCGACAACCTGGTCGAGGCGCTTGCGGCGGCCCGCGAGGGAGAGAGGACGTATCCGAACTCTCCCGGCGGGATCCGCTGCCGGGCGATCGCGCAGGCGATCGAGGCGCCCGATTACCAGCTCGCGGCGATGTCGCAGGACTCCCCCGGCCGGCGCTCGCTCCAGGTGACGCACAAGAACGTTCCGGCGCTGTACTTCCGCGCCTACCCGGTGGACCTCGCGCACCGCGTCGAGGCGGCGACGGACTACAACCTGCTGCCGTCTGGGCAGGAGGCGAAGCAGCTTCTCTCGACGCCTCCCGTGGACCAGTGGTCGGCCCGGCTTCCCGCGACACCCGACTACAAGCCGCACCGGACCTTCGTGACACCGCCCCTCTCGCAGCCGGGCCTCTACGTCGTCGTCGCGTCGGCGAAGGAGGATTTCTCGGCGCGGTCGAATCGGATCGTCTCGGCGAACATCCTCGTGGGCAACCTGGTCCTCGTCACCCGGCTCGAGACGCCGGCGATCGAGGCCCGCGTGCTGACCGGCGACACGGGCGAGCCCGCCGGCGGCGCCGCGGTCACGCTGTACCGTTTCGACTGGAACCGGCGCCACCAGCCGGTCGAGACGAAGACGACCGGGCCCGACGGGCTGGCGAAGTTCGACTACGCGCCCGGGCGCGAGGGCGTCTCGTACTTCCTTCTCGCCCGCAAGGGAAAGGACGCCGCGCTCGACGCCAACTACCTCTCGTTGAACGGCAGGCCTCAGCCCTCCGACGCGACGCAGTCGCTCGTCTACGCCGACCGCTCGATCTACCGCCCCGGCCAGACGATCGACTGGAAAGTCCTCGTCTTCCACGGGCGGCGCGACCTCGGCCGCTTCGAGGTCCTCACGGGCTCTTCCGTGACCGTGTCGCTCGTGGACGCCAACGGCCAGGTGGTCGAGTCGAAGGTTTCCTCGACGAATTCCTACGGCACGGCCTCCGGTGAATTCCGCGTTCCCGCGGGCAGGGTGCTCGGGGAGTGGCGGATCACGACTTCCGCGCAGGGCTCCTCGCCGGTGCGAGTCGAGGAGTACAAGCGGCCGACCTTCGAGGTCGCCTGGAAGGAGATCGAGGGGACGGCGCGCCTGAATCGCCCGGTCGTTCTCACGGGGTCCGCGCGCTACTACTTCGGCCTGCCGGTGACCCGAGGCTCGGCGATCTGGCGCGTCACGCGGGAGCCGGAGTTTCCGTGGTGGTGGATGTGGTACCGGCCTCCCGCCGCCAAAGAAGTCGTCGCGCAGGGCTCCGGGGCTCTGTCGGCCGACGGCACCTTCCAGGTCACGTTCACGCCGGCCGCCGACGAGCGGCTCGCCGGAAAGAAAGGGATCACGTACCGGTACGCCGCCGTGGCCGACGTCACGGACGAGGGGGGCGAGACGCGCTCGGACACGCGGACCTTCCGCGTGGGGTTCGTGGGAGTCGAAGCCGAGGCGCGCTCGGAGACAGCCTTCTTTCGCGAAGGGGCGCCCGCGGTCCTGACGGTCTCGCGCCACGACTTGAACGGCAGTGCGCGGCCCGGCTCCGGGACCTGGCGGGTCCTGGAGATCGCGCAGCCCGGCGCGGCGGCGCTTCCGGCCGACTTCCCGGTTTCCGTCGATCCGTCCCTCGACCGCTACACGACGCCCGGCGACCGGCAGCGCCCGCGCTGGGACAGCCAGCCGGCGCTGGAGGCGATCCTGCGCGACTGGCCGGACGGGAAGGAGCGGGGGAGCGGGACGGCGTCCCACGACGCGAAGGGCGAGGCGAAAGTGACGCTGCCGGACCTGCCGCCCGGCGCCTACCGGTTCCGCTACGAAACGTCGGACGACCTCGGCGCGACGTTCGAAATGACGAAGGACTTCGTCGTGGCCGGCCGGCGGACCCCGCTGAAGGTCGCCGGAGTCCTCCTGGCCGAAACCTCCTCGGTGCCCGCCGGCGGAGTCGCGCGGCTTCTCGCGATGTCGGGCATCCCGGGCCAGGCGGTCACGCTCGAAATCTTCCGCGACGGCGACTTAGTCGAGCGGCGCCGGCTGACGGGCTCGGAAAGCTCGATCGTCGAGATCCCGGTCGGCGAGAAGGACCGCGGCGGGTTCGGCGCGCGCCTCGCGCTGATTCGCGACCACCAGTACGTCGCGGTCACGCAGACCGTCTTCGTCCCCTGGGACGACAAGAAGCTCGACATCTCCTTCTCGACCTTCCGCGACCGGCTGCGGCCAGCCAGCCGCGAGACCTGGCGGGTGACGGTCAAGGCGCCGTCGGGCAGCTCGGCCGAAGCGGGCGCGGCGGAGCTGCTGGCGTACATGTACGACCGCAGCCTGGACTCCTTCGTCCCGCACCAGCCTCCCGATCCGCTGTCGGTGTATCCCAACCACGCTTCGGTCGGCGTGGAGCGGGCGAGCGTCGGACAGGCGTTCGCGCAGTGGGTCTCGAGCGAGGACTACGGGATTGTTTCGTTGCCGCCTCCCCCGACGCCGGACCGGCTGAAGTTCCTCGAGAGCTATGGAATCGGAGGCCCGGGCCGGCGCGGTTCCGGGGGCGTGATCCTGAGGAAGGGCGCGGCCCTGGCCGAGGCTCCGGCGCCTGCCGCCGCGCGGGGATTCGTGGCCGGGGCGGTCGCGGAGCGACAGGAGGCCCTGGATGTCGCCGCGGCGCCGCCGCAGTCCGCCGCCGCCGCGACCGAGCTCCGGTCCAATTTCGCGGAGACGGCCTTCTGGATGCCCCACCTCCTGGCCGATTCGACGGGCACGGCGGCACTCGAGTTCACCGTTCCTGATTCGGTGACGTCGTGGAAAGTCTGGGTCCACGCGGTGACTCGCGACCTGAAGGCGGGGTCCGTCGAGAAGGAAGCGAAAAGCTTCAAGGACTTGATGGTGCGTCCGTACGTGCCGCGCTTCCTGCGCGAGTCCGACAGGGCTCAGCTGAAGGTGGTCGTCAACAACGCGTCGGCGACGAGGATGTCCGGCCGCGTCTCGATCGAGGTCCTCGATGCCGACACCAATGCGAGCGCGTCGGTGGAATTCGGGCTGCCGGCCGGCGGAACGTCGGCGCCGTTCACGGCGGACGCCGGAGGCGGGGCCGACGTCGCGTTCACGCTCGCGGCTCCCCGGCGCATCGGAACCTATGCGTTCAAGGTCACCGCAGTTTCCGGCGAGACCTCCGACGGCGAGCTCCGCCCGGTCCCGGTCCTTCCCGGCCGGATGCACCTGGTGCAGTCCAGGTTCGTGAGCCTGAAGGACGGGTCGCGGCGAACGATGAGCTTCGAGGACATGGCGAAGGGGGACGATCCTTCGCGGACCAACGAGCAGCTCGTCGTCACGGTGGACGCGCAGCTCTTCTACTCGGTGTTGAACGCGCTTCCTTACCTCGTCCACTACCCCTACGAGTGCACCGAGCAGACGCTCAACCGGTTCATCCCGACCGCGATCGTCTCGACGCTCTTCCGCGACTACCCGGCCGTGGCCAGGATGGCGCAGGAAATGTCGAAGCGGGAGACGCGCCTCGAGACCTTCGACTCCTTCGATCCGAACCGCAAGATGGCGCTCGAGGAGACGCCGTGGCTCCAGGAGTCGCGCGGCGGCAGGGACACCGGAGGCGAGATCGTGCGGATCCTCGATCCCCGGGCCGCCCAGGCCGAGCGCGACTCGGCCCTGGCGAAGCTGCTCAAAGCGCAGACCTCCTCCGGTGGATTCCCCTGGTGGCCCGGCGGCCCGCCGTCTCCCTACATGACGATCTACATCCTCCACGGCTTCGCCAATGCGCTGGAGTTCGGCGCGGACGCCCCGCGGGACGCCGTCGAGAGGGCGTGGGGATACGTCGCGTCCTACGTGCGCGACGACCTCGGACGGTGCATGTCCCATGGCGGGTGCTGGGAGTACGCGACGTTCGTCAACTACACGCTCTCCTCGTACCCCGACCCCGCCTGGTACGCGAAGGCGTTTTCCCCGGAGGACCGGCAGAAGCTGCTGGATTTTTCCTTCAAGCACTGGAAGGAACATTCACCGTTCTCCAAGGCGCAGCTCGCCCTGGTCCTGAAGCGGATGGGACGCGCCGCGGACTCGAAGCTCGTCTGGGACAGCGTCATGGATTCGGCGAAGACCGATCCGGACCTGGGCACCTACTGGGCCCGCGAGGACCGGTCGTGGCTCTGGTACAACGACACGATCGAGACGCAGGCGCTCGCCCTGCGCACGCTGACCGAGCTCAACCCGCGCGATTCGCGCCGGGACGGCATCGTGCAATGGCTCTTCCTGAACAAGAAGCTCAACCAGTGGAAGTCTACAAAGGCGACGGCGGAGGTCGTCGCGTCGCTGGCGCACTACCTGAAGTCCGAGGGGGCGCTTTCGGTCCGGGAGGCGGTGTCGGTGGCGGTCGGGAGCCAGAGGGTCACCTTCACGTTCGAGCCGGACCAGTACACCGGAAAGAGGAACCAGGTCGTGGTGCCCGGCGACAAGCTCGATCCGAAGACGTCCTCCACGGTCACCGTCGAGAAGGAGGGCAAGGGTCTCGCCTTCGCGTCGGCGACGTGGCACTTCTCGACCGAGAAGCTTCCGCAGGAGGAGCGGGGAGACTTCTTCTCCGTGACCCGCCGCTACTTCAAGCGCGAGAGCACCGCCTCCGGATTCGTCCTGAAACCGTGGACGGAAGGAATGACGCTCGCCGCCGGCGACGAGGTCGAGGTGCAGATCTCGCTGCGGTCGAAGCACTCCGCCGAGTACATCCACCTTCGCGACCCGCGGGCGGCGGGGCTGGAGCCCGAGAACGTGTTGTCGCGCTACCGGTGGGACCTCGGGATCTCGTGGTACGAAGAGACGCGCGATTCCGGGACGAACTTCTTCTTCGAGACCCTCCCCGCCGGCGAGTACACCTTCAAGTACCGCCTCCGAGCCAATATGGCCGGCACCTTCCGCGTGGCGCCCGCCCAAGTCGAGTCCCTCTACGCCCCGGAGTTCGCTGCCTACTCTGCCGGTGCGCTGCTCACGATCCGGTAATTGTCATTCCAACGCGGCTGACCGCCGAAGATCCTGCGGCTGCTCCCCTCCCTCAGGATGACAATGGTGCGTGCGCGGCGAAAAGACTTGTCATCCTGAGCGAGCGCGAAGCGCAGCGAAGGATCTACGTGGCTGAGCCGCGTGATTACTTGATCGCCGCCAGCGCGTGCCTCGCGTCCCTCAGGCCCGGGTCGAGGGAGAGCGCGGTGTTGTATTCCGCCTTCGCGAGGTCCCTCTCGCGCTTCTTCTCGTAGACGGCGCCAAGCCGGTAGTGCGCCCACGCGAGCGAAGGGTCCTCCGCGCCCGGCGCATGGCCGAGGTAACGCTTCAGGCACTCGACCCCGCGGTCGAGGTTCTCTCCCGAGACGCCCGCCGCGCGGCCGATCTGGTAGCAGGCGTTGAATTCGTCGGTCTTGTTCTCGACGAGCTTTTCGTACATCTGGAAGGCGGGGCCGTAGTCCTTCCGGCGCTCGTAGAAGGACGCCATCCAGTAGTACGGCTCGGTCCTTTCGGGAAAGTCTCTCAACGCCGCGGCGTACTCCGCCCGCGCCGCGTCGTACCACTTCTCGTGCTCGGCGACGCGGCCCGTGGCTCGGTGTCCCTGCAGGGCGTCGCGCTTGCGAATCTCCGCCGCCTGTTCCTGCGCTTTCGCCAGCGACCCTCCCATGACGCCGGGAGCCCGCAGGTAGAACTCGATCAGCCCGAACCGCGCCTCGAGGTTCTCGGGATCGAGCGCGCTCGCCCGCTCGAACTCGCGGCGGACCTTTCCGGCGAGCGACGGCTGCTGGAAGACGTTCGCCCGCATCGCCTTGGCGCCGTAGGCGCGCCCGAGCCAGAGGTGGTAATCGACCTGGATCCCATCGAGCGAGACGGACTTCTCCATCCATTCCACCGCCTTGTCCACCTCGTCGGCGGCGAGGAGCGCTCGTCCGAGGTAGTGGGCGGCGCGGGCGTCGGCGGGGTCCTCCCGCACCGCGGCCTCCAGGAGCGGGCGCGCCTCGGCGGTCCGGTGGGCTTCGAAGAGGCGAACAGCCTCCTCGGTTTTCGGGCTCGCACCGAAAAGGATTGAAGCCGCGCCGAGCCAAAGCAGATGCGCCGCTAGGGGACGGCGAGCCATTCTCGACATGTTTGTTTCGATCGTAATACGAGCACAACCGTGGCAGGACCCGTCCGCCCGTCCTTTACGCCATCACCTGGCGATCGGGCGCTTACGCTGCCACGGGTTTGTCGGTGACGACTCGGCCGTCGTGGATTTCGACGATGCGGGAGGCTCGGCGGGCGAGGGTCATGTCGTGGGTGATGACGATGACGGTCGCGCCCTGGTTCCAGAGGTCCGTGAAGAGCTCCATGATGTCGCCGCCCGCCGAGGAGTCGAGGTTGCCCGTCGGCTCGTCGGCCAGCAGCACATCCGGCTTCATCGCCAGGGCCCGCGCGATCGCGACGCGCTGCATCTGCCCGCCGGAGAGCTCCGTCGGCTTGTGCTCCATCCGGTCGGCCAGGCCGACCCGTCCGAGCAGCTCCTCGACCCGCAGCTTTCTCTTTTTCGGAGAGATGCCCCCGAAGACGAGGGGCATCTCCACGTTTTCGAAAGCCGAGATCTGCGGCAAAAGGTTGAACCCCTGGAAGACGAAGCCGACGCGCCGGTTTCGCACGTCCGCCAGGTCGTCGCGCCCGAACTTCGAGACGTCCTCGCCGGCCAGCCGGTACCGGCCGTCCGAGGGCGTGTCGAGGCAACCGATCAGGTTCATCAGCGTGGACTTCCCGGACCCCGAGGGCCCCACGATCGCCACGAACTCTCCCATCGTGACGAGGAGGTCGATCCCCTTCAGCGCCTCGACCTTGACCTTGCCGGTGTCGTAGACCTTCCGAATCCCTTGCATCTCGATAATCCGCGTGTCGGGTGTCATTCGTACCTCAACGTCGCGGCGGGATCGATCGCCGCGGCCCGCCTCGCGGGAAAATACCCGGCCAGGAGCCCCGCCGTTCCGAGGATGGCGACCGTGGCGGCGCCGATCGGCCAGGAGAGCGTCGGCTTGCCCATGAACTGGAGGACGCGAGCCCCTTCCTGCGGGATCAAATCCAGCAGCGTCACGATCAGGATCGCGATCGCCGCTCCCGCCAATCCGCCGACGAATGTGTAGAGCATCCCCTCGAGCAGGAACGGCCCGGTGATCCACCCGCGCCGCGCCCCCAGCGCCATCTTCACGCCGATCTCCCTCGTCCGCTCCTTGACGACGGCGTACATGATGTTGGCGACGCCGACGCACCCGATGACGAGCGTCAGCGCCCCGATGATCCCGAAGAAGATCTCCATGCCGAGCCGGATCTTGTCGCCGACCGCCTGTCCCTTGACCGTGTTCCAGATCCCCCAGACGTGGTCGTCCTTCGGGTCGTAGCCGTAGCGGGCCGCCATGACCTCGTTGGCGTGGGCGAGGACCTCTTCCATGTCCTCCGAGCGCTTCGAGTGGATGACGAGCACCCAGAGTCGGTCGCGCCCGATGACCGCCTTGTAGGTCGTGATCGGAATGACCGCGTGGTTCTTGTCCTGGCCTCCGTAGGCCGACGTCTGCGTCTTCTTCTCCATCACGCCGATGACGGTGAAGGGGGAGTTGTTGATGAGCAGCGTCTTGCCGACCGGCTCCTCCTTGCCGAAGATGTCCTCGGCGAGCTCGTAGCCCAGGAAGACGACCCGTCGCTTCTCGTCCTCGTCGCGGGCGTTCAAGAACCTTCCGCCGGGGCGCGGGAAGTGCTTGCGCGGATCGCCGTAGATCCAGTTGACGCCGGAGAGCTGACCGTTGACGGTCTTGCGGCCGTAGGTCATGTTGGTCCGGCCGGTCCGCATCTCGCCCCAGACGTCCGCCTCCGGGATCCGCTCGCGGAGCGCCGCGATGTCGTCGATGCGCGGCTGGATCGGGCGGCCTTCCGGGAGCCCCTTCCAGACCTTGGAGGTTTCGCCGGGCCAGTGGATGGCGAGGTTCTCTCCCATGGCTTTCTCGTTGGTCGAGAGCTGGCGCTTCAGGCCCTCTCCGAAGGCGAGCAGAAGCAGGATCGTGACGGTGCCCCACGCGATCGACGCGATCGTCAGCGTGGCGCGCTTCTTCTGGAGCCGCGCCGACCGCGCGAAGAGGTGGAGGACGACCTTGACGTCGCGCGGGCTCACAGCTTCATCGCCACGACGGGGTCGAGCCTCGAGGCCTCCCGCGCCGGGAAATAGCCGGCCAGCAGCCCCGTCACTCCCAGGACCACCGCGGTCAACGCCGCGACCGGCAGCGAGATCTCCGGGTCCCCGACGAACCGAGTGACACCGAACTTCGGGAAGATCGCGCAGGCGCCCCAGGAGATCGCGAAGCCGACGGCGCCGCCCATCGCGGTGATGAGGATCGTCTCCAGCAGCAGCTGCCGGAGGACCCACCGCTGGCGCGCTCCCAGCGCCATCTTGATCCCGATCTCCTTGGTGCGCTCCTCGACGACGACGTTCATGATGTTGGAGACGCCGATGCCGCCCACGACGAGCGTGAAGCAGCCGACGATCCCCAGGAAGAGCCGGAAGGAGAGGAAGAAAACGTCGAGGAACTTGAACTGCTCGGCCGTGTCCCAGACCGAGAGCGCCTCCTTGTCCTTTGGGTCGAAGCGCAGCTGCCGCGCGAGCACCTCCCGGACGTTGTCGGTGACCGCCTTCGACTGCGAGGGTGAGAGCGGCTGGTACACGATGTTGTTGACGTACTTGGCCCCGGTCAGCGCGCGGAAGGTCGAGCCCGGCATGTAGGCGCGCCCATCGTCGCGGCTGTTGTAGCTGGAGTTCTGGATCTTCGACTCGAGCACCCCGACGATCAGGAACGGCGACCCGCCGTAGATCACGGTCTTGCCGATCGCGGCGGCGGACTTGCCGAAGATCTCCTTGGCGATCTTGTCGCCGAGGAAAAGCGTGCGGCGCTGCTCCCGGTCGTCGACGGCGTTGATGAAGCGGCCGCCCGCCTCGGGAATCAGGTTGCGCATCGAGCCGAACTCGGCGGAGACGCCCGAGACGTCCACGGCGACCGTCTTCAATCCGTAGTGGAGCTTCAGCGTGTCGGAGTACTCCGAGGAGATCGCGACGATGCCGGCGGCGTCGCGGCGGACCGCGTCCACGTTCTCCTCGCGGACGCGGATGCGCCGGCCGCGCCCCAACCCTTCGTACGGCATCGAGGTCAAGCCCGGCCACGCGATCGCGATGCGGTCCCCGAGGCCGGCGGAGTTCTTGATCATCTGCTTGTGAAGCCCCTGGCCGAAGGCGCCGAGCAGCGTCACGGCGACCGTGCCCCAGACGATCCCGAACACCGTCAGAAGGGTGCGCAGCTTCTGGCTCCGCATGTCGCGGAACATTTGCCGCAGCGCGTCCTTGACGGTCAGCATTCGGATTACGAGATCTTCTTGGGCGGCCTCTCGACGACCTTGTCGCCCTTTTTCAGGCCCGAGAGGACCTCGGCGTTCATCCCGTCGGAGATCCCGATCTTGATCTCGGTCTTCTTCGGCTCGGCCTTGGGGTCGCCGCCGGGAAGCTCGACGAACGCCTTCTTGCCGCCGTCCTCGAAGGTCACGACGCGCTCCGGGACGATGACGACGTCTTTCTTCTCCCGGATGATCAGGTCGGCGTTGGCCGAGTACCCGGCGCGCAGGACGATGCTGCCCGACTTGTCGAGCTCGATCTCGACGTCGAAGAGCGTCGCGCCGTCTTTTTGCTGCGCCTGCGGCGCGATGCGCGAGACGTGCCCGGTCACGACGTCGGTGGGCAGCGCCCCGACCTTGATCCGCGCCGTCAGCCCTACCTTCAGCTTGCCGACGTCGATCTCGTCCACCGTGCCCTTGAAGATCAGGTCGCTCATGTCGGCGACGGTCGCGAGCTCGGTCCCCGGCTGGTACGAGGTCAGCGGCGTGATCGGGTCGCCCGGGTTGACGGCGCGCGTCAGGACCGTGCCCTCGGCCGGAGCACGGACGATCGACTCCATCGAGACTCCCGCTCCGGTGATCCGGCCGCGGCGGGTCAGCTCCTGGTTCTGCTGCGCCTTGGAGAGAGCGATCTTGGCCAGCTCGAAGGTCTCGCGGCGGGCGTCCATGTCCGACTTGGGCATGAGGCCCTGCCGGACGAGCTCCTGTGCGCGAGCGAAGTCCGCCTGCGCCCGGTCGTAGGAGGCGCGGGCCGAATCGAGCTGGCGGTCCACGTCGGTCAACTCCTGCGGGGTCGGGTCCGGCGCGATCTCGATCATCGGATCGCCCGCCCGGACCCGGTCTCCGACGTTGACCAGACACTTCCGGACGATCCCGGAGAGCTTGGACTTGATCGAGAACTTCTGGCGCGGCTGGATCTGGCCGACCGCGATCGCCTTCTCGGTGATCGAGCCGATGTCGACGGAGACCTGCTTCGGACCGTCCTTGTCCCCCTTGTTGGCGCGCGCCAGGGCATAGAGGGCTCCGGCGACCGCCACGAGGAATACCAGGATGATCAGAGTTTTGAAGAGTTTACGCATGCCGCCCTCCCCGGAAACCAGTCCACCACCGGCGCCTGAACGTGTGTACGCACGGGAGGGACCGAGGTTCCTGTCAAGAAAAAAACCCTCCCAGCGAGTTGGACGCTGGGAGGGGGGCTTTGGTTAGGAGGACTGTTGACTGCCGGCTTTTCTAGTCCTCGTCCTCGTCGTGGTACTTGCTGTCCTTCGCCCGCGCGATCTCCAGCGCCTTGCGGAACCGCGGATCGCCGCGGAGGTTGTCCAGGTCCTCGTCGCCCCGCAGCGTCCCGGTCGCGTCGAACCCGGCGTCGAGCGCCTTGAAGAGCCAGTCAAACGCCACATCCTTCTGGTCCAGGCGCGCGTAGCTGCACGCCAGGTTGTACATGGTCGTCGGCTTGCGGTAGTTCAGGTCGTAGGCCTTCTTGAAGCCGTCGACCGCCGCCTCCGGCCGGTCGCCCGCGAGCGAGGCGAACCCGTAGTTGAACCAGGCGCGGGCCTTCTGGGGATGGGCCTGCGCGTACTGCTCGAAGTGCTGCGCGGCCTCCCGCCACTTCGCGCGCCGCCCGGAGAGCCCCTTGAACCAGTTGTCGGTGCCGTAGCCCGGCAGCGACAGGTCGCGGGCCTCCTTCGCGATCTGCGCGAATCGCGGGTCGCTGCGGAGGTTGTCCAAGTCGTCGTCCTTGTCGAAGAGGCCCGGCTGGTCGAACCCGTTGTCGAGTGCCTTCTGGAGCGTGTCGAGAGCGGCTCGCGTCTGGTTGCCGCGGGAGAGCGCGCAGGCCTCGTTGTAGAGCGAAGTCGGAACCCGGTAGCCGCGCGCCGCCGACTCGGCGAAGGCCTTCGCGGAGAGGTCGTAGCGGCCGGCGTCGAGAAGGTCCTTGGCGACGTTGTAGTAGCCCTCGCCGTCCTTCGGGTTCTTCGCGACGAGCCGCTCGTAGCGGGCCGCCGCGGCCGCCGCCTCCCGCTCGGCGCGAGCGGAGGGACGCTGCTCGACCGCCTTCCGCAGGTCTCTCCAACGCGGGTCCGACCTCAGGTTGTCCAGGTCGTCGTCGCGCCCGAGGTACTTCTGCAGGTCGAAACCGGCGTCCATCGCCTTGTGCAGCCACTCGAAAGCTTTGTCGCGGTTTCCGAGGAGGGCGTAGCCGCAGGCGATGTTGTAGCTCGACGCATCCTCGCGGTAGCCCGCGTCGATCGCCTTCTCGAAGGCCTGGATCGCTTCCTCGTAGCGCTCGTCGTGGTGAAGGTCCATGCCCCGGCTGTACCACTCGCCGCCGCTGTGCTTGCCGGCCTTCGTGAAGCCCTGCGAGGCGCGGACGAGCCCGCCCTTGGAGTCCTTGACCTTCTCCAGGTCTTTCAGGATCGCGGGCAGCGTGCGCCCGGTCTCCGGTAGCTGCTCCTCGGACTCTTCCACCGATTCGGACGGCGACTCGGAAGACTCCACCTCGGCGGTCTGAACCGGGACGGCGGCCTTCGCCGTTTTGGCCTTCGAATTCGGGCAGGAGGAGGCCTCGTGCGAGGAGGCGGTCGCTTTCTCCGCCCTCACCGCCTTGACCGCGCGCGCCCGGGACATATCGGAATCGGCGATCGTCTCGGAGCACGAGGGCGCCCACGGCGCCACCGCGGAAACGGCCACGGCGACGGCGATCAGCGCCGCTCCGGCGAGGGCCGCACGAAACCGGGGGAACTCGCGGGTGGCGCTCTTCGGATCCAGGATCGATCGCAGCCGCCCCTCGAAGTGCGAGGGACGGGACGACGCGACGGCCGGCGCAACGACGTCCGCGGCATGGAGCGACCGGAAGATTCCCAGCAAGTGTCCCGCATAGACCGACGGCTTTGTTCCCGCCTTCAGCACCAGGTCGTCGCAGGCCTTCTCGCCGTCACGGCGGACCTGCCGGGCGAGGACCCACGCCAAGGGGTGCCACCAGTAGAAAGCGACGGCGGCTTCGGCGAGGAGCAGCCACATCCAGTCGGCGCGTTTGACGTGCGCGAGCTCGTGCAGCAGCACGACGCGCCGCCGCTCGATCGCCCACTGGCGCGCCTGCCGGCACAGGAGCAGGAACGGGCGGAAGAGGCCGGAGGTGATGGCCACGGGGACCTTACGACTCTCGAGCAGCTCGACGGAGCGGCGGACGGCGAGCTGGCGAGAAAGCTCCGCCGCCTCGTTCGTCCATTCGGCATCGCCAAGCGGCTCGGCCTCGATGCGCATCCGGCGCACCCTCCCGATCCCGACCGCGAGGCGCACCCCGACGAGGAGCGTTCCGGCGGCCCAGAGCGCGAGCGAAGCCGGAAGCCAGGGGATCCGCACCGGGTCCGGGGAGGAGATGGGCGCGGCTTCGGGAGCTTTCGCCTCGGATGCCTGGAGGACGGGCACGGCGGTCTTTTCGTTGATGTCCGAGACCGGCGTGGAGTCGTTCTCGCTCGCCAGGCGCGACCAGCGCCATTCGCGGACCGGCTTGCCCTTTGGAGAGGCGGCCGAGTGCGCTTTCGGGACGGGCGAGGGCAGCAGCGGGATCTCGACGCGCGGCAGCGCGGCCGTCAGAAGCGGGAGCGTCAGGGCGCCGAGGAGCCCGGCGGTCCCGACGAAGTGCCGGGCGGCGGCGCCGGAGCGGCGCAGGAGCGCGACGACGGCGAGCGTGAGGGAGAAAAGGAAGGTGGCCTTGATCGCGAGGTCCGCGGCGAAGGCGATGGCGGCCGACAGCGACTCGTTCATTTCAACGTCCCTCCGTTCTGGCCTGCTCGATCAGAAACGACAGCCGGTCGAGCTCCTCGGCGGAAAGTTCGGAGCGCGAAAGGTCGAGCAGAGCGGCGACCGCCTTCTCCGCCGACCCGTCGAAGAAGGTGTCGATGACGTTCTCCAGGGCGGGCCGGCCGGCGCGCTCGCGGGGCAGGGTCGGCTTGTAGACGTAGTGGGTACCGTCGAGGACGTGGCGGAGGTGGCCCTTGTTCTCCAGCACCCGGAGCATCGCCCTCACGGCGGAGTAGCTCGGCGGATCGGGCAGCGAGGACAGCACCTCGGTGGCGGTCGCCTGGCCGGTGCGGTAGACGACGTCCATGATCTGGCGCTCCCGGCGGGAAAGGTGGGTCAGGACTCTTCGCGTCTTCATGCCGTCATCCTCCCCGGGTTTTGATGTTAGTGCTAAAAATTTAGCATGTGCTAAAAATTTAGCTGCCCGAGGATTTCTACGCGGGGCTTTTCGAAAAGTTCTGCCGGTTTCCGTTGACGCGTCCGGTCGGAGCAGGTCCCTCGCATTCGCAGGAGCTGACACGGGGGCGAGCGTGGAGCGGTAACCGGTTGATGCATAAGAAGATCCCTGTTAGTAGGCCGTGAAGTAAGCTTTCCCACGATGCAGGCGCGCCGGGTCTCGCTTGTGGCACTCGCGGTCCTTTCCTGGACGGCGCTGGCCACGGCGGCGGCGCCCTTGAAGGAGTGGAACGTCAAGAAGCCGCCCGGCCCGGGGCGGCTCTTTCCGCCCGGAGCCGAGACCGTCAAGGTCTATGTCAGCGACGAATCCGGGGAGCTGATCCAGGCGGCGGGGTTCGACGGCGCGGAGGACATGGCGAGCTTCTACGGCTTCTGGACGCGGGTCCCCAATGGCGTCCAGGACCTCTTCACTGCCGCCTCGAAGGACGCCGTCCAGGCCCTCGGGATGCAGTGGGGCGCGGAAGGCATGGTCGTCAGCGTCGCGATCCGCGGTTACCGGATCCAGGCCGCCCGGCGAACCTCGGGGCCGTACCACTTCTTCGGCTACATCCGCCTTCAGACGATGCTTCGATCGGGCGATGGGCAGGACCTGCGCTCGGCCGACTACCGGATCGCGGACTACTGCAGCGGCAACGGCCCGGACGAGGCGATCAGCGGATTCTTCACCCGGGCGGCGTGGCAGGCGACCGCGCAGATTCTCCTGGCGTTCTTTCCCCGGGCCACCGATCCCGAGGCGGTCGGACGCCTCGCGGCCGGGCTGGATTCGCCCGACCCGGCCGTTCGCGCCCGCTCGGCCTTCTGGCTCGGGATCGTCGGAGGCAACGACGCCGGCGAGCGGCTCCTCGCGGCGCTTCGCAAGGAGACGGACCTCGCGGCCTTCGGGCAGATCGCGGCCGCGCTCGCGTCGATCGGCTCTCCCGCCGCGCGCGAGGAGGTCGCCTCGATGCTCTCCGGCTCCGCGAAGGAAAAAGGCCGCGACCCCTCCAAACCCGAGGAGGCCTGGGTCCTCCTCGATTCCATGGCCCTCTTCGGCGACAAGGAGATCTCCTCGAAGACGCCTCCCGTCCGCGAGTGGCGCAACCGGCTCTCCGACCTCGCGCGGTTCGTGTCCTCGGGCGACCTTCCGGTGATGAGCCCCGCCGAGGCCGAGGCGCGCAAGGCGAGCCTCGAGTGGATCACCGGCAAGAAGAAGTGACGGCCGCCCGAACCGCCGCCGCTCCCTCGGAGCCGGCTTCCGACACCGCGCGCCTGCGGCAGGGCATCGGGCTGCTCGACGCGACGACCCTCGTCGTGGGATCCATGATCGGGTCCGGCATCTTCATCGTCTCCGCGGAGAGCGGCCGCGTCGCGGGCTCGCCGGGCTGGCTTCTCGCGGCGTGGGCGATCGCCGGGATCCTCACCATGCTCGCCTCGCTCTCCTGCGCGGAGCTCGCGGCGATGCTGCCGCACGCGGGAGGCCAGTACGTCTTCTTTCGCGAGGCCTACGGCCCCCTCTTCGGCTTCCTCTTCGGCTGGACAATGTTCCTGGTTGTCCAGACCGGGACGATCGCCGCCGTCGCGGTCGCCTTCGGGAAGTTCCTTGGGGTGTTCTGGCCGGCGATCTCGGCGAGCAACAAGCTCCTCTCGATCGGACGCTTCTCGGTCAGCGCGCTCCAGCTCGTCGGGCTCCTCGTCGTCGGAATCCTGACGGCCACCAACTCGACGGGATTGAAGGCGGGCACGCGCACGCAGAACGTCCTGACCTTCGCCAAGTTCGCCGCGCTCTTCGGCCTGACCGCGCTCGGTCTCCTGCTGGGGCACTCGGGCTCCTTCACGAGCAACTCCGCCGGCTTCTGGCGCGCGGTCTCGCAGTCGGGAGGGACACTCACCGGATTCGCGCTCGTGGCGGCGGTCGCGACCGCGATGGTCGGGCCGATGTTTTCCCAGTCGGCCTGGAACAACGTCACCTTCGCGGCTGAGGAGGTGCGCAATCCCGGCTGGACGCTGCCGAGGGCGCTGCTCGCGGGATGCGTCATCGTGACGACGATCTACGTCCTCGCCAACGTCTCTTATCTCAATGTCCTTCCGTTTTCCGGGATCCAGCACGCTCCCGAGGACCGGGTCGCGACCGCCGCGGCCACGTCCTTGTTCGGCCCGGGCGCGGCGGCGGTAATGGCGGCGGCGATCATGGTCTCCACCTTCGGGTGCGTCAACGGACTGATCCTCTCCGGCGCGCGGGTCTCCTTCGCGATGGCGCGGGACGGCCTCTTCTTCAAGGAGCTCACCCGGTTGAACCGCGCCGCGGTGCCGGCGAACGCGCTCCGGGCCCAGGCTCTCTGGGCCGCCGTGCTGGTGCTTTCGGGGAGCTACAGCGACCTGCTGAAGTACGTCATCTCCGCGGACATCCTCTTTTATGTTCTGCTCGTCCTCGCGGTCATCGTGCTGCGCGTCCGGCGGCCGGAGTGGCCGCGCCCGTTCCGCGCGCCCGGCTACCCGTGGCTTCCGCTTCTTTACGCGGCCGTCGGAATCGCGCTCATCGTCATCCTGCTCGCCGGGAATCCCCGCACGACGTGGCCGGGGTATGCGATCGTCTTGAGCGGAGTTCCGATCTACTTCCTGTGGAGGCGGCGGGCCGCGCGTTGAGTCGGGATCTGCCTCGGATCGTCCCCGTCGCGGAAGGCGCGTTCCTCGTTGAGTACCCCGAGCTTCCGGAGGACGAGGCCAACGCGGCATCCATCGCCGCCGCCCGACGGCTCTCGGCCCGGCCGCCGGCCGGGTTTCTCGACGCCATCCCCGGCGCGCGGACTCTTCTGGTCGAGTTCGACCCGACCGGTCCCGCGCGGGACCGGCTCGAGCGCGAAGTTCTCGACGGCGTCGGTCTTCCAGCCGAAGATCCCGGCCGGCGGGTTCTTCGGGTTCCGGTCTACTACGACGCGGACCCCGCCGTGGGTCCGGACCTCGCGGAGCTCGCCCGCGGCGCGGGAGTGGCCCCGCAGGAGCTCGCGCGGCGGCACGCCGCCGGCGATTACCGCGTCGCGTTTCTCGGATTCGCTCCGGGCTTCGCGTACCTGACGGGGCTCCCCCAGGAGCTGGAGGCTCCGCGCCTCTCCACGCCGCGGACCCGCGTCGCCGCCGGGAGCGTCGGAATCGCGGCCTCGTACACCGGCATCTATCCGGGCGGCACACCGGGCGGGTGGCGCCTGATCGGGCTTTCTCCCGCGCGTCTCTTCGACGAGCGACAGGACCCGCCGTCGCTCCTTCTCCCGGGCGACTCCGTGCGGTTCGCTCCGATCGGCCGCGAGGAATTCGAGAAGCTCCGAAGCGTGATCGCGGAGCCCGCGCGGGCATCCTCGCCGGAGCAGGGCGCTCCGGTCCTTCGAGTGGCCTCGCCGGGAGTCTTCACGAGCGTCCAGGGCGGACCGCGGCGCGGCTGGGGGATCTACGGCGTCCCGGCCGGCGGGGCGATGGACGTGGAGTCGCTGGCGCGCGCGAACTCGCTCGTCGGGAATCGCGCGCTCGCCGCGGGGCTGGAGATGTCTCTCGTCGGGCCGGAGCTCGAGGTCCTCTCCGACGCGGTCATCGCGCTTTCGGGAGGGGCGGTCGAGGCCTCGCGCAACGGCCGGCCGCTTCCGGCGGGAACCCCCGTCGAGGTTCGCGCCGGCGACCGGTTGAAGGTCGGACCGATTCGCGGCGTCGCCCGCGCTTACCTGGGGCTGTGTGGAGGAGTCGCGCGCCCGGATCGTCCGGAGCCGCCTCGACGGCTCAAGTCGGGAGCCGAGCTGCGCGCCGGCGCTCAACCTCCGGCCGAGCCCGAGGCCGGCTCGGCTTCCGGCGAGCCTTCCGTTACGGCCGCCGAGCTGACGGTCCGGGTGCTGCCTGGGCCGCAGCGGGAGCGTTTCGAGCCGGAAGGCCTCGCCGTGTTCCTGGGCGGCGTCTACCGGGTCTCCGCGGCGAGCGACCGGCGCGGCATCCGTCTCGAGGGGCCGGCGATCCCGAACCGGGAAAGCCCCGACATCGCTCCCGAGGGGACGACGCTGGGGGCCATCCAGGTCCCGCGTGACGGCCAGCCGATCGTGCTCGGGCCGGACCGGCCGGTGACCGGCGGATACGCTCGCATCGCGGCGGTCATCGCCGCGGACTTCCCGCTTCTGGGCCGCGCGCTCCCGGGAACGGCGATCCGCTTCGTCGAGGTGACCCTCGCCGAGGCCCTCGCCGCCCTGCCGCGGTGAGACAGGCACTGGGGTACCATTCCGTCCCCATGCCGATGGATCTCAACGCGGACGTGGGCGAGGGGTGTGACGACGCGGCCCTTCTGCCATACCTGACCTCGGCCAACGTGGCCTGCGGGCTGCACGCCGGGGACCCGGCGGTCATGGCGAAGACGGTCGGGCTGGCGTTGGAGCGTGGCGTCCGCGTGGGCGCCCATCCCGGCTATCCCGACCGCGAGAACTTCGGCCGCATCCGCATGGACCTGGCGCCGGAGGCGATCGAGGCCCTGGTGCTCTACCAGATCGGGGCGCTCGACGCGTTCGTCCGCTCGCTCGGATCGAGCCTGGCGCATGTGAAGCCGCACGGCGCGCTCTACCACGCCGCGGGCGAGTCCCGCGAGGTGGCCGAGGCGGTCGTCTCGGGCGTCCGGCGCGCGGGAGGGGAGCTGACCGTCGTCGGGCAGGCGGGCTCGCGCCTTTTGGAGGCGGCGCAGCGCGCGGGATTGCCGCGCGCGAGGGAGGCCTTCGCCGACCGGCGCTACCGGCCGGACGGACGCCTCGTTTCGCGGACCGAGCCCGACGCCCTCCTGACCGACCCGGACGAGGCGGCCCGGCAGGCGGTCTCGCTCGCCCGCGGCGGCTTCGTGGTCGCGCGCGGGGGCGAGAGGATCGAGGTCGAGGCCGACACGATCTGCTTTCACGGCGACACGCCGGGAGCGCCCGAGATCGCGCGGCGCGTCCGGCAGGCTCTCGAGCGGGAAGGAATCGCGGTGGCGCCGCTGGACCGGGGCGCGCGAGCGGCGGTCTAACGTTATCGATGGCCGACAGAATGCCGGGCGGGCCTTCCGACGCCGAGGCCGAGACGCTTTCCCGCAAGCTCGCGGGGCTGCTCGAGGCTGGCAGCCGTCTTTTTTCAACGCGGGCGTCGCTCTTTTCCGAAGAGCTCTCCGTCAAGACGGCGTTCCTCGGAAGGGGCTGCGCGGGAGTCTCGCTGGCCGCCGCGTTCGTCTTTCTGGCCCTGCTGCTCTTCACGGCGTTTCTCGCGGCCCTCTTCACCAGCCTCCTCGGAAGCGCCGTCGCGGGCATCGCCGCGGCGTTCGGCCTTCACATCCTGATCGCGGCGCTCATCGGCTGGTTCGGCGTCCGGCAGCTCTCCCGTGTCAAGCCCACGGAGTTCCCGGTGACGAAGGAAGAGATCCGCAAGGACATCGCGGCCATCCGCGCGGCCGCGTGCCCGGAGCCTCCGGTAGAGCCGCCGCTCGAAGGACGCCAGGTCCCGATTCCGTCGTCTCCGTCGTCTTCGCCGCCCGGGCCCTCCCGCCCGACGTCTTCCGACGACTTCGAGGCGCGCTTCCGGGAGGGTTCCGAATGAGCCAGAACCGGGACCGGATCGCCCTCCTCGTGCGCCAGGGCGAGTCCGAACGCGAGGACCTCGCGATGGCCGTCGCCGACGGACGCGAGGAGATCGAGCGGCGCCGCGCGCAGTGGAAGGCGGCGAGCATGATCGCCACCTCGATTGCGGTCGCGGCGAGCGTGGCCTACCGCCTCTTCGGAAAAGCCTCGCTCGCAGCGCGCCTGTCGCGAATCGCCACGGCCGCCTCGCTCGTCATCGGCCTCGCCCGCGGGCTCCGAAAAATCCGGCGTTTCTGGTAGCCGGCCAGTCCTCTTTTTCGACCGTCCTCATCCTTGAAATACCGTTAGCTTCAGAGGACACCAGCGGACGATAAGTCCTTTGTTTCCTGTCGAATGGATCTGGCACTCCCCTTGCCACAAAGAGGGGTGACCGCGGAGGTACCGCGGCAGGAGGTCAGTCATGAGAAAGATGAAGAATTGGATTCTCGCCGCCGCCGCTGCGAGCGCTCTGCTCGTCGTCGCCCCGTCGACTGCGAAGGGGCAGGTGGCGTTTCAGGGGACCTTCGGCGGACCGCACGGCCAGTTCTCGATCGGCATCGGCAGCCCGGCGTTTCCCGTCGGCGCCTACGTCCCGTATCCCTACGTGAGGCACATCTACCTGCGCCCGACCTACGGTTATGGCTTCTACTACGGTAACCAGTGGATCCCGGTCCAGGCGTACGGCAACCAGTACGTCGTTGTGCAGGCGCCGGTGGTTTACTCGCGTCCGTACTATCCGTACTACCGCCACTACCGTTATGACAACAGGCATTGGGACGGCCGTTACTGGCGATAAGTCCGGCTGAGTTCCGAACGAACGCCCTGGTTCGCCGGGGCGTTTTCTTATGGAGGAAGAAGCTGGATGACGCGGTCCGCGATCGCCTGGTGACCCGCGGCATTGGGATGGAAGTGGTCGGCGGCCAGGCGGTCCGGCCTGCCATAGAAGAGGTCGAAGGTCGGCACGACGGTCACGCCGGGAAACGCGAGCGCCGTCTCTTCGAGAAGAGAGTTCCAAGTCCGGATCACCGACGAGCCGACGCGCCCCTGCGGCCCCACGTTGCCGAAGGGATCGTAGAGGCCGACGACGTAAATCGGGGCAGAGGGATTCGCCTCGCGCAGCCGCGTCAGGATCTCCCGCAGGTTCGAGACGAACGCCGAGCGGGCGCCGGCAATGGCCTCGAGGGGCGCGGCTGCGGACGAGGCGACCCGCGGGACCGCGTGGGAGAGGTCGTTGCCTCCCGCCGAAAAGACTATCCAGTCCGCCGACGCCGCCAGGCGCGCCGAGTTGGGAGTCTTGACGACCTCGAGCACGTCACCCGATTCCGCCCCGTTGACGGCGAGGTTCGCGACGTCCGCGGGACCGCGCTTGCGGATGGCGTCGGCGACGTCGGCCGCGTAGCCCTTCCCGTTCTCGTCGCCCGTGCCGCGCGAGATCGAGTCGCCGAGGACGAGGAGGAACCGCCGGCCGCTTTTCTTGATCGGCGGGCTCTTCAGCGCGGGCGGCGGCGGCGTGTCCCCGATCGGATCGCCCCAGGACCCTCGCAGCGCGAAGACGAAGCCGACGCCGAACGCCAGCGCCGCCAGCGTCGCCACCGCCGCCGGGAGCCGCCAGAGCCAGAAGCGCGAAAGCGTGCGCCGCATGTTCCCGGATAATAAGCGCGGAGGTCGTCGTTGAATTCGAGCGGAGCCGCGATCGTTCTTTCGGCACAGGGCCTGACCAAGAGCTTCGGAAAGCGCCAGGCCGTTGCGGACGTGTCCTTCGATCTCTACGAGGGCGAGGTCTTCGGCTTCCTCGGCCCCAACGGCGCGGGCAAGACGACGACCATCCGGATGCTCGTCGGCCTCGCCCGGCCCGACCGGGGCACGGTGCGCATCCGGGGGCTCGACCTGTCGCGCGACTTCGCGAAGGCGATGGCCCACGTCGGCTCGATCGTCGAGTCGCCCGACCTCTACGGCTACCTGTCCGGGCGCGAGAACCTCCTCCACTTCGCCCGGATGCTTCCCGACGGCGCGAAGGAGCGGATCCCGGAGCTCTCACGTCTGGTGGCTCTGGAGGAGCGGCTCGACGACAAGGTCGAGACCTATTCGCTGGGGATGCGGCAGAGGCTGGGGATCGCGCAGGCCCTCCTCGGCGCGCCGGACCTGCTGATCCTGGACGAGCCGGCCAACGGGCTCGATCCGGCGGGGATCCGGGAGATCCGGCGGCTCGTGCGGCTTCTGGCCGCCGAGCGCGGCATCGCGGTCTTCGTTTCCAGCCACCTCCTTTCGGAGGTCGAGCAGATGTGCGACCGCGTCACCATCATTCACCGTGGCAAAGCGCTCGCGACCGGGCCGGTCCGGGAGCTGCTCGACCGCTCTTCCTCGGGCTGGACCCGGTGGCGGGTTCGCCCGGCGGAGCGCGCCGTCGCCGCGCTTGCGCCTTTCGCGGAGGAACCTCCGACCTCCGAGGACGGAGAGATCGTCAACGCCCGCATCCCGAACGAGCGGGTGCCCTCCGCGGTCGCCGCGCTCGCCCACGAGTCCATCGAGGTCTACTCGGTCGAACCGAGGGCCTCCTCGCTGGAGGAAGTCTTCCTCGAAGTGACCGGCGGAGAAACGGTATGAGGTTCTTCCCGCTCGTCGAGAACGAGGTCCTGAAGCTGCTCAAGCGGCGGCGCTTCCGGGTCGTGTTCCTGATCCTCGTCGCGTTGATCGGGCTGATCGTGTTCGCGCAGGTCAAGGGGAGGGAGCGGTTCCTCTCGGGCAAGGACTGGCGCGTGCGGGTGCAGGAGCGGATCGCGGGGATGCAGAACGGCGTTCGGTCCGGCCGGATGCCGAAAACCGCCGAGCGCTGGACACGCTTCGAGATCGCGAGGCTCCAGTACCACGTGGACCGCGACGTCAATCCCGACGCGATCACCGGGCCTCTCTTCGTCCGGCTCTTCGCCAACGCGTCGAGCTACCTGCTGCTGCCCCTGCTGGCCCTCGTCTTCGGCTCCGACATCGTCTCCTCGGAGTTCTCCCAGGGGACGATCAAGATCCTGCTGACGCGGCCGGTCTCGCGCGCGGCCGTCCTGGGCTCCAAGCTCCTGGCGCTGACCCTGGCGATCACGCTGATGGTCCTCTCCGGCGGGGTCGTGGCGTACCTCTTCGGTGGGACCGCCTTCGGGTTCCGCGGCTGGGGGGCCCCGGTCCTGACCGGCTTCCGGCTGACGGGGGAGGCGTTCGATGTCGCCACGGTCCGGTCGATCCCCCTCTGGAAGGAGACGCTGCTGGTGTTCGGCCTCGCGTGGTTCGCGTCGCTGACGGTCGGCGCGCTCGCGCTCTTGACGTCCGTCCTGCTGCGCTCCACGGCGGCCGCCATGGGGACGATGTTCGCCGCGCTGATCGCCGGAACGATCCTGCCGCGCGTGGCGCCCTCCTGGGAGGCGCAGAAGTACCTCTTCGTGACGAACCTTCCACTGCCGGACTACTACTCGGGCTCGCCCCCGCCGATCCCGGGGATCACGGTGGGCTTCGCCGTGGTCGTGCTCGCCCTCTGGTCCGCCGCCGCGATCCTCGCCGCCTTCCTCGTCTTCGTCCGCCGCGACGTCCTCGCCTAGCTAGTCCGTAGTCCCGACCAAGGACTAAGGACCAAGGACTAAGGACCTGACTCTAAGGACCAGACTCTTCGAGGGCGCTCAGGAGCAGTGGAATGTCGACCGGCTTTTGCAGCACCGTACGGACTCCCGACTGCTCGATGCGGCGGCGGTCCTCGTCGGCAGTGACTCCGGTCAGCGCGATGACGGAGAAGGGGAGCGGCCCTTTCTTCTGCTGCTGGCGCACCCACTCCGCCCCGTCGCCGTCGGGAAGCGTGATGTCCAGGATCACGGCGTCGGGGGGCCTTCTCCGAAGGACCTCGTTGGCATCCCCGATCGACCCCGCCTCCATCACCTCGTAACCCTCCGTTTCGAGAAGGCTCTTCAAACCGTAGCGCGAGGCGGCATCGTCCTCGACGACGAGGAGCCGCCGCCCGGCCCCCGAGAGTTGCGCCGCCGCGGCGGCCTCGGGCTCCCGGGCGGGCTCCGGCGGCGGCGCGGCTTCGGCGGGCTCCACGAGGTTCGGAAGCGTGAACGTCACCCGGGTGCCCTTGCCTTCCCTGCTGTCCAGGAGCAGGTCGCCGCCCATGACCTCGACCAGCTGCTTGGAGATCGGAAGCCCCAGCCCCGTGCCCCGCCCGGACTCGGAGGAGCCGGTGCGGATCTGGCGGAAGGGCTCGAACGCGGTCGCGATCAGGTGCTCGGGGATGCCGCTGCCGGTGTCCTCGACCTCGAAGGTGATCGAGTCTTGCCACGGCGAAGCGCGCAGCGAGACCTTCCCCTTCGCCGTGTTCTTGACCGCGTTGGAAAGCAGGTTGATCAGGACGCGCGAGAGCTTCTCGCGGTCGAGGACGGCGGCCGCGGGCAGGTTGGAAGAGGGCTCGACGGACAGCTCGATCCCTTTCTCCCGCGCCACCGGCTCGAGCATGTCGCCCGTCTCGCGAAGGAAGGCCGCCAGCTCGATCCGCTGCGGGTGGAGGTCGCGCTGCCCGGCCTCGATCTTGGCGAGGTCGAGGATGTTGTTGATCATCCGCAGCAGCGTCTCCGCGCTCTCCCGGATGACGCCCAGGTCGTGGCGGCGGCGCTCCTCGTCGGAGGGGGTCGGACCGTCGCGGGCGATGACGTTGGACAGCAGGATGATCGTGTTGAGCGGCGTGCGCAGCTCGTGCGAGACCGTGGAGAGGAAGTCGGACTTCAGGCGGTCGAGCGCCGCGAGCTTCTCGTACGCCTCGGCCCGCTCCTTGATCGCGCGGCCCTGCTCCCGGATGGCCCGGCCGATGCGGATCAGGGAGCGGCACCGCGCCTTCAGCTCCGCGCTCTCCAGCGGCTTGGCGATGAAGTCGTCGGCGCCCGCGGCGTATCCGCGCTCGCGGTCGATCGTGCCGGCCGAGATCAAAAGGACCGGCAGGTACTCGGCCGAACGCGCGATCAGATCTCCCGTCAGATCGTAGCCCGAGGCGCCGCCCAGCATGACGTCCACGACGGCCAGGTCGAACTGGCTTTCCTCGGTGATCCGCTCGGCTGCCTCGGCGGCGCTCGAGGCAAGGACGACCTCGTGGCCGTCCTCCTCGAGGTTGATCCTCACGAGATCGGAGACGTCGGGCTCGTTGTCCACGATGAGGATCCGGCCCCGCGGAGGCTCGTCGTCCCTCGCGGTCACGGCGGCGGGGCCGGGCGGGCGCGTCCACTTCGCCCGGGAACGGGAGACCCAGTCCGAGACATCCTTCTCGAAGGTCTCCTCGTCGATCGGCTTGGAGAGAAATCCGTCGCAGCCCGCGGCGAGCGCGCGGTCCCGGTCGCCCTGCATGGCGTGCGCCGTCACCGCGAGGACCGTGATCGCCGAGGTCTCCGGGTCGCTCTTGATCTGCCGGGTCGCCTCCCACCCCGAGAGGACCGGGAGCGACAGGTCCATCAGGACGAGGTCGGGCTTCTCGCGGCGCGCCGTCTCGACGCCCTCGCGGCCGTCGGCGGCGAAGAAGAGATGGTGGCCGGCCGGCTCGAGCAGCATCCGGACGAGGGCCCGGATGTCCGGGGAGTCCTCGACGACCAGGATCCGCGCCATCAGGCCGCCCCTGCGCTCTGCCCCTCGATCGTCCTCAGGATCTGCTGGATCAGGAGCGACGCGTCCGATCCCTTCCTCAGGACGCGGGACGTCGAGCGCTCCAGCGCCTCCTGCTCGGAGCGGGAGAGCTCCCGCGCCGTGACCACGATGACCGGCAGGTCCGCGAGCACCGGGTCCTGCCGGATTCGGTAGAGGACTTCGAAGCCGTCGGGCGCGGGCATCGCGAGATCGAGCAGCATCGCCGCGGGCCTCTCGCGGCGCAGCATCTCCAGCGCCTCCGATCCTCCGGCCGCCGATCGCACGCGGTAACCGGCCGAGACGAGCTCCTGCTCGAGCAGCTTGCGGACGTCGGGGTCGTCGTCCACGACGAGGATCGGCCCCTTCGTCGCCAGCGCCCCGGCTCGCGCCAGCGTCAGCAGCAGGGCCGTGCGGTCCACGGGCTTGACGAGGTGGTCGAACGCCCCGAGCGAGACGCCGAAGGCGCGGTTCTCCACGACCGACAGGATGACGACGGGAATGTCGCGGGTCTCCGGGTTCTCCTTCAGTGTCCGCAGGACCTGCCAGCCGTCCACCCGGGGCATGAGCACGTCGAGGAGGATCGCGTCCGGCTTCTCCCCGACCGCGATGCGGACTCCTTGCTCGCCGTCGGCGGCCTGGAGCACGCGGACGCCGTGCGGCTTCAGCTCGAAGGAGAGCAGCTCCCGCACCCCCTCGTCGTCGTCCACGACGAGGACGCTTTTCTGCCCCGTCCGCTCCGGCACGAGCGGGAGGGGCTCCACGGGCGCCGCGACCGGCGGCTCCTTCCACTCCCGCGGCAGCAGGACCGTGAACCGCGAGCCCTTTCCCCGCGCGCTCTCGAGCCCGATCGTCCCGCCCAGGGCCTTCGCGAGCTTGCGCGCGATCGCGAGGCCGAGGCCCGTGCCCCCGCGGCCCTGGTGCTCCTCCGGCTCGCCCTGCCGGAACTCCTCGAAGATCGCCTCCTGCTCCTCCGGCGGGATCCCGATGCCCGTGTCCGCCACGACGAGGGTCCAGTGGTCGTCGTCGCGGGGCTCGGCGACTACCGTGATCGAGCCGGTGTCCGTGAACTTGAGGGCGTTGCCCACGAGGTTCGAGAGGATCTGGGTGAGCCGCGCGGGGTCGCTCGTGATCGTCTCGAGCCCCGGCGCGACGCGGGTCTCGAGCTTCAGGCCCTTGCGGACGGCCGCGTCGTAGAAGTCGGTCTCGACCTGCCGCAGGAGGCTCGCGACCTCGATCCTCTGCGGTGCGACCTCCATCTTTCCCGCCTCGATGCGGGAGATGTCCAGCACGTCGTTGATCAGGCGCAGGAGCATCCGGGCGTTGCGCTGCACCCGCTCGAGGCTCTCCTTCTGCGGCGGCGTCAGCTGCCCCTGCCCGCCGCGGAGGAGCGCCCCCGTGAACCCGAGGATGACGGTCATGGGCGTGCGCAGCTCGTGCGAGACCGACGCGAGGAAACGGTCCTTCAGCTCCGAGGCCCGCTGCAGCTCCCGGGCCGTCCGGGTAATGCGGCTGCGCTGCTCCTCGAGCAGCTCGTTCTGCTCGGCCAGACGCCGCGACTGCTCGGCGACGCGCTCGTTGGCCGAGGCGTTGGCGACGGCGACCGCGAGGGAGGGGGCGATCACGGAGAGCGCGTTGCGCGCGGGGGCCGTGAAGGCCTGCGCGGCGCCGAGCGCGAGCACGCCGACGACGTGGTCGAAGTAGACCAGCGGGATCGTGAGGCTCTCGCGCGGAAGGATCCGGCCGTCGTAGAGGTTGATCGTCGGGGTCGCCGGTTCCACCGAGACGAAGAGCGTCCGCCGCTCCTCGGCCGCTCGGCGCGCTTCTTCACGCCCCACCGCGCTCTCGGCCTCGCCGCCCCCGAGCACTGCCGCCGGCACGAAGCCGCCGTCGGGGCTGGGAAGGTAGAGGATGCCGCTCGACGCGCCGGAGACGCGCAGGACCTCCGGCAGGACCTTCGAGCCGAACCCGGCGAGGTCGTTGACCATCGCCGCCGCGGCCAGCACCGCGTTGACGGAGGCCTGGATGTCGCGCTCGGCCAGGGCGCGCGCCCGCTCCGCGTGGAGCGCGGCGGCCTTGTTGAAGTTGCGCCCCAGCTCGCCGATCTCGTCTTCGGACTGGTCGAAGAGCCTGGGCGGCGTGCGGTCCGCGGCGAGGTCTTCGAGCGCCTTCGCGGCCGCCCCGCAGGGGATCAGGACCCTTCGGTTCAGGTCCGAGAGGTGCCACAGCAGCCCCGCGAGGATCAGGATCGCGAGGACGACGAGCGCGGTGGCCGCCCCGTCGCGGCTGTTCTTCAGGCGCTCCTCGGCCAGCGACTCGTTGCGGGTGAAGAGCGCCTGGAGCTCGACTAAGACGTCGCGGAGCTTTTCCGCGGTCGGTGTGACGGTGGAGTCTCGCAGCGCCCGGGCCGCGGCGGGCTGCTCCGGCACGAAGGACCGGAGCGCCTGGTCGGCCGCCTTCGAGTAGATCTCCTCGGCCGCCTCCGCCCGCTGAACGAGCGCGCGGGAGCTCTCCGTCAGGACCCGGCGGCTCATCGCGCCGAGCGCCATGTGAAGGCTCGTGCGCCCGGAGTTGTGGCGCGAGAGGTCGTAGCCCTGTCCCGCGGAGAGGTACCGCTCGAGAGCCTCCTCCGCCTCGCCCAGCCCCGACTGGGCGTCCTGGACGCGCTCGCGCAAGTCCGTCGTCCGCTGGATCGCGACGGTCACTCCGTAGAGCGCGAGGACCGCGTTGACGGTGTAGGCGAGCCAGGCCCCGAGGATGGCGATGCCGATGAGCGCCGACAGCCGGAGCCGGGCGCGCAGAGAAGTCCGGAATCCGGCGGGCGGGACCCGTGTTTTCTGATCGCGCGTGAGCGGCCCTGGGTCAGTTGTCATACGATCACGAGGCTAAAGGGACTGTGTCGAGCAAGAAGGGTGCCGGTCCCGTCAATATGCAGAGGAATTCGGCCCATACCGCGCATCGCGACTTTCTGAGGAGATTCTTGCACGACCTCGCGACACCGCTTTCGGCGGTTTCTCTTCACCTCGAGGCCGCGGACCGCCGCGTGAGGCGCGGAGCGGACCCTTCGGAGTCCCTGGCGATCGCGCGCGCGGAGATCGCGCGGGCCTTCGATCTCTTCGACCGCGGCCGGGAGCTGCTGCTGCTCGAGCCCTCCGCCGAGGAGCCGGTCCCCTTCGACGAGCTCGTCTCCTCCGTCCTGGCCGGGTCGGGCGCCGGGGAGGCGAAGGTCGCCGGCAGGACCGGCGGGTTCGTCCGCGGCGACCGCTCCGCGCTCTCCGACATGCTCCGCGCGGTCCTGACCAACGCCCTGGAAGCGTCGCCCGCGAGCGGCCTTTCCATCGCCCTTGACCGCGCGCAGGGCGACCTCGAGGTCCGCTTCGAGAACCCCGGCCGGCTTCCGGCGGGCGATCCCGAGTCGCTCTTCTCACCGCGGGTCGCCGCGCCGGGCAAGAGCTGGGGCATGGGTCTCGCAAGGGCGCGCCTCTTGTGCGCGGCGTCGGGCGGGACGATTCGGGTGGAACAGACGGGCGACCGGGTCGCGACGACCGTCCGCATCCCGGAGGTTACGGCTTGAGAGTTCTCATCGTCGAAGACGACCTGGCCACGCGCAAGGGCCTGGAGGAGTCCATCCGGGATCTCGGCATGGAGCCGAAGTCCGTCGGCACGAGCAAGGAGGCGGCGAAGGTCGTCGAGGAGTTCGATCCGCGGCTGCTGATCGTGGACATCCACCTCCCCGACGGCGACGGGATCGAGATCCTGCGGGCCGCCCGCGAGAAGGACCCCGACCGCGAGGGCGTCGTCATCACCGGGCAGGGCTCGATCGACAACGCGATCGAGGCGCTGCGCGCCGGCGCGTTCGACTACCTGCTGAAGCCTCTGCGCCCGGCGCAGCTCGAGGTCGTCTTCAACCGGCTGGCGGACCGCCGCCGGCTGGAGACCGAGGTCGAGACGCTGCGCGCCGAGCTCCAGGAGACCGGCCGCCTGGGCGACCTCGTGGGCCGCTCCGAGCCGATGACGAAGATCTTCGAGATCGTCCGCCGCGTCGCGCGCTCCAACGCCCCGGTCCTGATCACCGGCGCCTCGGGCAGCGGCAAGGAGGTCGCGGCCCGCACGATCCACCGCCTGTCGCGGCGCGCCGGCAAGCCCTTCGTCGCGTTCAACTGCGGGGCGATCTCCCCGACCCTGATCGAGAGCGAGCTCTTCGGCCACGAGCGCGGCTCCTTCACCGGCGCCGACAAGCGCCGCGTCGGGTACTTCGAGGAGGCGATGGGCGGGACGCTCTTCCTCGACGAGATCACGGAGATGGGCTCGGAGCTCCAGGTCAAACTGCTGCGGGTCCTCGAGGACCGGACGCTTCGCCGCGTCGGCGGGTCCTCGGAGATCAAGGTGGACGTCCGCCTCGTCTCGGCGACCAACCGCGATCCGCGCGAGGCGATCCGGGAGAAGAAACTGCGCGAAGACCTCTTCTACCGGCTGAACGTGTTTCCGATCTCGCTTCCGCCGCTGATGGACCGCCGCGACGACATTCCGCTGCTGGCCGAGCACTTCCGCAAGATGATCGAGGACCAGGAGCGGGCTGGCGTGACCGGATGGGAGCCGGCGGCCCTGGAGCTCCTGAACTCCTTCGACTGGCCGGGAAATGTCCGCGAGCTGCGCAACATCGTGCACCGCGCTTACGTCATGACCGAGGGGAAGACCATCCGGGCCGAGGTCGTCGCTGCGCTGCTTCCGCCGGCCCGCGCCGCCGCGGCGAAGCGCCCGACGAGGGGGACTCGCCCCGCCGCGCCGAAGAGCTCCGCCGCCAGGGCGACCGCGCCGAAGGGAGCGGCTCACAAGAAATAGCTCCGCGCTTGTTACAAACGCCGGACGATGGGCGTTGTTACGGTATACACTCGGCGCCTTGTTAGATCCGGCGGCGCCGCTGCCGGAACCGCAATGCAGAAAGGAAGAACAATGAAGCTCACACCGGGCCAATCCCACTATGTTCTGGGCGTACTCCTCTCGTCCGGGCGGGTCCGCGAGGGCCACGTCCGCAAAACGCTGAAGAACCGCGAGGAGGAGATCCGGACGTTGAGGGAGCGACTGGCTTCTCTCGAGCAGCTTTCCGCGGCCGCGGGCCGGGCGCCTCGCGGCCGCCGCCGCGCCCGGGCCGGGAGGCCGTCGCGCAAGGCGCGCCGCGCGCCCCTGTCCCCGAGGGTGCGGGCGCTGCGCCGGCTCCAGGGGAAATACATGGGCTACGTCCGGAGGTTGAAGGCTGCAGAGAAGGCGAAGGTGCGCGCGGTCCGCGAAAAACAGGGGATGGGCGCCGCGATCAAGCTGGCGCAGTCCCTCGCCAGGTCCTGACGGCTGACCTGCCGTCCTGGCGCCGGGATCCGGCGGGAACGGGGTTCAAGGTGGGAATGAAGCGGTTCGAGGAGCCCGAGGGGTACGGCGTCAGCCATGGCTGAAAAGAAATCGGAACCGCCCCGGCGGACGAGCGACTCGGGGCGCGGCGCCCCGAGGCCACGGCCCGAGCAGTACGAGATGAAGGTGCGCTGGGAAAAGGCGCGCCGCGTCGTGGCCATCTCGCCCACGGGAGCGAAGTTCGATTTCGACACCGCGTTGAAGGTCGGCACGAAGTACCCGGTCAGCCTGAGCGCGCCGGGAGTCTCCTTCTCGTCGACCCTCGAAGTGACGAGGTGCCAGGTCACCGTCGAGCCGGGCGGGGTCCGCTACTTCCGCATCGACGGTCGGTTCTTCCCCTACCTCGAGTAAGCGAACCGGTGGGCCACGTGCCAGGAGGTCACCCGGACTTCCTTGTCGGCGGCCATTCCGTGTTTCTCCAGCCCTTTCGACAGGTCCGGGAGCTCCAGCCGGTGAGCGGCCGGAGTCTCAGGCCCGCGGACTTTCCTCATCGCGATCACGACCCATAGCACGCCGCCCGGGTCCAGCCTCCGCAGCGCCGCGTCGAGCGCCGACCTCGATCCGACGCGGCTCTCGCGCCAGAGCACGACGGCGTCGAAGGCCTCCTTGACGGAGGAGAGCTCCTCGCCGGTGGCCGCCTCGGTGACGGCCCCGGCGAAGCGCGAGGAACGAAGCAGGTCCACGAAGGCCGGCGGCGCGTCCACGAGGAGGACCCTCGGCGCGGCCGTCAGCTCGAGCCGCGCGGGAAGCTCCGCCGGGTTCTTGAGAGCCGCGCCGCTCACTTCCCGGAGAGATAGATTGGAGCAGGCATGTTGTGGACCGTCTTCGTCATTCTCCTGGTCCTGTGGCTCCTCGGTTTTTCCGTCTGGCACCTCGGCGCGCTCGTCCACCTGCTTCTCATCGCGGCCGTCGTCGTCCTGATCATCCGGCTGGTGCAGGGCCGCGCGGCGTAGGAGAACGGCCTCAGCGCCGCATCTTCTGCAGGTTCCAAAGAAGGTACCCGAGAAACGCCGCGCCCGATGCGAGCACCGCCGAGCCCGCCAGCGGCGAGAACCGGCGCAGCATGACCGACAGCAGGTAGAAGAGCACCGCGAAGACCGGGATCGACAGCAGGCCGACGACCGTCGAGACCGACTTTCCCTTTCCGGTGCGCTCCATCGGCACGACCTTCATCATCTCGAGCTTGCGCTCGGCGTCGGGAGGGATCGCGGGACGGTCCACCCACTTGAGCGCCTCGGGCTCCGGAAGCCCCTGCTTGAAGTCGGCCGGAAAAGCGAAGCCGCAGTAGACGCAGTGGTCTTTTTTCCAGGCGGCGATGCGGCGGCCGCACTCCGGGCAGGCCGGCAGGGGAGGCTGAGAGCTCATTCGCGCGGAAACGATGAACCGATCTTCTGTATGCTGTCAAGCGATCCGGCGCGCCGGAAGGGGGCGCCGCGCACGGAAAAATGAGCGACACACGAAGGAGCAAGAGGGTCCCGGTCGGCATCCTGGGAGCGACCGGGACGGTCGGGCAGAGGTTCGTCGAACGCCTCGCGGACCATCCGTGGTTCGAGATCGCGGCGGTGGCGGCGTCCGACCGCTCCCGAGGCAAGTCCTACGCGGAGGCTTCGCGCTGGCGGCTGCCCTCGAGGCTGCCGGACTCGGTCGCTTCGATGACCGTCGCGGCGGTGACCGACGAGCTGCCGTGCGCGATCGTCTTCTCGGCGCTGGACTCGGCGGTGGCTCGCGAGGTCGAGCCCCAGTGCGCGCGCCGGGGAATGCTCGTGTTCTCCAACGCCTCGTCGCACCGAATGGACGAGGACGTCCCGCTGCTCATCCCGGAGGTCAACCCGGACTCGATCGCGCTGCTGCCGAAGCAGAGACGGCAGCGAGGCTGGCGCGGGGCGATCGTGACCAACTCCAACTGCTCGACGATGTTCCTGGCGATCGCGCTCACCCCGCTTCACCGGGAGTTCGGCGTCGAGAAGTGCTTCGTCTCGACGATGCAGGCGGTCTCCGGCGCGGGTTATCCCGGCGTGCCCTCGCTCGACATCCTCGGCAACGTCATCCCCGACATCCCGGAAGAGGGAGAAAAGCTGGAGCGCGAGGTCGTCAAGATCCTCGGCCGCACCGAGGGGGATCGCGTCGTCGCGGCGGACTTCCCCGTCTCCGCGATGACCTACCGCGTCGCGGTCGAGGACGGCCACACGGAATCCGTTTCGGTCGCGCTGACGAAGAAGCCCGGGGCCGAAGACCTCGAGGAAGCGTGGCGGGAGTTCCGCGGGGACTCCGAGGTCGCCGGCCTGCCGTCCGCCCCCGAGCGGCCGATCCACTACCTGCCCGAGACGCAACGGCCGCAGCCCCGGCGCGACGTGGACACGGAGCGGGGGATGGCGACCCTCGTGGGGGGCCTCAAGCCCTGCCGAATCTTCGACTGGAAGTTCACGGTGCTCGGCCACAACACGGTCCGCGGCGCCGCGGGGGCCTCCGTCCTCAACGCCGAGTACGCGGCGATCAAAGGGCTCCTCGACTGACTCGACGGACTCGGCTGACTTATCGGGGGACCGTCCCGTGATCGTCCAGAAGTTCGGCGGGACCTCGGTCGAGGACGCGCCCGCCCTCGAAAGGCTCGCGAAGATCGTCGCGCGCTCCGCCGGCCAGCGTCCCCTCGTGGTCGTCTCGGCGATGGGCGATACGACCGACGTCCTGCTGGAGGCCCTCGGCCGCGCGGTCGCCGGGGACGGCGCGGCCGCCCGCGAGACCCTCGAGAAGCTTGAGCGCGACACCAAGCGGGTCCTCGACGAGTTCTTCGGCCGCGAGGCCACGTCGGTCTGCGGGGAGATCGCCGGCAACTTCGAGGAGCTGCGGCGGATGGCCGCCGCGGTCGCGGTGTTGAAGTCCGTTCCCGCCGCGAGCCGCGACCACTTCCTGGCGCACGGCGAAAGGATCTCCGCGGCCGTCGCCGCCCGGGCGATGCGGCTGCGAGGGCTGCCCACCGTGGCCGTGGACTCGCGTCGCGTCGTCATCACCGACGATCACTTCGGAAGGGCTCTTCCCGACGAGGCGGAGATCGAGAAACGCGCGGGCGAGCAGCTCGTTCCGTTGACGGCCCGCGGCGAGATCCCGGTTCTGGGAGGCTTCCTCGGCTCGACGCCGCGCGGCGAAACGACGACGCTGGGCCGGGGAGGGTCCGACTGGAGCGCGGCGCTGCTGGGCGCGGCGACCGGAGCGGCCGTCGTCGAGATCTGGACGGACGTCGGCGGGATGATGACCGCCGACCCGCGGGTCGTGCCCGGGGCGAGAGTCATCGACACGATCTCCTTCGAGGAAGCCTCGGAGCTCGCCTACTTCGGCGCCCGGGTCCTCCACCCGCTGACCCTCGCGCCCGCCATCGAGAAGGGGATTCCCGTGCGGATCCGCAACTCCCGCGATCCCGATTCTCCGGGCACCGAGATCCGCCGCGACGCCCCGTCGGGCCCATCGGCCGTCCGCTCGATCGCCTCCAAGTGCGGGATCGCCACGGTGGACATCGTGACGAGCCGGATGCTCATGGCGACCGGGTTCCTGAAGACGCTCTTCGAGGTCTTCGCCCGGCACGAGACCTCGGTGGACATGATCACGACGTCGGAGGTCTCCGTCTCGGTGACCGTGGACGAGCTCTCGCGCCTCGACTCCGTGCGGCGGGAACTGGAGCAGCTGGCGGACGTCGAGGTGTCGGAGGGCCGCGCGATCGTCTGCCTCGTCGGCCAGGACCTGAAGTTCAAGGCGGGCGTCGCCGGCCGGATCTTCCGGGCCGTCGAGGGGATCAACATCCTCATGATTTCGCAGGGCGCCTCGCGCCGGAACGTCTCCTTCGTCGTGGACGAGAAGGACGCCCCCGGCGCCGTCCGCGCGCTGCATCGGGAGTTCTTCAGATAGGGCGCGTTTCCGAGGGCTTCGGCATATGCTCCCGCTCTGAGCGAGCGCCAATGCGGTTCGGCATCGTCGGGAACGGGAAGATGGGCCGCGAGATCGAGGCTGCCGCGGCTTCGCGGGGCCACGATGTCGTCTGGAGGCTCTCCTCGAAGGAGAACGAGGACGGCCGGGGGCTTACGGGCAGGCGGCTCTCCGAGGCCGACGTGGTCTTCGAGTTCACGAACCCGACCGCGGCCGTGGACAACCTCCTGGCGCTCGGCGCCGGCGGGGCCCATGCGATCTGCGGGACGACCGGGTGGAGCCGGGACCTGCCGCGGGTCACCGAGGCCTTCGTCCGCGGCGGGGGAGCGCTGGTTCACGCGGCGAACTTCTCCGTCGGCGTGCGCCACTTCTTCGAGCTCGCGACGCGGGCGGCGCGCCTCTACTCGGCGGCGGGGTACTCGGCGTACCTCGTCGAGGAGCACCACGAGCAGAAACGGGACGCGCCGTCGGGCACCGCGCGCACCATCGGCACGATCTACGAGATGGAGGCGGGCAGGCCGCTTTCCATCACCAGCGTCCGGGCGGGATCGATTCCCGGGACGCACCGGCTCGTCTTCGATTCTCCGGAGGACGAGGTCGAGATCGTCCACCGCGCCAGGAGCCGGGCGGGCTTCGCGAAGGGAGCGGTGTGGGCCGGAGAACGCATCGCCGGCCGGACCGGCGTATACGAATTTGGAGAAATCCTCAGGCAAGCATCGGAGGGAAAACAATCGTGAAGGCGAGGGTGGACTGGAAGGGCTGCGGGACGGCGCTTATCACGCCGTTCGACGACAAGGGGCGCATCGACTTCGGCGCCCTGGAGAGGTTCGTCAACTGGCAGATCGAGCGCGGGATCGACTTTCACGTGCCGTGCGGGACGACCGGCGAGTCGGCGACGCTCTCCGGCGACGAACGCAAGGCGGTCACGGCGGCGGTCGTCAAGGCGGCGGCGGGCCGTGTGCCGGTCGTGGCGGGCGCCGGCGGGAACCACACGGCCAAGGCGGTCTTCTGGGCCCGCGACGCCGCCGACGCGGGAGCGGACGGCATCCTCTCGGTCTCGCCCATGTACAACAAGCCGGGACCGGAGGGGCTCTTCCGGCACTACTCCGCGCTGTCGGAGGCGACCGGCCTTCCGATCCTCGTCTACAACGTGCCGGGGCGCACGGGCTCGGACCTCGACGTCGAGACGATCCTTCGGCTGGCCGAGATCCCCAACATCGTCGGCTTGAAGGAGGCCTCCGGCAACTTCGGCAAGATCGCGCGGCTGATGACTGCCCTGCCCGAGGACTTCGTCGTCCTCTCCGGCGATGACTCGACCGCGCTGGCGCTCGTCGCCATGGGAGCGAAGGGGCTCATCTCGGTCGCCTCCAACGAGATCCCGCGCGAGATGACGGCGCTGGTCAAGGCCGCGCGCGAGGGAGACGGCGACGAGGCCCGCAAGCTCCAGAAGAAATGGCTGCCCCTGATGGAGATGAACTTCTGGGAGTCGAGCCCGGCGCCGGCCAAGTGCGCCCTCGCGATGATGAAGAAGTGCGGCGAGACGCTCCGGCTTCCGCTCGCCCCCGTCCGCGAAGAGACGCGGCGCCGGATCGAGAAGATGCTCGCCGGCTTCAAGCTCCTTCCCCGCAAGTCGGGCGGCCGTTGAGCCGGGACCTCGCCCGGCGCATCGAGGAGATCGCCGCCGACCCGGAAGCCCGGCCGGCCGCGGAAGTCCGCTCGGCCTTCGAGGAGCTCAAGGCGGGCTTGAACGACGGGTCCATCCGCGCGGCAAAGAAGCAGGGCGAGCGCTGGGCCGTGAACCGGTGGGTCAAGCAGGGGATCCTTCTGGGGTTCCGGATCGGCGCGTTGAAGCGCGTCGTCACGGAGGCGGGCTTTCCGTTCTTCGACAAGGACACGTTCCCGCTGAAGGACCTGCGCCTGGAGTCGAAGGTTCGCACCGTGCCCGGCGGAACGGCGATCCGCGACGGCTGCTACGTCGCGCCCGGTGTCACGCTGATGCCTCCCGCCTACGTCAACGTCGGCGCGTACCTCGACGAGGGGACGCTGATCGACTCCCACGCCCTCGTCGGCTCCTGCGCGCAGCTGGGAAAACGGGTACACCTCTCGGCCGCCGCGCAGATCGGCGGCGTGCTCGAGCCGGTCGGAGAGCTGCCCGTGATCATCGAGGACGACGTCTTGGTCGGCGGCAACTGCGGCGTCTACGAGGGAGCGATCGTGCGCGAGCGCGCGGTCCTGGCCTCGGGCGTCATCCTGACGGGAGGCACGCCGGTCTACGACCTGCCGCGCGGGCTCGAGTACCGGAAGGCGCCGGGCCGTCCGCTGGAGATCCCCGCAGGCGCCGTCGTCGTTCCGGGAGCCCGCGCCGTCCGCGACGGGAAGGGGAAGGAGTGGGGGATCTCCCTCCAAACCCCCGTCATCGTGAAGTACCGCGACGCGAAGACCGACGCCTCCGCGTCCCTCGAGGACCTTCTCCGCTAGCGGGCCAGCGATCCGACGTTCTGGAAGTAGCGGGCGAACGCGGCCATTCCGCCGGACGCCTGCTCCCAGTCGAAGTTCTCGTTGGGAGCGTGGTAGCCGTGCTCGGGCAGCGAGAGCCCGAGGAAGAAGATCGGCGTGCGGAAGACCTTCTCCATCGAGAGCACCGCGCCGATCGAGCCTCCCTCGCGCACGAAGACCGGCTCCCTGCCGAAGGCGAACTTCATGGACTCCCGGATCGCGTCGGCGTAGGGCCCGGTCGTCTTTCCCGAGTAAGCCGGCAGGGCGTGCTCGGCGGAGACCTTGACATCCGGGTTTTTCGTCTTGACGAAGTCGCGGATCAACTTGACGACCTTCTTCGGACTCATGTTCGGGACCAGGCGGCAGGAGACGATCGCCGTCGCTTTCGCCGGGACGATCGTCTTGACAGCGAGTCCCTCCTCGGGCGTCGGTTGGTAACCGCCCAGAATGCCGTGGACCTCGAAGGTCGGCATCAACCAGATTCTCTTCATGACCTCCATGGGATCTTCGACTCGCAGTTTCTTGTAGAGGTGGTCCTTCTTGAACTCCTTGACCGTGAAGCCGCTCGCCTTGAGGTCTTCGAGCTCCTTCTTGTTCGGCGGAACGACGTCCGCGTAGAAACCGGGGATCTTGACCCTGCCGGTCTTCCCGTCCACGCACTCGGAGATGAGCTGGGCCATCTCGGTCAGGGGATTGCGGGCCGCGCCGCCGGCCGTTCCCGAGTGCTGATCGGTCGTCCCCGTTTCGAGGTGGAAGAAGAGGCCCTGGAGGCCGCGTAGTCCCGCCGGCTGGGCCGGTCGGGAGCGAGAGACCCAGACGGTGTCGGACACCACGACGGAGTCGGTCGCGAAATCCGACGCGTGCTCGCTGATGGTGGTCTCGAAGTGCGGGCTGCCGATCTCTTCCTCGAGCTCCCAGAGGAAGTGGATGTTCGCTCCGACGCCGTGTTCCACGGCGTAGCGCGCGCCGAAGAGCGCCGTCATCGCCGGGCCCTTGTCGTCGGTCGTGCCGCGGCCGAAGTAGCGGTTGCCGTCCTTGACGAAGTCGAAGGGCTCCGTGCGCCAGGGCTCCTTCTTCTTGCTGGCCGGCTGGACGTCCAGGTGGTTGTAGACGGTGACCGTCGGAAGATCGGGGGACCGGTCGAACCGGCCGTGCACCATCGGGTGTCCGCCGGTCTCGTAGAGCTTCGCCTTCGCGCCGAAGGACTCGAGCATCTTCAGGGCGAACTCGGCGCCGCGCCGCACGTCGGCCTTGCGCTCCGCCTGGCCCGAGACCGTGGGGATCTGGACCAGCTCGCCGAACGTCTTCTCGAACTCCGCGCGGCTCTGCGCCGCGTATTCCTTCAGGCTCTCCCTGGAGAATCCGTTGTTCATTTCCTTATCGCTCCTTCCTCGGAACCGGGGATCTTATAACCGGCCGACGCCCCGGACGATGCGAATTTCGCCAGGTTCGGACGCGGTCGTGCTCTGTTTCAGGCGACCCAGTGCCAGTGGACGAAGGCGGCCTCGCCGGCGAGCAGGAGAAGGGCCGAGCCGATCCACCAGGCCAGGCGCAGGTTCGGACGGAGGCGGAAGATCTCGGCGAGGGCGAAGAACGCCGGGTAGACGACGAGGACATAGCGGGGAAGGCTCGCGGCGATCCCGGAGGCGATCGGGATCAGCAGCGCTCCGGCCGTCCAGGCGGCGTCGGAGTAGAGGCGCCTCCTGGCCTGCCAGACGCCGATCGCGGCGAAGGCGACCAGGTGGGCGTAATCGAGCAGGAACCCGGGGTGCTCGCGCGCGTCCCCCCGGGCGATGCGCGCCGGCAGGCCTCCGAAGAAGCGGCGGACTCCTTCCAGCGGAGAAGCCCCGCGATTCCAGGCTTCCTGGACGCGGAAGTAGAGGCCGGGCTCGCCGGCGAGCCATCCGGCCCCGAAGACCCAGAGAAGGACTCCGGCGACGGGCGCCGCCCCGACGAGCGCGGCTCGCACGGAGGTTCCGCGCCGGGAGGCGCCCGTCCCGGCCGCGCGGTACGTTTCGATCGCCAACGGGACGGCGAGGGCAAGCGCTGGCAGCCGCGACGTCCCCGCGAGGAACGCGAAGACCGCAGAGGCTGCGAGCTCTCGCCGCCGCGCGAACCGGAAGGCGAGAAGCGCGAGCAGGAGGAAGAGCGACTCGGAATACGCCGCCGCGAAGAAGAACGCGGTCGGGTAGAGGAGGAGGAAGAACAGGGCCTCCCGCCCTTCCTTCTCTCCGATCCGTTCCCGGGCCTCGGAGGCGAAGAGGAGTCCCGCGCTGAAGAAGAAGAGGAGGGAGAGCAGCTGTCCCGCGGCGAAGCCGCCGATCGGAAGGATCGCCCGCGCCCCCCGAAGGAGCATCGGGTACAGGGGAAAGAAAGCGTGCGCCGAGGGCTCGCCCCGCGCCGGCGCGGCGCCGTAGCCCGTGTCGGCGATCCCGAGATACCAGCCTGAGTCGTAGCGCGCAAGCGGCGGGGCCTGCTTCTCCAGCTCCGGCGGCCAGAGGTGGCGGGGCGCGATCGGCAGCAGGTCGCGGGAAACGTAGGACCAGCCGAGGACCGCGAGGATCCAGGCCCCGAGAATTCCGGCCGTCCTGAGATTGGGATTTCGGGCTACGTCTGCGTCCTCAGCCCTTCCGGCCCGAGCGCGAGGCGGACTTGCCGGCAGCCTTCTTCTTCTTCGGGGCGGAGGTCTTCTTCGACGCGGCGGCCGCGGCTTTCTTCGGCTTCGCGGCGGGCTTGGCCGAAGCCTTCGGCCGGCCTGCGGCGGGAGCGCCGGCCTTTTCGGCGGCCCCGGCGCGGGCGCGCGCGTTCTTGCGGGCGGCGGCCGCGGCCTCCTTCTTCTGCCGAGCGCGCTCCTGCGCTTCCTTCTCGGCGTGAGTCACCCTGACCGACAGCTCCTGGTCGCTGACGACCAGCGCCTGCGGGAGGCGCTTGCCGACCACGTCGAGCCGGTCCTGCGGGACGCGCAGCAGGTACATCGCCGCGTCCCGCGTCTCCTTGGCCTTGGCGAGGTAGTCGGCGGTCTCCATGGCGTGCAAGGGCGCCTGCTCGAAGTCGATCGCGATGGCGTAGGGCTTCTCTTTCTTGGCCAGCTCGAAGAACTGCGGCCAGCGCAGCTCGCTCGCGACGATGTGCGCGCCGGTCTTGGCGAGCTTCTGGGTCCGGGAGTCGCGGTCGGGCCCGGGAAAGTCCAGGTAAAGAACGCTCATGGAGGCGGGACTGTAGCAGAGGATTCCCCGCCGCTCACGGTCCCTCGCGGTAGTGGCACCCTCGCGAAACCCGGTTCTCCGAGGCGGCCCGGTGGATTGCCAGGGCGGTCTGGACGCCGTTGCGCAGGCCCAAGAGCTCGTCGGACATCGTGCCTCGGCGGTAGAAGTCCTCGATCTCGACCTGCAGCTCTCCCAGGATCCGCCCGGCTCGGTGGAGGCGCTTCTCCGAGCGCAGCAGCCCGACGTAGTTCCACATCGTGTGGCGAACCACCATCCAGTCCTGGGCGATCAGGGCGGAATCCACGGGCTCGTTCTCCGGCTGCCAGGCGCGGACCTTCGGAAGGGACGAGCCGCGCGCCAGCGACGCGCCGGCCGCCGCGGCCCTGCCCGAGCGCCAGCCCCAGAGGAGCCCTTCCAAAAGCGACGTCGAGGCGAGCCGGTTGGCGCCGTGGACCCCGGTGCACGAGACCTCTCCCGCGGCGAAGAGGTGATCGAGCGTGGACCTGCCGTCGGAGTCCACCGCGACCCCTCCGCAGGAGTAGTGCGCCGCGGGAACAACCGGGACCGGCCCGGCCGTAAGATCGAAGCCGTACTCCTGGACTCGACGCGTCAGCGTGGGGAACCGGTCGCGGATCCACTTCGCCTCCTTGTGCGAGATGTCCAGCAGGACGTACGGCTCGTCGCGCTCGAGCATTCTCTGGTGGATCGCACGGGCCACGACGTCTCGCGGGGCGAGCTCCGCATCCGGATGAGCCTCGCGCAGGAACGGCCGGCCGGCGGCGTCGGTGATCTTCGCCCCCTCGCCTCGCAGCGCCTCGGTCAGAAGGAGCCTTCCGCGCGGGTGGAAGAGCGCCGTCGGGTGGAACTGGACGTACTCGAGGTTCAGCAGCCTCGCTCCGGCGCGTCGAGCCATCGCGATCCCGTCGCCCCGCGCGCCGTCCGGGTTGGTCGTGTGGAGGTAGACGCGGCCCAGGCCGCCCGTGGCGAGGATCGTCTCCCGCGCCAGGAACGGCTCGACCTCGCCGGTGTCGCGCTCGAGGAGGTACGCCCCGATGACGGTCGGCGCTCGGTAGCGGTCGTACGGCTCGGTCGAGTCGTGAGAGAGCGTCAGCAGGTCGACCGCGGTCGTTTTCAGCTTCCAGCGGATGCCGGGATCGCGGTGGCAGGCCTCGAGCAGCGCGCGCTCGATGGGAGCGCCCGTCTCGTCCTTGACGTGGAGGATGCGCGGGATCGAGTGGCCTCCCTCGCGCGTCCAGTCAAAGCCGGAACCGTTTCGGTCGAACGGAACGCCGAGCTCTTCGACGAGGAGCTTCTGCACGAGGTCCGGCCCCTCGCGTGCGAGCAGGTCCACGGCCTCCGGCGAGCAGATGCAGTCGCCGGCTTTCTGGATGTCGGCAGCGAGGGCCTCCGGGGTGTCGCCCGGCGGCCGCGCCACGATTCCACCCTGCGCCCAGAGCGTGTTGGAAGCCTCGGCCTGGCTTGCGCGCGTGACGATGGTGACCCGCGCCCCCTCGCGCGCCGCCGAAAGCGCCGCCGCGCACCCGGCCACCCCGGTGCCGAGAATGAGGACTTCCGAGGATTCACTCATCGGGTTCGAGGTCCAGGGCGATGTCCGCCGCCGTCACGGAGTGCGTCAGCGAGCCGACGGAGACTGCGTCGGCTCCCGCCAGGGCATAGAGGCGCACGCGCTCGAGCGTCATGTTGCCGGAGGCTTCGATGAATGGCGGAGCGGCCGATTGCCGCGCGATGGCCACCCACCGGGCGAAGGTTTCGGGCGGCTGGTTGTCGATCAAGACCATCTCGACCTTCGCTTCGAGCGCCTGCCGCAGGTCGTCCTCGTCCTCGACCTCCACTTCGAGCTTCATCCCGGGCGGGGCCTCGCGTCGGATTCCCGCGATCGCGCAGGCCACCGAGCCGGCGAGCCGCCGATGGTTGTCCTTGATCAGGACCATGTCCCAGAGCCCGTCGCGGTGGTTCCACCCTCCGCCGTCGGCGACCGCCATCCGGTCGAAGACGCGAAGCCCGGGCGCCGTCTTCCGGGTGTCGAGAACCCGGCAGCTCGTCCCCTCGAGCGCGTCGGCGAACCGGCGCGTGGCGGTGGCGATGCCGCTCATCCGCTGAAGGAGGTTCAGCGCGACCCTCTCGGCGGTCATCAGGGCGCGCGCCCCGCCGGAGAGCCGGGCGAGGATCGTCCCGGGAGAGACCGCCGTCCCCGCGGCAAGCTCGCCGCTCCAAAGCAGGTTCGAATCGAGCAGCTCGAAGGTCCTCCGCGCGACCAGGAGACCGGAGACGACGCACGCGCTCCGGGCGACGAGCCTTCCCTTTGCCCGCGCACTCTCGGGCACCGTCCAAAGGCTCGTGACGTCCCCGGAGCCCACGTCCTCCGCGAGAAAGGCGCGCAGCCGGGCGTCCAGGTCGGCTTCGAGAGGCCTGTCCATGCGGGACCGGAAGGATACCGTGAGCCGCCGGATCTCCGGGGTCCGGTCATTCCGGGCACCGTTCTTGGATAAGGACATCGCCGACGACGCGAGGCTCGCCCCACTGTCATCCTGAGCGAGCGCGAAGCGCAGCGAAGGATGTTCTCACCTGGCCGCGTGAAAGCTTCTCGCGCGGCTTCTCTACCAAGATCCTTCGCTCGCTGCGGTTAGCTCAGGATGACAAGGGGGAGCGAACGCTCGAAAGGGCTGGTCAGGAGAGCTCGAGCATCCGGAGGAGGGGTTTTTCGGCGGCGGCTCGGATTTCTTCGGGGAGGATGATCTCGGGGCGCTCGTCGCGGAGGCAGAGGTAGAGCTTCTCGAGGGTGTTGAGCTTCATGAAGGGGCACTCGTTGCAGCGGCAGCCGTTGTCGGGCGGCACGGGGATGTAGGTGCGGTCCGGCGCGAGCTTCTTCATCTGATGGATGATCCCTTCCTCCGTGGCGATGAGGAAGGTCCTGCCGGACGCCGTCGTCACGTAGTTCAGGATCGATCGCGTGGAGCCGACATGGTCGGCGTGGCGCAGGATCGCCTCCGGGCACTCCGGGTGGGCGGCCAGCAGCGCGTCGGGATATTTCGCTTTGAGCTTGACGATCTCGCGCTCGGAGAACTGCTCGTGGACGATGCAGGTGCCCGGCCACAGCGTCATCGGCCGGTTGAGCTTCTTCGACAGGAAGGCGCCGAGGTGCCGGTCGGGAGCGAACAGGATCTCCTGGTCGGACGGGATCGACCGGACGATCTTCTCCGCGTTGGAGGAGGTCACGATGATGTCCGAGAGCGCTTTGACCGCCGCCGAGCAGTTGATGTACGTCAGCGAGACCGCGCCCGGGTGCTGCTCGCGCCACGCCCGGAACGCCTCCGGCGGGCAGGAGTCCTCGAGCGAGCAGCCGGCCTCGTAGTCGGGGAGGATGACCTTTCGGCCAGGGTTCAGGATCTTGGCCGTCTCGGCCATGAACCGGACGCCGGCGAAGGCGATGATGGCGGCGTCGCTCTTCTGGGCGTTCCGGGACAGGTCCAGGGAGTCTCCGACGAAATCGGCGAGCTCCTGGATTTCCTCTTCCTGGTAGTAATGGGCCAAAAGGACCGCTTTTTTTTGTCGCTTGAGGTTCTGGATTTCTTCCGTAAGGTCGAGCCGCGGATCGATCGAGGCGAGGTCCGGCGGAGCGGGCCGCCCGCCGATCCCCGGCAAAACCGTTGAAAAGGACTGGCTTGGCGCGGTCACGTTACCCCTCGGAGCATAACAACAGGAAAACGGCCTGGGATCTTCTGCCGGCCGGAGGCGTTACCCGCTCGCTGGCACGGCGGCTGCTAATGCCGCTCCCCAATGGAACCGCTGAGCACGCCCTCCCGGTCGAACCGGACGGCTTTCCTGGTCCTCCTCGCGACCCTCGCGGTGGCGGCCCTGGAAATCTGGGGAATCCGCGCCTCGCTCGGAACCCTTCTGCGCTGAAGGTATATTCGGTGGATGGCCACCGAGATCGAGTCGGGTAAGTACCACGGCCTCGACGCGGCCGCGCTGGTCGCGGCCTACCGCAACATCTACCTGTCCCGCCGGATCGACGACAAGGAGATCCAGCTCAAGCGTCAGAACAAGATCTACTTCCAGATCTCCAGCGCCGGCCACGAGGCCATCTCGACGGCCGCCGGCTTGGTCTCGCGGCCTGGGTACGACTGGTACCAGCTCTACTACCGAGACCGGGCCCTCTGCCTCCAGATCGGCGTCACTCCCTACGAGATGTTCCTGCAGGCCGTCGGAGCCCGGGAGGATCCCGCTTCCGCCGGCCGCCAGATGCCGTCGCACTGGGGCAACAAGCGCGTCAACCTGATCTCCAAGTCCTCCTGCACCGGGACGCAGTTCCTCCAGTCCGTCGGCGCGGCGGAGGCCGCGTGGCGCAAGAGTCTCGTCCCGGAGCTCGCGGCGAAGAAGGACTTCCACTCCGACGAGATCGTGATCGTCTCTGGCGGCGAGGGCCAGACCTCGGAAGGGGAGTTCTGGGAGGGGCTCTCCTCGGCCTGCACGCTGAAGCTGCCGGTCCTCTTCCTGATCGAGGACAACGGCTACGCCATCTCGGTCCCCGTCGAAGTCAACACGCCGGGCGGATCCATCTCGCGGCTCGTGCGCGGGTTCCCCGGCCTCTTCATCGCCGAGACCGACGGCTGCGACTTCCTCCAGTCCTACGACGCCCTGCGCTACGCCGCGGAGTACTGCCGCGCCCGCAAGGGCCCCGCGCTCGTCCATGCCCACGTCATCCGGCCCTACAGCCACTCGCTCTCCGACGACGAGACGCTCTACCGCACGAAGGCGGAGCGCGAGGAGGAAGCGACGCGCGACCCGATCCGGACGATGGCGGACTTCCTGGTGGGCGAGGGGATCCTCTCGGCGGAAGGCCTCGCGCGGTTGAAGGCGGAGGTGGACGCCGAGATCGACGACGCCGCCCAGCGCGCGCTCGCCGCGGAGCTCCCCAAACCGGAGTCCGCCTACGAGTTCGTCTACTCGCCCGACGTGGACCCGACCTCGAGCGCGTTCGAGACTTCGCCGCGGCCCGAGCCGGGCGCCTCGCCCACGACGATGGTGGACCTGATCAACGCCTGCCTGCGCGACGAAATGAAGCGCAACCCGGAGATTGTCGTCTTCGGTGAGGACGTCGCCGACGCCACGCGCGAGGAGGTCCTCGCCGAGTGCAAGGGCAAGGGGGGGGTCTTCAAGCTGACGGCTGGTCTCCAGAAAGCTTACGGGGCCGCCCGCGTCTTCAACTCGCCGCTGGCCGAGGCCAACATCCTGGGCCGGGCCATCGGGATGGCGATCCGCGGCTTGAAGCCGGTCGTCGAGATCCAGTTCTACGACTACATCTGGCCGGCGTACATGCAGATCCACAACGAGCTCGCCACGACGCGGTGGCGCTCGGGCAACGCCTTCTCCTGTCCGGCCGTCGTGCGGGTCGCCATAGGCGGCTACATCGGCGGCGGAGCGGTCTACCACTCGCAGTCCGGCGCGGTGCTCATGACCCACATCCCGGGCCTTCGGGTCGTGATGCCCTCCAACGCGCTCGATGCCAACGGCCTGCTTCGCACGGCGATCCGCTGTGATGACCCGGTGATGTTCCTCGAGCACAAGCACCTCTACCGGCAGACGCACAACAAGGGGATCTACCCCGGGCCCGACTACATGATCCCCTTCGGGAAGGCCTCCGTGGTCCAGGAGGGCGCCGACGTCACGATCGTCACCTACGGGGCGACCGTGTACCGCTCCCGGCAGGCCGCCCAGCGGTTCACCGAGGAGACCGGGAAGACCGTCGAGATCCTCGACCTGCGCAGTCTCTCTCCCTACGACTGGAACGCGATCTCGAAATCCGTGAAGAAGACCAGCCGCGCCGTCGTCGTCTACGAGGACTCCATTTCCTGGGGATACGGGGCGGAGATCGCCGCGCGCATCTCGACGGATCTCTTCCCGTACCTCGACGCGCCGGTCGAACGCGTGGCGGCGACGGACACCTTCGTCGCCTACCAGCCGAAGGTCGAAGACTTCATCCTTCCGCAGCCTTCCCACGTCCGCGCGGCCCTGGACAGGGTCATTTCCTTCTAGTTGTCCTCGCCGGGGGACGAGAATTTCGCTGGAAGCGACAGCGCCGCTCCGGGCGCAATGCGCAACTCGTTTCTTTCCTTGAGATTGCAAAACGGTACGGGTCGTGCAATCTCCGAAGAGCGTTGGCCTTCACGAGAGAAGAGAAGGAAGGCCGCAAGGAGAGAGCGATGTTCAAGGAACTTTTCATAACGGTGGAGGAAGTGGAAGCCAACCATCGAGCCCTTCGCCGCTGCCGGAGCTGCGGTTCCTACGAACGTCCCTACGAGGCTTACAACGGAGGAGTTCGCTGCGAGCGCTGCGCGAAGAAAGCGCGGCGCCAGCGGGAGCGCCAGACGGAAGAGTTCGAAGACTTGAACGTGAGGTTCACGGTCTGAACGACCCGGGGGGACTCGAGCCGGTGGGCTAGAATGCCCGCCGGTGAGATCCGATCACCGGGTCCCCCTGGTACGCCGCCAAGTCTTCTCTCCTTCTCTTTTCTCCGTCACCTTCCACGCTCCGCGGCTTGCCGGCTCCGTCGAGCCCGGCCAGTTCGTGATGCTCGACCTTCCCGGGCGCTCGAGGCCGTATCTTCGCCGCGCCTACTCGGTGGCCGACGCGAGAAACGATTCCGGCGAGGTCGAGTTCCTGCTGCGGCGCGTCGGAGCGGGGACGGCGCTTCTCGAGGAGATTCCTCCCGGGACGCTCGCCGGCCTCCTGGGACCTCTCGGAAACGGGTTCTCGCTCGACGGGCTTGTCCCCGGCAACCGGGTCGCCATCGTCGCCGGAGGGATCGGCGCCGCGCCGTTTCCGCTGCTCTTCGAGGCGCTGAGGCGCTCGGGACTGGACGCCGACTTCTTCCTCGGCGGCCGCAACGCCGAGGACCTCTCGCTGGCGAAGAGGTTCGCGGGGATCGTCCCCGGCGAGACCGTCCTCGCCTCCGATGACGGCTCGGCGGGGGAGCGCGGATTCGTGACGGAAGTCTTCAACCGACGCGCGGCGCCCGGCCGCTACGCGCGGCTCTTCGCCTGCGGGCCCATGCCGATGTTCGCCGCCCTCGCCCGGATCGTGGCGGAGATCGGCCTGCCCTCGGAGTTCTCGACCGAGGCCGCCATGGGCTGCGGATTCGGCGCGTGCCTCGGATGCGTGATCCCGGGAAGGGAGAAGCCCTTCCTCGTCAGCTGCACGGAGGGGCCGATCCTCGCCCCCGAGAGGATCCGCTGGTGACGCCGCTCGCGGTCAAGCTCGGCCCGCTGGAGCTGAAGAACCCGATCCTCACGGCCTCCGGGACCTTCGGCTACGGCCTGGAGTTCACCGACTTCGTGGATCTCGGAAAGCTCGGCGGGATCTGCACGAAGGGGCTGTCGCTGCGTCCGCACGCCGGGAACATCCCGCCCCGCATCTGCGAGACGCCCTCCGGAATGCTGAACGCGATCGGCCTGCAGAACGTGGGCGTCAAGGCCTTCCTCGCCGAGAAGCTGCCGCGGCTGCGCGAGCTCGGCGCGACCGTGATTCCGAACGTCTGGGGAGACCTGGAGGAGGACTACGTCGCGGTGGTCCGCGCGCTCGAGGAGGCGCAAGGCCTCGCTGCGATCGAGCTCAACATCTCTTGCCCCAACGTCGAGAAGGGCGGGATGCTCTTCGGCAACTCCCCGCAGGCGACCGAGTCGCTCGTCGCAAAGGTCCGCGCCGCGACGCGCCGGCCCCTGATCGTCAAGCTCTCGCCCAACGCGCCGGACCTCGTCCAGTCGGCGCGAGCGGCCCGCGACGGCGGCGCCGACGTCCTCTCGCTCGTCAACACGTTCGTCGGAATGGCGATCGATCCGGAGACCGCGAAGCCGCGGCTCTCCTTCGGCACCGGCGGGCTCTCCGGGCCGGCGATCCGGCCGCTCGCCGTCCGCATGGTCTTCCAGGTCGCGCGGGCGCTGCCGGGAGTGCCGCTGATGGGGATCGGCGGGATCTCGGATCTCCCGGATGTCCTCGAGTTCCTAGCGGCGGGCGCGAGCGCGGTCCAGGTCGGCACCGCGAACTTCCGGGAGCCGGGAGTCTCCGGAAGGCTGGTCGAGGAGCTGGCCGCATACTGCGCCGGCCGCGGCGAACCGGTCTCGGAGCTCGTCGGACGGGCCCAGCGCGCCGCCGCGCCGGTGCTCAAATCGGGAGCGCAAGGATGAGCGCGCGGGAGAAGGTCTGCATCGCGCTCGACTACGCCACGCGCGCGGAAGTCCTCGCGGCGGCGAAGCGATTCGGTTCCCGGGCCGGTTGGCTGAAGGTCGGACTCGAAGCCTTCGTCGCCAACGGACCCTCGATCGTCGGCGAAGTCGCAGCCGAGGGCTCCCGCGTCTTCCTCGACCTGAAGCTCCACGACATCCCGGCGACGGTCGAGCGCGCCGTCTCCGCCGCGGCGACCTGCGGCGCGGCGATGATCAACGTCCACGCGCTTGGCGGCCGCGCGATGCTGGAAGCAGCGCAGCGCTCCGCCTCGAAGCACTCGACGGACCTGATCGCCGTGACGCTGCTGACTTCGCTCGACGCCCGCGCGCTGGCGGACCTGCCGGTCGCCGGCCATCCCGAGGGGATCGCCCGCCGGCTGGCGAAGCTCGCGAAGGATTGCGGCCTCGCGGGAGTCGTGTGCGCCGCGTCGGACCTGCCCTCCATCCGAAGCGTCTGCGGAGCGGATTTCCGCACCGTCGTCCCGGGGATCCGGCCGGCTTCCACCGCCGCCGGCGACCAGAAGCGAACGGCGACACCGGCCGAGGCGGTTCGCGCCGGAGCGGATATCCTCGTTGTCGGGCGGCCGGTGACCGGCGCGGCCGATCCGGACCGCGAGCTGGACGATCTCCTGGCCGAAATAGAATCCGCGTCGTGAGTGAGTGGAGGAATCCCCATCCCGTCTGGGTCGTCGGCCACCGCGGCGCGCCGCGGCGGGCCCGCGAGAACACCCTCGACAGCCTCGACTGGGCCGAGAGCCTCGGCGCGGACGCCGTCGAGTTCGACCTGCGCCAGACGCGCGACGGCGAGGCGGTCCTCTTCCACGACGAGGACATCGTGCTCGGGGGACAGCGGGTCCCGGTCCGCAGCTTCACCTCCCGCGAGATCGAGCGCCTGCAGCTTCCCTCGGAGTTCGGCGACTACCGCATCCCGCGCCTGGAGGACGTCTTCCACCGCTATGGCCACGACATGCGCTACGTCGTCGAGGTCAAGACGTCGGGCTCGACGCAGCTCGCCCTTATGGCCCGCCGCGTCGCCTCGCTGGCTGGAGCCTTCGGCGTCCGGGCGCGGTGCCTGGTCGTCTCTTTCGACGCGGAGTTCCTGCGCCGGATGCGCGAGGCCGACCCCGAGATCGCGACGAGCTTCACCTTCGACCACTCGGTCTCCCTTCCGGCGCCCGGAAAGCCCACTCCTCTGTTTCCTCCGGTGGACGGGATCTGCCCGCGCCGCGACCTGGTGACGCCGCAACTCCTCGAGCAGGCGGCCGCGGCCGGCCTGTCCGTCCACCCCTGGACGGTGGACGACGAGGCGGAGATCCGCCGCCTGATGGCCGGGGGCGTCTCCTCCGTGATCACGAACCTTCCCGATCTCGCCCTGTCGGTCCGGGGCGGGCCGGTCTCTCGGCTCAGGAGTGTGGCCGACTAAATCGGTTCGGACACACTCTTTTCTGAAGCGGAGACCCTGTGGTCCCCGAACCCCTACGGGTGAATCGTCAGGTGAGTCCCGCCCAGGACCTCCAGCGTCGTCCCGGTGATCGCCGCGGCATCGTCCGAGGCGAGGAAGAGGACGGCGCGGGCCACGTCGCGGGGCCAGAGCTTCTCGGCGAGCGGCGTCCGGCGGTCCTGCCCTTCCGACTCGTCGATCTTGTTCTCGACGGTTCCCGGGCAGACGGCGTTGACGGCGATGTTGTGGCTTCGGAACTCGCGGGCGAGACTCTGGGTCAGGCCCACGAGCCCGAACTTCGCGGCGCTATGGGCGGCCAGGTTCGCGTCCCCGCGCATCCCGTGGATCGAGGCGACGTTGACGATCCTCCCGCGGCCCCGCTCGACCATCCCCGGAAGCACCGCGCGGCAGAAGTTCGCCGCCCCCGTCAGGTTGGTCGAAACCACCGTGTTCCACTCCTCCGGCGTCATCTTCAAAAAGGCCTTCCAGAGGAAGACCCCGGCGTTGTTGACGAGGATGTCCACCGGCCCGAGCTCCTTCTCGACCTTCCCGACGCAGGCAACCGCGGCCTCGGGGTCCGTGATGTCGGTGGGGATGGCGAGGCCGGTCCCGCCCGCCTTCTGGATGCGCGCGGCCGTGTCGAGAAGGTCCTTCTCGCTGCGCGAGACGAGCCCGACCCGGGCCCCTTCCTCGGCGAACCGCTGCGCGACGGAACGGCCGATGCCGCGGCTGGCGCCCGTGACGATGACCGTCCGGCCCTTCAGCTTCATCCGCCGTAGTCTATTGGACTGCGGAGGAATAGGATTTCCTCGATGAGGAGAACAGGTATGCGGATCTCTCGAGTGTTCCTGGGGTTCCTGGCGGCGTCCCTGGCGGCGGCGGCGGTTTCGGCGGTGGACCGGGACCCGAAGGCGGACAAGGTCGGCAAGGAGATGATCGCGGCGCTCGGCGGCGAGCAGGCGTGGGAGAAAGCCCGCGAGTTCAAGTTCGATTTCGTCGTCGAGAACGAGGGCAAAGTCGCCGGGAAGAGATCGCACACGTGGGACCGGTACACGGGCGATTACAAGATGACCGGAACGGACCAGTCCGGCGCACCCTACACGGTCCTTTTCAACGTCAACACCAAGCAGGGCAAGGCGTGGGTCAACGGGCGGCCCGTCGAGGGAGAGGAGGCCGACAAGCTCGTCAAGGGCAGCTACGCCCGCTTCATCAACGACACCTACTGGCTGCTCGCTCCCTGGAAGGTCTTCGATCCCGGCGTCAACCTGGCCTACGAAGGCGAGAAGCCGTGCCCGGGAGGCGGGACGTGCGACGTGCTGAAGCTCTCCTTCGAGAACGTCGGCCTGACTCCCAAGGACGTCTACTGGATGTACGTCACGCGCGACGGGCACAACATGGTCCAGTGGCAGTACGTCCTCAAGGGGGCGGATGAGCCCCCGACGACGGTCCAGTGGAAGAACTGGCAGAAGGTCGGCGGGATCATGATCGCCATGGAAAAGCCGATGGAGGGCAAGCCCACGGTCATCCGCTTCGAGAACGTGTCGGTGACCCCGACGCGCAACGACGCGGACTTCCAGCCGCCGGCGCCGTAGTCGGAACTCGGAACTCGAGAGACCTCATGAGGCGATGGGCTCGCCTTCCTCTGCTTTTCCTCTTCGCGGCAGCCTCACCGGGTTGCGCGAGCTCCCGGATTCCGGGAGTCTCGGTCGAGCGGTTCTCGGCGGCGAGCCTTCCCGAGCCCGCGGACGTTCTCGTCCTGCTTCCTCCCTCGTACGCGTCGATGCCGCAAAAGCGTTATCCGGTCCTCTACTTCCTCCACGACGGGTACGGCGACGTGCGGACGCTTCTACGCCGCGGAGTCGCCGCCTCTCTCCACGAGCGGATGGCCGACGGCCGCCTTCCCGAGTTCCTCGTCGTCGCGCTGGGAGCGGAGGGCTCGTGGTTCTCCGACTTCGCCGACGGGTCCCGCCGGTACGAGCGCTTCCTGGCGGAGGACCTCCCGCGGGAAGTCGCCGCCCGTTACCGAGTCCGCGACTCGGCGCCGTCGCGGGGCATCACGGGGATCTCGATGGGAGGCTACGGCGCCTTCAAGCTCGCGCTGAAGCACCCGGGCCTCTACGGCGCGGTCTCCTCGCTGTCAGGCGCGCTCATTCCCTTCGAGCCCGAGGACCTGGCCCGCTACAACTGGTTCGCGCGCTGGACGCTCAAGCGCGTCTTCGGCCGGGACCCCCAAAAGAATTCCTTCGCCGAGAACGACGTCTGGAGGATCCTGGGCGGCCTGCGTTTCGACCGTCCTCCTTTTGCCGCGCACCTGCGGGCCGGGACGTCCGACTTTTACGGCCTCGACGGAGTCGCCGCGCAGTTCGGCTCGTTCCTGACCGACCACGGCGCCCCGGCGACGGTCGTGCTCGAGCCGGGCGGGCACGACTGGGACTACTGGCGAACGGCGTTGATCTCGATCGCGCGGTGGCATGGCGAGCGCTTTGAATATGATTCGAACTGAATGCGGGACCGGCGCTTCCTGGTGCTCTTCGACATTGACGGAACCTTGCTTTCGGCCGGGCGCGCGGCCCGGGAATCCGTTCTTGCCGCCCTCTCGGATGTTTATGGGTGGACCCATACCAACGGCAACTCCCACGACTTCTCGGGCAAGACCGATCCCCAGATCGTGCGCGAGCTGGTTGAAAAGGACGTCGGGAAACCGCGCTGCGAGGAGCTGCTGCAGCGCGCGCTCGATCGCTACCTCGAGGAGTTCTCCCGGCGCCTCACGTCCGAGGCCGTGGTCGCCAAGCCCGGCGCGGTCGAACTCGTCTCGAGGCTCTCGGAGACTCCAAGCGTGACGCTGGGTCTTTTAACGGGCAATCTCGAGAGGGGCGCGAGGATGAAGCTCGAGCCGCTCGCCCTGAATCCCCGCTTCCCCTTCGGCGCCTTCGGAAGCGACTCGGAGGACCGGTACCGGCTTCCGGCGATCGCCGTGGAGCGGGCGCGCGCCCACTGCGGGCGGGACTTCGCGGGGAAGGAAGTCGTCGTCGTCGGCGACTCGGTCCACGACGTCCTCTGCGGCCGGTCGCTCGGCGTTCGGTCCGTCGCCGTCGCAACGGGCCCGACCACGGCGGAGCGCCTGGCCGAGCAGGGCCCCGACGTGCTGCTTCCGAATTTCGCGGACACTTCGGCCGCGCTGGAGGCGATCCTCCGATGAAGGGCGCCGCTCTCGTTTCCGCGATCCTCCTGGGCGCCGCGTGCGCTTCGTCCTCCGGCGGCAAGTCCGGTCCCGCGGCGCCCGGCGCACAGTCCTCGAAATCTCCCTACGACGCGCCGCCGGCCGCCGCGCACTCCATCGACATCCAGATCGACGCCACGGCCGCCAAAGAGATCCTCGGCACCCTCTCCCGCCTGAAGTTCGATCCCTCCGACGCGAAGGTCCTCGAGGACCTCCCGGCCGTTCACCTCGCGATCCAGGATTCCACGCGCGGGCCGGAGGTCTTCGAGCGCGACTTGAAGGCCGCCTTCGAGGAGACCTCCAAGGGCTCGGTCTTCGACTTCTGGAAGATCCGCTCGGAGAGAATCCGCTGGGAGACCCTGCTTTCCGCGGTGGTCTCGCGCCAGAAAGAAGTGACCGAGCTGGCCGCCCGCCGCGCGGCCGCGCTCCTGCCCGGCGACCGGCCGGTCTCGGCCGTCGTCCGCGTCTACCTTTCCTTCGGCATCTCGGGGCTGGCCGACCACCTGGTCCTCGCCGACGCCCGGGGCCAGGACACGATGGTCATCGACCTCTCGCGCGCTCTCGGCGATTCCCAGGGAGAGCCGCTCGACAGCCAGATCTCGCGGCTCGCCCGCCTGATGGCCGGCGAGGCATTTCGCCAGGCGTGGCTCCTCTATCGCCGGGCGAGCCCGGCCTGGGAGCGGTCGCGCCCGGAAACGTCCGCGCCGATCGAGCAGCTGATGTCGCTGGTCTCCGAGACCGGGCCGGCCGCGCTCTTTTCGGTGGACGAGAACTTCTTCCCGCTCGCCGTGTGGCTGAAGGCGCCGATGAAGCGGGCGATCGACGAGTTGAACCGCAGCGCGGAGCGTTTCGCGCAGGCGCAGGACAACCTCGAGGCCAGGGTCGAGCTGACCGCGGAGATGCGCCGGCCGACCTTCGCGCGCCAGACGGCGGCCCCGGCGGGAGCTTTTCTGGCCGACGTGGTCGTCCAATCCGCCGGCCTCGACGCGCTCCGCACAGCCCTGCAGAAGGGGCCTCACGGACTCTTCGAGGCCTACGACAAGGCCTACCAGGCCGACAAGAACCTCATTCCCCTGGCGCCGAAGATCAAAGAAAGGCTCAAGTAACCGCGTGACCGACCCGAAAGACCCTTTCCGGCTCGATCCGCTCCTTCGCGGGGTCCTCGACGCGGCCTGCGACGGGATCCTGGTCGTGGACAGCGACGGCCGGATCGTGACCTGGAACCGGCGCTTCATGGAAATGTGGAAGATCCCGAGCAACATCCTCCAGGCCGGAGACGACGCGAACGCGCTGGCCTTCGTCCTCGACCAGCTGAAGGACCCGGCCCACTTCGTGACGCGGACTATGGAGCTCTACGCCGACCCGCGCCGGGAGTGCTACGACGTTCTGGAGTTCAAGGATGGGCGGGTCTTCGAGCGGTACTCTCCGGCGGCGGCGCCCGGACGGGAGAAGACCTTCGGCAGGGTCTGGAGCTTCCGGGACGTGACGCCGCGCGAGAAGGACGCCGAGCGGGAGCGGACGCTCTCGCTCCTGCGCGCGACGATCGAATCCACCGCCGACGGCCTCCTCGTCGTGGACCGGGAGGGCCACATCGTCAGCTTCAACCGCCGGTTCGTCGAGATGTGGCGGATCCCGGAATCCGTCGTCTCGTCCCGGGACGACAACCAGGCGCTCGCGTTCGTCCTGGACCAGCTGAAGGCCCCCGAGAGGTTCTTGAAGAAGGTCCGCGAGCTCTACGACCACCCCGAGTCGCAGAGCTACGACTGGCTCGAGTTCAAGGACGGTCGGATCTTCGAGCGCTACTCGCAGCCGCAGCGCGTCGGCGGGAGCGTCGTGGGCCGGGTATGGAGCTTTCGCGACGTGACGGACCGCGCCCGGATGGAGGAGATCCTCCGGCGGCAGGCGCGGACCTTCGACCACCTCTTCGACGCCGTCGTCGTGACGGACCTCTCGGGAGGGATTCTCGACTGGAACGCCGCCGCCGAGCGGATGTTCGGCTGCGAGAAGAGCGAGATGGTGGCGAGAAGCTCCGACCTGCTCCGGATGCCGGACGGAGCAACGCCCGCGATGCCCGCGATGCTTGAGGGGATGCGCCGCGCGGGGCGGTGGTCGGGCGAGGCCCGGTTCCGCCGGCGCAGCGGCGGCGAGGGGCTCTGCGACGCCGTCGTCGTGCCCCATGGCGACGAGTACGGCCGGACCGTCGCGGCGATCTTCATCCTTCACGAGCAGGGCCCGCGCCGGCGGACCGACGAGCGCGTCAAGCGCCCCGAGCGGGCGAGGCGATAGATGCCGTCCGAAGTCCTCATCGTCGAGGATGACGCGGCCCTCCGGGAGGCCCTGGCCCAGGTCCTCTCCGACGAGGGCTACGAACTGCTCTCGGCTCGCGACGGGCTCGAGGCGGTCAACTGCCTGAAGAAGGGGCACCGGCCCGACGTCATCCTGCTTGACCTGTCGATGCCGGTCGTCAACGGCTGGGAGTTCCGGATGTTCCAGAAGCGCGACCCGGAGATCGCCGACATCCCGGTCATCCTGATCACGGCCGGCGGTTACTCGAGGGAAGAGGTCGCGTGGCTGGAGCCCTCGGCCTTGATCCATAAGCCGCTGGACCTGCCCGTCCTCCTCTCGGTGGTCCGCAAGCACTGCGGCGCTTCCGAGGAGACCAGCGCCGACTAATCGCCGGAGTTCAGAAGCGGAGCAGCCGTCCGCCGCCCTGCACCGTCACCCAGAAGTAGACGCCGTCGCTGCACGCACCGAAGGGGATGTCGCCCAGGGAAACGTTGGTGATCGGGCTCAAGTCCGCCGCCTTCCAGATCGAGACCAGGTCGGAATTCTGGGCCGTGAAGAGGACCCGCTGTCCGTCGAAGGCGGCGACGGTCCCCCCGTTCTCGAGCCCATTGCCCGTCAGGATGGAGAGGATCGCGCCGGTGGAGGCACGGACGACCGTTGCGTTGGACGTTCCTCCCGGAACCCAGATGTTCGAGCCGTCGAAGACGGGATGGAGCGGCGTCGTTCCCGCGGTAACCGACATCAGCACTGCGCCATTGGCGTCGAGTTTGTCGAGCTTGCCGGGTGAAGCGACCTCGGTGACCCAGACACTGTTCCCGTCGAAGACGGCGCCGTTCAATTGCAGGCCGATCGTCACCGTCGTGACAGTCCACGGAATCGAGGGGCCGGGCGTGATGATCGAAACCGTTCCGTTGCCGTTGGCGGTCCAGATTCGGGCGCCGTCGAACGTGATCCCTTGCGCTCCGATCCCGACGTTGCTCGCGAGGATCGTGACCGCGCCGGCGGGCTGGCTTGGATCGATCCCGTAAAGGGAGCCGGGATTGGTACCGCCGGATACGAAGATCCGGCCCATGGCGACGAGAACTCCGAAGGCGAGATTCGCGCTGGTCGAGGTCTCGAGAACCTTCCCGTCGCTCGCCCGGACGCGGTTCACCGTCCCGGCGCCGGTGTTGGCGACCCAGATGTCCGCGCCGTCGCTCTTCAAGAGGCGGCAGGTTCCGCCAAGCGTCGTCGCCCCAAGGATCGTGCCGTTCGTCGAAGTCCAGAACTGGTCGAGCGCCGCGCGCCGGCTTCCGCGCTTCAACACCCCGTCCACGGTGCGGGAGAGAAACGCCGCCATCTGGAGGCGCGTGACGTTGGAGGCCGGGTCGTAGGTCGTCGCGGTCGTTCCAGTCGTGATCCCGAGGTAGAAGATCTCGAGCACGAAGGGGCAGAACACGTCCGCCGCCACGTCCGTGAACGGCCCGCAGTTTCCGAGCGCCTCTCCCAGGCCGCCTGCGACGAGAGAAAGGCCCGCGAGCGCGACAACGGCCAGGACGCCCGACGGTCGGAGCGTTTTCATGCTCGGATCATAGGCGGTCTTGTCGGCTTCCGAACCGCATATTCATGCGGGCCTGAGCCAGGGCTTTAGAAGCGGGCGAGCTTGTTTACGGGCGCCAGCACGATCCAGAAGTGGACTCCGTCGCTGGCGGCGCCGAAGGGTTTCGTCCCCGCTCCGGTGGAGAACGACCCGAGGGGAGTCAGGTCAGCGGCCTTCCAGAGCGAGACCCTGTCCGCACCCGTGAGGTTGTTGGTGACGAGGACTCGCTGGCCGTCGAAGGCCGCGACCTGGGGGGAGCTCAAGCCGTTGCCGGTGAGGGTCGCCAGGACTACGCCGCTCGATGCCCGCACAACCGAGACCGAGTCGTCACTGCTGTTGGGAACCCAGATGTTCGCGCCGTCGAAAATCGGAAAGCCGGCGTTGAGGCCGACCACGACCGTGTTGAGAACCGCTCCTGCCGGGTCGAGCTGGAGAAGCCTGCCCGGCACCTGGTTTGCGGCCCAGATGTTCGAGCCGTCGTAGAGCAGTCCTCGCAACGTGCTCAAGCCTGACGTGACGGTCGTGGCCGTCCAGGGAATCGCCGCTCCCGGCGTGACGATCGAGAGCGTTCCGTCGATATTCGCCATCCAGACCCGCGAGCCGTCGAAGGCGATCTCGAAAGGGCTATTGCCGAGGCTGCTCGCGACCGTCGAGACTGCGCCCGCCGGCTGGCTGGGATCGATCTCGTACAGGTTGCCCGGATTGGTGCCCCCTCCGACGAGAACCCTTCCCATCGCCGTGAGCACTCCGAAGCCCATCGTCGCCCCGGTCCAGGTCTCCAGCAGCTTCCCGTCGCTTCCGCGGACCCGCGAGACCATGCCGCCTCGATTGGCAACCCAGAGATCCGCACCGTCGGACCGGATCATCCCCGAAGGGGTCGTCGCGGTGTTCAGGGTGGTCAAGCCGAAGGCCGAATCGTTCTGTGAGGTCCAGAACTGGTCCAGCGCGGCGCGGCGGCTCCCGCGCCCGAGGGCTCCGTCAACGGTGCGCGAGAGAAACGCCGCCATCTGCAACCGGCTGACGTTGCTAGCGGGATCGTAAGTCGTGGACGTCGTCCCGGTCGTGATGCCGAGGTAGAAGATCTCAAGCACGAACGGACAGAAGACGTCGGCGGCGACGTCCGTGAAGGGCCCGCAAATTCCGAGGAGTCCGTCGCCCGCACCCGCCAGCAGTCCGATCAACAATGCCAGCGGGAGAACAAGGGCCCGTGACCGGTCGAGCTTCATGGAACACCCCCCGCGTTATGGTGATCCTATCCCGAGGCTTCTTTGACTCGGTCAGAACCGGGCGAGCTTGCCCACGCCTGACAGGGTGATCCAGAAGCTGGCTCCGTCGCTGCCGGCGCCGAAGGGGCTCGTTCCCGCGCCTGTGCCGAAGGATCCGAGCGGAGAGAAGTCTGCCGCCTTCCAGAGAGAGACGCTGTCGCCGCCGGAGTTCGTGACGAGGATGCGCTGCCCGTCAAACGCTGCCCCTTGTGGGGCGTTCAGTCCGTTGCCGGTCAGAGTCTCCAGCACCGCGCCGCTCGAAGCCCGAACGACCGAGACCGAGTTGGAGACATAGTTGGGCACCCAAATGCTCGTGCCATCGAAGATCGGCGCATACGGGCCCGCGCCAACCGTGACTGTCTGCAGGATGGCGCCGGCGTCATCGAGCTTGAGAAGAGTTCCAGGGCCGACGTCCGTGACCCAGACGTTCGCCCCGTCGTAAAGAGCGCCGTATGCAAAGGAGAACCCTAGCGTGACAGTCGTTACGGTCCAGGGCGGAGTCGCGCCGGGAGTCACAATCGAGACGGAACTGCCCTCATTTGGCGTCCAGATTCGTGAGCCGTCGAATGCAATCCCAAGCGGGGAACCCCCGAGGTTGGAGGCAACGGTCGTGACCGCTCCCGCCGCCTGGCTCGGGTCTATCCGGTAAAGCTGCCCGGGACTGGTACCTCCCGTGGCGAAAATGTATCCCGCTGCCACTAGCACGCTCGTGGCGGCAGTAGCGCCCGGCCAGGTCTCTAGCAGCCTCCCGTCGCTCCCTCGCACACGCGAGATGGAGGAACTCGCATGGTTCGCGACCCAAAGATCGGCACCGTCTGAGCGGACGGACCCAGGAAATTCGCCAACCGTCGTCAGCCGCAGGACCGTGTCGTTTCGGGTCGTCCAGAACTGGTCGAGAACGGCGCGGCGGCTCCCGCGCTTGAGGACTCCATCCACCGAGCGAGAGAGAAACGCCGCCATCTGTGTCCGGTTGACGTTTCCCGTCGGGTCGTAAGTCGTGGGCGTCGTCCCGGTCGTGATCCCAAGGTAGAAGACCTCCAGGATGAAGGCGCAAAACGGGTCAGAGGGCGTGTCGGTAAACGGACCGCAGACTCCCAGGAGCTCTTGGGCAAGCCCGGCGAAGAGGGCGAGCAGGGCGACCGGGAGGATGCCGGGAGCACGACGGCGAAGCTGTGAGAAGGCCATAGCACCTCCTTCAGATTTCCGGCATCATCCCTCACCCGAACCGCGCCAGGCGACCGCACCGCGAACCGCCAGCGAAAGCCTCGTCCGCACCCGGTCACGGACAAAAGACGGAGAGCCAGCCTTCTCTCGCTCCGGTCAGAACCGTGCGAGCGTGCCCGCACCGGTCAGCGTGACCCAGAAGCTGACACCGTCGCCGCAGGCACCGAAGGGTCCCGTGCCTGCGCCTGTGCCGAAGAACCCGAGCGGAGTCAAGTCCGCCGCTTTCCAGAGCGAGACACTGTCTCCGGAGAGGTTCGGCACCAGGATGCGCTGCCCGTCGAACGCGGCCGTAAAAGGGGCGTTCAGGCCATTGCCGGTCAGAGTAGCCAGAACCGTACCGCTCGACGCCCGAATGACCATGACGGAATTCGAAGTATTGCTGGGCACCCAAAGGCTCGTGCCGTCGAAGATCGGATTACGCGGGCTCGCGCCGACTGTGACCGTCTGCAGGATGGCGCCTGCGTTATCGAGCTTCAGAAGAGTTCCGGCGGTGATGTCCGTGACCCACAGGTTCGCCCCGTCGTAGAGAGCACCCCATGGTTGGGTGAACCCTGTTGTGATGGTCGTCACGGTCCAGGGCAGGGCCGCGCCGGGAGTCACAATCGAGACCGAACCTCCATTGCCGTTTGCCGTCCAGATCCGGGAGCCGTCGAAAGCAATCCCGGTCGGGCCGTTACCCAGGTTGGAGGCAACGGTCGCGACCGCTCCCGCCGGCTGGCTCGGGTCGATCTGGTAAAGCTGCCCTGGATTGGTTCGTCCCGTGACGAAGATGTACCCTGCCGCAACGAGCACGCCGGTGGCGCTCAGAGCGCTCGTCCAGGTCTCCAGCAGCCTGCCGTCGCTGCCGTGCACCCGCGAGACGGAAGCGCTCGTAAAGTTCGCCACCCAGAGGTCGGCGCCGTCTGAGCGGACGACCTGAGGATTGAGACCAACCGTCGTCAGCCGCAGGACTGCACCATTCTGAGTCGTCCAGAACTGGTCGAGAACGGCGCGGCGGCTCCCGCGCTTGAGGACTCCATCCACCG